>WOYI011541472.1_pt2 | contig 52952 bp, 42 predicted proteins | sample 6423411 | NCBI WGS metagenome assembly WOYI01 (sample SAMN13441803, study PRJNA592873) | oil field metagenome | biome: oil field; feature: oil-well bore; material: oil-contaminated soil; isolation source: oil-contaminated soil from oil-well borehole | place: Germany: Wietze | collected 2016-10-18 ... | reverse complement strand
TCGTTCATTGACGTATTAAAGAGAGATAATAGAGGTAAAAATAAAAAGATAGTCTGTAATGAAGGTCTATAAGGACCGTAAAAATTAGGGACTACAATTTGAGAAGATCAAGGGTTGCCGGCCGGGAGGTCGGTGACAGCGAGAGATTCGGAACGAGAAAAAGTTACGAAGGGCGTATGGGGGATGCCTTGGCTTCCGGGAGCGAAGAAGGACGTGGTAAGCTGCGAAAATCGCCGGGGATTAGCAAACATGAGATGATCCGGCGGACTCCGAATGGGACAACCCACCGGGCTGAAGGCCTGGTACCACTTGAAAAGGTGGGGCAGACGCAGGGAACTGAAACATCTAAGTACCTGCAGGAAAAGAAAGAAACATCGATTCTCTGAGTAGTGGCGATCGAAAGGAGAAGAGCCTAAACCGGATTTGTTTTGGCAAGTTCGGGGTAGAAGGACCCAAAAACGAAAAATAACAAAGAAGTGGAAGCTGTCTGGAAAGGCACACGGGACGGCGTGAAAGTCGCGTACACGTAGATTGTTATGGATCCATGGGAATCCTGAGTAGGGCGGGACACGAAGAATCCTGTCTGAATCCACGGGGACCATCCCGTAAGGCTAAATACAACCGGAAGACCGATAGTGAACCAGTACTGTGAAGGAAAGGTGAAAAGTACCCCGAACAGGGGGGTGAAAAAGAACCTGAAACCGTACGCCTACAAGCGGTCGGAGTCCCGGGGAGGGATGACGGCGTGCCTTTTGCATAATGAGCCTACGAGTTACTGTTGTTAGCGAGGTTAAGTACTTCAGGTACGGAGCCGAAGCGAAAGCGAGTCTGAACAGGGCGATAGAGTTAGCAGTAGTAGACGCGAAACCTAGTGATCTACCCTTGGCCAGGTTGAAGTATCCGTAAAAGGGTATGGAGGACCGCACCAGTATCCGTTGAAAAGGATTTGGATGAGCTGAGGGTAGGGGTGAAAGGCTAATCAAACTGGGAGATAGCTCGTACTCCCCGAAATGTCTTTTGGGACAGCCTCAAGCTACAGAGTTTACCGGAGGTAGAGCTACTGATAGGATGCGAGGGCTTCACCGCCTATCAAATCCTGACAAACTCCGAATGCCGGTAAATGATGCTTGGGAGTGAGTTGCCGGGTGCTAATGTCCGGTAGCGAGAGGGAAAGAGCCCAGACCAACGGCTAAGGCCCCTAAAGTGTGTTAAGTTGCAAGAACGAGGTGCGGTTGCTGAGACAGCTAGGATGTTAGCTTGGAAGCAGCTAATCATTTAAAGAGTGCGTAACAGCTCACTAGTCGAGCGACTGTGCATGGATAATAAACGGGCATCAAACACACTGCCGAAGCCATGGACTTCAAAGAAGTGGTAGGGGAGCATTCCAGCAGGCGTAGAAGGATAACCTGTGAAGGTATCTGGAGCGACTGGAAAAGAAGATGTAGGCATAAGTAACGACAATGCGGGTTAGAAACCTGCACACCGAAAGCCCAAGGGTTCCTGATCAATGCTAAACAGATCAGGGTTAGTCAGGGCCTAAGGGGAATCCGAGAGGAGAACCCGATGGACAAATGGTTAATATTCCATTACCTGTATGAGATAGGGAAGGAGTGACGTAGGAGTGACATGTACGCCGACTGACGGAATAGTTGGTTGAAGCACGAAGGTAAATCATCGGATTAAGAGTTGGATGATGCTAAAGTGCGACAGTACCGCAAGGCTTCGGCTGCGCGGATAGTTACAGTAATCATACTACCGAGAAAAGCTTCTACCCCCGATACGTTTCATACAGCCTGTACCGTAAACCGACACAGGTGGGCGAGGAGAGGATCCTCAGGTGCTCGAGAGAATCATGGCCAAGGAACTCGGCAAAATTACCCCGTAACTTCGGGAAAAGGGGACCCCTGCGAGGGGGCGCAGAGAAATGGCCCAGGCGACTGTTTAACAAAAACACAGGGCTTTGCCAAATCGAAAGATGAAGAATAAGGCCTGACACCTGCCCGGTGCTGGAAGGTTAAGAGGGGGCGTTAGCCGTAAGGCGAAGCGCTGAATTGAAGCCCCAGTAAACGGCGGCCGTAACTATAACGGTCCTAAGGTAGCGAAATTCCTTGTCGGGTAAGTTCCGACCTGCACGAATGGTGTAACGATCTGGGCACTGTCTCAGCCACGAGCTCGGTGAAATTGTAGTTCCGGTGAAGATGCCGGATACCCGCAACGGGACGGAAAGACCCCGTGAACCTTTACTATAGCTTAGCGCTGATTTTGGATAAGTGATGTGTAGGATAGGTGGGAGACTGCGAAGCAGGTACGCCAGTATTTGTGGAGTCGACGTTGAAATACCACCCTTTGCTTATCTGGGATCTAACTCTGCAAAGAAGACACCGCTTGGTGGGTAGTTTGACTGGGGTGGTCGCCTCCAAAAGAGTAACGGAGGCTTCCCAAGGTGCACTCCGCACGAATGGTAACCGTGCAAAGAGTATATTGGTAGAAGTGCGCTTGACTGTGAGACAAACAAGTCGACCAGGTACGAAAGTAGGGCAAAGTGATCCGGTGGTTCCGCATGGGTGGGCCATCGCTCAAAGGATAAAAGGTACTCCGGGGATAACAGGCTGATCGCTCCCAAGAGCTCATATCGACGGAGCGGTTTGGCACCTCGATGTCGGCTCGTCACATCCTGGGGCTGGAGAAGGTCCCAAGGGTTCGGCTGTTCGCCGATTAAAGTGGCACGCGAGCTGGGTTCAGAACGTCGTGAGACAGTTCGGTCTCTATCTGTTGTGGGCGTTGGAAATTTGAAAGGAGCTGACCTTAGTACGAGAGGACCGGGTTGGACGCACCTCTAGTGTACCGGTTGTGACGCCAGTTGCATAGCCGGGTAGCTACGTACGGAACAGATAAGCGCTGAAAGCATCTAAGCGCGAAGCTGCCCTTAAGATGAGATTTCCATAGAGGGACGTAGAAGACTACTACGTAGATAGGCTGCAGGTGTAAAGGCGGTAACGTCATAGCCGAGCAGTACTAATATCCCGAAACTTTTTCTACAGAAGCATAAAGACCAAAGTTATCTCTCTTTTTACATAAAAGACGCAGAACAGGCGTATAGAACAGCCGCAAGGAAGCACTGCAAAAGCGATCGGGAATGGAGGTTGCAGGAGAACAGGGTTTCAGGCAAGGCTGAGCCGGGCGAAGGATGTGCATACGAAGGTATGTGACCATTCTGAGACTGGCGAAAAACGCAGTATGGAAGCCTGTTGTGCAGTAAGATCATGGTGGCTATAACGACGTGGGCCCACCTCTTCCCATTCCGAACAGAGAAGTTAAACGCGTTTGTGCCGATGGTACTGCCTTACCAGGTGGGAGAGTAGGTAGCCGCCGCCCTAAAAAGGAGTCAAAACGAAAGTATTGACTCCTTTTTTTTTGCTACCTACTCGACCACCTGGGTGGGAACCGACGAACAAGCGAGCGCAAAGGAGTTTACTCACTCTGCCGAGCGGTGAGGAGGAGAAGTCTGCAGCGAAAAGCTGCAGGCTAAAAGCAAAAGGGTGCAACGCACACATTGTTCTTTTGCCTGAAAGACAGGCAGTTAAAAAAAAGCACCCCCGGGGGGTGCTTTTTAATAAAGCGCTGATAATCAGCGAAAAGAATCATGTGTGCGTTGCACCCCTATGGGGCCAGCAGCTTTTCTCCGGTATCCCTTACCACGGCTTCTTTCCAGCGATTGTTGTAGCCGCCGTAGACGGGGGCGGGGGGAATGGAGTCCGAGTGGCCGTTGGTGGCAAAGCTGCCGTCGGGGTTTTGGCGTTTTACATTGCCGTCTATGTATTTGACCAATAAATATATATCCAGTTCCTTCCAGCGTTTGAACAGGTCTGAGGCGGTGTGTAGGGAGTAGTCAGTCAGAAAGCGACGGGCTGCCAGGGGATTATCTTTCCACAGGTCCATGGCTCTGGCATCTGTAAGAGGGATTTCGGTAAAGCAGGCATTTTCGTGATCATCCACGACCTGCCGGACTTCGGCACCTATCTGGTTGTAGCGCAGGTAGGCGAACTGGGCAATGCGGTTGCAGAGCCAGAACATGGATTCCGGGGAATATTCAAGCATGGAGGCTCCTTGTCCCAGGGCATAATGGGGTGAGACTTCCAGTGAAGATGTATATATGGGCGTCAAAGGAGAGGTTCCTGCATCATCCACACCGAACCAGAAAATGCCTCCTATTTCATCGGGCAACCAGGAACGGCATTGTCCTACGAACCAAAATCCCGTTTGCTGGGTGGAGATGGCCCTTTCATTTATATACTTTTTTCCGTCTACATCAAAACTCATAGGGCGCCAGCGGTAGGGCAGGTCATGGCCTCCTGCTCCTATGTCGCATGTCATATCCATGGGGGTTCCTTCGTAGTGGTCACGCATCATATCTGCCACCTGTTTGACGGTAAGCTTTTCTTTGGCTTTCACATACAACGGCATGGGACGGCTCAAATCGTGTCCCAGGGCATAAGGCAGGTAGGGAGCCATATCCCCGGCTCCATGCTTATTGAAAAAGGCCCACACCCGCGCATCACAACCGCGGACGGTGCCTCTGTCTGCCGGACCATAAGCCTCGGCAAAACTGAAAAGACTGTCAGGTCCCTGGTAGAGGCCTGTTTCCCGCGCATGGTCTATCACATCGGGGGCATACAGGCAATTCTCCGGATCGTCCATCAGGAAATGGCGGATCCGGGCCTGGTTGGCATGGGCCGAAATGGTTCCGTCGGGCAGGCGCACGGCCACCCATACGATCCCTTTGTTGACGTTCTCTCCGTTCATCATCCGGGGCGCTTTCCCTATCACATCCATGAACCAGACTTCGTTGGGATCGGCAAAGGAAATGGATTCTCCGCTGGACGCATAGCCGTATTGGTTGGCCAGAGAGGTGAAGACTTCAATTGCCTGGCGGGCTGTTCTTGCGCGTTGTAGGCTGATGTACATCAATGAGCCATAATCAACCATTCCCTGCGGATCGCGGTGAGACTCCGGTCCGCCCCAGGTACTTTCCCCGATTACCACCTGGTGCTCATTCATGTTTCCTACCACCGAATAAGTTTCCGTGGCCTGTGGTATCTTGCCGAGGTATCGGTTGGTGCCCCATTCCCGGACATCCATCATGGTGCCTTCGGGGTAGAGCGTTGCCGGGTAGAAGGCCAGGCAACCGTACCGGGTGTGCGAATCGGCCGCATAGGTTACCATGCAGGAACCGTCGGCCGAGGCTCCTTTGGTGATCAGTAAATTGGTGCAGGCATGGGCGCGGTAGCCGGAAATGCATAGCAGCGCCGTGAAAAGCAGAATGGTTTGTTTCATTATCCAAAGATAGCAAAAAAGGGTGCAACGCACACATTGTTCTTTTGCCTGAAAGACAGGCAGTTAAAAAAAAGCACCCCCGGGGGGTGCTTTTTAATAAAACGCTGATAATCAGCGAAAAGAACAATGTGTGCGTTGCACTCAATTTGCGTAGTAGGGCAGGCTGATGAAATCGTAGGCACTGTCCCATCCGGGGTTTTGTTCCAGGACGCCTTCAGAAAGGGTGATCTGGGATTCGGGGATTTTCCAGAAACCGCCTCCGGTTTGCTGGTAGCGTTGCATAAAGTCAAACGCTCCGAAAGTATATTGTGAGGGTACGCCTCTGTTGGTAATGGCTACACCTTCCTGGTTATTGACAATTTCCTGCACATCACCCCAACGGCGCAGGTCGTTCCAGCGAATGCTTTCAAAGCAGAGTTCGTAGCGACGTTCTTTTTTCAGGGATTCCAGGGAATAAGTAGCATAAGGAGGTAATCCGGAACGTTGACGTACCTTGTTCAGATAAGTAACAGTTTGGGTTAATTCGGAATGCATCAGGTACACATCGGCCATGCGGATAAGAATGATATCCGAAGTAAGTCCCACCTGGCGGTTATTGGTCCCACCATAGAAATAAGCAAAGGAGATTATAAGGTTATCACCTTCGTAAGCTCCTACACCCAGGTATTTCTTAGCCCACAGACGGGTTTTCTCTACTTCTTTTATGGGGTCACCGGGATAATTTGGGATCTCGTCTTGTTCCCTGCAAATAGAGCCTCTAAGACGGACATCTCCTGCATAATCGGGATCTGAAGACCAGTCTTCCCACAGCGTGGCGTTTACAGGGCCATTTGAGTATCCTTGCGGTATGAAGGGGAAACATGATGCCGCCGATTTTCTCATACCGAAAAATTCTACGATACGGTTAAAACGACCCCTGTCTCCGGTGTTTGCAAATTTAAGGGCAAAGATTGTTTCCTTGCAACCGTCACCTTCCCATAGCAATCCGTTATCAATGACGTATTGGTAGTCCGCTCCCGTATAAGGATTGGTATAGGGCCAGATATTGCGCTGGTCGCTTACCAGGGTATGGCCGCTGTTGCTAATACAGTCTTCCAGATAGGAAATAACTTGCTGTTTACCAACAGATCCTCCGCCTGCTACGGGAAGTTCGGTCTTGTTGTAAAAACCGGTGTAAAAAAGGTAAACACGGGCCATCAGAGCTTCTGCTGCCCATTTGGAAGCATGTCCCGATCCGTATTCAGGAAATTTCAGTGAGGGTGACAGGTCAATGGCCTGTTCCAGATCATATGCTATCTGAGCGTATATATCGTCTGCCGGGGATTTTGGCAGGTTCTGCGGGGCTGTTTCCAGGATAAGGGGCACCTGTCCGTATACGCGAACCAGGTCAAAATAGAAGAAAGCACGTAAAAAATGGGCCTCGCCCAGCAATTGTTCACGTTTGCCTGCAGTACTCCATTCCGTCACATTGTCCATGGTCTCGATGGCATTGTTTGCCCGGAATATTCCGGAATACCATTCCCGCCATAAAGATTCACTAAAACTTATGCCGGCATTCAATAGACGGTCATAAGACTGAGCACCGCGGTTGCTGGTACTTCCACCCCCCAAACGGTCGTCTCCTGCCATTTCAAAAATGTAAAAGGGATGTGATTCGGGATCTGCTATAAGATCGTTCATGGAGGCATAGATGCCTGTGATCATGAGTTCGGCATCACTTTGTGTAGCGGGGAAGTTGGAAGTATTCTTCTTGGTATAGCTTTCGGTATCCAGAAAACTTTCACAACCTGCAAAAAGGAAGATGCTTGCTGCTATAATATATGTTAAACGTTTCATATTTGTCTGTTTCTTACAAGTTAAAATTTAAGGTTCAGGCCTACCATGAATGTACGGGAACTGGGATAATATCCGTTATCAACACCGGAAGCCCAGGTAACTCCTCCTCCAAAACCTACTTCCGGGTCCATACCGGAATAGTTGGAAATAGTAAACAGGTTCTGAGCGGCTACGTATATTCTCAATTGAGATGCCGGAAGGTTTTTCCAGACATTTTTGAAATTATAACCTATGGTGACATTGGATATCTTGACATAATCCCCGTCTTCTACGTAGATGTCGGAAATATCTTTGAAGTTTTCATGTTTTCCGTATGAGAATGACGGGTAGCGGTTGGTCGATCCTTCTCCGGTCCAGTATTTTGTATAAACATCCGTGGTGTAGTTGTCGTTGGGAGTGTCTGAGTATGACCTGTATCCTTTGAGTATCTGTTGACCAAACGCGCCGTACGCAGTCATGGAAAAGTCAAGCCCTTTATAGGAAAGATTCAAAGACAAACTGCCCGTGAAATCGGGATGGGGATTTCCAATGTACGTTTTGTCCTTCTCATCAATAACACCGTTCTCATCGGTATCCTGAAAGATCAAATCTCCGGGAGCCGGTGTACCTTGCTTGGTAGCGCCACCTTCTGCCAGGAACTGATCTATCTGTGCCTGGTTTTGAAATACGCCGAGTGTTTTGTATCCCCAGAAATACCCCATGGGATAACCTACCTGAACACGGAAGGATTCAGTGGTGTTTTCGGCAATAACGGCTTCAGGTCCGTGAATGATACCTTCTTCGTTGGCCAACCGCAGCACGTTGTTTTTGTTGTGCGCGAAGTTCATATTGATGTCGTATTGGAAATCATTGCCGATCTTGTCAAACCAGGAAAGAGCCAGCTCAACACCCCTGTTCTCTACGTCTCCCCCATTAATATAAGGGGCGCCTGTTCCATAGGATAACAGGGTGGGAGCTACAACAAGCCAGTCTTTGGTGGTTTTGACGTACCAGTCAAAATTCACACCCAGGCGGGAATCAAAGAAACGTGCATCAAAACCCAGGTCCAGCTGTTCCGATGTTTCCCAGGTTACGTCTGCATTGGGCAGGATGTCCGGGTAAGCACCTGTGGACGGGGTGTTCTTATCCTCGTAGAAATAAGCACTTGTATTGAAAGCGATTGTGGCCAGGTACTGGAAATTATCAATGTTGCAGTTCCCGTTCTGACCCCAGCTTCCACGAAGTTTAAAGAAATTCATAACATCGGTAACCGATTCCATGAAGGGTTCATTGGTCAGGATCCAGCCGGCAGACACAGAAGGAAAGTATCCCCAACGTTTGCCCCTGGCAAAGTTGGAAGAACCGTCTGCACGCATGACAAGGGAAAGCAGATATTTTTCCCTGAAGTTGTAATTGATACGACCAAAAAATGATACCAGGCTACCGGCCGTTGAGGGTTCTCCGGAAATGTCGGTGTTGGTGTTATCAAGGCCCTGGGTATTGCTAATATAGGCATGATCGTATGATCCGGGGAACAGGGAATTCGAGTTCTTGATATATACACTCTCTCCGTTGCCCCATTTTTCCATGGACTGACCCACAAGGACATCAACGGAATGCTCTCCGAATAATTTGGAATAATTCAAAGTGTTCTCCCAGGTCCAGTTGGTGCTCCATGACTGGCCCTGTGTCACATCATCCGTATCGTTGGTAGTCTTTGAAGACAATATGTAAGTGGGTACATAATAACGGTAAGAGTTCTGATAATAATCGTATCCTACGCTGCTTTTGAACTTGAGTTCTTTTAAAGGAGCAATTTCCAGGAAGGCATTTGCCTGCAATCTCCTGGTAACGGAATTCCTGTTTTTACGGGTATAATCCAACTGGGCCAGAGGATTGTTCAATTCCTGTTCAAAATTCCAGCCGTCTTCAACCATATCTTTATATATATAGTAATCACCCTGTTCATTGTATGCAGGCAGAAGCGGTGACATTTTCAGAAGGTTACGTACGTTGTTGCTGTACATGTTTCCAATGCTGACACCCGATCTGCTGTAATTTGAAAATACTATGTTTTCACCAAAGCGGATGATATCCCGTCCGTTCTTTTTCCAGAGAGAATGGTCAGAGTTCATACGTGCCGTATAACGGTCGTAATGAGGAGTTGCCGGATATCCGATGGTCCCTTCCTGCATCAGGTAAGAAAAACCCAAAGAAAACCGGGATTGTTCGTTACCTCCCATGAGGTTAACAGCGTGGCTGGTGATAGGTGCGTTTGCATTTGTCCCTTCTGTAAGCCAGTTTGTTCCGTTCCAGGATCCGTTTTTAATGGATGCAAGCATGGAAGCAGGTAATTCGTCTTCCCAATTGTAGAGCAGGCCTCCCGAACTGTCTTGAGTCAGTAACGCTTTGTTTATGATCTCCATATATTGTTCTGCATTCAGTGGAGTAACGCCGTTGGTTATGGCGTTTTGAACACCATAATACCCATCATAGGTAATCTGCAATTTTCCTGCTTTACCTTTTTTAGTTGTAACCAGGATAACCCCGTTGGCAGCACGTGCCCCGTAGATAGCAGCCGAAGCGGCATCTTTTAATACGTCGATAGATTCAATATCACTGGGGTTGAGTGATGACAGAGACCCTCCTGCTACTCCGTCAATAACGTATAACGGAGTAGTCTCGCCTGTTGTGCCCAGACCACGGATATTGATCCGGTATCCTTCTCCAACCTGCCCCGAGCTTTGTGTGATGTAAACGCCCGGACTTTGACTTTGCAAGGCGCCCAAAACATCTACCGTGTTCAATTTTTCAATGTTTTCTCCTTTTACCTGGATGGTGGCGCCGGTAATCAGTTTCTTTTTCTGAATACCGTACCCTATTACAACAACTTCTTCCAGCCATTTGTCATCTTCTGTCAGGGTAAAGTTGTATATGAATACTCCCGCCTGAACAGGCATGGCTTCTGTGGTAAAGCCTAAGTAGGAGGCTTCCAGAACTGCGTTCTCCGGGACAACCAGGCTGTAAGCCCCGTCGAGATCCGTCGTGGTTCCGTTTGAAGTACCTTTCTGGAGAACGGTAACGCCCGGTAAAGGTTCGTTCGTCTCTGAAAGCACAACACCCGAAATTTTCACGTTTGTCTGTGCAAAAGCCGTTGCGGATACGCAAACAGCTAACGCCAAAACAAACATTTTTAATTTAAAATAATCTCCTTTCATAATGTTTTTCATAGTGGTTTTAAGTAATGAGACAAATTAACCTAATTATGAACGGAAAGAATGGAAATCTTTTTTCAAGAAATGCAAGAATGCTGTAAAATGATTTATCGTGAACCAATATTGAAACTCCCGTGAACGATTTGTAGAATATTTGTATTACTGTCCAAGATTATTACTGTGGGCAATGAGGGATTTATCTTATTTTTGTTTTAATTATTATAAGTGGCTTGAGAAGATCCCTGTTTATACTTTTTCTTTGGCTGCCTGTTTCGGTTTTTGCTTTTTCAAACAATAACGGAACAGGCATCAATCAACAGTTGTCCCACAGTTCGGTATGGACTGTTATGCAGGATAGCAGGGGTCTAATGTGGTTTGGTACAAAAGACGGGTTAAATCTTTACAACGGATATTCCAATACCATTTTCCGGAATATTCCGGGAGATTCTGCTTCTTTGGGGAATAATTTCATAAGGTCACTGTACGAAGATCCGGATACTAAGGAGATCTGGGTGGGGACGGATGACGGAATATTCATTTTTCAGCCGGCCACTATGAACTTCAGGCCGTTTGCAGTTACTACTGAAGACGGAATCCGGATAGTGGGCCCTGTGAATGACATTGTGCCCTGCAAAGACGGTGCACTCTGGATAGCTGCTTATGGAAAAGGGATATTCAGATACTATCGGGCAACATGTTCTCTCATACAATATAAGGCCCCTGAGGATATAATTACCAATCATATATGGACTATTGCCACGGATACTTATGGAAATATCTGGGCATCCACATTCAAAAGCGGGTATTGCCGTTACAATGAAAAACGGGATGCTTTTGATTTTTTCCCTGTCAGTAAAACCGATAGTCTTTCCGATTCTTATGATACGAAATGTTTTCTGGATGATACGGAAAACAATTGTATGTGGATTGGTACGGTTAAATACGGGTTGGTGCGGTATGATCATCATACCGGGAAAATGTTCAGGTATATCAATACCCCCGAGAGAACACTCATTCAGGGGATAAATGTAATTCTGAAACCCGGCCCCGACGGGTTACTTCTTGGCGCTGATAACGGACTTTTTTACTTAAACATAAAAACACGAAGGTGCGAGAGACTGGATATGAGGCCCTACAACACTCCGGAAGAAATACGTTCGGTTTTTGCTTTGGTAATTGATAAAGAAAAGGGTTTATGGATAGGGACTTATTTTGACGGTGTTCATTACCTCAGGCCCGGTTTTGATTTTTTTCAACAGTATTCGGTGCCTGATACCGAAGGAAGTGTTGTTTCTTGTATTGCACCTGTAAGGAACGCGACTGGAGCCTGGATAGGTATGACCAAGGATGGAGGTCTCTGCCGGTTTAATCCGGTCACCAGACAGTTTGATTTGTATTCCTCAAAAATTGAACATACCAACCTCCGGACTATTTGTGATATTGAAGGAGAATTGTGGCTGGGTTTTTATTCAGACGGATTGCTCCGGTATCATCCGAAAACGGGAAGAAAACGACATTACCGATCCATAGAAACGGATACCACTACCCTGTCTCATCAGGCAGTATACAAAATATTCCGAACGTCTGAAGGTATTATCTATATAGGCACTTTATTGGGCCTGGATCAATACATCCCCGAAACCGATCATTTCACACAAATTCCCGAAATCAGGCAAACCCGGGTTCACGATATCCTGGAAGATCACAGGGGATTAGTTTGGGTTGCCACATATGAAAGCGGGTTGTTCTGTTATAACCCTGTTTTAGATTCCTGGGCCCATTACGTTCATTCTGAAAATGAAGGATCATTGCCGGTTGACAAACTCATATGCCTGCACCAGGATAGCCGGCAAAGGCTTTTCATAGGGACCGAAGGCGGCGGGTTATGTACATTTGATTATAATACCCGATCATTTCATCCTGTTGTAGGAGAAAGGGAGCTCCCGGTCACCATAATCAATGATATTACATCCGATAATCAGGGAAATCTATGGGTGACTTCAGGCAGAGCGATCTGTCGCATAGACGGTCAAAACGGAGAAGTGAAAATCATAGACGAAGGATCATCTTCCAGGGGCAGCCAGTATAACAATAACGCAGGGCTTTCATTGCCCGGCGGAACAATTATCTTTGGACGGACAGGAGGTTTTGTTGTGTTACAGCCAGATCTACTGCGTTTTAATGATTTGCCTCCTGAAGTTATGATAACCGGGATGAGATCATTTGATAATCCTGTGACGCCGAATAAAAACGGGATAATAACTCTGGGTCCGGGCTATGCTGATTTTAAAGCTGAGTTTGTCGCGCTTAGTTATGTCTCTCCGCAACGTAACAAGTACGCATATTATTTGGAGGGACTGGAAGAGCCATGGTCAAACAACGGCTTTGAACGATCGGCCGTATACAACAACCTGCCACCGGGAAAATATACATTTCATGTTAAGGCGGCCAATAGCGACGAAGTCTGGAATGATACAGGACTATCTGTCCCTATTCGGGTGCGAACCCCTCTTGCGTTACGATCTTACATGATAGCCGCGTATTTGGTTATCCTGGGTTTTATTATGTATTTGAGCCTGGAAATAATCCGACGAAACCAAAAGCGAAAAATGGAGAGCAGCATGCTCCAGTATCAATTGGAAAAAGAGAAGGAGTTGTATGATCAAAAAATCAGTTTTTTTACGAACATCATACATGAGATTCGCACCCCGCTGAGTCTGATCAAAGCGCCGTTGGAAAATATCATTCATTCTCTTCCTCCCGAAGACCATTCCAAGGAGAACCTTGATATTATGGAACGGAATGTTGAGCGTTTGCATACCCTGGCCAATCAGTTGCTGGATTTTCGTAAAATTGAGCAGAACGTCTTTGTGTATAATTTTCATCCGGCCGATGTCTCAGAGATCGTAAAAGATGTTTCCTACCAGTTTAAATCCATCTGTAGACTTAAAGGGGTTAAAATGGAAGTCACAATCCCGGAAAGAGAATATATATGTGTTGTAGATGCCGAGGCCATAAACAAAATTGTGGGAAATTTACTTAACAATGCCCTGAAATATGCGAAAGACACCATTAAGGTGCTCTTAGACAGGAAGGGAGATGATCTGATCATAGAAATTGCCAATAACGGGGAAAAGATACCTCCCGCATATTTTGACAAAATATTCCTGCCTTTTTTCCAAGTTAACGATCAGGGCACATTCCGGCGTAAAGAAGGTAGCGGAGTGGGACTAGCTTTGGTCCAGCATTTGGTGGAAAAACACAAAGGGAGGATTGACGTTAGAAACGAAAGTGAGGGTGTTGTATTTAAGGTTGTTATTCCTTATGTTGAAGCGAGCCTGGAAGAAGCCTCGTTGGAAAAAGATGTGCTGGAAATTACATCTGGCGAGCCGGCCGGCGAGAGTATACCCGCACCATCCGAATGGGACGGGGACTTTGATTATACAGTCCTTGTGGTGGAAGACAATCTGGAATTGCTTAGTTTCCTGACTATTAATCTTGGGAGGCTTTACAATATTGTAACTGCTCATAACGGAAAAGAAGCGTTGGAGCGTCTTGGCGAAACCCGGATCATTGATGTTATAGTAACCGATATTCTAATGCCCGTAATGGACGGAATTGATCTCTGCAAAGCCATTCGTTCCGAATCCATGTTTTGTCATATCCCCATCATATTGCTTACTGCCCAGACAGATCTTCACTCCAAAACAGCCGGATTGGATTACGGAGCCGATGTGTTCATTGAAAAACCGTTTTCCCTGGAATTTTTAAAAGCACAGATTGCGAGCATTATCAAGAACAGGAATCAACTAAAAGATGTCTTTACTTCCTCTCCAATGACTCCGCCGCAGACTATAGCAAGAAATTGTGCGGACCTGAATTTCCTTACCCGTGTTAACGAAATTATCATGAACAACCTTTCCGAATCCGAAAATCTCATTGACAGCATTGCGCTTCATATGTCGGTCAGCCGTTCGGGATTGCACAAGAAAATCAAGTCCATATCCGGAGTAACGCCCAACGATTATATACAACTTATCCGGTTAAAAAAAGCTGCCGAGCTGATAAATACCGGAGAATACCAGATAAACGAAGTGGCTTACCTGGTGGGATTTAATACGCCGTCTTATTTTTCCAAATGCTTCTTTAACCAGTTTGGCTTGCTGCCGAGAGATTTCGCCAACAAGTCCGGAAATAAAAACAACAATCATGAAAACCAACCGTAATATCATTGTCTCCATCTCTGCCATTGTAGTCATTTTAATCGGGATAGCCTTGTTGTTCCCTGCCAGAGAAAAACAGTCGGCTCCCAAGAACATTATTTACCTGATTGGAGACGGAATGGGTTTCGGACAGATCTCCACGTTGATCATGGAACATGCAGTCAACGGGGAAGCCTGCACTTCTTCACAGATTGACCGCATTCAACATATGGGGATGGCAACCACCTACTCGGCAAACAGTAAAGTGACCGACTCTGCAGCCGGAGGAACGGCACTGGCAACCGGTGAAAAGACCAACAACGGAACCGTGGGGCTTAATCCTTCCGGAGATACCCTTAGCAGTGTTTTGGCAGAGGCCCGCGAGATGGGCAAATCCACCGGCATAGTTGTCAATACGGCAATTCTTGATGCCACGCCCGCCGCCTTTTATGCGCACGTGGAAAAGCGATCCCAGTGGGAAGAGATAGCCATGCAATTGATCCGAACCGGTTACGATCTGTTAATAGGAGACGGCTTGAAATATTTCAACCAACGAACCGACAGCCTGGACCTGACAGAGGTTTTTACTGCAAACGGCTATGTTTTTTATGATTCTACGGATGTATTGACTGTATCACAACCTGCAGACAAATTGCTGGCATTGGCAGATTTCAAAGAAGTTTTGCCCCAAACGGTGGAAAAAGCCCTGTCATGGCTGGGCCAAAAAGAGAATCCTGAAGGATTTTTCCTCATGATAGAAGAGGCTCGCATAGACGGTCACGGTCATAACAATGATGTCCGGGGTCTTATGGATGAAATGGAAATCATGGACAAGGTAATGAAAGTCGTTCTGGATTATGCGGATGCACATCCGGAAACCCTGGTAATCATTACTGCAGATCATGAAACCGGCGGAGTAAATATGGGGTACGACGGCCGGCCCTTTTTCAGCACAACGGGACATTCCGGAACCGTAGTTCCGGTGTTTGCTTACGGTCCGGGAGCGGAAAACTTCACGGGATTGATAGACAACACCGGTATTCCCGAAAGATTGCGCTCTCTAATGGCCTGGTAAATTCCAGGGTTCGTAGGCGGCTTTTCTCAGTTCCTTTACGTTTTTGAACGGTTTGGGAGGTTTGAGGTATTTGGCCAGGAAACGGTATATGTCAAGCCGGATGGCCGAAGCCCCGGACATGTCCATACGGTCAAAGGAGTGGCCTCCGGGATGGTTTTCGAAAATTTTGTATTCGAAGGATTTTCCCTCGGCTTTCAGGGCCTGGATCAGGTGTTCCACTTCCAGTGAATTGACATCGGCATCGTTCGTGTTGGTGTGTATCAGAAGAGGTGTCTGTAATTTGGCAGCCTGCCAGGCAGGGGAGCGGTGGCGGTATTCGGCCACATCTTCTTCGGGCGTTTTCCCTATATGGTACGGGGCCGAGAACAATGCCATGTAATCCAGGCCTTTATAACCCAGACGTGCAATAACGTCGCTCACCGGAACACCGGCAAACCCGCACAGATAGTCTTTTGGATGGTCAAACAGGTTCATAAGGGTGATCATTCCCCCGTGACTCCAGCCCATGATGCCTACACGCGATCCGTCTACTATGTCGTAATTTTCCACCATGTAATTCCGGCCGTACCAGACATCCTCGTTTTCCAGTCCTCCGTAATCGATATTCTCGTACATGGTACGTCCGTAACCCGTACTGCCGCGGTATTCGGTCGCTACGATAATGTACCCCTGTGCTATCAATTCCCGCACAATATGGGTGTAATACGTAGTAAAATCCCCGTGGACACCCCCATGCGGGAGCACGATAAGCGGGTATTTTTTTCCCGGATCAATATCCCTTGGAACAAAAATGTAAGACCACACCTTGAGCGGATTGCCGGCTCCTTGTCCCGTGGGATTGTCTTCTTTCCAGCGGGGTACCGTAGGAATGTAGACTTTGTCAATATATGCCACATCACCTACTTTTTGGTACCATAACAGATCGTCAATTTGTTTTGCCAGGCTGAGTGCCTGATGATCCACTTCCTGCGCTAAAAGAGACCACGCAGGAAGCAACATCAGGATCAGAAAGATACATTTTTTCATTCGTAAAAATTTTAACAGTCCGTTTACATTATTCTGTCAGCAGGAGTGCCGGGCAGTGGTTCGTAAGACTCGAGTTCTTTCATCAGGACTTCAATAGCCTTATTCAGCTGTGCGTCATTTCCCAGAAAATCTTCAAAAGGATTGATATCCACCTCAATATCAGGATCCACACCGTATCCTTCAATGATCCATTCCCCGTTTGTGGAATAGGAAGTAAAGAAGGGTGTGCGGACATCCTGCCCGTCCAGGTAACGTTTGGAACCCGAGATGCCCACAATGCCACCCCAGGTGCGTGTCCCTATAAGCTTGCCGAGTCCCATTTCGCGGAAACCATAGGGGAACAGATCCCCGTCGGACATAGAGTACTTGTCGATCAAGCAGACTTTGGGCCCCGAGTGGCTTTCGTTGGGCACCGGAACATTGGTGCCGTTCCGGTACATACTCATGCGGTATGCCTCGCGCGCCAGGCGCTCCAGGATCATGGGCGAGACGTTCCCGCCTCCGTTCATCCTGTCGTCAATGATCAGCGCCTTTTTGTCCAGTTGCGTGTAGAACAGTTTGGTAAACATATCCAGGCCGGGTCTTCCCATATCGGGAATGTGAATGTAGCCGATCTGTCCGTTGCTGGCCTTGTTTACTTTGCTAATATTTTCCTGTACCCATTCGTAATAAAGCAGGGATGATTCATCGGCTATGGGTTTAACATATACTGTCCGGGCTCCGGTTTGGGAAGGAGTGCTGTTCACTTTCAGAGCAACGGTTTTATCTGCCTTGCCTAACAAACCTTCGTAAATAACCTGCATATTGGAGCAGTCCATTCCGTCTACGGCCAGAATATAATCGCCCTCAGATACGTCAACACCTCCGTCCAGGAAGGGAGAACGGAGCGATTTGTCCCAGTTTTCTCCTTTAAAGATCTTTGTCACCCGGAAGGCTCCGGAAGGCTCCTTAGTAAATTTGGCACCAAGGAGACCTGTTTTTACACGTTCGGGACCCGGTATGTCTGAAGGAGATGTTACGTAACAGTGCCCTACATTCAGTTCCGAGATCATTTCTCCGATAACATAAGTCAGATCATGGCGATGTTTAACATACGGGAGTAAAGCTTCGTATTTGTCGCGAATATCTTTCCAATCGCGCCCGTGCATGGTAGACAGGTAAAAGTGATCCCTGAAAACGCGCCATGTTTCGTGGAAGATCTGGTCCCATTCTGCAGGGTAATCTGCCAGCACCTGCACCTGGTTCAGGTCGACTTTTTTATCTGACTTCCAGGTGGGAGCTCCTACAATGCGAAGGTCCCTGCCTTCCATGATTAGTATTTTCTTTCCTTTGGGAGCAAATGCCACAGGCATGCCTTTGGTAACGGAAGACTCTTTCATATCGTCCAGGGATATTTTTTTGATCTCCCTTCTTGTCCAGAAATACAGATCCCCGTCATAAGCAGCCATCAACTGGTACATGCCCGGTTCCAGGGGAAGGGCAGAAGCCCGTTCTACAATACCGTCGGTATCCACACGGACAACTGTCTGTTTTTCGGAAGGTTCTTCCGTTTTTTTATCCTTCCGGTTTTTGACTGAAGGAGCCGGTTTTTCTTCTTCTGTGTTTTTAGCTTTGTATTCCACGGCTTTCAGGGCCGTGGGGTCGGGAGTGTTTTTAGCCAAAGGAATGACAAATACATAACTGGAAAGGTTGTAGGATGCGTCCCACTCCACCCGTGAATAAGAGGCATTGAAATCCCGGTATGAAGTAAAAAACAGGTATTTCCCGTCATCCGAAAATATACCTGAACCTGAATCGTACCAGGGACTGGTAACGGGATAGGAAATGTTATCCTCAATATTATACAGGTATACAATACTTACCCGGTTTTCTGCCTGTGTGGCATAAGTGATCCATTTTCCGTCCGGAGAAATATCAAAACCGCGGATTCCGTCGTAAGGAGTCGTAAACATTTTTTTGGCCGTTGCGGATCCCGGATCGGCTATCCATAATTCACGTTTTTCTGTAGTAAAAAACAATTTTTTGGAATCAGGAGACCAGGTGAGCTCGTTGGGATACCCGTCTGTAAAATCAGTCAGCTGGCGGGCAGCTGCCGGATCGTCATACGGCATGACATACAATTGATATTCTCCGGTTACATCGGAAAACCAGGCAAGTTGTTTCCCCTCCGGAGACCATGCGGCAGAACGTTCGTGAACACCGGGTGTGCGTGTCAGGTTGTATGTGGCGCCTTCCGTCCCGGGTACCGAGAATACGTCTCCCCGGGCTGTTACAAGGACACGTTCCGCATCAGGAGACAGGGAGAACCCGGCTGCCTGATCCGCTACGTCCAGCAGCCTGGACCTTGCGTAAAGGTTTTCATCGTTTATGCGGATATACACTTGCTTGAGTTGTTCCGATTGGATATCATATGTGTAAATGTAGCCTCCATTCTCAAAAACAATGTGTTGTTGGGAGGCAGAAGGGAATTTGATGTCATACCTGTTGAATTCCGTGACTTTTTCCGTAGCCCTGTTTCCTGTGTCGTACCGGAACAGGTTCATGATGGAGTCCCTGTCTGAGATAAAATAAATATCGGATCCGACCCACATGGGAAAAATATCCTGTGCCCGGTCACCTTCACCGGCGGTAATGTTTTCCAATTGAGTAGTTCCTACCTTGTTGACCCAAATATCATCGGCCTGTCCTCCTTTGTAGTATTTCCAGGTCCTGAATTCCCGGAACATGCGGTTCAGGGCCAGGTATTCACTGTCAGGAGAAAAAGAGCAAAATCCTCCTTCGGTCGTGGGGATCTGTGTCAGTTCGCCTCCTTCTGCAGGGACTGTAAAAAGATGGGCACGCATTCCGGAGAAACTGTACCAACGGGAACGGAAAACAACATTCTTGCCGTCGGGGGTCCAGCCCATAACAATGTTGTTGGGTCCCATACGGTCGCCAATATTATCCCTGTCCAGGGTGGCCGTATACGTCAGGCGCCTGGGGACGCCTCCTTCCACCGGAATGGTATATACTTCCGTATTTCCATCGTATTGTCCGGTAAAAGCTATCGTTTTTCCGTCAGGGGATATTTTTGGGAAGACTTCGTACCCGATGTGAGATGTAAGTCTGACAGCTGTTCCGCCTTCCAGGGGAACTGTGTAGAGATCACCTGCATAGGAAAAGGCTATCACCCCGTCTCCAACGGTGGGAAAACGAAGCAGACGTCCTTCTGACCCCTGTGCATGAAGTGTTGTCAATACAAATAATAAAATTGCGGTAACAGGAAATTTTAATTTCATAAGAGTGTATTAATAAATAAATCATCAGTCTGTTGGTAAAGTTAAAAAAGATGTTCCAAAACATACCAATTATTCGTATATTTACTAGAACATTTAACTAAAACTTATATTATGTCAAAGTTTGTTCAGGAGTTCAAACAATTTGCCATGAAAGGCAATGTTGTGGACATGGCTGTCGGTATAATAATTGGCGGTGCATTCGGTAAAATTGTTTCCTCCCTGGTCGCCGACCTGTTAATGCCGCTTGTAGGGGTGTTAGTAGGTGGAGTCAATTTCACGGACTGGACATGGACCATTATGGGAGAACGGATCAGTAAAATTGATCCGGAAGTCATTCTGCCCGCCATTACCCTGAATTACGGGAACTTTATCCAGGTGTTGATTGATTTCATCATCATTGCATTCTGTATATTTCTTTTGATCAAAGGGATCAATAAATTGAAAAAGAAAGAAGAGGAAGCTCCCGCTCCTGCTCCCGAACCCAACCCGACCAAAGAGGAATTACTCTTAACCGAGATACGGGACCTGCTTAAGAAATAGTCTTGTCTTCATATGGATCCACGTGAACGATCACGTGCGTATCCGGACCAAATTCAAGGACGAACCTGTCTTCGATAGCTGCAGCTATCCTGTGGGACTCGTGAACCGTCAGGCTGCCATCTAGTCGTATGTCAAGTTGGATGGCTCTGCCATTGCCTATGCGCCTGGTTTTCAGCTTGTGTGGGTCCTTGACAACCGGGAATTCCGCGGCAATGATATCCATAATCCTGTTTTCTTCTTCACGGGGAAGTGATCGCTCCATCAGTTCCTCAAAAGTTGGTTTTAAAAATTTGTAAGCCACCCTTATGATCAGGATTCCTACAAAAACAGCGGCAACCGGGTCCAGAATGCGCCATTTATCACTCAGAAAATAGGCCAGACCTATCCCGATAAGTGTAGCTACAGAAGAAAAAGCGTCTGAGCGGTGATGCCAGGCATTGGCCATGACGGCAGACGAATTTACCTGTTTGCCCTTAAGCCGGGTGTACCAGAAAAGAATCTCTTTAACAATAATTGAAGCTCCGGCAGCCCACAGGGCTATTTGTCCCGGTCGTTCCGGGATTATTTCTTTTGAAAGAATGGCCAGAATGGTTTTCCCGTTGTTTCTGATCAATTCAAAAGCTACGAAAATAAGAACTATCCCAACCAAAAACGTAGCCAAAGTCTCAAATTTCCCGTGTCCGTAACGGTATTTCTCGTCAGCCGGCCTGGAAGATATTTTGACGAAAATCAACACTATCAGGTCGGTTGCAAAATCAGATATGGAATGAATGGCATCTGCGATCATTGCTCCGCTGCGGCCAAGAATACCCGCAGTAAGTTTTCCGCCTGACAGTATAACGTTTACGAAAAATCCCACCCAGGTAACACGAAGGATGGTCTTTTCCCGTATTTGATTGTTGATTTGTTCCGGCTTCATGATTTTATATGGTTATAAACCACTGTGCTATCCGGTCTGCATACGTATGTGAAACGGGAATGTCGGGTACTTTATCCGTCCCAAGATCCAGTACAATGCCGTTGCGGGTTCGTTTAGCTATTTTCACCTGGTCCAGGTTGACCATAAAGGAACGGTGACAGCGGACAATCCCGGTATGTGCAAAATGTTCTTCCATTTCCCGCAAGGTGTTCCTGATCAGGTATTTATTGACCCCCGATCTTGATAAATACCAAACAGATACGTAATTATCGGCTGCTTCCAGGTATAGCAGGGAGTCTTTTTTTATGGAAAGCAACAATTCTCCTTTTTCATCACGGAAAGTCAGGATATCGGCCAATAACGGATTGCTTGAATCTCCCTGTTCCAGTTCTTTTTCCAGCTGTTTGACACGGTGGGAATTTTCCTTCCAGGAAAGAAAAAGGATGGTAATTATATAGGGTAGCAGCAGGATCAGGCTGGTATTGATAAAAGAAGACCGATATACTTCCAGGAAGTTGCGGGTTTCATCCAGGGTATAGGAATAAAGGGTATAGAACAGGGACATGAAAAAGATCTCTCCAATGACCCAAATGATATATTCCAAATAAGTGATGGTCCTTTTTTTTGTGTAATAGAACATGATGATCCGGCTGATCACCACAACCAGGACACCCGTTAAAATGATCAGACTTGAATACAGGAAATATTCAAACTGTGTAATAGGATACCACTGGGGAGATTCAAACGGCTTGTAAATATTTATGAAAAGAAGAGCAAATACAGAAGTGAAGACCACCAACAGGGTGAGGTTGGACCTTTTGTAAATAAAAGGCGGGATCTTTCTTTGCAAAACACTCATATTACAAAGATAAAAAATTGCCCCAAATAAAGAAGATTCACCCAGTAAAAGAACCATTCATCCCTTTCTCTGCTATATAGTCCCTTTTATTTGTACGGGGGCAAAGAATAAGTTTGTTTTGAACCATGGAGCGAACAAAACAATTGAATGCATGGTTCTCATACGAACATCCGGTAAGGATCCCTGATAGCCCTGTCGTTACTGTTCCTTTCCTTTTCAAACAGGAATCGGGCCGTCAGGAAGTCAGTCACATCAGGGAAAGTATCCCGGAAGCTCCTTTTTACTGTGGGGCGGATTCGGCAATTGAAGAAAACCGGGAATTTCGTTACGTGGTTTTTGCCCCTGCAGGAAAAGCCCGTTTCAACAGGGCCGTAATTATGCTGCACGGATTGAACGAACGGTCCTGGAGTAAGTACCTGGCATGGGCCGAGGACCTGGTCCTGAACTGCGGTGTTCCTGTTATTCTGTTTCCCATTGCTTTTCACATGAACAGGACACCTGCTTCCTGGTATACACCCCGCTGGCTTCAACCATGGCTAAAACGCCGTAAACAGGAAATAAAAAATTTGGTTAATGCCTCTTTCGCCAATTTAGCCCTTAGTTCCCGTCTTACGGCAAGTCCGTTGCGATTTTACAGTTCAGGACTGGAGTCGGCTTATAACCTGAATCAGCTTGTACGGGAGATAAAACTGGGTGTGCATCCGCTGTTTTATGAGGACACCCGTGTTGATTTTTTTGCATATTCCATTGGTGCATTACTGGCCCAGGTGGTGATAATGGCAGATGTGGATGGGTATCTTAAAAAATCCAGGATGTTTGCATTTTGTGGCGGATCCGTATTTGAAAGAATGAACGGGAATGCCCGTGATATTATTGATCAGGAAGCTTACAATACCATAAGATCTTATTACCTGAACGATTTTCTGACCTGTCAGTTTTATGACAGTGATTCCGGAACGACCCACTGCGTTTTGATGGAAAATGCATTTAAAAGCATGATCCCGTCCGTGGATAACAAAGGGATCCGACAGACTTTCTTTTCCGGCGCCAGGGAGAGGATAAGAATGGTCTCCCTCAGGCAGGACACCGTTATTCCTACAATAGGACTTAAAGAAGCCGTGGGAGAAGCATTATCCGGCTGTATGCTGGAAGAACTGGATTTTTCTTACCTGTATTCCCATCAGGTGCCTTTTCCCGAAAACGGGAAAGTCCCCGACAACGAGATCAGGGGATCATTCAGGGCTGTATTTGACCGTGCCGCTTCATTCCTGGTGTGAAGATCAAATTTTTATGGCAAATTTCTTCAGGCGTGTATCCATCATATCCGGGGGAATGATTTTTTTTATGGTATCGGCAACGGCATTCAGAAGGCGTTCCCGGATGAAATCGCGGGATACGATAAGGGATATTTCCCTGACCGGAGGAGGTGAAATTACCGGACGGACATTGTTAAGCTGTGATTCATTGAGCATTGGCAGATGCAACTGAGGGATCAGGGTGTACCCTCCGTTCGTGTCTATGATCCTTACCAGATTGTCAATACTGCCGGCCTCATACACCTGTTTGTCTGCCGGCGTATTCTCGGTACAAAAATTAAATATCTGGTTTCTCAGGCAATGACCTTCCTGAAGGACCCACAGGTGTTGCAGGGGAAGCTCTGCGGCGGGGAGTTCTTCTTTCCGGTAATTGGGATCGGAAGGCGAGACATAAGCCACAAATTTTTCGTAATAAACAGGAATTTCCAGCAGATCTGCGTCCAGAAGGGGCGTGGCCAGCAATCCCATATCGATCTTTGCCTCTTTCAGATCCCGCGTAATTTCATCGGTTCGCATTTCCATGATACGAACTTCCGTCATGGGATAGAATTCCTGAAATAGACCAATAAAGCGGGGAATGATATAGGGAGCTACCGTAGGAATGATGCCCAGGTTCAAATGCGTTGCCATTACTTCTTTGCGTGAAGAGACGGTTTCTTTCAATTGCATGCTGTTTTGCAGCACCACCCTTGCCTGGCGAAGGATCTCCTGCCCTACGGGAGTCGGTTCAACAGGGTGTTTGGAACGGTCGAAGATCCTAATGTCCAGCTCTTCCTCCAGTTTTGCGATCATGGCGCTGAGGGTGGGTTGGGCTACACGACAGGCCTCTGCCGCTTTTACAAAGTGTCTGTGACGGTCCACCGCTACTATATATTCCAGTTGTTGTAATGTCATAAAACAAAGATATAGAAAATATCAATAACTATATAGAAATTATCTGTTTGATAAATATAATGCGACCCCTTACCTTTGTCACAGTAAACAAGAAGAAAATTACTAAACTATTAAATAACTTATTATGAAAACATTAGATTACATCAAATTAGACAAAAACGGAATTGTCCCTGTAGTGGAAGAACTTCAAAAATTACTGGCAGACATCCAGGTGTTTTACACCAACCTGAGGGGTTTTCACTGGAATGTTAAGGGCAAACAGTTCTTTATGCTTCATGAGAAATTCGAGGAGATCTATGACCATATAAACGATCAAGCCGACCAGGTGGCCGAAAGGATACTCATGTTGGGCCATGTGCCGGCAAACAATTACAGTGACTATTTAAAGATTTCCGAGATCAGTGAGGTAAGTAATATGTCTGACGGGAAAGAGATCGTGAAAAGGATCCTGGATTCATTCACCACCCTGATGGCACGCGAGCGCAAAGTGCTTGATAAGGCAGGAAAGGCTGAAGATGAAGTGACGGTTGCCATAATGAGTGATTATCTGAAAGAGCAGGAAAAAACCGTATGGATGCTTGTGGCCTACCTGGACGAATAAGAACATGAATCAGGGGTCGCTGCACTTACTTAATACATAAATTGTAAAACGTTAAAAATATATATCATGGAAAACATCAACAATGTCACTCAAACAAAACCGATCCCCAGAATTGGCGAACCCGCTCCCGCATTCAAAGCGGTAACCACCCAGGGGGAAATAAATTTCCCGGCCGATTATCAAGGAAAATGGGTTATCCTGTTCAGTCATCCCGCCGATTTCACGCCTGTATGTACGTCTGAGTTCATGACCTTCGCCTCTATGGAAGGGGAATTTAAAGAATTGAATACCGAACTGGTTGGTTTATCCGTTGACGGTCTTTACAGCCACATAGCCTGGTTGCGAACCATAAAGGAAAAGATCCAGTACAAAGGGATGAAAAATGTTGAAGTGAAATTTCCCCTTATTGAAGATATTACCATGGAAGTAGCCAACCTTTACGGAATGCTGCAACCGGGTGAAAGCAATACAAAGGCAGTTCGTGCCGTCTTTTTCATAGATCCAAAAGGCATTATCAGGACCATCATTTATTATCCCTTGTCTCTTGGCCGAAATTTTGACGAGATCAAACGCGTTATCATTGGATTGCAGACAGCCGATAAATTTCATGTAGCCCTTCCTGCCGACTGGCGTCCGGGTGACGATGTTATTGTCCCCACGGCCGGATCTTGCGGACAGGCACAAAGTCGCCTGGAGGTACCCGAAGAAGGGGTCACCTGCCATGATTGGTTCTTTTGCACCAAAAAACTGGAGAAAGAGAAAGTGGAGAAAGCTTTATGGAACAAATAATAGTTTAGATTTTGATTTTGTAAAGCAAAAGAATTATTTTTGATAAAATAAATTCTTATGGAAGAAGATTACCTGATCTGTTATTGCAACGAAGTATACAAAAGTACGATCGTAAATGCCATTAAGGAAAAAGGCCTGAAAACCGTTGAGCAGGTAGGCCATGAAACAGGGGCAGGAGAAGTATGCGGACAATGTCAGCCCGATATCCAGAAACTACTGGACGAACTGAACGGATAAAAGATCCCTCTTGTCATCAAGACAGGAGGGATTTCATGTTTTTGGCAATAAGACGGCTGGCAAATCCGGGGCTCAGACGATACAATCGATTCAACATCCGGGAGTCTTTTCCTACAAATATCCTTTCTTCCTTTTTTTCCATCCCGTCAATGATCATGTCGGCTGCCTTGCCGGGATCCATCGGATTGAATTTCTTTTCCTGTTCCGGATCAACCTCGGGCATTTCCAGGCCTGAGTTCGACATTATATTTGTTCTGATGGCGCCGGGGAAGACAATAGACACATCTACATTCGTATCTGCCAGTTCAGAATTTAAACCTTCCGTAAGCAGTTTGATAGCGGCTTTTGTTGCTCCGTAAATGCTTTGACCGGGTATGGGGATAAAGCCTCCCATACTGGCTACGTTCACTATATGTGCCGCGGGGCGTTTGAGCAAATGCGGCAGGAAGGCTTTTATCATGTATAATGCTCCAAAAAAATTGACATGACACAGCCGCTCTATAACAGTCAGGTCCAGGTCGTTTATCTTCACGAAAGGCTGAACGATCCCGGCATTGTTGATAATGCCGTCCACACTGCCGTGGGCTTCAATTATCTGTCCGGGTAATTGGTTTATAAGGTCTTTGTCCCCAATATCGACAAGATGCAATGACAAACGGTCTCCTACATCGGGACCGGCCAGCTCTTTGGTTTGATCCAAAGTCTCCCTGTTGATGTCCAGGGCCGCAACGCGGCTTCCTCTGTGCAACAGGGACAGCACCAGTTCCCTGCCAATGCCGTTCCCGCCGCCGGTTACAACGATCACTTTGTTTTTTACCTTCATAATATTTGTGCGTTAATGGGTTGTAAAATATTGAGTATCAATAATTGTTCCATATTTGTTCCGGGATGACCCTTACGACAAAAATGGCATAAAAAAATTAAAAAAATTCTCCTCAAGTGAACATAGGTTCATTTAATTTATTATATTTGCATTGTTAAACCAATAAAAAAAATAAATTATGCCAAGAGGAGATCGTACCGGACCAATGGGACAAGGTCCCGTTACCGGAAGAGGATTAGGATACTGTAGCGGTTATGAATCACCGGGTTTTACCAAAGGATCCGGAATGGGTCGCGGTTTTGGCCGAGGTCGCGGTTTTGGCCGTGGAATGGGCTATGGCCGGGGATACGGATTTGTCCCGTGGCCTTCTTACAGTAAAGAAGATGAAATAAAAACACTGAAAGACCAGGCAGAATCCTTAAAGCGCGCTCAGAAAGATATTGAGACAAGGCTGGGCGAACTGGAAAATGAATAACTCATAAAAACAAAACATTATGCCAAACAAAAACGGGACAGGTCCCGAAGGAAAAGGGGCTAAAACCGGTCGCGGGGCGGGTGGATGCCAGCCGGAAAAAGATACGGATAGATCCACACGTCCCGGAACAGGTCGCGGTCAGGGCCGTGGTCAGGGCCGAAATCAGGGAAAAGGTCAGGGCAGAGGCAGGGCATAACGCCTGTACTGCGGATCAAACGTTCCGGAATTCATGTATTCCGGTATGGAACGGTAAAGACAGCCGGCTTCGGGCCGGTTTGTCATTTTATGCAGGGAGCTCATACAGACCAGCAGTTTTCCCTGTCCGTATTTCATTTGGTAAACAAGGACCAAAGAAATCATCCAGGATCATGGCCCGCCCCGCTTTTACTTTGTAAAACCATTTCAAGTCCGGTTGTGTACTGCAGGTCGCGATAAAAAGAAAAAGTATACTGATTAAATGCTTCATAAGTGTTCTCACCAAATTAAGAAAAGTTATCTTTGTCCTATGAAACGTACTATAGTTTATTTATCTCTGTTCTGGTTCCCGTGGATTGCCGTGGCACATCCCGGTGGCCTTTTGTCCCCTCAGGTGCGATACACTCCTGAAGATCAAAAAGTTTATGAAAAAGTGATGGAAGTGTTGCTGCCCGTGCGCAGTGAATCCATGCCCGTACTGATCATCAAAGCGGCAGAAGCCATGCTGGAAACCCCTTATGTAGGAGGGACTTTGGAACAAACTCCGGAAATGCTGACCGTTTCGCTGGCTCGTACTGACTGCATTCTGCTGGTGGAAGCTTGTGTATGTATGGCCCTGACAGCCAGGCAGGAAGATCACAGCTTTGAGGCCTTTTGTGAAAACCTGAGGCAATTCCGTTACAGGGACGGCTTGTCGAAAGGTTATGATAGTCGCATCCATTACACCAGCGAGTGGATCCAACAGGCGGAAGAACGTGATCTGGCCCGGGAAATGAGCCGGAGCATATCAGGAAGCCGCCGGGGCCAGGCATTTTCCTACATGTCTGTTCATGCGGACAAGTACCCTGCACTGGCCGGGAATCCGCAACTTACATCACAAATTGCTGCTGTGGAGAAAGAACTCAGTGGAAAAAAGTATTATTATATACCCAAGGCCAAGCTGGAAGAAAACCTGGATAAAATTCAGCATGGGGACATGATCTGTTTTGTGAGTAACACAGAAGGGTTGGATATTACCCACGTGGCTTTTGCCTATGAATCCTATGTCTGTGAACACGACTGTTGTCCCGATGGGAGTGGTTGTCCCAACGGTCAAAGACGTTTAGGATTTTTGCATGCCTCTTCCAAAGAGATGAAAGTAATCGTGGATGAAAAGACACTTACCGGGTATGTAAATACATCCGAATCCTGTAAGGGCGTCAGGATCGTTCGCTTTTTGTGATCCAGTCAATGATCACCCGGATGAAATTTGGTATGGGTATTTCCGGATCGTCTGCAAAAGACATGATCTTTCCTTCCAGCCTGGCATCTGAATATTTGTCCAGGTATTTTTGAAATACCGTTTCTCCCCACTCTTTTTTCAGTTCATCTGCATAGGTGTTGGTGGAATAGAACAACTGAATACCACGTTCTCCGTAAGCCATAAGCTTTTGGTTAATGATTTCCTCGTCTGCCCTTCTGTCGGAAAAATACGTACTATGCCAGTCGAATGCCACAGCAATGCAAATATTAAAAGCAAGAGCCAATTCAATAAAATCCGGCAAACTTGATTTGTTTCCCACGTCCAGAATGGTAACACCCAGCATGTCGTAATCCAGGCCAAGTCTCTTTTCGTAATTCCGCAACACCTTTTTCTGGTAGTCGGTTTCTACCAGGATGGCTTTTTTGCTGAAAAAGATTTCATTGAGTTCGGGAGAAACAATATTCCGGAACCCGTTTTTCAGCGATCCAATATTTGAACAGTCAGGGGCTTTTATTTGTGTCCCGCTCCCGTCATTGGAAACGATTCTGATCGAATCAAAATCCGGTAACGTGACAAAATTGGTGGAATGGGTGATGTAGATCACCTGGTTTTTTTCGCTAAGATTTCGCAATGCCTTGTAAAGATTGCGTTTCATCCTTGGGAAAAGATACATTTCCGGCTCTTCTATCATCAGGATGAATCCCTGGCTTTTATGCCGGTTATAGGCATCCAGAATGGATAAAATGATGGCATTCTGAACACCTTCCCCCAGTGCTCTCAGGGGTGTCACCCGGTCTTCTTCGTAAAGGCACATTTCCAGCGACTGGTAAAAATCCCTTGAGGTGATGGGTTTGAAAATAATATCCCACCGGGTATCGTCGGGATCCAGTTCATATCCCAGGTAATCCAGCATGGACTTCCGGATGGTTTCCTTGAGCCGGGTAAAAGCTTCGGTCCGCAAGGTGATCATAGCTTCTTCAATACACTGGTCAAACCATTGTTTGCGGGGTATTTCTGTTTCCGTGCCATCTGTATTCATCATGGAAATGGTGTTGTCTTCCCTGAGAAAATCCTGGTTGATGTCGGTCAACAGGCTGTTGAGTAATGTTTGCCGGATGTCGGAACGGGATTGCGTGGTAATCCTGTCTGTACGGATATATACTACGGGTATTTTTTCCCGGATCTTATCCAGAGGGCAGTCCAGGGTGTTGAATATTTTTACGCCCCCTGTGCCTTTATTTTCTGAAAGAACCTGAACTATCCGGTTGTCTTTTGTCAGGCAATGCTTTTCCACGTAATGCTGGCCCTTTAGCGGCCCGTCTTTGTGGCGTTTGTAGATGCACCGGACTTTGTCCACCCGGGCAGGATCTGCTCCCGGGAAGGGAACGTGCAGGTACGGTTCATCAAATTCGATCTCCACATCAATATCCCTGGCAGAGTCCTGCCGGTATACGTCTTTTTCAGTAAATATTTCATCCACAGGACACTCCTGGCTTAGGATTTTGTTGATACACCAGAGAATGTTACTTTTTCCGGAATTGTTGGGACCAATAAATACTGTTAATTGAGAAAAATCTATTTCAACGGTGTCCTTTATGGAGCGGTAATTGGAAATACGGACTTTTTTAATTTTCATACCTTAAAGGTAAAAAAAAAATAATCCCGCCATTCTGTGACGGGATTATTTTTTTAAGAAAATGTGCTAAAACGTGTGAATGGCCAGCCCGCTGCGCAGTTTGGGTTCAAACCAGGTGGTTTTTGGAGGCATGATATTTCCGGAATCGGCAATACCTATCAATTGCTGCATGGTTACCGGGTAGAGGGCAAAGGCTGCCGCCATTTCACCTGAATCCACGCGACGTTTCAGTTCCCCAAGTCCACGTATTCCGCCTACAAAATCAATGCGCTTGCTGGTTCTCAGGTCCTTTATATCCAGCAATTTATCCAGAACCAGGCCGGACAGGACCGTTACATCCAGCGTTCCAATGGGATCGGTGTCGTTGTAAGTGCCCGGGCGCGCCGTTAGGGAATACCAGCAACCATTCATGTACATGGAAAAATTATGCAGAGCTGAAGGTGCGTAAGGTTCATCCCTGTGGCAGAAACATTCTACCAGGAAATCCCGGGACAATGTCTGCAGAAAAGTTTCCGGGGCCATCCCGTTCAGGTCTTTGACCACACGGTTGTAATCTATGATCTTCAGGTGACTTTGGGGGAAGACCACTGCCATGAAATAATTGTATTCTTCATTTCCGGTATGATGGGGATTCATGGCTTTACGTTCTGCTCCAACCAATGCAGCGGCCGCTGTACGGTGGTGTCCGTCGGCTACATAAAAAGCCGGAACGGAGGCAAAGATCTCCGTTATGCGACGGATGTCTTCGGGACGGGATACAGGCCAGAAATGATGCCCAAACTCGTCGGGGGTGACAAAGTCGTATTCAGCAGGTGCAGCCACCACTTTTTCCACGATCCTATTGATCCCGGGAACATCCGGGTAGGCAAAGAACACAGGTTCTATGTTGGCACTCTGGATCCTGACATGGACCATCCGGTCTTCTTCCTTGTCTTTGCGTGTCAGCTCATGCTTCTTGATCTTTCCCGACAGGTAATCGTCAATGTTGGCACAGACCACCAGGCCGTATTGTGTCCTCCCTTCCATAGTTTGGGCATATACGTAATACATTTCATGCGGGTCCTGGATAAGCCATCCGCGTTCCTGCCACAACCGGAAATTGGCTACGGCTTTGTCATAGGCATGTGCTGAATGTTCATCAATAACGGGGTCAAAGTCTATCTCGGGTTTTGTGATATGGAGCAGGGATTTTTCCCCTGCCTCGGCTTTTGCCTCGGCAGAGTTTAAAACATCATAAGGCCTTGCGGCCACTTCTTCCACCAGTGGCACAGGCGGACGAAGGGCTGCGAAAGGTTTGATCTTTACCATAGCTATTTGTTCAATTGGAAAGTTTTGTCCCCGTTTTTCAGGAATGCCACTATCTGGCGTGCTGCAGCAAGACCTGCATTTACATTGGCTTCTTGTGTCTGGGCTCCCATCTTTTTGGGTGTTGCAAAAACACGGGTGTCAAACTGGGCCCGTAAAGCATCTATATTGCCCGGGGCTATGTCGGTAGCGTATTTAAGGTCTGTACGTTCTGCCAGTACGGCTTCCAGCTCCTCTTCGTTCATGACTTCTTTCCTGGCCGTATTGATCAGGCAGGCTCCTTGAGGCATAAGGGAAAGCAAAGACTTGCCGATGGATCCTTTTGTGGCATCGTTGGCGGGGATGTGAAGTGAGATGTAATCGCAGCGGCTGTACAGGTCTTCCAGTGTATTGGCTACGTGTACCCCGTCGGCCTGCATGACAGATGCCGGGATGAAAGGATCGTATGCGTAAATTTCCATGCCAAAGCCCTTGGCCAATCCGGCGACCAGACGGCCTACGTTCCCGTAGGCATGGACACCTAACGTTTTACCCCTTAACTCCGAACCTGTACCTGGTTGGAATTGTTTACGGGCCATATAGATCATCATGCCAAGGGCCAGTTCCGCGACGGCATTGGAATTTTGTCCGGGAGTATTCATGGCAACAATATTCCGGCTGCTGCATGCTTCCAGGTCCAGGTTGTCGTAGCCGGCTCCTGCGCGAACAACGATCTTCAGATTCGGGGCTACCTGTACCACTTCACGGGTGACTTTATCGGAACGCACAATAAGGGCATCGGCTTTGGATACTGCTCCAAGAAGCTGTTCCTGTGTGGTATAGTTCTCAAGGAGCGACAAAGTCATTCCTGCCTGTTCCACTATGGTCCGGATCCCGTCAACGGCTTTTTTGGCAAACGGTTTATCAGTAGCTATTAAAACGTTCATAACTGTATTATTTATGAAGTTTTTCAAATTCCTGCATGCAATTGATCAGAGCCTGTACGTTTTCTTTTGGGCAGGCGTTGTAGATGGAAGCCCGGAACCCGCCAACGGAACGGTGTCCTTTAATACCGGCCATACCGCGGGATTTGGCAAATTCCATAAATTCGGCTTCCAGGGATTCGTATCCTGCAGACATAACAAAACATACGTTCATTACGGAACGGTCTTCTTTGGCCACAGTTCCCTTAAAGAGCGGATTGCGGTCAATTTCTGCGTACAGCATGTCGGCTTTTTCAGTGTTTATCTTATTGATGGCCTCCACTCCGCCCAGTTTTTTGAGCCATTTGAGGGTTTGTGTCATAATGTAGACGGGAAATACGGGCGGGGTGTTGAACATGGAGTCACCATCTATATGAGTCTGGTAATTCAACATGGAAGGAATGTGCCTGGAAACTTTTCCCAGGATGTCTTTGCGTATGATCACGAAAGTTACCCCGGCAGGACCCACGTTTTTCTGGGCGCCTCCGTATATCAGGATATATTTGGACACATCAACAGGGCGGCTCATGATGTCAGAAGACATATCTGCCACCAGGGGAACGGGAGAATCCATATCGGTTTTGATCTCGGTGCCGTATATGGTATTGTTTGTGGTTATGTGGAAATAATCTGCATCTGAGGGAATGATATACTTCCGGGGAATATGATTAAAAGTACTTTCGGCGGAAGAGGCAACGGTGATCACTTCCCCGAACACTTTGGCCTCTTTGATGGCTTTTTTTGCCCAAACACCTGTTTCCAGGTACGCGGCTTTCTTTTCCATAAGGTTCATGGGAACCATGCAAAATTGAAGACTGGCCCCGCCTCCCAGAAAGAGCACTTCATAATTGTCGGGAATGTGCAACAGTTCTTTCCATAAAGCCCGGCATTCGTTCATTACCGCTTCCCATTCTTTGGAACGGTGTGATACTTCTATAACGGACATACCCGTCTGACTGAAATCCTGTAATGCTTCTATCCCTGCTTGTAATGCTTCCCGGGGAAGGATGCAGGGTCCTGCATTGAAATTGTAGGTGGTTTTCATGTTGTTTTTGTTTTTATTACGATTTCTTTGCGAATACAAATATATGCTAAAAATATACAATCAAAAAACTAATTATTGCTAATGATCTGTAAGTTTTTTTGTCCTGTTTCCTTTTCGCAGTAATGGCACTTAAGAACAATCCCCTCCGGGGTCATACGGGTTGTAAAACGTGTTTTTACCGGTTCGTGGTTGGTGATGCACCTGGGATTGAGGCAACGGACCAGCCCACATATCCCGGAAGGTATTACCACAAATCTCTTTTCCACTACCTTATAATCTTTTATTATATTGAGGATCGCATCCGGAGCCACCAGTGCTATGCGGTTTACATCGTCTTCTTCAAAAAATTTATCTGAGATCTTGATAATGGATTTAACGCCCAAAACTTTACTTTCCAGGTTTGTCCCGAAGGTCATCTGAAAATCTCCCCGTGCCAGGCCAAGAATTTCAATAACATGGAACAATTCTCCCGCAGGGATCCTGTCTATGACAGTTCCGTTCTTTATGGCGCTTACTTTTAGTTTTTTCTTTGTTTCCATGACTTACATCTGGTTCATTAAATAGGTGATAATTCCCATACGGGTATACACTCCGTTGCGGGCCTGTTCAAAATAATAGGCTTCCGGGCGTTCATCCACATTGGTGGAAATTTCGTTTACCCTGGGTAACGGGTGAAGAATTCTCAAATTGGGTTTGGTGTTTTTGAGCATGGAGACATCCAGGCTCATCAGATTTTTGACTCGTTCATATTCCATGGGATCCTGAAAACGCTCCTGTTGTATCCTGGTCATGTACAATATGTCGGTGTCTTCAAGCTGTCCTTCCAGTTCGCTGTGATGGGAATAGAGAATATTCCTGGAATCCAGAAAATCAATGTATTCACGCGGAATAGCCAGTTCAGGACAGGAAACGAAACGGAACCGGGGATTGAAATGGCTCATGGCCTGCAACAGGGAATGGACTGTCCTGCCGTATTTAAGATCTCCCACTATAGTGATGGAAAGATTGTCCAGTGATTCCTGTGTCTTGCGTATGGAATACATGTCCAAAAGGGTCTGGGTAGGGTGTTGATTGGCCCCGTCTCCGGCATTAATGACAGGACATCCCGCGATCTCGGAGGCATACCGTGCCGCTCCGTCCAACGGATGACGCATAACGATCATATCGGCATAATTGGAGACCATCATGAGCGTGTCTTTAAGACTTTCCCCCTTGGTAACGCTGGTGGCATTGAGAGAGGAAAAGCCAATGATTCGGGCTCCCAGACGGTTGGCGGCCGCTTCAAAACTCAGGCGTGTGCGGGTTGAAGGTTCAAAAAAGATGCAGGCGATGATCTTATCGGTAAACAGGGGCTGATCGGGATTGGCCTCGAATTCCAGGGCAAGGTCAAGTACCTGCAACATTTCTTCTTTGTTGAAGTCGTTTATTGATATGAGAGATTTCATATATGAAATATTACAATGACTATGTAGGGTCCAGTGACGATAAAAGGGCCTGCCTGAGTGAAGGAAGTACCTTTACTTTGATACGACATGGCAGGGAACTGTCCCGGTAGTCCTGTTCCGTTATCACGGCTTCTGTGTCGCGGATAGCTTTCATGACTTTGTCAGTTCGGCCGTAATCAAATTGCAGCTCAACGGTCTGAAGAACTTTCTTTTCTGTTATTTCGGCATTTTCCAGCGCGTTGGAGGCAGCTGCTCTGTAAGCGTTTATGAGCCCGCCCGTTCCCAGTTTTACACCTCCGAAATAGCGCACCACGGCCATTAAAACATCGGACACGTCCATAGAGATCAATTGTCCCAGTATGGGTTTTCCGGCAGTGGAAGAAGGTTCTCCGTTATCGTTCGCCCTCCAGGGTTCTCCTTCCGGTCCCAGGCGATAGGCATAACAAATATGACGGGCATCAAAATATTTTTTTTTCAGGATCCCAAGAAGTTTCCGGACCTCTTCCTCATCTGAAACGGGAAACCCAAAGGACAGGAAACGGCTTCCCTTTTCCTTGTAAAGGCCCTCGCAGGGAGCTTTCAGGGTTTTATATATCTCGCCTGGGCACATCATGCGAAAATACGTCTTTTACGTATCTTTGCAAAATCGAGGCTAAAAAATATGGGTTTTGTAGAAAATTTTATAGAACAGGCATCCGCCGCACTATCCCGGTGCGATGACCTTCTGATAGCAAAAGCAGGAGAAGCCAATCCCTGGTTTTGCCCCGTATTCGTAAAACACCGCGTCAATACATTGAAAGAAAGCCTGGAACACGAAAAAGATCTGTTGGCGGAAAAGCTGGATCTAAAAGTGTCCTCTTCTGCCCCCCGCCTTCTAAGCATTGTTGCAGCAGGCAATATTCCCCTGGTCTGTTGGCATGACTTTGTATGTGCCCTTGCTTATTCCCGGGCTCATCCTGCAAGCGTTGTCCTGGAAATTAAATTGTCTTCCAAAGATGACATTATGCTTCCTGCAATAGTTGACTATCTCCTGCAAACGGAGAATTCCTGCCTGAACGGTGTCCGGGTGCGATTTGTACCTCAGGTGGATCCCGAAACAGGGGCGATCCTTTTTACGGGAGGCACTCAGGCCGAGTCTTATTACCGTCAATCTTTCAGCGGCGTTCCAATGCTCATACGGACCGGCAGGAGTTCTGTCGCCGTATTGAACGGGACTGAGTCTGAAGAAGAGCTGGAAGGATTGGCCAGGGATTGTTTCCTGTATTTTGGTCTTGGCTGCCGGAACGTTTCGTTATTGATGGTACCCCCGGAATACGACTTCAGGCCGTTTATTCAAAAGGTCCGGAATGTTTTGGGAACTGTATTGCTTGGGCACAAAAACTATATGAATGCTCTGCGTCATGCCTGGGCCTGTGCCATGATGTTAAAAGAACCCGGTACGGAAAACGAACATCTTCCGGATTTGTTTGTGTTGGAAGAAAGTGATGATCTGAACCCTCCGGTGGCGGTATTGCATTACACACAATACAGTAAAAGCGAAGATGTGTTACGTTTTATGGAAGATCACCGGAATCTGATACAATGCGTTGCAGGAACCCGGGGACTTTCTTTGGGACATACACAGTTCCCGGCATTTACTGATTATGCTGACGGACTAAATACATTGGAATGGCTACAAAAATTATCATATTGATGGGCCCCACCTGTGTGGGGAAAACCGCGCAAAGTCTGGCGATCGCAAAACTGCTGAATTCTCCTGTGATCTGTTGTGACAGCAGGCAGATCTATAAAGAATTAAAGATTGGGGTGGCACGTCCCTCGGAAGAGGAACTTTCAATGGCTAAACATTATTTTATAGCCAGTCATTCAATACACAGTCCTTATTCTGCAGGTGATTATGAACGTGAAGCCTGGGATCTGGTCATGCAGCTGGCTCCTACGCACGAATACCTGCTTATGACAGGCGGGTCGGGACTGTATATAGATGCTTTTACAGATGGCTTTGACCGGATGCCTCCGACCGATCCCGCGTTACGGGAAGAACTGGTTTTGATTGCTGAAGATCCTGAAGGATTTGAAGCTTTGCAAGATCGTCTGAAAGAATTGGATCCCGTTACCTGGGGGCGTATAGATCTGGCCAACAAAAGAAGGGTTTTACGTGCCGTAGAAGTTTGTTTGACCTCCGGGAAACCGTATCATTATTTTTTAAAACATACGCCCAAACAGCGGCCTTATGAAATAGAAAAAATAATAATGGACAGACCAAGGGAAGAATTGTACGAACGTATTGACCGGAGAGTGGACCAAATGATGGACCGGGGATTGATGGAAGAAGCACGCAGCCTGTATCCTTATAAAAAACTCCCTGCACTCCAAACGGTGGGGTACAGGGAGCTGTTTGCTCATTTCAACGGGGAATTTTCTTACCCTGAAGCTTTACGTCTGATCAAGCGCAATACCCGCAGGTATGCTAAACGTCAGCTTACATACTGGAGGGATGTGCCTAGAAAGGAAGATCATCCTCTCCTTCGTCCGGTTCCGTCGTTATAGGTGCGGAAGCCGGATAATCAGGGGGTGCCGCATCCTCCTGTACTTTTTCAAGGCGCCAGGCGCGTACATCGGTGTACCATCTTCCGTTATATTCTCTGGACTCGATATTTATCGAGGCTTTTACGGTTTCTCCGATCTTTAAGGCGTCCAGTTCCTTAACCCTGTCTTCTCCAAAGACGGAAAGGCAAACTTTTCGCGGATACCCCGATTCCTTTGTTTCCAGTATAAACTCCTGTTTTACCCAGTCACCCCGGGCTCCGGTGCCTTTAAATAGAGGACGTTTTTCAATCAAAGTTCCCTGAAGTTCCACTTGAGCTATCAGTTTTTGGCCGGAAAGACTTTGTTCATTTCCACTTCAAAGATCAACGTGCTGTTGGGCCCTATGGCATTGCCGGCTCCGTTGGCTCCGTATCCGAGTTCGGAAGGAACGTACAAAATGATCTTGCCGCCTTCGCCAACAAGCTGCATGCCTTCTGTCCACGCAGGAATAACCCTGTCAAGGGGGAATTTGGCCATTTCATTGCGAGAATAGGAAGAATCAAATTCGGTGCCGTCAATCAGAGTGCCCACGTAATGAACTTCAACTGTATCTGCTGCGGAGGCACGGACCTCGTTGCCTTCGCGTATGATCTTGTACTGCAGACCGCTGGGCAATACCACAACACCTTCTTTTGTCTTGTTTTCTTCCAGAAAAGTTTCTCCTTCTTTAATATTGCGTTCTCCTTCAACAACTTTCTTTTTTTGCATGAAAGCTGTAATGTCCTCGTTCCAGGACATCATCTCTTCCCTTGTCGGTTCTTCTTCCTGGGCCATCAGTTCTTTGTATGCCTTGATAACCAGGTCGTTATTTAATTCACCAAAATTGGATTGCCTTACCATGGAAGCCAGGGAATACCCTACGGCACGACTCAATGAATCAACGGCTCCCTTTGAAAAATCGGCATTTGCATCTGATGTGCTGCTGTTACAGGATGCAACAAGCGTTCCGCCCATAAGGACGATAGATAGAATTTTTAATGTTCTCATTGTAAAATATAGTTATGAATAATGATCGGATTTAGTGGCAAACAACAAATGTAAGGTTTATTTCTTGTTATTTAAATAGGAATAGCAGCAAATTTTGTGCAAAATACGTGCTCCTACAATAGCATCCCATGGATCGTTCTCCCCCGGGGCCACTTCACACAGATCAAACCCTATGATTTTAACCGGGGAAGAAGCCAGCAAATACAACAGGTAATCCACCTGCTGAAAGTTCAGTCCTCCGGGCACAGGTGTTCCCGTATGCGGACACAGATCCGGCGACAGGCCGTCAATATCAAGACTTATGTATACCTGTTCGGGAAGACTCTCCATGATACGGTGGCATTGTTCCCTCCATGTAAGGCCTTCATACAGGTCTTCATTCAGGGATTCATCGGGGAAAAAAGCTATGCGCGGATCACTACAGATAATCAGGTGTTCTTCCCGGCAGTAATCCCGTACACCTACCTGGGTAAGTGCACTTACGGCAGGTATAGATCTAAGGGCATTATACATGATGGAAGCATGTGAAAACTTGAACCCTTCATAAGCCTCACGCAGATCGGCATGAGCATCTATGTGCAGGATCCCGAAAGACCCGTAATGTTCTCCCAGTGCCTGCAGGTACCCGAGCGGTACGGAATGTTCACCGCCTACTAGTCCTACAAACTTTCCCGCCCGCAACTGTTCGGAACATTGCAGGTAAACGATCCGGTTCATCCGGGCACAGGCCGAGTTGACTTCGTCCAAGACCTCCCCCAGTCCGTTCTCCCTTGGGTCAATCCCGTCTTCCCAGCTTTGGATGATCTGTTGTGCCAGATTCCGGGCCGTCCGGTTAAGGATCGGCAATTCTTCGTGTTCTTCCAGTGTGGCTATGGGAATGTTCCAGGCTTCGTTCACCCTGGCGTTGAAAAGGTCTATCTGGGCGGATTCATCAATAATGGCTTCCGGACCCATACGAGTTCCGTCGCGGTAGGAGGTGGTAACGTCCCATGGAACCGATACAAGTACAATTTCCGCCTCCTCCCGGCTAAAGGGGAGAGCAAAATACCGGCCGTTAGGTGCCCCCGGCAGGGTGGGATCAAATGCATTCATACAATACCTTCTCTTATTATGTCGTGTATATGGACCATCCCCGCATAGAGGTTTTCCCGGAGCACGATCAATTGCGTGATCTTGTTGGTCTGCATCATTTCATAGGCATGCACAGCCAGTTGATCATACTGGACGGTTTTGGGATCTTTAGTCATGACATCAGAGGCACAAAGGGCTTCAAGACTGCTGTTCTTTTCAACCATACGGCGTACATCCCCGTCTGTGATAATGCCCTGCAATTTCCCTGTTTGATCAAGAACGGCTGTAGCTCCCAGGCGATTACGAGAAATTTCAAAAATGGTATCCCTTATGGATTGCCCGGGTAACACCCAGGGGCGCAGTGTGTGATCCATGATGTCCGAAACCCGTAAATACAATTTTTTTCCCAAAGAACCTCCGGGATGGAAACGGGCAAAGTCTTCCTGGGAGAATCCTCTTAACTGCAATAAGCATACGGCCAGGGCATCTCCCAGAACCATCTGGACGGTAGTGCTTGTCGTAGGAGCTAGGTCATTGGGACATGCTTCATGCGGGGCGGAAGCTACAAGTACATAATCTGCCGACCTTCCCAGGAAAGATTCCCGGTTGCTCACCATTCCTATCAACATGTTTCCCATTTTCCGGATAAGGGGGACAAGGACTTTTATCTCGGCCGTGTTCCCACTTTTGGAAAGGCACATGACCGTGTCACCGGGCTGGACAATTCCCAGGTCTCCGTGAATGGCATCGGCAGCGTGCATGAAAATGGCCGGAGTGCCCGTAGAATTGAAAGTGGCCACAATCTTTTGCCCGATAATGGCACTTTTCCCAATACCGGTAACGATCAGGCGCCCTTTTGAGGCATAGAGGATCTCCACCACTTTCAGGAATGATGCGTCTATGGACTGACGCAGTGCATTAACCGCAAGCAGTTCTTTTTCAATTACTTCAAGTGCTGTCTTTTGAATATCCGCTTTCGTTGTTCTCATAAAATTTTGAAAGAACGAAACAAACGTATAACTTAGTGCACAAAGGTAGTAAAATATGTGTACTTCATCTGAATTGCACTTTCAGCTGAAAAAACATTTTGGTTTCAACTCATTCAAAGGACAACAGGAGGAGATCATAACCCATTTAATGAACGGGGGAGATGCTTTTGTACTGATGCCTACCGGTGGAGGAAAGTCCCTGTGCTACCAGTTACCTGCCATACTTATGGACGGTACGGCCGTAGTCATTTCACCCCTGATAGCCCTGATGAAGAACCAGGTTGACGCTATTCGCGGGTTTTCAGCCGACAATTACGGTATGGCTCATTTTCTGAACTCATCGCTGAGCAAAACCCAGGTGATGGAAGTCCGGGAATCCCTGCTTGCAGGGAAAACGAAATTACTGTATGTGGCACCCGAATCACTCACCAAATCGGAAAACATACAACTTCTTAAACAAGTCAATATTTCCTTTTATGCCATAGACGAAGCGCACTGTATCTCGGAATGGGGCCATGATTTCAGGCCGGAATACAGGAGGATCCGTCCCCTGGTAAAAGAGATCGGGAAAGCTCCCATCATTGCTCTTACTGCCACGGCGACTCCCAAGGTCCAGCAGGATATACAGAAAAATCTGGGCATGATGGAAGCGCGGGTTTTCAAAACGTCTTTTAACCGGGAAAATCTCTACTACGAAGTCAGGCCCAAGGTAAACGTGAATAAAGAGCTGGTAAAGTTCATCCGGCAGCATCCGGGAAAGAGCGGCATTGTATATTGCCTGAGCCGTAAAAAAGTGGAGGAGATTGCTTCGTTTTTACAGGTGAACGGGATTCGGGCACTTCCGTACCATGCAGGAATGGATGCGGCTACCCGTTCAAAAACCCAGGATCAGTTCCTGATGGAAGACATCGATGTCATCGTGGCAACCATCGCATTCGGGATGGGAATTGACAAGCCGGATGTCAGGTTTGTCATTCATTATGATATCCCCAAATCGCTGGAAGGGTACTACCAGGAAACCGGAAGGGCCGGAAGGGATGGCAGAGAAGGCCGGTGTATTGCTTTTTACAGTTACAAGGATATTCAGAAGCTGGAAAAATTCAAGCAGGGCAAACCCATAGCGGAGCAGGAAGTGAGCAAACAATTGCTCATGGAAACCGTAGCGTATGCAGAATCAAATGTTTGCCGCAGGAAAATTTTGCTGAATTATTTTGGAGAAAATTATAAACAGGAAAATTGTAAGAATTGTGACAATTGCCTGCATCCCAAAAAACAGTTTGACGGGAAGGAAGAAATGTACCTGGCACTGGAAACAGTGCAAAAATCCCTGGAACAGTTCAATGCCGAACACGTTGCCAATATTATTGCCGGAGTATCCAATGCCATGATAAAATCCTACCAGCATAACAAATTGGACGTTTACGGTTTGGGGAAAGATAGATCGGCCCATTTCTGGAATGCCGTGCTGCGTCAGGGGCTGATCCACCATTTTTTGGATAAAGACATAGAAAAATACGGGGCTCTGTCAGTAACGCCCCTGGGAAAAGAGTTCCTGGAAAATCCCCAACCCCTTATGCTATTTGAAGACAGGGAAATGGAAGAGGAAACGGATGCTTCGGATGCAGCCGCTAAAACCGGAGGAGGAGGTGGAGATACAACCCTGCTTGCCATGCTTAAGGACCTTAGAAGGGATATGGCTCACAAACTGAAACTTGCTCCATTTGTTATTTTTCAGGATATCAGCCTGGAAGACATGTCCATTCTTTACCCGGTAACTGTTGAAGAATTGGTCCATTGTCAGGGTGTGGGTAAAGGAAAGGCCAGAAAATTCGGAAAATCGTTTGTGGAATTGATCAATAAATATGTAGAAGAGAATGAGATTGTCAGGCCTCAGGATATGGTGGTCAAATCCGTAATAAATAAGTCGGTAAACAAGGTCTATATCATTCAGAGTATTGATCGTAAAATGGATTTTGAAGATATAGCCAATGCCAAAGGACTGACTCTGGATGAATTGCTTGAAGAGATTGAGGTTATAGTGAATTCAGGCACCAGACTGGATATTGATTATTATTTGCAACAGGCCATTGACGATGACAAACTGGAAAACATTTTCGATTATTTTCGCCATGAGGCTCAATCCGAATCCTTGTCAGACGCTGTAAAGGAACTGGGTCCCGAATATACGGAAGAAGAAGTAAGACTTGTAAGGATAAAATTTTTAGTTGAGGTTGCCAACTGATGTTTTATCTTTGTCATTTATGCGAAAACGTACCATCATATTTTTAACCTTATTGTCGGTCCTGTTAATAGGGGCTTCTACTTTTGGCTATCTGATGCTTTTCAAAAAGCCTTTTAACAATACAGTCCGTAATGATACCTATCGCGCTGTTCCCATGGATGCCATACTGGTACAGCATTTCAGCCGGATGAACACATTGACCGGCGGAATTCTTAAACCGGGTGGTTACCTGGAACGTTTTTTCCATCCCGGCAAAGGACTTCACAAATTTTTAAGAACACTTGGAAAAATAACACCCGCAGGGTTCCCCGGGATAGGGGAGGCCGAAGCCTTGTGTTCCCTTCATCCTTCGGCCAAGAATACATTAAGCACTCTGTTTTGCCTTTCCGGAGCTAATGCCCCGGATTCGCAGTGGTGGTCTTCTTATATTGATTCATCGGGTATACCGTATAAAACTCGTTCTTACGATGGACAAACCATTTATACTTTATACGGGGAAGAGGAAGATCTGAAGGTATATGCGGTTTACGTGCCTCATATATTGATGGTATCCGGGTCCCTGGTCGTTCTGGAGTCATCTTTGCGTCATTTAAAAAACGGCACGTCACTGATGGATGATCCGGGTTTTGCAAAACTGGTAGAAGATACTCCGGTCTCAAAACCTTCCAGGATCTTTCTTTCCCACGCTCGCATCCCGTCTCTTTTTGCAGCGTATCTTGGCGTTCCGCTTCAGAAATATGCTGCTTTCCTTAGCACAACGGCCGGGTGGACAGTTCTGGACGGATATGTGGAGAATAATCAGGTCAGGATGGACGGTTACTCCATGCTTCCTAATGGGCAGAAAAATTATTTTTCAACTCTGACAGGTCAGCAAACGCAGTCGTTAACGGCCCCGGAAGTATTGCCTGCAGCTACTTTGGGCGGCATGTTCTTTGGGTTCTCAGACATTGGAATGTATCTGGACAAATACGGCAGGTATCTTGAATTGCATAAGAAAAACCAAAAGAATCCGGATCAGAACACATTGGGATGGTTCAATCTTTTGTATCCTACAGAAGTATCTCTGGCATGTGTACCTTTCAGAAGCAGTGCCCAATGGATTACTGTTATCAATTCCCGTTATATTCATCAGGCGAGGATCCAATTTGCCCTATTGGGAAAACAGGAAGAAGACAAGGTCATGGAGAACCCCAGGCCCGGCCTGTTACAGGACATTTTCGGGCCGGTATTCGGGTTATGCCGGGCAGATCATTATTGTTACCTGGGATCCTGCATTCTGCTGGGGCCCCGGGATCTTTTGAATGATATTCTTGGCAGGCACCGCGCCGGAAATTATCATTCACTGGCAGACGCCATTGGCAGGACAAAGATCTCGGAAAGTTTTATGAATTCCTCCAACATTAGTTTGTTCCTTCAGCCTTCCGTGGGATTGGATCTGTTGCATCCTGTCATTGACAAAAGGTATGCAAACAGGCTGGAATCGTGGAGAATGTATAATGCACAGTTTGTTTTTCTGCAGTTTTCGGCATTGGAGGATCGAATGTACACACATCTTTCCCTTTACGGAGATTCACTGGAAACGTCTCCACTTGTTCCGCGACAGCCAACGGTACGGGTGCTGCGCAGATCGGTCCAGGATACTTTAGACCGTGAAAAACCCCCTTATACCGTATTCAATCATTTTACCAGAAAGGACAATCAACTCTACCAGACACCTTGGCCTGAGTGTAGGCTTATTCTGAGGGACCATATAGGAAAAACATTATGGGAAAAAACAATGGAAGGAACCGTCCAGGACAGGGTAGAACAAATTGATTTTTTGAAAAACAACAAGTTGCAAATGTTGTTTGCCGTTGGGAACCGTCTGTATTTACTGGACAGGCTGGGTCGTAGTGTTTCACCTTTTCCCCGGGCCTATACAACCAGTATCCTATACGGCCCGTACGTTTTTGATCCTGTGGAAAACAAGGATTACCTTGTCCTGCTGGTCCATCAGGACAACATCCTGCGTTGTTACGACAGGGCGGGTGTCCTTATCCCTGAATGGAACGATTTCTTAATCCCTGATTATCTTACGGGAAAACCGCGCTACATTCGGATCGGGGAAACGGGTGCGTGGATAATATACACTAACAGTCAGACAGTGGTGTTATCACAGGAAGGACAGATCCGTGCTATGGTTACACAGAAAGATTGCCTGGACCCGCAGGCTGAAATTGGAATTTCCGGTCCTTATGAACTGCGCGGCACAACTATTGAGGGGAAACCTCTTACCATAATGCTCAATTAAAATGACCTTTTTTACAATTCTTTTCATAATACTGCTGGGAGGATTACTGTTAATGCGCCTGATACCCTGGCTTTTAGCCATGAAGATCCGACAAATGCAAAGACAAGGACAAAACCTGCAAAACCAACAAACCCAACAAAAAAGCAACATAAAAAGAACCCGCAAAAAGCGAATAGATAAAAATACGGGAGATTACATTGATTACGAAGAAATAAAAGATTGATGAGATCCTTCCTGCGTATACTGGCATACGGGAAACCGTTCAGAAGATACTGGCCTGCTTATCTGGTGCTATCCGTTTTTAGCGTTCTCTTTGGGATAGCCAATTATGCTCTTATAGCGCCTTTGCTAACAGTCTTGTTTGAACCGGACACTTTGACAGGAGAAATAGTCCGGCCCGAATACAGTTTTTCTCTTTCTTATGTAGTGGACCTTTTCCGGTATTATCTACTCAGGATCAAGACACAGGACGGGATCATGATGGCCCTTGTCTATGTTTCGGTGTCGCTGCTTGCCGCTTCTTTGTTGTCCAATATAACTCATTACTTGTCTCAAAGGGTGTTGGTAAGCGTACGGACCCGTCTGATGAAAAATGTCAGGGACGATCTGTTTCGCAAGATCAGCCGGCTGCATATAGGTTATTTTCACAAGCAAAGAAAAGGGGACCTGCTTTCTTCCATTTCAAACGATGTAAACGAGGTTCAAAATTCAGTTGCTAGTTCATTTCATGTGATCTTCCGCGATCCTTTGCTAATAATTGGGTTTCTTTCCATGCTTTTTTACATGAGTCCCAAGCTGACACTGGTAACACTTTTTACGTTGCCTGTTTCAGCTTTACTCATAGGAAGAATCACTCGCTCATTGCGTTCAGGGGCCGAGGTGTCTCAAAGCCTCCTGGGAAAATTACTGAGTCATTTTGAGGAAGCCATTTCAGGCAGCCGGATCGTTAAGGCATTCAATGCACAAAAATATGTCAGAGATCGCTTTGGAACCATTAACGATCAGCACAGACAGGCCACAAAACGGTTGTATAACCGCCAGGAACTGGCCTCTCCTCTGAGTGAATTCCTTGGTATAACCGTAGCGGCCGCTATCTTGTTTTACGGAGGTTGGCTTCAGGTCCACGGAGAACTGGGTATGAGCTGGCCCGAGTTTGTGGTTTATATCGGTTTTTACTGGAGGGTACTGGAACCGGCCAAATCCATTACAAAAGCTTATGCCATGATCCGTAGAGGTATGGTTTCGGCACATCGGATTTTTGCCATTATGGATGTTCCCGTTGAAATCAAAAAAGATCCGGAAGCCATTCCCGTCAAGGATTTCCGCGAAGCCCTTGAATACCGTAACGTAAGTTTCCGCTACAATGAAAACGATCCTTACGTATTGCGTGAGATCAACCTGGTTATTCCCAAAGGAAAGGTATTTGCCCTGGTGGGGCCTTCCGGTGCCGGTAAAACAACTTTAGCCGATCTATTACCCCGGTTTTATGATGTCCGGGAAGGAGAAGTCTTGCTGGACGGGGTCAATATTAAAAGGTATCAGCCTAAAGACCTGATAGGATTGATGGGCATAGTGACGCAGGAAGCCATCCTTTTCAACGATACTGTGGCAAATAATATTACCTTTGGTTTGGAAAAGGTGCCTTTTGAAGAGATCAGGCGTGCTGCAGAGATCGCCAATGCCCATGATTTTATTATGGAAATGGAACAGGGCTATGATACAAACATAGGAGACAGGGGAGGCAAATTATCCGGCGGACAGCGGCAACGTATTGCCATAGCCCGGGCCGTACTGAAGAATCCTCCCGTTTTGATCCTGGACGAAGCGACTTCGGCCCTGGATACGGAAAGCGAAAAAATGGTGCAGGAAGCGTTGACCAAACTGATGAAGAACCGTACTACGGTAATAATTGCCCACAGGCTTTCCACTATAAGAAATGCGCATGAGATAGTAGTAATGAACAAAGGTAAGATCGTGGAAAGAGGACCCCACGAAGTCTTGCTGGCAAATGAGGGTATGTACCGTCATTTATATGATTTACAAGTTTTTGGATAACCTTCAAACTAAATATTATGAATCAGGACATTTTTAAAACCAAATCCCTGAATGAGCTTTTTGAAATGAGTTTCAAAAAATACTGGGATTTCAAAGCCTTGACGGATTTTCACGGGGAAACGTTGTATTACCGTGATCTGGTACGCCGTGTAAGGATGATACATATAGGCTTTGAAAAATGCGGATTGAAAAAGGGTGATAAAGTGGCACTATGCGGCAGGAACCAGGCCAATTGGGCCGTGGCATTTATGGCTACTGTTACTTACGGGGCCGTGGTCGTCCTCATTTTACATGAGTTCAAACCGGGAAACATACAACACCTGGTCAATCACTCGGACGCACGGATCTTCTTTGTGGGAGAGCAGGTCTGGGAGGGGCTGAGCGAAGTTGAAATGCCCAACCTGGAAGCCATAGTGGGATTGAATGATTTTGATATTCTTTACACTCCGGATTATGAAATAGAAAGTATAAGGAAGAACATTGATGCCATGTTCGAAGAGATCTATCCCGACGGCATGAAACCGGAAGATGTCCGTTTTCATAAAGATGATCCCGAAGAACTGGCCCTGATCAATTATACCAGTGGTACTACCGGTTTTTCCAAAGGCGTCATGCTGCCTTACCGTTCCCTGCTGTCTAACGTTCTTTTTGGATGGGCGGTATTACCGCAGGTCAGCAACGGGGCAAAAGTGGTTTCCATGTTGCCATCAGCCCATATGTACGGACTGATGTTTGAATTGCTTTTTGAGCTCAGTAGCGGTAGCCATGTGCATTTTCTTACCAGGACACCTTCGCCCAAGGTCATAACCGAAGCATTTCAAAACGTCAAACCCAAAGTGATCATTGCCGTTCCCATGATCATTGAGAAAATTTACAAACAAAAATTGCTGCCCCTGCTCAAGCGTCCATCCATAAAAGTTATGTTGAGAATGCCTTTTATTGATCAGAAGATCAAAAAGCGTATTCATGACGAGCTGGCTAAAGCTTTCGGGGGAGAATTTGCGGAGATCATCATAGGAGGCGCTCCGTTGAACCATGAAGTGGAACCTTTCCTTAAAAGCATAAACCTGGCTTTTACCGTGGGATACGGTCTTACCGAATGCGGTCCCATAGTGTCTTATGCACCTTGGAACAAAAGGCCGTTATATTCCTGCGGAAAAGCAGCTCCCAGGATGACCATACGCATAGATTCCCCCGAACCTCAGTCTGTTCCAGGAGAGATACAGCTTAAAGGAGACAACGTTATGCTGGGATATTATAAAAATCCCGAAGCCACGGAAGAGATCTTTACTGAGGACGGATGGCTGAAAACAGGGGATATGGGAACCATGGACAAAGACGGATACCTGTTTATCAGAGGCCGTTCCAAAACCACGTTCCTGGGACCTAACGGCCAGAATATTTACCCGGAAGAAATTGAAGGCTCCATCAATAATATGTCTTACGTAAGCGAATGCCTGGTGATCATGGAAGATGGCAAGCTGGTGGCCCTGGTTTATCCCGATTTTGAAAAAGCGGCAGCCGACGGGTTACCGGACACAGCCATGGAAATCACCATGGAAGCCATGCGGTCCCAGATCAATCTGGAATTGCCAAAATATTGCCAGATATCCAAAGTGCGGATAGTGCCCGAAGAATTTGAAAAAACACCTAAAAGAAGTATTAAGCGTTTCTTATACAATGGATAAACAGACCCAGTTTGATCTTAATTACTTGGAAATGGCGCAGATATGGGCTCAGAATTCTTATTGCGAACGCAGAAAGGTGGGAGCCCTTATGGTCAAGGACCGGATGATAATTTCCGATGGTTATAACGGGACTCCGAGAGGTTTTGAGAATATATGTGAAGATGAGGACGGCACTACTAAACCTTATGTATTGCATGCAGAAGCAAATGCCATAACAAAAGTGGCCAGGAGTAACAACAGCAGTGAAGGAGCTACCATATATATAACGGCCTCTCCGTGTATTGAATGTGCCAAGCTGATTATTCAGTCAGGTATTGTACGAGTAGTATACCGTGACGATTATCGGTCACAAGAAGGGATTAATCTGTTGAAAAGGGCTGGAATTCAGGTAGATAAAATGTAAATAATGGAAGAACAAAGAAAGACAAGAAGGACAGGAGCCATTGTCCTTATTATATTGATCGCCCTTGCGATAGCAGGAATCCTCAGGTGGCAGGTATACAGGGATCATAAAGGAACCGCCAATGGCAGACTGGGAAGGGAGTGGTCTAAACTGGAATTGATACTGGACCAGATAGAAAGCAATTATGTGGATTCGGTAAATGTGGAAGATTTTATTGAAAAAACCCTTCCCTATATCATGGAGGAACTGGATCCGCACTCTATATACCTGTCCCCGGATGAATTGCGTTCGGCCGATGAAGAACTCAGAGGTAATATTGAAGGTATAGGCATTTTGTTTAACGTACCCCAGGATACGGCCACGGTGATCAATGTGGTTGTGGGAGGTCCTTCAGAAAAAATGGGGCTGCAGGCCGGAGACAAGATCATTAAAGTAGATACACAAACCATAGCCGGGATAGGGTTGCCCCAGGATTCCATAGTCAGTCTGTTGAAAGGCCCCAAAGGGACAAAAGTCGATGTCTGGGTAAAACGTTACGGAGAAACGGATCCCATCTGTTTTTCTATTATCAGGGACAAAATTCCGGTCCACAGTGTGGATGTGGCCTATATGGCCGATTCAATTACCGGGTATATTAAATTATCCCGGTTTTCCATGACTAGTTACGCCGAAGTGCTTGGAGCCATTGCCGATCTTATGAAACAGGGTATGAAACAGGTAATCTTCGATTTGCGTGACAATACCGGGGGATACCTGGACCAGGCACTGAAAATAACCGGTGAATTCCTGGATGAAAATAGACTGATCGTATATACGGAAGGTACTCACCGGGAAAGACAGGATTTTTACACCAAAAAACGGGGTTTTTGTTACGACATGCCACTGGCGGTTCTGATAAACGAGGCCTCAGCCTCCTCTTCCGAGATCATGGCCGGGGCTTTACAGGATAACGATAGGGGAACCATAGTGGGAAGACGTTCCTACGGGAAAGGATTGGTTCAGGAACCGGTTTATTTTTCGGATAATTCCGGATTACGTCTTACGGTGGCCCGTTTTTACACACCGTTGGGAAGGTCCATTCAGAAACCGTACGGAAAAAACACACAGGAATACGCCTACGATCTGATTGAACGTTACCGGAACGGAGAATTGATGCAGGAGGATTCCATTCCCAAAAACGATTCATTACGTTATGTAACTGCCTCAGGAAAAGTACTATACGGCGGAGGCGGTATCATACCCGATGTCTTTGTTCCCCTGGATACGGCAGGAGTGAACGATCTGTACCTGCGGATCTCCAGGCAGAATCTGCCTATTCGTTTCAGTATGGATTACTCAGACCGTTACCGGAAAGAACTTTCCTCGATCATGAACCTGGATGAATTGGAGTCATTCTTTACACAAAGATCCCTTAAGAAAGAATTTCTAGCTTACCTGCGTAAACAGGGAATTCACCCCGCTTCGTCACAATGGGATGAATGCGGGGATATTCTAATGACCCAGATCAAAGCTTATATAGGAAGGAACACGCGCCTTGAAGACGAGGGCTTTTACCCGTACCTGGGAAAAATAGATAACGTTTTGCAAAAAGCTTTGGAAGTTCTGTATGCGCCGTTAGTAACCGAACTGCCTGAGTCTGGTCTTGTTCTCGCGCCAATCGGGAACGACTTTGACGAATAACTTCAGGAATACTTTTTTCTCAAAAAAATCTTCCATATCAAGGCGTGCCTGCTTGCCAACGCGCTTCAGTGCACTGCCCTGTTTTCCAATTATGATCCCTTTCTGGGAATCACGCATTACATTGATAACGGCCCGTATGTTATACCTTTGGTCGTTCTCAATAAACTCTTCTATAGTTACTTCCACATTGTATGGAATTTCCTGTGAATAATTGAGAAAGATCTTTTCCCGAATTATCTCGGAAGCAAAAAAACGAAGACTCTTATCTGTAAACCGGTCTTTTTCAAACCAGGGGGGGGACTCGGGCAACAATTCCAGGATACGGAAAAAAAGAGCTTCCAGGTTAAAGCGTTCCAGCGCACTTACCGGAAACAACTCGGCTTTGGGAACCAAGGACTGCCATTGTTCCATTAAAGCCAGTACTTCTTCCTGGGAGCTTTTGTCAATTTTATTAATGACGATCAGTACAGGTATCGCAATACGATTGAGCTTTTGGATGTATTCGGGATTTTTGGTAACCGTTTCTACGACATCCGTTACGTATAGAATAATATCGGCATCTCCCAGGGCGGTGTCCACAAATTGCATCATATTTTCCTGCAATCTGTAATTGGGCTTAAGTATACCGGGCGTGTCAGAATAAATGATCTGGTAGTCCGGGTCGTTTACTATACCCATAATACGATGACGCGTTGTTTGTGCCTTGGCGGTGATGATGGATAATTTTTCACCTACCAGGGCATTCATAAGGGTAGACTTACCGACATTGGGATTGCCGATTATATTTACAAAACCTGCTTTATGTGTCATGAATTCGTTATTCGTAGAATCCCGTTTTCAGCATATTGATCTCTTCCTGCGAAAGAAAACGCCATTGCCCGCGTTTGAGATTCTTTTTTGTCATGCCGGCAAAGTATACGCGGTCCAGTTTTTTAACCTTGTAACCCAGCGCTTCAAACAAACGACGTACTACCCGGTTTTTACCGGAATGGATCTCAAGACCTATCTCTTTTTCGTCATTATCTATGTACGAGATCATATCTACGTGCATTGGTCCGTCTTCCAGTTCAACACCCTGAACCAGCTGGTCCATATCTGATTTTTTCAGATTTTTATCAAGCCGGGCCTGGTATATTTTCTTACGGTTGTATGACGGGTGTGTCAGTTTTTCTGTAAGGTCGCCGTCGTTGGTAAATAAAAGAACACCCATAGTGGATTTATCCAGTCTTCCTACAGGGTACACACGTTGCTCACATTGTCCGGCGATCAGGTCCATAACCGATTTTTCAGCATGGTCATCCTGCATGGTTGTCACAAAACCCCTGGGTTTGTTCATCACAATGTATGTTTTGGGTTCGCCTTTGATCCGTTCTCCGTTTACCCTGATATCATCTTCGGGTTTTACCTTAATGCCGAGTTGATCTGCCATCTCTCCGTTGACCGTCACCAGCCCTGTAGTGATGAAAGTATCGGCTTCCCGGCGTGAACAAAGTCCCGAGTTGGCAATAAATTTGTTGAGTCGGACTTCTCCGGCAACTTTTGGCTGCTTGGGTGCTGGTGCTGAATTTTGTTTTTTGGAATTGTTCTTTAAACCCGGTTTGCGTGGTCTGTCAGACTGGTACCCGCCTTCGCGGTGTGGTCTGTTGGATTGATACCCGCCTTCGCGGCGAGGTCTGTCGGATTGATACCCGCCTTCGCGGCGAGGTCTGTCAGACCGGTACCCGCCTTC
>WOYI010708140.1_pt1 | contig 53165 bp, 42 predicted proteins | sample 6423411 | NCBI WGS metagenome assembly WOYI01 (sample SAMN13441803, study PRJNA592873) | oil field metagenome | biome: oil field; feature: oil-well bore; material: oil-contaminated soil; isolation source: oil-contaminated soil from oil-well borehole | place: Germany: Wietze | collected 2016-10-18 ... | reverse complement strand
CACCCTGCTCCCTCACCGATCGTGGAATGACTCACAACCAGCCTGGCAAAGAGGGCTCGTCACAAATCTGGACTACGGCGCGTTGCTCCGCAACGGCGGGTAGGTCGAGGTTGATGTCGCGGATCATGCCCTGCGAAAGATTCGGCTGGGCGCCGCCGACGGCCTTTGACTTGAGATCCTCCTTCATCGCTAACAGGGAGCGGCGCAAGAATCCCGCATCGAGACTCTCGGCCGGAGTGATGCTGCAAACGGCTTGGTTGGTCGCTGCATCGACACCCAGGACGCCTACCTCCCCGGCAGTGGCACCGTACATCGCGATGACTACCGTTCCGGCCGGCATGACCTTCGCGCTACTTCTCTGCAGCGCGAGCTCCGTGATGGTCTCGGATGTCGACGTGACTATTCCCTGCGCGACCTCACCCGACTTCACCCAAGGAACAGCCCCGCCAAAGTTCTCGGGCTGACTCCGCGACGGAGTTCCGCCGCTCGTCGTGATTGCGACGCTTCTGAGTCGAACCCGTTGAGTCTGCAACCGCGCTACTCGGTCTCGAAAAGTTGAGACTTCCAGAGCTTGCAGAAAGTGAACGGCCCGAGATTTGCGTTCGCGGAGGGCGTCGGCCTCGTCGAGGATCGCCGCGATTCGGCGTTGCTCGGGGAGGGGTGGGAGGGGTATCTCGATCCGATCGAGGTCTCCGCCTCGCAGGTTGTTGATGTTCGCTCCAGCCGCCACCGACGAGATGTGCCGCCGGTAGTCGGACGTTCGGAAGAAGTGCGCAAAGTAGGCGGGATCGACGCCTGGTGTCGGGCGGAGGACTTTGCAGAACGCACCGAACGATCCTTGAATCGGGTCTACAACGCGCGCCGCCTTGCCGACCACGCTCAGGCTCCCGCTGGATGCCGCGATGAGGACGTCGTCGGGCTGGAGCATCTGACGGGGGCTGACCCTCGCTTTGGGGACGAAGATCAAGTCGTCCATCAACAGACCAAATTCGCCAATGTTGCCTGCGCGAAGTAGGGCAACATGCGTGTCAAGCGGCACATCAGATGCATCGCCTTTGGCGTAGGTGACGCCACGAATCTGATGAGCGATGTCGCCGACTCGCACGGTCGTCACGCGAGCATCTTCCGCAGGCGCTTCAGGCCGTCCTGGATCTCGACCTCCAGGGCGTCGAGTTCGTCGAGGATCTCCTGCGGCCAGCGGTGCTCGACCTCTTCGATCTCGAGTTCCTTGTAGCGGTTGAGCGAGAGGTCGTAGCCGTTGTCGACGATCTCCTGCTTCGGCACGAGGAACGACTGCGCGGTGCGGGGGCGGTCGTGTTCGGGGGATCTCGATACGGCTCGCTCCTCGCCTACTCGATCACCGGGGGTGGTCAGTTCCTCGCCTACTCGATCGCCGGGGGATCTCGATACGGCTCGTTCCTCGCCTACTCGATCACCGGCGAGTGACTGCCAGCGGGCGAGAACGTCGGGGAGGTCGTTCGCCTCGATCGGAGTGCGCTTGTCGTCGAGGGTCATGCCGTCGGCGCGCACGTCGTAGAACCAGACCTGATCGGTGCCGCCGGAGGACGTCTTCGTGAAGAGCAGGATCGCGGTCGAGACGCCCGTATAGGGCTTGAAGGTTCCGCTCGGCAGCTTGATGACGGCATCCAGCTTGTGATCCTCGATGAGCATCTTGCGCACCGCCTTGTGCGCGTTGCTCGAGCCGAACAGCACGCCCTCGGGCACGATGACGGCCGCGCGACCGCCGTTGCGCAGCATCCGGATCATGAGAACGAGAAAGAGAAGCTCCGTCTTGCGCGTCTTCACGACCTTCTGCAGGTCCTTCGCCACCGTCTCGTCGTCGAGCGACCCCGCGAACGGCGGATTGGCGAGCACGAGCGTGTACGTGTCATCGCCGGGATGGCCCTCGGTGAGCGAATCCGCACGCTCGATCGTGGGATTCTCGACGCCGTGCAGCAGCATGTTCATGCTCGCGATGCGGGCCATCGCGGCATCCGAGTCGTAGCCCGTGAACATCGGGCCGTTGAAGTGGGCTCGGGCCGCGGAATCCGCCCACAACTCGGGATGATGCTCGCGCAGATACTCCTCCGCCATCACCAGGAAGCCGGCCGTGCCGACCGCCGGATCGATGATGCGGTCGTCGGGCCGCGGCTGCTGCAGGTCGACCATGAGCTTGATGATGTGCCGCGCGGTGCGGAACTGCCCGTTCGTGCCGCTCGTGGCGAGCTTCGAGAGCATGTACTCGTAGATGTCGCCCTTGGTGTCGCGGTCTTCCATCGGAATGTCGGCGAGCAGATCGACGACTTTCGTCAGCAGCGCCGGCGTCGGGATCGTGAACCGCGCGTCACGCATGTTTCGGGCGTAGCTCGAGCCTTCGGCACCCATCCGGCGCAGCCACGGGAAGACGTGCTCGGAGACGACCTCGAACATCTCGGAGGGCGCGTAGTTCGTGAACACGCTCCACCGCAGGTCGCGATACGGTCGCCTGCCCGGTGTGTCGCTGTCGTAGCCCTCGGGGAACACGGCGTTCTCGATCGGGTCGCCGAAGCGGGCCGCCTTCTGCTCCTCTTTGGTGTGGAGTTCGTCCAGGCGCTTGATGAACAGCAGGTAGGTGATCTGCTCGATGACCTCGACGGGATTGGCGATGCCGCCCGACCAGAAGGCGTCCCAGACCTTGTCGACCTGACCCTTCAACGGACCCGTGACCACACCGTCTCCCCTCGCGCGTGCAACATTCCCACGCTAGTCCAGCCGCCGCGCGGCACACCGAGATGGGTGCACCTGAACCGTGGTAGTCCTCGCATATACGGGGGAGTCAAGCTAAAGTACCCATCGTGCCGAAGAGGGTGCGAAGGGAGTCTGCACAATGACGCAGACCACGGCGAACTCGGTGGGTGAACAGCACACCGAGGCGGAATCGATGCCGCCCCTGACACCCGACGAGCGGGCGGCGATCCTCGAGGCGGTGCGCGATTTCGCACAGACCGAGCTCGCACCGCATGCCCTGGAATGGGACGAGCAGAAGCACTTCCCGCGCGAGGCGCTCGGCCTGGCCGGCGAGCTCGGGCTCGGCGGCATCTACGTCCGCGCAGACGTGGGCGGCTCGGCGATGAGCCGATCGGATACCGTTGCGATCGTCGAGGAGCTCGCCAAGGCCGACCCGTCGATCGCCGCGTACATCACGATCCACAACATGGTCGCGTGGATGATCGACTCGTACGGCTCGGAACAGCAGCGCCATGCCTGGTTGCCGCAGCTGGCGGCGATGACCGGCTTCGGCAGCTACTGCCTCACCGAGCCGGGTGCGGGCTCGGATGCCGCAGCCATCACGACCAGCGCGATCCGGGTCTCTGATGAGCATGGTGGTGACCACTACCTGCTCACCGGGGTGAAGCAGTTCATCTCCGGCGGCGGCGAGGCGGCCGTATACGTCGTCATGGCCCGCACCGGAGAGGGCGGTGCGCACGGCATCACCGCGTTCCTCGTCCCCGGCGACGCTCAGGGCCTGTCGTTCGGGCAGAACGAGAAGAAGATGGGCTGGAACGCCCAGCCCACGCGCCAGGTGATCCTCGACGAAGTGCGGGTGCCGGCATCCGCGATGCTCGGCGTGCTCGGTCAGGGTTTCAAGATCGCCATGTCAGCCCTCGACGGTGGCCGCATCAACGTCGCCGCGTGCTCGCTGGGCGGAGCGCAGTGGGCGCTGGACCGCGCCGTGCAGTATGTGCACGAGCGCCACACCTTCGGCCAGGCGCTGGCCGAGAAGCAGTCCGTCGTCTTCACGCTCGCCGACATGGCGACCGAGCTCCGCGCCGCACGCGCTCTCGTGCGCGACGCCGCACGCGCGATCGACGAGAAGGCCGCCGATGTCGCGCTGCAGTGCGCGATGGCCAAGCGCTTCGCGACCGACGCCGGGTTCCGGGTGGCGAACGAGGCCCTCCAGCTGCACGGCGGCTACGGCTACCTGCACGAGTACGGCATCGAGAAGGTCGTCCGCGACCTGCGCGTGCATCAGATCCTGGAGGGGACGAACGAGATCATGCGCGTGATCATCGGCCGCGAGTTGCTGGGAGCTGCGCGATGAGTTCGCATTCGAGAGAGAGCTGCGTGCGATGAGGATCTCCTTCCTGGGCTTAGGTCACATGGGCCTGCCGATGGCGCTGAACCTGGTCAGGGCCGGTCACGACGTCGTCGGCTTCGACGTGGTCCCCGCCGCGATCGACGCGGCGCGTGCGGCCGGCATCCCCGTGGCGGACTCGGGACGGGATGCCGCGGCATCCGCCGAGGTCGTCATCACGATGTTCCCGAGCGGCCGGCACGTGATCGACGCCTATCGCGGATCGGCGGAGACTCCCGGGCTGCTCGCGGTGGCGGCATCCGGAACCCTCTTCATCGACTCTTCGACGATCGCGGTCGACGAGGCCCGCGAAGCGCATGCGCTCGCCGAGGCGGCCGGGCACCGCAGCGTCGACGCGCCGGTGTCGGGCGGCGTCGTGGGCGCCGAGAACGCGACACTCGCGTTCATGGTGGGTGGCACCGACGAGGACTTCGAGGCGGCCCGTCCTCTGCTCGAGGTGATGGGGCGCCGGGTCGTGCACTGCGGCGGCGCAGGTCTCGGCCAGGCCGCGAAGGTGTGCAACAACATGATCCTGGGCATCTCTCAGATCGCCGTCGCCGAGGCGTTCGTGCTCGGCGAACGGCTCGGGCTGAGCCATCAGGCGCTGTTCGACGTCGCCTCGAACGCCTCGGGTCAGTGCTGGGCGCTCACCACGAACTGCCCCGTTCCGGGGCCGGTGCCGACGAGTCCGGCGAACCGCGACTTTCAGCCCGGCTTCGCCGGTGCGCTGATGAACAAGGATCTCGGACTCGCCGAACAGGCGATCGAACTCACCGGGGTGGACGCCAGAATGGGGCGCCTGGCGCGCGAGATCTACGAAGAGTTCGCGAACGGCGCCGGAGCGGGGCAGGATTTCTCGGGAATCATCAACACGATCCGCGCTGAGAGCAGAGCCTGAGGAGACCCCGCATGACCGGCTACACGTACGAGACGATCCTGGTCGAGATCCGAGGGCGTGTCGGGTGGATCACCCTGAACCGGCCCGAAGCGCTCAATGCCCTCAACTCGCAGGTGATGCACGACACCGTCGCCGCGGCATCGGCCTTCGACGCCGACCCGCGCATCGGGGCGATCGTGGTGACCGGGTCGGAGCGCGCCTTTGCGGCGGGCGCCGACGTCAAGGAGATGGAGCCCAGGTCGGGCCTCGACATGGCGATGGACGACCCCTTCGGCGGCTGGGCGCAGTTCGCGGCGGTCCGCACCCCTGTCATCGCGGCGGTTTCGGGTTACGCCCTCGGCGGCGGCTGCGAACTCGCGATGATGTGCGACATCATCCTGGCCGCCGACACCGCGAAGTTCGGCCAGCCCGAGATCAATCTCGGTGTGATCCCCGGCATCGGCGGCTCGCAGCGCCTGGTGCGCGCGGTGGGGTTCTACAAGGCCGCCGACCTCCTCCTGACCGGGCGGATGATGGATGCTGCGGAGGCCGAGCGCGCCGGACTCGTCTCCCGCGTGGTTCCGGCCGCGGAACTGCTGAAGGAGGCGGGCAGAGTCGCCGACACGATCGCCTCGAAGTCGCTGCCGTCGGTGTATGCCGCGAAGGCCGCACTCGACGCCGCGCTCGAGTCGACGCTCGCGGAGGGCATCCGTTTCGAGAAGCACGCGTTCGCGGCCCTGTTCGACACTGCGGACCAGAAGGAGGGGATGGCGGCGTTCCGTGAGAAGCGGGGCCCCGACTTTCAGAACCGCTGACCCCGCGTCCCCTGCCCCGCGGGAGGACCTCTGACGGTCAGAGGGGCTCGGGCAGCGGACGCGGGTCGGCGAAGTCGCCGGCATCCTTGCGGAACCGCGCCAGGATCCGCACGAGCTCCACGGTGTCGTCGTCCGAGAGCCCCGGGTCGGCGAACACCTCGGTGTTGAGTGCGTTCGTCGCGCGCTCCACGAGCTCGCGGCCGGCCGGAGTGAGTTCGAGCATCGCCGCCCGTCCGTCGGCGGGGTGCGGCTCGCGCACGACGAGCCCATCGCGCACCAGCCGCTCCACCGTGTTGGTGACGCTCGTGGGGTGCACCTGCAGCCGCGCGGTCGCGCTGGCCATCGGCATCCGCCCCTTGCGGGTGAAGGCGAGCAGCCGGAGCATCTCGTAGCGCGCGAATGACAGGCTGAAGGGCTTCAGCGTCGCGTCGATGCGGGCGAGCATCAGCTGCTGGGCGCGGATGATCGAGGTGACGGCGGACATGCCGGCAGCGGCATCCGTCCATCCGTGCGCGATCCACTGGCGCTTCGCTTCGGCGATCGGGTCGACGGGAAGCGGTCCTGGTCTCGGCATCGTCGGCTCCCTTCCCGCGCTTTCCACGGTAGCCTCTCACTTCTGTCAGCGCGCATGAGCACGCGCGGGCGAGCCATGACTCGATGACACGAAGGAGCCGAGCATCGCCGAAGTGACCACCGGGGCTCGGGCTATTCGATGACGGGGATGGATGCCGCCCCCGCGGCGTACCCGTCGGCGTAAGCCTCTTCCGCACCGAGCCGGAACATGTCCTGATCCGGGTCGCGCACGATGGACCGGGCGCCCGGCAGTTCCAGCGACCCGACGAGGTCGGCGCGTCCGCGCACCACGGCGACCGGCCTGCGCGTCGCTTTGCCCTTGACCAGGTCGGCAGCCGAGGCGATCTCGTCGGCCACGCACGGCATGGTCACCTCGAGCGATCGCCCCTCGGCATCCTTCTGGCCGCGCAGATCCTCGAAGACGTGAACGCCACCGGCCCCGATCGCAGAGTCGGTCTGGCCTTCGCGCCACGCGCGTCCGAGGGTGTCGGAGACGATCACGCCGACCTCCACGCCCAGCAGCAGCCGAAGCCCGGCCGCCAGCGCGCGGGCCGAGGCATCCGGGTCGATCGGGAGCAGCAGCACCGTGCCGCGCGGTGTGTTCGACGCGTCGACCCCGGCCGCGGCCGCCACGATGCCGAGCTTGTTCTCGACGATCCTGGTGGTGCGGCCGCCCGGGGAGGTGCGCGAGGCCACCACTCGGACGGTCTCTGCGGTGATGGCGTCCTCGCGGTCGTCCGCGGCGATGATCCGCCCCTCGGCTTTGGAGACGACCTTCGACGTCACGACGAGGATGTCGCCGTCGTGCAGCGTCGAGCCGGCGGCCTCAGCGATCACCCCGACGAGATCGGCGCCCGGGGTGACCTCGGGAATGCCCTCGAGGGCCCAGATCTGAAGCACCTCAGGCCGGCAGTGAGATCAGTGCGGTCGAGTCAGCGGACGAACCGCACCTCGGTGAGCGTCTCACCGAGGAAGGGCTCGGTGTGTGCGCCGCCGTCGAGCGCGAAACCGTTTCGGACGTAGAAGCGGTGGGCGCGCGGATTGTCCTCGGCGACCCACAGGTAGAGCGGCTCCTCTGCGCCGACGACGGCGTCGAACAGGCGCTGCCCGATGCCGGTGCCGTGCCAGGCATCGAGCAGGTAGATGAAGTACAGTTCGCGCAATCGCGGGGCGTCTTTGTCGCGGGCCGGCCCTGAGCCGGCGAATCCGACGATCTCGCCGTCGGCGAGCGCGGCGAAGATCTTGAACTCGGGTCCCTGGGCGGCCCAGTGCGTCCAGAGTTCGGCCAAGCGTCGCGGGGAGATCTTCTCCAGCGCCGCCTTGCTGATGAGGTGGTCGTAGGTCTCGTGCCAGCAGGTCGCGTGGACGCGGCCGAGCGCTTCGGCGTCGACGTCTCGGACCGGACGGACGACGATGTCGGTCTGCAGTTCGGCTCCCATGGGGCGACTCTACGCTCGGCCCTCCGGGGGAGGGAAATCGAGCGCGCGTAAGGCCCGGCGATCACGACGTCGATGCCGCATGCTGGATACATGCCGTCCGCACCCGTGCCCTCCACCGCGCCTGCCGACACCCTCGCCGACCAGGCGATCGAACTCGCCCGGCGCTGGGTGGCCGAAAGTGCCCAGGTCGAGGTCGATCCCGCGGCCGAGCGGCTGGCCGGAGTCCTGAAGGACCCTAACGGACTGCCCTTCACGATCGGCTTCGTAGACGGCGTGATGCGTCCCGAGAGCCTTTCGGCGGCAGCATCCAGTCTCAGCCGCATCGCCCCGCTCGTGCCGAAGTTCCTGCCCTGGTACCTGCGCGGCGCCGTGCAGCTCGGCGGCGCCGTCGCGCCCGTGCTGCCGTCGCCGGTCGTGCCGATCGCACGGCGCATGCTGCGTGAGATGGTCGGGCACCTCGTGGTCGACGCGCGCCCCGAGAAGCTCGGACCGGCGATCGCCAAGATCCGCGCGAACGGCGCGAGGCTCAATCTCAATCTGCTGGGCGAGGCCGTGCTCGGCGAGCGGGAGGCGCTGCGCCGACTGGACGGCATCCACCAGCTCATCCGCCGCCCCGACGTCGACTACGTCTCGGTGAAGGTCTCGGCGATCGCGAGCCGCATCTCGATGTGGGCGTTCGACGCGGTCGTCGACGAGGTCGTAGAGCGGCTGCTCCCGCTCTACCTCACCGCGGCATCCGAGGGCACCTTCATCAACCTCGATATGGAGGAGTATCGCGACCTCGACCTGACGATCTCCGTCTTCACGCGCATCCTCGAAGACCCCCGGCTGCAGGGGCTCGAGGCCGGCATCGTGCTGCAGGCGTACCTTCCCGACGCCCAGCCTGCGCTCACGCAGCTCACGCAGTGGGCACGCGACCGCGTGCAGACCGGCGGCGCTCGCATCAAGGTCCGTCTCGTGAAGGGCGCGAACCTCGCGATGGAGCGAGTGGATGCCGTGATGCACGACTGGTCGCTCGCCACGTACGGCAGCAAGCGCGATGCCGACGCGAACTACCTGCGCTGCCTCGAGTTCGCACTGCAGCCCGAGCACACCGCGGCGGTGCGCCTGGGTGTCGCCGGCCACAACCTGTTCGACATCGCCTATGCGTGGCTGCTCGCGGCCGAACGGGACGTGCGAGCCGACGTCGAGTTCGAGATGCTGCTGGGGATGGCCCAGGGCCAGGTCGAAGCGGTCACCCGCGAGGTCGGCCATGTGCTCCTGTATGTTCCGGTCGTGCGACCCGACGAGTTCGACGTCGCGATCAGCTACCTCGTGCGCCGCCTCGAAGAGAACGCCTCGAGCGAGAACTTCCTCTCCGCCGCGTTCGAACTCGCCGACGAGCCCGCGCTGTTCGATCGCGAGCGCGACCGGTTCCTCGCCTCGGTCGGCCGGGCGAAGGATGCTGCGCTGCTGACCGGACGCAACCGCGGCCAGGACCGCACCGCGACTCCCGCCGAGCCCGGACCGCGAGCGGCACGCCCCCCGATGAACGGCAGAGCCGGCGATGGCGATGCGGGTGAAGACGATGCGGAGCAGACCGCAGCCGCCGGACTGACGCAGGCCGTGCTCGGCATCGCCCGCACGGCGGCCGCGTCCGAGGCCGTCGGCGACACCGCACCCCTCGAGCCGGTGGGCTCCGAGATGATGTTCGGCGGCGCCGCCTTCGTCGAGACCGCAGTGTTCGCCGCGCGCGAGGCCGATCAGCGGGCGGTCGGTGCTCCCGGTTTCCGCAATGCCGCAGACACCGACCCGTCGCTGCCGGCCAACCGCGAGTGGAGCCGCAGCATCCTCGCGCGCATCGACGGGTCCACCGCCGGCGACTCCACGATCGGCGCTGCGCTGATCACCGACGCCGAGGTCCTCGAGCAGACGGTCGCGCGCGTTCGCGGGGCCGCGGAGGCGTGGGGCGCCCTGCCCGCGAACGACCGGGCCGCCGTGCTGCGCTCCGCCGCCCGGGCGCTCGAAGCACGCCGCGGCGAGCTCATCGAGGTGGCGGCATCCGAGACCGGCAAGGTGTTCGCCGAGGCGGACGTCGAGGTCAGCGAGGCGGTCGACTTCGCGAACTACTACGCCGCGACCGCCCGCGAGCTCGACCGTGTGAGCGGTGCCGTGTTCGTGCCGTCTCGGCTCACGGTGGTGACCCCGCCCTGGAACTTCCCGCTCGCGATCCCCGTCGGCGGTGTGCTCGCCGCGCTCGCCGCGGGCTCGGGCGTCATCTTCAAACCGGCCCCGCAGGCCCGCCGGTGCGCGGCGGTGCTCGCCGAGGCGCTGTGGGAGGCCGGGGTGCCGCGCGACGTGCTCGCTCTTGTCGACCTCGATGAGGGCTCGCTCGGGCAGCAGCTGGTTTCGCACCCAGACGTGGACCGCGTGATCCTCACCGGGTCGTGGGAGACCGCCGCCCTGTTCCGCTCGTGGCGTCCGGAGCTGCCGCTGCTGGCCGAGACGAGCGGCAAGAACGCGATGATCGTGATGCCCTCCGCCGACCTCGACCTGGCGGCATCCGACCTCATCAAGAGCGCGTTCGGTCACGCCGGCCAGAAGTGCTCGGCGGCCTCGCTCGCGATCCTGGTCGGGCCGGTCGGGCGGTCCGCGCGCTTCGCACGTCAATTGGCCGATGCCGCCACCTCGCTGCGCGTCGGTCCGCCGAGCGATCCGATGGCCGAGGTGGGTCCCGTCATCGAAGCGCCCCAGGGCAAACTCGCGTGGGCCCTCACCACGCTGGACGAGGGTGAGAGCTGGCTCGTCGAGCCGCAGCCGTGCGACTTCGGTCCGGAGTACGAGGGGCGGTTCTGGACCCCCGGCATCCGCACCGGCGTCCAGCCGGGCTCGCGCTTCCACCGCGAGGAGTTCTTCGGCCCCGTGCTCGGCGTGATGCACGCGCACTCGCTCGCACACGCGCTCGAGTTGCAGAACGCGGTCGCGTACGGCCTCACCGCCGGCCTTTACACGCAGAATCCCGATGATCTCGCGAGTTGGCTGGACGGGGTCGAGGCCGGAAACCTCTACGTCAACCGTGGCATCACAGGAGCGATCGTGCAGCGCCAGCCGTTCGGCGGCTGGAAGCGGTCCTCGGTCGGTGCCGGTGCGAAGGCCGGCGGGCCCAACTACCTGATCGGACTGGGCTCGTGGCGTGCGTCGGGCGGCGCAGCGAACTCGGCGTCGCTGCACCTGCGCGGCCTCGACTCTCGCATCAGCGACGTGATCGAGGCGGCACAGCCGTCGCTGCACTACGACGCCTTCGAGTGGCTGCGGCGCGGCGCCCTGTCGGATGCGCTCGCATGGGACCGCGAGTTCGGGCAGGTGCGCGATGTCTCGCACCTCGGCCTCGAGCGCAATCTGCTGCGGTACCGTCCGGTCGATGTCGCCGTGCGAGCGACGGGTGATGCGTCGTGGCAGGCGCTGCTGCGGATCGTGGTGGCCGGCATCCGCGGTGGGTCCGACTTCACCGTCAGCGCCCCCGTCGGGCTGCCGGGTGCGGTGCGGCGAGCGCTCGGCGACCAGGCGGTCGCGGTCTTCGTCGAGACCGACGAGCAGTGGCTCGAGCGAATGACGTCGGCGGATGGGGCAGCGGCTCCTCGGCCGCCTCGTGCTCGACTGGTCGGGCTGCCCGAGTCGGTCGCGGCGCTGCACCGCCGGCTGTCCGAGGCCGTGGGCGGCGACCCCGATCTCGCGATCTACGCCAACGAGGTCACCACCGCCGGGCGGATCGAGCTGCTGCCGTTCCTGCACGAGCAGTCGATCACGATCACCGCGCACCGCTTCGGCAACCCCGACGCGTGGTCGGAAGGGGTCATCTAGGAGGAAACACATGAGCGAGAACATCACGACGACCCGCACCATGACGGCATGGCGGCAGAGCCGGTACGGCGGACCCGAGATCGTCAGCGCCGAGCGCGTCGACGTGCCCGCCCCCGGCGATCACGACGTGCTGCTGCGCGTGCGGGCGACGAGCCTGAACGCCGCCGATCACCACCTGCTGCGTGGGGAGCCGCTGCTGCTTCGCCTGGGCTTGGGGCTCCGACGGCCGAGGAACGCGACGCGGGGCATCGACGTCGCAGCCACCGTGGTCGCCGTCGGCGCGCGGGTCACGCAGTTCGCCCGGGGCGACGAGGTCATGGGCGAACTGCCGGGCGGCGGCGCACTCGCCGAGTTCGCGGTCAGCCCCGCCGCCCGGCTGGTGGCACGGCCGGCGGGGCTGGATGCCGTGACGGCCGCGGCGCTGCCGCTGGCCGGCGGCACAGCCTGGCAGGCGCTGGAGGCGGGTGCGGTCGCCGACGGCCAGCGTGTGCTCGTGATCGGCGCTTCGGGCGGGGTCGGGACCTACACAGTACAGCTGGCGGTGCTGCGCGGGGCGGAGGTCTGGGCACTGACGGGGGCACGCAGCGAGCAGCTCGTCGCCGAACTCGGCGCGCGGCGCACGTTCGACTACCGCGTGACGGATGTCGACGCACTGCCTGCCGCGACGTTCGATGCGGTGCTCGACATCGCCGGCACGGCACCGCTGCGCACGCTCAAAGCCCTGTTGCGGCCGGGCGGCACGCTCGTGGTGGTCGCAGGAGACGGCGGTCGCATGCTCGGGCCGCTCGGCCGGATGCTGCGAGCAGTCTTCGTGTCGATCGGGGGCGCGGGCCGCCGCATCCGTCCCCTTGCCGCCGTCGCAAAGCCGGAGGTGACCCGCGAGCTCGCCTCGCTCGCCGCCGCCGGGCGCCTCCGGGCGGTGATCGAGCGCACCTTCACCCTGAGCGAGGCACGCGAGGCCCTGGCTCACATCGATGCGGGTCGGACGGTCGGCAAGGTCGTCGTGGACGTCGACCCCTTCGCAGACCAGGGCCGAACCGGTCGCAGGTCGACTCCTGAGTTCTGAATGCAAGCGCGGAAGGCCCTGTGCGAGAATGGAGCCGGCGTGCCCGAGTCGCACCCTTCCCCGTTGCCGTTCCTGAGCGCGCAGCGAGTCGAAGGGCCGCCGGGCCCCGAGGACAGCGTCCGCCGCCCCTCTCCACAGGAGCACACCATGACGCAGAACACTGCGCCGGCCGCTGAGGCCGCGAACGCGCCGACCCGCACAGCACACCACCGCCGCTACCTGATGTGCCGCCCCGAGCACTTCACGGTCAGCTACACGATCAACCCGTGGATGGAGCCGGCGAACCCGACCGACACCGCCGTGGCCATGCGCCAGTGGCAGGACCTCCACGACACCTATCGCTCGCTCGGACACGAGATCGAGCTCATCGACCCGATCGAGGGGCTTCCCGACATGGTCTACACCGCCAACGGCGGATTCCTGATCGACGGCATCGCCTACGGTCCCAAGTTCCGTTTCGCGGAACGCGCAGGCGAGGCTGCGCCCTTCATCGACTGGTTCCGCGCCGCCGGGTTCGACACGCGCGAGCCCGTCGAGGTGAACGAGGGCGAGGGCGACTTCCTGCTCGTGGGCGAGGTGATCCTCGCCGGCACGGGCTTCCGCTCCACCGGTGACAGCCACCGTGAGATCGGCGAGGTCTTCGGCCGCGAGGTCGTCTCGCTCACCCTGAGCGATCCGCGGTTCTACCACCTCGACACGGCGCTCGCCGTGCTCGACCCGGTTGAGGGCATCGCCAACGGGGGACCCGAGCGGGCCAACATCGCCTACCTCCCGTCGGCGTTCGACGAGCGCAGCCAGGCTGTCCTCGCTGAGCGCTACCCCGACGCGATCCACGTCTCGGACGAGGACGGCGCGGTCTTCGGGCTCAATTCCGCGAGTGACGGCCGCAACGTCATCATCTCCCCGCGGGCGAAGGGCTTCGAGAAGCAGCTGCGCGACCGGGGCTACAACCCGATCCTGGTCGACCTGTCCGAGCTCCTGCTCGGCGGCGGCGGCATCAAGTGCTGCACGCTCGAGCTGCGCGGGGCCGGTTCATGACCACCCCGCAGGTCGTGCACGACATGACGTCGGCGAGCACGTCGGCCATCGCGTCTGAAATCATCGCAGCCGAAGAAGAGCACGTCGCGCACAACTACCACCCGCTCCCTGTGGTGATCGCCAAGGGCGAGGGTGCATGGGTGACCGATGTCGAGGGCAAGCGCTACCTCGACCTGCTCGCCGCCTACTCCGCGCTCAACTTCGGCCATGGGCATCCGGCGATCCTCGCCGCCGCGCGTGAGCAGCTCGGCCGCCTGACCCTCACGAGCCGTGCATACCACAACGACCAGCTCGGCGTCTTCGCCGCTGCCCTGGCGAAGCTGTGCGGCAAAGACGTCGTGCTGCCGATGAACACCGGCGCCGAAGCCGTCGAGACCGGCATCAAGGTCGCTCGCGCGTGGGGCTACCGCGTCAAGGGCATCGCGGCCGACCGTGCGACGATCATCGTCGCGTCCGAGAACTTCCACGGCCGCACGACCACGATCGTCGGCTTCAGCGACGACCCGCAGGCGCGCGAGGATTTCGGACCCTACCCGCCCGGGTTCGTCACGGTGCCGTTCGGGGATGCCGCGGCTCTCGAGGCGGCGATCGACGAGAACACCGCCGCCGTGCTGCTCGAGCCGATCCAAGGGGAAGCCGGCGTGATCATTCCGCCTCAGGGCTACCTGCGCGCGGTCCGCGAGATCACCGAGCGCCACAACGTGCTGATGATCGCGGACGAGATCCAGTCCGGCCTCGGTCGCGTCGGCGAGACGTTCGCGTGCGATCGCGAGGGCGTGGTGCCGGACGTCTATCTGCTCGGCAAGGCGCTGGGCGGCGGCATCCTGCCTGTGTCCGCCGTGGTCGCGAACCGCGACGTGCTCGGCGTGATCCGCCCCGGCGAGCACGGCTCGACCTTCGGGGGCAGCCCGCTGGCGGCCGCCGTCGGCACCCGTGTCGTCGAGATGCTTTCCACGGGTGAGTTCCAGCGCCGCGCGGCGGCGCTCGGGGAGCACCTCGAGGCGAAGCTCGCCGAACTGGTCGGGCACGGCGTCACCGGCGTGCGCGTGGCCGGCCTGTGGGCCGGGGTCGATATCGATCCAGCACAGGGCACGGGGCGCCAGATCGCCGAGAGGCTGCTCGGTCGCGGTGTGCTCGTGAAGGACACGCACGGCCAGACGATCCGGATCGCCCCGCCGCTCGTGATCCGCGGCACCGAGCTGGACTGGGCCGTCGAGCAGCTGAGGCTCGTCCTCGCCGACTGACGGGCGCCGAGACGAGCGCTGACGGATGCCGGGCTCGGCGCTGCGCTGGAGATTGGGCTTGGGCGATGGGGCTGGGTGCTGGGGCTGGGTGCTGGGGCTAGGAGAAGACCGTGATGAAGCGCTCGTGCCAGCCTGTCGCGCCATCGGGATCCGTCCGGGAGAGCTCCTCGGTCTGAAGCTCGCCCGTGGCACTGGTCGCGCGGCACCGGATGAGATGGTCGCCCACGGTGGCCGTCCACGGCATGCTCCACTGCACCCAGGTGTCGCCGGAGATCGCGGTCGCGAGGGTGGCGGGCTGCCACGCGCCCTCGTCGATCTGCACCTCCACACCGGACACGCCGACGTGCTGCTGCCAGGCGACGCCCGCGATGACGGACTCGCCCGCCTTCACGCCCTGCTGCTTCTTGGGCACATCGATGCGCGACTGCAGCTTGATCGGCCCGCGCTCGGACCAGCCTCGGGTCGTCCAGTAGCCGGTCGCCTTGTCGAAACGGGTGACCTCGAGCTCGGTGACCCACTTCGTCGCCGAGACATAGCCGTACAGGCCGGGAACGACCATCCGCACCGGGAAACCATGCTCGGCCGGCAGCGGCTCGCCATTCATGCCGACGGCGAGGATCGCGTTGCGCGCGTCGGTCAGCGCCTCGATCGGTGAGCTCGCGGTGAAGCCGTCGATGGACTTCGACAGCACCATGTCGGCGTCGGCGGTCGGCGCCGCGCGGGCCAGAAGCTCGCGGATCGGATAGCCGAGCCAGAGGGCGTTGCCGATCAGGTCGCCGCCGACGTTGTTCGAGACGCAGGCGAGGGTGGTGAAGCTCTCTTCGAGCGGCAGCGCGAGGAGCTCGTCCCACGTGATCGTCACCTCGTTCTGGACCAGACCGTGGATGCGCAGGCTCCAGTCTGCCGGGGCGATCTGCGGCACGATGAGCGCCGTGTCGATCCGGTAGAACTGCGCGTTCGGAGTCACGACCGGCGCCAGACCGCTGATGCCCAGCTCGGCGGTCGCGGGGATCGGCGGGGCCGTCACGGCCGGCGTCGGCAGGGTGAGGGCATCGCGCACGATCGTCACCGCCCGCGATCCGGCGCGGGCGAGCGACGAGCCGACGGTGGCGACCAGGCCCACCGCGGCGGTGCCGACGGTCCACAGGATGAAGGTCCGGCGCTCGAGCGCCGGCTCGCGGGGCGGCAGCGCGACGGGTGCGCCATCCGGGCCGGACGAGGTCGCCGCCGAGAGACGCGGCCGACCCGGCACCCGCGCGATCAGCAGGCTGAGCGCGACCGCAGCCATGATGCCCGCGACCAGCGAGGGAACCCAGTCGAACGGGCCCGCGTTCGCGCGGGTCACCGCGGCGAGCACGCCGACTCCGCCGAACGCGATCATGATCGCCAGGCCGAACGGCGGCCGCTTCAGCTCGACCAGCCCGGCGGCGGCCGCAGCGGCGACGAGGACGATGCCGATGCCGATCAGCAGAGCCAGCTTGTCGTTCGTGCCGAACAGCGCGATCGCGGTCTCTTTCGCCCACGCCGGAGCCAGGTCGATCAGCGCCGATCCGATCGCCGCGAACGGACTCGCCCCGGGCGCGATGATCGCCGCGGTCAGCTCGCCCAGCCCGGCGCCGAGCACCGCTGCGGCCACTCCGGCCCCAGCCGCCGACCATCGACCCTTCGCCGTGTCTGCCACGGGACGAGCCTACGTCGGCCGCCTGTGCCGGAGGCGCGCGGGATGTGGCGAATCGAGACGTCCCGGGGCCGGTTCCTGGGCGCAGCAGAGTGCGAAACATGCGGGCAACATGCCCCGGACTAGAGTCGTCGCATGGGTGATCTCTTCGACGGCTACGGCTCCACGTTGGCGCCTCGCAAGACGGCATCCGGCATCCCTGCGTTCGACGAGATGTTCGGTGCGCCGGCCTCTCCGGGAGAGGCTGCACAGTCCCGCGACGCCTACCGCGAGCTCTATCAGGCACTGGCGCAGATGACCCAGGATGAGCTGCGCGGGCGCACCGAGTCGCTGGCGAGCTCGTACCTCGCCCAGGGTGTGACGTTCGACTTCGCCGGTGAGGAGCGGCCGTTTCCGCTGGATGCCGTGCCGCGGGTGATCGAGTTCGACGAGTGGTCGCACGTCGAGTCCGGGGTCAAGCAGCGGGTGCGCGCTCTGGAGGCCTTCCTCGATGACGCCTACGGCCGCCAGCACTGCGTGCGCGACGGTGTCCTGCCGGCGGGACTGATCGCCTCGTCGCAGTACTTCTACCGGCAGGCGGCCGGCATCCACAGCGCCAACGGCGTCCGCATCCAGGTGTCGGGCATCGACCTCATCCGCGACGAGCACGGCGAGATGCGGGTGCTCGAGGACAACGTCCGTGTGCCGAGCGGCGTCAGCTATGTCATCTCGAACCGCCGGGTGATGGCCCAGACGCTCCCCGAACTGTTCGTCTCGATGAGGGTGCGCCCGGTCGGCGACTACCCCAACAAGCTGCTCGCGGCGCTGCGGGCCTCGGCACCGGCCGGCATCGACGACCCGAACGTGGTCGTGCTGACACCCGGCGTCTACAACTCCGCGTACTTCGAGCACACGCTGCTGGCGCGCCTGATGGGCATCGAGCTCGTCGAGGGTCGCGACCTGCTCTGCGTCGGCGGCAAGGTGTTCATGCGCACGACGCGCGGCCCGCAGCGCGTCGATGTGATCTACCGTCGCGTCGACGATGAGTTCCTCGATCCGCTGCAGTTCCGCGCCGACTCGATGCTCGGTGCGCCCGGGCTCATGCTCGCCGCTCGGCTGGGCAACGTGACGATCGCGAACGCGGTCGGCAACGGGGTCGCCGACGACAAGCTGCTGTACACATACGTGCCCGACCTCATCCGCTACTACCTGGCGGAGGAGCCGATCCTCAAGAATGTCGACACGTGGCGGCTCGAAGATCCGGGCGCGCTCGAAGAGGTGCTCGACCGCCTGCCCGAGCTCGTGATCAAGCCCGTCGACGGATCGGGCGGCAAGGGCCTCGTGGTGGGCCCGGACGCCTCGCCGGCCGAGCTCGAAGCGCTGCGCCAGCGCCTGCTCGCCGACCCGCGCGGGTGGATCGCGCAGCCGGTCGTCATGCTCTCAACCATCCCGACACTCGTCGAGGACGGCATGCGGCCGCGCCACGCCGACCTGCGCCCGTTCGCCGTGAACGACGGCGAGGAGGTCTGGGTGCTGCCCGGCGGCCTCACCCGCGTCGCCCTTCCGGAGGGCCAGCTCGTGGTCAACTCCAGTCAGGGCGGCGGGTCGAAGGACACCTGGATCGTCGGCGGCTCGGCCCCCTCGCACGTCGAATACGGGCAGGGCAGCGGACTCGCGGGCCTCGTCGCCGACCAGGCGGCGACCGTCACCGCCGCGATCCCGATCATCTACGACGGCCAGCCCGCACCGGCCCACTCGCCGCAGGACCGCCCCCGCTCGCGCATCGAACAGCAGGAGCAGCAACAGCAGTCGCAGCATTCGCACCGCGTTTCGTCCGGCTCCGCTCGCTCGACCACCGAAGTGCCGACCGCCCCCGGTGCGTCGTGTTGAGTCGCATCGCCGCCCTTCGATACGCGCGCTGCGCGCGCTACTCAGGAACCGCCGCGGAGAAGGGTCTCCCGTCGTGTTGAGTCGCATCGCCGAAAGCCTGTTCTGGATCGGGCGCTACATCGAGCGTGCCGATGGAACGGCGCGCATCCTCGACGTGCACCTCCAACTGCTGCTCGAGGACCCCTGGATCGACGAGGACACCGCGTGCCGGTCGCTTCTGCTGGTCATGGGGTCCCAGCCGCCCGCGCCCGGCGAGATCGTCCGGCGTGATGACGTGCTCGCCAAGCTCGCCGTCGACCGGGGGAATCCGGCATCCATCGCCTACGCACTCACAGCGGCACGCGAGAACGCCCGTCGGGCACGCGAGATCGTCTCGACGGAACTCTGGGAAACGCTCAACACGACCAATTCCCGGATGCCGCGCCGCCTGCAGACCGACAAGGTGCACGGCTTCTTCCAGTGGGTGCGGGAGCGCTCGGCGCTCGCGGTCGGCATCGTCGATTCGTCGACCAGCCGTGACGAGGCGTGGCAGTTCTTCACCCTCGGCCGCAGCATCGAGCGCGCCGACATGACCGCGCGGCTGCTCGCGACACGTTCGCTCACCGAGGCATCCGGCCCATCGTGGACGACGATCCTGCGCTCGTGCGGCGCGTACGAGGCCTATCTGCGCACGTATCGCGGGATGCCCAGCGCCAAGAACGCCGCGGAGTTCCTGCTGCTGGACCGACTGTTCCCGCGCTCGATCATCTACTCGATCTCCCGCGCGGAGGACTGCATGAGCGCGATCGATCCGCGCGCCGACCGCGTCGGCCACTCCAACACGGTGCTGCGAGCGCTCGGGCAGATCCGCAACGATCTCGAGTACCGACCGGTCAGCGAGATCCTGGGGGAGCTGCCGGAGCACATGGAGCGCGTCCAGAAGGTGACGCGTGAGGCATCCGAGGCGATCAAGGCCCGCTTCTTCCCGACGCAGGCGGAACCCAGCTGGATCGGAGAGATCTCGTGATGGTTCGACACGCTCACCGACCGCTGAGGCGACAACCGTGAAACCGCGGGAGCAGAGATCGTGAAAAGACTCCGCATCGAGCACACCACAGGCTTCTCTTACGAGGGCGATGTCTCGGCGTCCTACAACGAGGCCAGGATGCTGCCGAACTCGACCGACAGCCAGTTCGTGCTGAGCTCGTCGCTCGAGATCGAGCCGTCGACGTCGGTCAACCAGTATGTCGACTACTTCGGCACCCGGGTGGCCGCATTCGACGTGCTGTCACCGCACGCCTCGCTGACGATCTCGGCGCGCTCGCTCGTCGAGGTGCGACCGCGCCCGATGACGCACCCCGACATCTCGTGGGACCAGCTGAACGCCGAGGCCGCCCGGTCGATCGCCACTGTCGAGCAGATGGGACAGAGCGCGCGCACCAAGCCGCATCCCGAGGTCGCCGAGATCGCCCGGTCGATCGCCGCGCAGCACGAAAGTCCCGGTGCGGCGGCGCAGGGGATCTCGATGGCGATCGGCAACGCCGTCGAGTACATGCACGGCATCACCGGCGTGCACTCCACCGCGGCCGAGGCGTGGGACGCGCGCAAGGGCGTCTGCCAGGACATCGCGCACATCACCCTCGGCGCGCTCCGCGAGGTCGGCATCCCGGCCCGCTACGTCTCGGGCTACCTGCACCCGCGACCGGATGCCGATGTCGGCGTTCCCGTCACGGGCGAGTCGCATGCCTGGGTCGAGTGGTTCGCGGGCGACTGGCAGGGTTTCGACCCGACCAACAACATCGACATCGGCGACCGTCACGTGCTCGTCGGCCGCGGCCGCGACTACAACGATGTGCCCCCGCTGCGCGGTGTGTACGCGGGCCCGTCCAAGTCCCAGCTGCACGTGAAGGTGACGATCACGCGCGAGGCGTAGCCGGTCGCGGCACCCCCGCGCCGAGTGCACGGCTTCGCGCCGCGCCCAGCCCGTGCAGTCGAAGTCAGGTCGTGCACTCGGGATGCCGTGGTCGCCGCAGGCGGAGGAAGGGCGCGCCCGGCCTGGCGGCCGGACGCGCCCAGGGCGATCAGAGCGTCACGCGGCGATGCGTGCCTTGTCGTACGTGTCGGAGCCGAATCCGAGAATCAGGTAGCCGATGAAGGAGAACAGCCACAGCAGGAAGATCGAGAAGCCGGCTCCCTTGCCGAAGCCCTTGCCGACGCGCAGCGACACGATGATGTGGAAGATGAGGTTGACGATCGGGATCAGGTACAGCAGTCCCAGCCAGGCCGAGAATCCGGCGATCTTGACGAGGATGAAGAGGTTCACGATCGGGATGATGGCAAGCCAGCCCGGGTAGCCCGCCTTGGTGAAGACCTTCCAGAGGGCGACGACGGTGATGATGTAGACGATGAGGCCGATGATGCCGTACGTGGTCTGGAGGGCGGTGACGTCAGCTTGCTGAGTGATTGATGTGAAAGGGGTCATGTCGCTTAGCATAGGGGTCTGCGAGTTCTCTGTGCGTCAGGCCCGTCATGCGCGGTGAGGGCGGCGAAGCGGATGCTGCGGCATCCGCGATCGCCTCGCACATGGCAACCGCCTCCGAGCTCATCTCGGCCGTGACCGCGCGGCAGCCTCGGTCGAAGTCATCGTGCCGCGCCCCGAAGCGCCCGCAGCGCTGCTGGTCCCTGCCGCTACGGACGCGCGACAGGGGCGCTCGCGCGCTTGGCGACCGGGGTCTGGGGCGCGGTTCTGCCGCTGGGGCGTGAAACCTGCGCCCCGAGGGAGGGATTGCGCCCCGCGCGGTCGGGAGCGTCCGGCAGGCGGATCGGGGCCGTCGAGGCGAGCTCCGCCGAGAACTCTGCGGGCGCCGGGGCGATGACCCGCAGGGGCAGTGTCTCGTCGATCGTCAGGCGGAATCTCCGCGACTCGTCGCGCTTCACGCGCCCGGAGGCGAGCAGCCAGATCGATCCGATCGCGAAGGCGACCAGCGCGGCAGCGGCGCCCACGAGGATCGCCATGCGCGGCCCGAACTCAGCGGCGACCCAGCCCACGATCGGCGCGCCGATCGGGGTGCCGCCCATCAGGATCGCCATGTACAGCGCGAGCACGCGCCCGCGCAGGGCGGGGTCGGTCGTGGTCTGCACATAGCCGTTCGCGGTCGTGAGCATGGTGACCACGGCGAAGCCGGTGAACATGAGTGTCGCGGCATATGCCCAGTAGCCGGGCATGATCGACGAGACCCCGGCCGCTACGGCGAACAGCAGCGTGCCTCCGACCACCACCCGAAGTCGCGCCCGGTCGCGCCGTGCGGCCAGCAGCGCTCCTGCCAGCGAACCGATCGCGAGGATCGAGCTCAGCAGGCCGAACCCGTCGGCATCCCGCCCGAACTCGAGGGCCATCGTCGATGCGAAGATCGGGAAGTTCATGCCGAACGCGCCGACCAGGAACACCATCGCGAAGATCACGATCAGGTCGGGGCGCCGGCCGACGTACCGGAATCCGTCGGCGAGGCGCGAGGCGCCGGCGGTGTGCACGCGCGGCACGAGCTCGTGGGGCCGGATGAGCACGAGCGCGACGATCATGCCGAGGAACGTGACCGCGTTCACCAGGAAGACCCAGCCGGTGCCGACCGCGACGATGAGCACGCCGGCGACCGCGGGACCGATCATGCGGGCTCCGTTGAAGGATGCCGCGTTCAAGGCGACGGCGTTCGAGGCGTTCTCGCGGGTGACGACGTCGGAGACGAAAGCCTGCCGCGCGGGGTTGTCGAACGCCGTGACGACCCCGAGCGCGAGCGCGAAGCCGTACATGATCGGCAGGGTCATCATGCCCGTGAGGATCATGACGCCGAGCGCGACGGCGAGCAGCAGCAGGATGCCCTGCGTCACCATCAGCAGCTTGCGGCGATCGAAGCGGTCGGCCACCCAGCCGGTCACGCCGACCAGCAGGAGCTGCGGTGCGAACTGCAGCGCCATCGTGGCGCCCATCGCGGCGGCGTCGTTGTCGGTGAGCTCGGTGAGCACCACCCAGTTCTGCGCGGTCGCCTGCATCCAGGCCCCGATGTTCGACACGAGCGCGCCGGTGAACCAGACGCGGTAGTTGAACACTGAGAACGAACGGAACATGGCCGGGGCGCCCCGACCGGAAGCTCGGCCCGACGCGCCGGCGGCGCGTGAAGGGGACGAGGGGATCATCGGGCAACCATCCGCTGCATGATCGCGGCGGCCTTCGTGAGGACCTCGCGTTCGTCGGGCTCGATCTCGGCGAGGGCCTCCTCGACCCAGGCGTCGCGGCGGCGCGCGGTCTCGTCCACGACAGCCCGACCTTCGTCGGTGAGGTCGATGACGACCTTACGGCCGTCGCGCTCGTCCGCGCTGCGCGTGATGTACCCGGCATCCTGCAGGCAGTTCACCGTGCGGTTCATCGCCGGGGCCGAGACGCGCTCGCGGTCGGCGAGAGCGGTGAGGGTGTGCGGGCCGTGGATGAACAGGCCCGCGAGGACGGCGAACTGGCCGTCACTCATCGAGTCGACGGCGCGGTGCGTGCGCATGCGACGGGCGAGCCGGAACGTGGCGATACGCAGATCGGATGCCTCGCGCGAAAGGTCGTGGGGGGATGCTGCGTTCTCGGTCATTGATACTTAGCATAGTTCATTATCCTTGCTAAGGATATTCAGGGTCTTCAGCCGGCTCTTCTCGCGAAGCATCCGTCGGGTCGAGGGAACCTATACTCGGCCCCATGCCCGAGTTCATCGATGCACACGGCATCGCGATCGTCTACGACGTCCACCCCGCCCAGGCCGCTGCGCGAGGTGTGGTGCAGCTGGCCCATGGCGTCGGGGAGCACGCCGGGCGCTATGTCGCCCTGATCGACGCCCTCACCGCCGCCGGATACTCCGTGTACGCCGACGATCATCGCGGCCACGGCCGCACCGGGCTCAAGCAGCACGGCGATGATCCGACCAAGCTCGGAAAGCTCGGACCGGGCGGACTTCCGGCGACGCTCGCGGCGGTGTGGCAGTTCACCGAGCTCATCCGCGGCGAGAACCCGGGTCTGCCCCTGATCCTGCTCGGTCACTCGTGGGGATCATTCCTCGCCCAGATGCTGGTCAACGACCACCCCGACGCCTACGACGCGGTGATCCTGAGCGGTTCGGCCCTGCGCTGGCCGGGCTCGCTCAACTCAGGAGACCTCAACGGCCCGTGGAAGCACAAGGACGCGATGGGGACCGAGTGGCTCTCGACCGACCTTTCGGTCGGCCAGGCATTCCTCGACGATCCGCTCACGACGTCGACGCCGCTGCTCACGCTCTTCGGGCCGGTCGATGCCGCCCGGCTGATGGGCAAGCCGAAGAAGAACCTCGGCCGCGACATCCCGACCCTGCTCATGGTGGGTCGTGAAGACACGGTGGGCGGCCCGATCAGCGTGCACAAGCTTGCCGATGCCTACCGCACCCGCTCCGGCTTCACTGACGTGACGACATTCGTGTATCCCGGCATGCGCCACGAGATCTTCCACGAGATCGGGCAGGACAAGGTGCGCGCCGATCTCCTCGCCTGGCTCGACGCGCGCTTTCCCGCTCGCGACTGAGGGCGGGCCGGCGCGCATAGGCTGAGTCCCATGCACGGTGAATACAAGGTGCCCGGAGGAAAGCTGGTCGTCGTCGACCTCGAGGAGCGCGACGGCAGGATCGCCGAGTTCCGCCTCGCCGGAGACTTCTTCCTCGAGCCCGACAGCGCTCTCGAGGACATCGATGCCGCCGTCAACGGCCTGCCGATCGAATCGGATGCCGTTGCCATCGCGACGGCCGTGCGAGCGGCCCTGCCCGAGGGCGCGCAGCTGCTCGGCTTCACGCCCGAGGCGGTCGGCACGGCCGTGCGGCGCGCGCTGGTCACCGCCCCCGGCTGGCGCGATTTCGACTGGGAGATCGTGCACGAGAGGCCCGTCTCGCCGAGGATGAACCTGGCGCTCGATGAAGTGCTCACCACCCGGGTCGGGGATGGGCTGCGCCGCCCGACGCTGCGGCTGTGGGAGTGGAACGAATCGGCGGTCGTGATCGGCTCGTTCCAGTCGTATCGCAACGAGGTCGATCCCGAGGGAGCGGCCCGGCACGGTTACGACGTCGTCCGCCGTATCTCGGGTGGTGGCGCCATGATGATGGGCGCGAACTCGATCGTCACGTATTCGCTGTATGTGCCGGCATCCCTCGTCGCCGGAATGACCTTCGCCGACTCGTACGCCTTCCTCGATGAATGGGTGCTGCAGGCGCTGCGCTCGCTCGGCATCGAGGCGACCTACCAGCCCCTCAACGACATCGCCTCGCCGCAGGGCAAGATCGGCGGTGCCGCCCAGAAGCGGCTGGCGAACGGGGGAGTGCTGCACCATGCGACCCTCAGCTACGACATGGACGGTCAGGTGATGACCGAGGTGCTGCGCATCGGGCGCGAGAAGCTCAGCGACAAGGGCACCGTCTCGGCAGCCAAACGCGTGGATCCGCTGCGGCGTCAGACCGGGCTGCCGCGCGAGGCCATCATCGAGCGCTTCATCGACACGTTCGCGAGGCTCTACGGCGCCGTGCCGGGCACCATCAGCGACGACGAGTACGCCGACGCCGAGGCTCTGGTCGAGTCCAAGTTCGCGACGCAGCCGTGGCTGCACCGGGTTCCGTGAGCGATCCGGGGCCTGGGGAACGAGGCTCGGTCACGATCTACCACGGCGACAACCTCGCGGTGGCCGCCGGGTTCGCCGACGGGTCGTTCACCCTGATCTACCTGGACCCGCCGTTCAACACGGGCCGCGTGCAGGGCAGAGCGCTCGAGACCGCCCAGTACCGCCCCGCCGCGGACGCAACGCAGGAAGAATCGGCTGCCGCGGGGCTGCTGCCGTCTCAGAAAGCAGAATCCGCACCAGAGGTCCTGCGTTCCGCACCCGAAGAGACCGGCGCGGTGGTCCGACGCGGCTTCCACGGCCGCGAGTATGAGCGGCTGCGAGGCGACCTGCGCACGTACGACGACCGGTTCGACGACTACTGGGGCTTCCTCGAGCCCCGGCTCATCCAGGCGTGGCGGCTGCTCGCCGACGACGGCACGCTGTACCTGCACCTCGACTACCGCGAGGCGCACTACGCGAAGGTGCTCATGGATGCGCTCTTCGGCCGCCAATGCTTCCTCAACGAGCTCATCTGGGCCTACGACTACGGCGCGAAGACGCGCAAGCGCTGGCCGACCAAGCACGACACGATCCTCGTGTACGTCAAGAACCCCGCTGCGTACTGGTTCGATTCCGAGACGGTCGACCGCGAGCCCTACATGGCGCCGGGCTTGGTCACCGCCGAGAAGGCTGCGCGCGGCAAGCTTCCCACCGACGTGTGGTGGCACACGATCGTGCCCACAACCGGACGCGAGAAGACGGGCTATCCGACGCAGAAGCCCGAGGGGGTGCTGCGGCGCATCGTCGCGGCATCCAGCCGCCCGGGTGACCGGGTGCTCGACCTGTTCGCAGGCAGCGGCACAACCGGAGCGGTCGCCTCGGCGCTCGGGCGCGACGCCGTTCTGGTCGACACCAACCCCGAGGCGATCGCCGTGATGCAGGAACGGATGCCTTACGCCCGCGTGGTCGTCTGAAGGCCGGCGGCCTCGCCGTCAGGCCGCGAGTGCGCTCCACCTCGTGAGGTCCTGCGCCGCGATGCCTGACGCGACGCTGATGACTCCGCTGACCCGACCCGGGGCGATGGTCACGAACGAGTCGGGATGCTGCGTCACGGGGTGCTGCCGTTGTTCGCGGGCGCGGTGGTCAGGGCCTCGAACAGTGCCTCGACCGTGGCCGCCATATCGACGCTCGGATCGAGCATCCACTGGATCTGCAGTCCATCGGCGACGGCCTGGAACACGCGTGCCAGCGTGGCCGCATCGACGCGGTCGGTGAGCTCACCCGCTGCCTGTTGCTGGGCCAGCGCGGTCTGGAAGACCCGCCGGATATTGTCGTTGCGCTCGATGAAGTACTTGTGGGCGGGGTGCTCGGGATCGGCGGCATCGACCGAGAGCCGTGAGAACAGCTGCACCAATCCGGGCACATCGCTGTTGTGGCGGATGATTCCCACGTAGGCGGAACGAAGGTCGACGGCATCGGTGCCGGCGGGCGGCACCGGGCCGTAGTGGACCACATCGATCTCGTCACGCTTGCGGAGGATCTCGGTGAAGAGCTCTTCCTTGCTGTCGAAGTAGTGCAGCAGTCCCGCCTGGCTGAGCCCGACAGCCTCGGCGAGTTCCTTTATCGAGGCGCCGCGGTAGCCCTCGCGGGCGATCACCTCGAGGGCGCGCTCGAGGATCTCTTCGCGCTTGGCCACGCCCTTGGCGTAGGAACCTCGCTGTGCCATGCCTCCAGACTAAACCGAACGGCACTTGATTTTGAAAACCTAGTGTCGTAAGGTTTCTATGGGCTCGATGCAGAGCCGTCCCGAAGATCGAGGATCGCCATGACACTGCCGTCTGATTCGTACATCCCGTCGTCCGCACCCGAGACCGACCTCTCCTCGCCCCTGACGGAGAACAGTTTCGTCGCCACCGCCGCCGGAAACGACGACCCGCCTCCCCCCATCAAGGGCGTGCGCCGGCTTCTGGGCTGGATCGTCCCCGCCAACCTCGGCATCTTCCTGGTCTGGGGAGCAGTTCCGGCCATCCTGCTCCCGCAGCAGATCACCGTGCAGTTCGGAGAAGCCGACAAGGTCGCCAACCTCGCGATCGTCGCCACGATCGGCGCGTTCTTGGCGATGGTCGCCCAGCCGGTCGCCGGTCAGATCTCCGACCGCACGCGCACCCGATTCGGCCGCCGCGCGCCCTGGATCGTCATCGGCTCTCTCGCCGGTGCGCTGTCGCTGGTAGGTCTCGCGTTCGCGAACACCCTCGTCGGCGTGGCGATCGCCTGGTCGCTCGTGCAGATCTCCTACAACTTCGCGCAGGGTCCGCTGAGCGCGGTCATGCCCGACCGAGTTCCCGTCTCCCGCCGTGGCACCTTCGCGGCACTGTCGGGTATCGGCCTCATGGTGGGGGCGATCGGCGGCCAGGTGATCGGGTCGCTGTTCTTCAACAGCATCGCAGCGGGCTATGTGACCTTCGCGGTGATCTCGGTCGTCGTGCTGGCTCTGTTCGTGATCTTCAACCCCGACTACCCGAGCACGGAGCTGCCCCGCGAGCCCTTCAGCTTCCCCGACTTCCTTCGTACCTTCTGGGTCAATCCGATCAAGTACCCCGACTTCTTCTGGGCCTTCACCGGTCGCCTGCTGCTCTACACGGGCTACTTCGCGATCACCGGGTACCAGCTGTTCATCCTCACCGACTACCTGAAGGTCGAGTCCCCGCAGGCTGTCATCCCGGTCGTCGGATTGATCACCCTCGCCGGCATCCTCATCGCGACGGTCGTCTCGGGGCCGCTGTCCGACAAGATCGGCCGTCGCAAGCCCTTCGTCTTCGGCTCCTCCGTCGCCATGGGCCTTGCGATGCTGCTGCCGTGGATCTCACCGACCTTGGAGGCGTGGATGATCATGAGCTTCATCGCCGGACTCGGCTTCGGCATGTTCCAAGCCGTGGACACCGCGCTGATGAGTGAAGTGCTGCCCTCTGCCAAGTCGTTCGCGAAGGACCTCGGCGTCGTGAACATCGCCGCGACGCTGCCGCAGACGCTTGCTCCCGCCGTGGCGGGTGCGATCGTGCTCGCGTTCGGCTTCGCCGGTCTGTTCCCGGTCGGCATCGTGCTGAGCATTCTCGGTGCGTTCGCGGTCTGGCCGATCAAGGCAACCCGCTGATGGTGTGGCAGCGCACGCTCATCAACGCGCACCGGTGGTTCCTCCACCGCCGAGAGCGCGCTGGCGCGGGCTCCTGAACCCACCGACCCCGACTTCTCCTCCCGAACACACGCACGAAACTGGAGCGCACATGACCGACACCACGCAGACCCTGCCCCCGAGCACCGCCGAAAACATCGCCGAACTGACCCTCGAAGAAAAGGCATCGCTCACCAGCGGCGGCAGCTTCTGGACGACCAAGGCGGTCGAACGCGTGGGCATTCCGGCGATCATGCTCACCGACGGCCCGCACGGTCTGCGCAAGCAGGCGGGCTCGGCCGACCACCTGGGTCTCGCCGAGAGCGTCCCCGCGACGTGCTTCCCGCCGGCGGTCGGTCTGGGTGCGTCGTGGGATGCCGAGCTCGCCGAGCGCGTCGGTGAGGCGCTCGGAGTCGAGTCGGCGATCGAGAACGTCGCTGTGCTGCTCGGCCCCGGCATCAACATCAAGCGCTCGCCGCTGTGCGGGCGCAACTTCGAGTATCTCTCCGAAGACCCGATCGTCTCGGGCGTGCTCGGCGCCGGCCTGGTGCGCGGCATCCAGTCGAAGGGTGTGGGTGCCTCGCTCAAGCACTTCGCGGCGAACAATCAGGAGAACGACCGCATGCGCGCGTCGAGCGACGTCGACGAGCGGCCGCTGCGCGAGATCTACCTGCGCGGATTCCAGCGGGCCGTGCAGGACGCGCAGCCGTGGACGGTCATGTGCTCGTACAACCGCATCAACGGCGTCTACGCATCGGAGGACCCGTGGCTGCTGACGCGTGTGCTGCGCGACGAATGGGGCTTCGAGGGACTCGTCGTCTCGGACTGGGGCGCCGTCAACGAACGTGTGCCCTCGCTCGCCGCCGGCATGGACCTGGAGATGCCGACCTCGAACGGCCACACCGACGCGCAGCTCGTCGCCGCCGTCCGGGACGGTTCGCTCGATGAGAGCGTGCTCGACGTCGCCGCCGGGCGTGTGCTCGACCTCGTGCGCAAGTCGCAGGCGGGTGCCGGGTCGATCACGGGCCCGCTCGACGCGGATGCACACCACGCACTGGCGCGCGAGGCGGCGGGGCGCGGCATCGTGCTGCTGAAGAACGACGGCGACCTGCTGCCGCTGAGCCCGGCCGCCTCGGTTGCGGTGATCGGCGCGTTCGCCGAGAAGCCGCGATACCAGGGCGCCGGGTCGTCGAAGATCAACCCGACCCGGCTCGACAACGCGCTCGATGAGATCAGCGGCTACGCGGGCCACGACAACACGTTCTTCGCCCAGGGGTACACCGTGAGCCCGCGCGACACCGCCGACGCGAACGAGCTGCGCGCCGCCGCCGTCGAGCTCGCCGGGTCCAAGGACGTCGCGGTGCTGTTCCTGGGACTGCCCGAGGCGGCCGAGTCCGAAGGTTACGACCGCGAGCACATCGACCTGCCCGCCGACCAGCTCGCGCTGCTCGACGCTGTGCTCGCGGCGAACCCGAACACGGTCGTCGTGCTCTCGAACGGCGGCGTCGTCGCGCTGCCGTTCGCGGACCGCGTGCCCGCGATCCTCGAGGCGTGGCTGCTCGGCCAGGCCGGGGGCGGCGCGACTGCTGACGTGCTCTACGGCGCGGTCAACCCTTCCGCGAAGCTCACCGAGACGATCCCGCTGCGGCTTCAGGACACCCCGTCCTTCCTCGACTTCGGGGGGATGGACGGCCACGTGCGCTATGGCGAGGGCCTTTTCGTCGGCTACCGCTGGTATGACGCGCGCGACATCGAGGTCGCATACCCCTTCGGGCATGGACTCTCGTACACGACGTTCGCGTACGGGGATGCCGCGGCATCCGTTGACGCGAACGGCGACATCGACGTGTGCCTGACGGTGACCAACACCGGCACCCGCGATGGCCGCGAGGTCGTGCAGGTGTACACCTCGCTGGCCGATTCGACCGTGCGGCGGCCGGTGCGCGAGCTCAAGGCGTTCGCTTCAGTCGCCCTCGCCGCGGGCCAGAGCCGCGAGATCGTGCTCACCGTCCGTCGCGAAGACCTCGCGTACTGGCATGTCGCCGCGCAGCGGTGGGTCGTCGAGGGTGGCTCGTATCTGGTCGAAGTCGCGGCCTCGAGCCGTGACCTCCGCTCGTCGGCTTCGGTCACGGTCGAGGGCGACGCGGTATCGCTGCCGCTCACGCGGGAGTCCTCGCTCGGCGAGGTGTTCGCCCACCCGGTCGCCGGCCCGATCGTGCAGGCTGCCCTGACGCAGATGATGAGCACGATGGACGGCGCGGCCTCGATCATGCCCGAGGGTGTGGACATGATGAGGATGATGAACTCGTTCCCGATCGGCCGCATCGGCATGATGGCGGGCGAGGACTTCTCACCGGAGATGATCGACCAGCTGCTGGCGATGGCGAACGCGCCGCAGTCGTAGCGCCCGCGGCTCAGGAGGTCGCGCGTGCGATGCGGGTCAGCTGACGCTTGGGGTCAGGACTCCAGGAATCCGAGCAGCGCCTCGTTGACCTCGTCGGCGTGGGTCCACAGCATCCCGTGCGGCGCCCCATCGATCTCGACGTAGGTCGCATCGGGCAACAGGTCCTTGAACCGGCGCGCGGTCGCCTCGATGGGCAGGATGTGATCCGCCGTGCCGTGCACGATGAGAGCAGGGACGTCGATCTTCTCGATATCTGCGCGGAAGTCGGTCGGCCAGGTCAGCGGTGCGGCGGCGATCGCGTCGTTGCCGGCGCTGTTCGCCGTCTGCACGCTGGCGTCGAGCGCCTCCTGCGAGATGCGCGAGCCGAGGTTGTCGTCGAGGTTGTAGAAGTCCCTGAAGAAGCCGGTGAGGAACGCGTAGCGGTCCGCGCGCACCGATGCCGCGACGCCGTCGAAGAACTTCTGCGGGCTGGCTCCGTCGGGGTTGTCATCGGTCTTGAGCACGTATGGCTCGAGGGAGCCGAGGAAGACCGCCTTGGCCACTCGCTCGCTGCCGTAGCGCGTGAAGTACCGCGCGACCTCGCCCGTGCCCATCGAGAACCCCACGAGCACCACCTTCTCGAGATCGAGGGTGTGCATCAGGGCGCCGAGATCGTCGGTGAAGGTGTCGTAGTCCGACCCGCTGCGGGTCTTGCTCGACTGCCCGAACCCGCGACGGTCGTATGCGATCACCCGATAACCCGCGTCGAGCAGCACGGACTGCTGCTTACCCCAGGACTCCCCGTTGAGCGGGAAGCCGTGGATCAGCACGACCGCCTGACCCTTGCCCTGATCGGTGTAGAAGAGTCGGATGTCCGTCGAGTTCTCGGTGCCGACGGTGATGTAGGCCACCTTCGCTCCCTCCGTCCGAGGCTCGGATGCCCCGCACCTTACGAAGCTACGCGCGGTCGAATGCTACCCGCCAGGGGGTTGCGGCCCGCGCGTCGGGAGGTTATGGGTCCCGGCGGAGGCCGGCTCTGCGCCGTTCAGGGGGTGCGCCGTTCAGGGGGTGAGACGTGTGGTGTCGGCCCGGTGGATGTCCACAGAGGCCGAGATCTCATGATCCTGCTTCGCCTTCGATCGGGGCGTCGCGGATCTGATCGTCCCGCCATTCGTGGGCGGACTCTTCGCCGCGGTGGATGCGCTCCTCGCGCTGGCGGAGCTCGACACGGCGGATCTTGCCGGAGATGGTCTTGGGCAGGTCGAAGAACTCGATTCGCCGAATGCGCTGGTACGCCGAGAGATGGGTGCGGGCGTACAGCAGGATGTCGTGCGCGGTCTCGATCGTCGGCTCGACGCCCGCGGCCAGGACGACGTAGGCCTTGGGCACCGCGAGCCGCAGCTCGTCAGGGGCCGGGACGATGGCCGCCTCGACGACCGCGGGGTGCTCGACGAGGACGCTCTCGAGCTCGAAAGGGCTGATCTTGTAGTCGGAGGCCTTGAAGATGTCGTCGGTGCGACCGATGTAAGTGAGATAGCCGTCCTCGTCGCGCGCGGCGATGTCACCCGTGTGGAAGTAGCCGCCCGCGGATGCCTCGGCGTTGCGCTCCGGATCGGCGAGGTATCCGGTCATCAGGTTCGTCGGGTGCTGTGCCAGATCCACGCAGATCTCGCCCTCGTCGGACTGCTCTCCGGTGACCGGGTCGATGAGCACGATCGGGCAGCCGGGAAGCGGCCGGCCCATCGCGCCGTCTTTGATCGGCTGACCGGGGGAGTTCGCGATCACTGCGGTCATCTCGGTTTGACCGTACCCGTCGCGGATGGTGAGCCCCCAGTGGGTGCGCACTTGGGCGATGACCTCGGGGTTGAGCGGTTCGCCCGCCGAGACGGCCTCGCGCAGCCCACCGGGACCGGCGGAGAGGTCGGACTGGATCAGCATCCGCCAGACAGTGGGAGGTGCGCAGAACGAGGTGACCCCCTCGGCGCGGATGGTCTCCAGCATCCGATCGGCGTTGAACCGCGCGTAGTTGTACACGAAGATCGTCGCCTCTGCGATCCAGGGCGCGAAGAAGCAGCTCCACGCGTGCTTGGCCCACCCGGGCGAGCTGATCGCCAGATGAACATCGCCCGGACGCAGACCCAGCCAGTACATCGTCGTGAGGTGACCGACCGGGTAGGAGACGTGTGTGTGCTCCACGAGCTTCGGGCGACTGGTCGTGCCGGAGGTGAAATAGTGCAGCAGCGGGTCGGTCGCGAGCGTGCCGGGGTGCGGCATCCGATCGGCAGGAGTGCGGAACGCCTCGTCGTAATCGGCCCATCCCTGTGGGCCGTCCCCGACGCGGACGCCGGACACCTGCTGCGGCAGGAGGGTGAACTTGTCGACATGATCCCCGGCTGCGATCACGTGCGCGACCGAGCCGCGCTCGAGGCGGTCCTGCAGGTCGTCGCTGCCGATCGCCAGCGTCGTGGGCAGGATGATCGCACCGATCTTGGTGAGCGCGAGCATCGACTCCCAGAGCTCGACCTGATTGCCGAGCATCAGCAGGACTGCGTCCCCCTTTTGGACTCCTCGCGCCCGCAGCCAGTGCCCGAGCTGGTCAGAGCGCGTCGCCATCTCGTCGAACGTCCGCGTCACGCGCTGACCGCCTTCCTCGACGATCACCAGGGCGGGCGCGTGATTTCCGCGCGCGATGTCGTCGAACCAGTCGATCGCCCAGTTGAACGCGCCGTCGATCTGCGGCCACGCGAACTCCGAGAGCGCTCGCGGGTAGTCCTCGCGAAGCTCGTCAAGCTGATCGCGCGCGGCGCGGAAACGTTCGGCAGCAGGGCTGATCGACATGGTCATTCCTCATCGTTGAAGAGTAGGCGGATGGTGTTTCGGAGCTCGCCGCTCCCGTGGCCGGGATAGCGCCTTCGGCTGATCTTCCACGGTGCTGTGATGCTACGCCCAATCTCATCGCGCAGACGTCATGACAACCTGGCCGTGACCAACCTGCACCAGCCCGGAGAACCACCCGCTGCCGGCGATCTCGCCGCTGGTTTCCGCGCCCGTAGACTCTGCCCCGTGAGTGGTGCCGTGACGAGGGTCGTCCTCGCGCCCGACGGCTTCAAGGGGTCGATCGCCGCGGCCGACGTGGCCGCGGCACTCGCCGACGGGTGGCGCACGGTCGATCCCTCGGTCGAGATCCTCGCCCGAGGGATGGCCGACGGCGGAGAGGGCACGCTCGAAGCGTTCGCCGCGGCGATCCCGGACAGCACTCGCATGCCGGTGACCGTGACGGGTCCGCACGGACGCCCGGTCGCGGCATCCTGGCTGCTCCTCCCCGCCACCGCGGAAGCCCCGGACGGCACGGCGGTCGTCGAACTCGCGTCCACGTCGGGCATCGAACTGCTCGGGTCAGGAGTGCTCCCGCTCGACGCGCACACGGTCGGGTTCGGCGAGGCGATCGCGGCCGCCCTCGATCACGGGGTTCTTGAGAAGCCTGTCTCGCGACTCGTGCTCGGCATCGGCAGCAGCTCTTCGACCGATGGCGGCACGGGCATGCTGACCGCGCTCGGCGCCAGATTCACGGATGCCGCCGGCACCACGATCCCGCTCGGCGCCCGCGGCCTCGACACCGTGGCGGCGGCAGACCTGTCGGCGCTTCGCCCCCTGCCCGCGAAAGGCGTGCTCGTGCTCAGCGACGTGACGAACCCCTTGCTCGGCACCTTCGGCTCGGCGGCTGTCTTCGGACCGCAGAAGGGCCTGGGCGAGGCCGCAGTCCTCCGCGCGGATGCCGGCCTGGCCCGGCTCGCGCGGCTGCTGCCCGCCGATCCTCGGACTCCTGGAGCCGGGGCTGCCGGAGGAGTGGGCTTCGGGCTGCTCTCCTGGGGGGCGCGGATCGTCCCGGGGGCTGCCGAGGTCGCGGAGCTCGTCGACCTTCGCGGAGCGTTGGCGGCGGCATCCGTCGTGGTGACGGGTGAGGGCTCGTTCGACGGGCAGTCCGCCGCGGGCAAAGCCCCCACCCACGTCGCCGCGCTCGCCGCCGAGGCGGCGGTGCCGGTCGCGCTGGTCGCGGGGCGAATTGCCCCGGATGCCGACACCTCGGCGTTCGCGGCATCCGTCTCGCTCACCGAACTGGCCGGCAGCGGTGAGGCCGCGATCGCCGACCCGGCGCGGTGGCTGCGCGAGGCAGGCGCCGCGCTCGCCCGCACCCTCGCTTGACGGACTCCGTCGCTTATGCCTCGAGGGCCGCGTCCACGACCGCGCGGGCTTCCTCCTGCACTTCGCGCAGGTGCTCCTCGCCGCGCAGCGACTCGGCGTACAGCTTGTACACGTCCTCGGTGCCGGACGGGCGCGCGGCGAACCACGCGTGCTCGGTCACGACCTTCACGCCGCCGATCGCGGCCCCGTTGCCGGGTGCGTGCGACAGCTTCGCGATGATCGGCTCGCCGGCCAGTTCGGTCGCGGTGACGGCTTCGGGCGCGAGCTTGGCCAGCTGCGCCTTCTGCGCCGGCGTCGCGGGCGCGTCGACGCGCCGGTAGGCCGACGAGCCGAAGGTCTCCTCGAGCTCGGCGTAACGCTGCGAGGGTGTCTTGCCGGTCACCGCGAGGATCTCGGCGGCGAGCAGGCACAGCAGGATGCCGTCCTTGTCGGTCGTCCACACGGTGCCGTCGAACCGCAGGAACGAGGCTCCGGCCGACTCCTCGCCGCCGAACGCGACCGAGCCGTCCAGCAGTCCGGGAACGAACCACTTGAATCCGACCGGCACCTCGAGCAGCGTCCGGCCGAGCGATTCCGCGACCCGGTCGATGATCATCGACGACACCAGGGTCTTGCCGACCGCCGAGTCCGCCGGCCATCCCGGACGGTGCGCGTACAGGTAGTCGATCGCCACCGCGAGGTAGTGGTTGGGGTTCATCAGCCCGGCGTCGGGGGTGACGATGCCGTGGCGGTCGGCATCCGCGTCGTTTCCGGTGAGGATGTCGTAGTCGTGCCGCTTCGCGACCAGCGACGCCATGGCGTTCGGGGACGACGGATCCATGCGGATCTTCTCGTCCCAGTCCAGCGTCATGAAGCGCCAGGTCGGGTCGACGTCGGGGTTGACGACCGTGAGGTCGAGCCCGTAGTGCTCGCCGATCAGGTCCCAGTACTCGACCGAGGCGCCGCCGAGCGGATCGGCTCCGATGCGCACACCCGCTTTCTTGATCGCAGCGATGTCGATGATGTTCTCGAGGTCGCGCACGTACGCCTCTCGGAAGTCGTACTCGCCGAGCCCGTCGCCGTCGAGGTCTTTGAACGGAGTGCGACGCACTCCCTCCAGACCGCCGGCGATCAGCTCGTTCGCGCGGTCCGCTATCCAGCCGGTCGCGTCGGTGTCAGCGGGCCCCCCGTTCGGCGGGTTGTACTTGAAGCCGCCGTCGCGCGGGGGATTGTGCGACGGGGTCACGACGATGCCGTCGGAGCGGCCCGGGTCATCCAGCGTCCGGCCGCGATTGTAGGCGAGGATCGCGTGGCTGAGCGCCGGTGTCGGCACCCACGCGTCGCGGGCGTCGACGCGCACGTCGATGCCGTTCGCCACGAGCACCTCGATCGCGCTGCGCTCGGCCGGCAGCGACAGACCGTGTGTGTCGCGCCCCAGGAACAGCGGACCGGCGATGCCCTGGGCGTTGCGATAGTCCACGATCGCCTGGGTGGTGGCGAGGATGTGGTCCTCGTTGAAGCTCGTGCTCAGCGACGACCCGCGATGCCCGCTCGTGCCGAAGGCGACCCGCTGCTCGGGGACCCCGGCATCCGGCTTGCGGTCGTAATAGGCGTTGATCAGCTCGTCGATGTCGATCAGATCGGATGCTTCAGCTGGCTGTCCCGCGCGGCTCATGGTCCCAGTCTGCCCCTTGCTGGGCTTCGTCGGCATCTGCACTGCACACGTTCGACTCGATGCCCGCGCCGCCCCGGCGCACAACTCCTGCACTTTTTCCCGCCCGGGGGTCCTCTCGCCTCGGATCCGGCGCATGCGCGCACAGATTGCAGGAGTTGTGCGCCGGACCGCGTTGCCACAACGGTGATCGGCGCCACGGATGCGAGGCGGAGCACCGAACGTGGCGGTGGCTAGGCTATCCGGGTGACCACAGCTGACGCCCCTCGCCGCACCTACAGCTACCTGGGCCCGGCCGGCACATTCACGGAGGCGGCGCTCGCGCAGGTTCCTGAGGCGCGCAACCAGGCCTGGCAGTCGGTGCGCAACGTCGGCGAGGCCCTCGCAGACGTGGTCGAAGGCCGGTCGGATGCCGCGATGATCGCGATCGAGAACTCGATCGACGGTGGGGTCTCGACCGCGCAGGACGCCCTGGCCACGATGCCGGGCCTGCGCATCGTGGGCGAATACCTCGTCCCGGTCGACTTCGTGCTCGTCGCCCGTCCCGGCACGAAACTCGAAGCTGTCTCGCTCATCGCCGCCCACCCGGTCGCCTATGCGCAATGCCTGCAGTGGCTCACCACGACTCTGCCTGCCCACGCGCACATCCCCGCATCGAGCAATGTCGCCAGCGCCGTGGGACTGCTCGACGGCACGAGCGATGCGGATGCCGCGATCGCCCCGCCGGGCATCCTCGAGCATCACGACCTCGACCTGCTCGCCGAGAAGATCGGCGACAACCCCAACGCGGTCACCCGGTTCGTGCTCGTCGCCCGCACGACCGCGCCGCCCGCGCCGACCGGCGCCGACAAGACCTCGCTCATCGCCGAGCTGCCCGATGACCACCCTGGCGCACTGCTCGAGATGCTGGAGCAGTTCGCCACGCGCGGCATCAACCTCTCACTGCTCGCTTCCCGGCCGATCGGCGATTCGCTCGGCCGGTACCGGTTCGTCATCGACGCCGACGGGCACATCGAGGACGAGCGCATGGCCGATGCCCTGCTGGGCCTGCGCCGGTTCAGCCCGAAGGTGATCTTCCTCGGCTCCTATCCGCGCGCCGACCGGGCGATCGTGCATTACCCCGACCGGTACTCCGACGACGTGTTCGTCGAGGCGCGCGACTGGCTGCGCGGGCTCGTCAGCGGCGAGCCGGAGGTCTGAGCGGCATGCCGATCGGAAGCTCCCCATTCGTGTTCGAGCCGTCGAACGACGTGCACGTTCGCGCGATCGCGCGGCTCGAGTCCGAGCAGATCGCGTGGATCGGCACCACTGGCCGCGACGGATACCCTCACGTCGTGCCTGTCTGGTTCTTGTGGCACGATGGCCGCGCGCTCGTCCTCAGCGAGCCGAACACCGTCAAGGTGCGCAACCTGCGCGCTGACCCCCGCGTCGCCCTGCACCTCGAGGCGGGCGCCGACCACGAGCAGCTGACCGTGCTGCGCGGTACGGCGCAGCTGTCACCGCGGCCGACGGCCGACTGGCTCGACGACATCGGCGCAGAGTACGCGCGCAAGTACCGCGGCGGTCTCGCGGGCCTCAAGCTCACCCTTCCCGAGATGGCCGCGCGCTATAGCGTGTTCATCGAGATCACGCCGCTGCAGCTGATCGCCTGGTAGGTCCGCCGAGCATGGCTCAGGGCCTGGAACGGGCTCAGGCCGCGAGCAGCTCGAGCGTCTGCACGCGCGCGAGCGCAGCATCCATCGGCTCGCCGTCGAATGCCCCCGCGACCGGCGAGATCATGACCTCGTCGACTGCGTATCGCGACGCGAACTCGGTCAGCTGTGCACGCACCTCGTTGCCGGTGCCGACCAGCCAGCGGCTGCGCGCCGCAGCCATGACCGACTCGGTCTGCACGTCGGCCTCGACGGCGAGCGCCGCCCGTGCCTGCTCGACGGTCTCGAGCGCGACGAGCGCCTTGCCGGTGCGCAGCCGCGCCATCATGCGCAGCTGCGGCAGCGCGCGGGCCTCTGCTTCTTCGGCGGTGGGCGCGGCAACGGCGTTGATCGTCAGGAACGTCTGCGGCTCAGGGTGAGCCTCCGAGGCGCGGTAGCCGCCGCGGTACAGCTCGAGCGCGCGATCGAGTCCCTCGCCCGAGAAGTGATTGGCGAACACGTAGGGAAGACCGAGGGATGCCGCGAGCCGCGCTGAATAGTCGCTCGAGCCGAGCAGCCACACTTCGGGAGCGCCTTCGGCGGCCGGTGTCGCGTGCACGTCGTACGTTCCGCCGCTCGTGTACCGCACGGTCGCCCCTTCGGGCGAGACGAGCGAGAGGATGTCGCGGACGTGCTCGGGGAACCGCTCCACGTCGGAGGTGGTGCCCGACATCCGCAGCAGCTGCGTGATCACCGGGTCGCTGCCCGGAGCACGTCCGATGCCCAGGTCGATGCGCCCGGGCGCGAGCGCCTCGAGGGCGGCGAACTGCTCGGCGACGACGAGCGGCGAGTGGTTCGGCAGCATCACGCCACCCGATCCCACGCGGATCCGCTCGCTGCGCGCGGCGGCCGCGGCGACCAGCACCGGCGGGGTCGTCGATGCGACCGAGGGCATGTTGTGATGCTCGGCGAACCAATAGCGGCGGTAGCCCAGCTCGTCGGCGCGCGCCACGAGCGCGAGCGACGAAGCAACCGCCTGGGCGCTGGTCTGCCCGGTGCGCACCGGCACGAGGTCGAGGACGGACAGGGCGGGCGCAGAAGTTGACATCCACAGAGCCAACCGCGCTGGCCGTCGGGTCTATTCCCCACCGCTGCTGTCAACAGACCGGGACGGATCCGCTCGGGCCGACGTGCTCCGCATCTGCGCGTACGCGGCCAGCGCGCGTTTGCGGGTCTCGCCCAGGTCGACGATCGCATCGGTCGCCTCGCCGCCGGAGTGCTCCGGCACCCAGTCGCGGATGTACTCCGAGCGGGGGTCGAACTTCGCGGCCTGCAGCTCGGGGTTGAACACCCGGAAGTAGGGCGCGGCATCGGCCCCAGACCCGGCGATCCACTGCCAGTTGAACGGATTCGAGGCGCCGTCGGCGTCGACCAGGGTGTCCCAGAACCACTGCTCACCGTGCCGCCAGTCGATCAGCAGATTCTTGACGAGAAAGGATGCCGCAACCATGCGCACCCGGTTGTGCATGATCCCCGTGTGCCAGAGCTCGCGCATTCCGGCATCCACGAGCGGCACCCCGGTGCGGCCGTGCTGCCACGCTTCGAGCTGGGTGGGCTGGAGCGGCGGCCATGGGAACGCATCGAACTCGGGCCGCAGATTCTGCGTCGCGAGGTCGGGGAAGTGGAACAGCGTGTGCGTCGCGAACTCGCGCCACCCGATCTCGGAGAGGAACCTCCCGGCCGAGGCGGCATGGGCGCCCGCGCCGCGGGCATCGGCGGTCTCGTTCCACACCGTGTACGGGCTGATCTCTCCCCAGCGCAGATGCGGCGACAGCCGCGAGGTCGACCCGGTCGCCGGCTCGTCGCGCGAGCGGTCGTACGAGCCGAGGTCCTCGGCCAGGAAGTCCCGCAGCCGGGCGCGGGCGGCCGGCTCGCCGGGCTCCCACGTCTCGCGCAGACCTCCCGCCCAATCCGGAGCGGTGGGCAGCAGCATCCACTCGTCGAGCGCGTCGCTCGCCGGCGACCGGTCCGGCGCCGGAACCGTGCGCGGCTCCGGCATCGGCGCCCGCGGCGCGGGCATGGACTGACATGCGCGCCAGAAGGGCGTGAACACCGAATACGGTGTGCCGCCGACCGTGCGCACGGTCCACGGCTCGAACAGGACGGATGCCGCGAACGACTCGACGGTCCGGCCGTCGCCGCGCAGCCCGTCCTTGAGGTCGGCATCCACCGCCCGCTCGGCTCCGCCGTAACGCCGGTTCCAGAAGACCGCTCCGGCGCCGGTCTCCGTCACGACCTCTCGCACGACCCGGCCGGCGGGGCCGCGACGCAGCACGAGGCGGCCGCCACGCTCAGCCAATCGCTCGCCGAGGGAGGTCAGCGAGCCGTGCAGCCACCACTTCGCCGCGCGGCCGAGCGGACGGATGCCGACCGAATCCTCGTCGAGCACGTACAGCGCGATGATCGGCTCGCCCCGGTCGATCGCGACTCTCAGGGCGGGGTTGTCCGCGAGCCGGAGGTCGTCGCGGAACCATACGACCGAGGGCTGGCTCACCCTCGGATCGTAACCGCGCCGACGCGGTTACGATCCCGTCGGGGTCGACATGCGTCGGGCCGACCCCGCGCACGAGTGCCTCGCGACGGTAGTGTGGGCGCGTTCATGCGATCGGCAGCGGGGCAGGGAGGTGTTCGTGGGCGATTCGCGACGGATTCGGGCGATGGCGATCGGCGGCGTGGCCATGATGGCGGTTGCGCTGCTGCTTGCCGGCTGCACCGCGCCCGCACCCGATGCGACCCCGACCACGACGGCGAGCCCGGATGCCGGGGGCTCGACGGCCGACCCGGCCGAGGTCGCCGCGATCCAGGCCGCCGTCGAGAGCACCATGGAGCAGAATCACGTGCGCGCGGCGATCGTACGGGTCCTGCGCGGCGACGAGGTCGTGCTGATGCAGGCATGGGGTGAGTCGATGGCCGAGGTCCCGGCCACGACGGACATGCACTTCCGCAGCGGGGCGGTCTCGATCCCCATGGTCTCGACGGTGCTCCTGCAGCTCGTCGACGAGGGAACCGTCACGATGGACGACCCGCTCGCGACCTGGATGCCCGATGTTCCGAACGCCGACAAGGTCACGCTCGGACAGCTGTCGCAGATGACCTCGGGCTATGCCGACTACGTCCAGGACCCGACGTTCCTCGACGACTTCAACCGGAACCCGTTCCGGCAGTGGACCCCGGAGGAGCTCTACACCTTCGGCACCAGCCAGCCGCTCCTGTTCGAGCCCGGAACCAACTGGGGTTACGCGCACACGAACTACGTGCTGCTCGCCCTCGCGCTCGAGAAGATCACCGGGCAGTCGATGATCGACCTGATCCAGGAGCGCATCTTCGATCCCCTGGGCATGGAGCAGACCGCCGACCCGGGCACGCCCGAGATCCTGCAGCCGGTGCTGCACGCTTTCGACAGCGAGCGTCGCGAGTACCTGCAGGTCGCCGAGGGTCTGCCGTACATCGAGGACTCGACGTACTGGAACCCGTCGTGGTCGCTCGGGCCGGGCTCGATCCAGAACACCGACATCACCGACATGGCGACGGTCATCCAGGCGATCGGACGTGGCGATATGGTCAGCGCCGAGTCGTTCGAGAAGATGATCGCGCCGACACTGCGCGGCAAGACGACCAAACTCGATGCCTGCCCGAACACGTGCTTCGTGCAGAACGAGTTCTACACATATGGCCTGGGCATCGTCCTGTCCGGAGACTGGCTGCTGCAGAATCCGCAGTTCCACGGCTTCGCGGGGGTCACTGCGTACCTGCCCTCGGAGGACATCACCGTCGCGATCGCCGCCACCTACGCCGACGAGGCATTCGACCCCTCGACCGGGGCCCCGAATTCCGCGAACATCGCGAATCCGCTCTTCACCGCTGTTGCGACCGCCGTCGCGCCGGACGCGTCGACGCCCGGCACCTGAGCCGAGCTCAGATCTTCGAGGTGTCGTGACCCTTGGGCACCATCGCGATCATGCCGCCTTCGACGACGCGGCAGCGCAGGCGGACCGCCTCGCCGAACTCATCGCCGTCGAGCTGCACCGGCTGCGGGGCCTCGCTCGCGACATCGAGACCCCTGCCGCGGGCGTACAGCACCGCGTTGTCCTCGGTGCGCAGCGCGAGCACCTGGCGCCCGGCACGGAAGCGGCGCAGGATGCTGTTGTCCCACGCGAGCCGGCGCCATACCAGGATCCACCCGAAGGTGTTCTTGGGCTGGAAGATCACGATGTCGAGCTCACCGTCGGTCACCGACGCCTGCGGGATGAGCTCCAGCCCCGCCGGCAGCGACCCGCAGTTGGCGACCAGGATGCTCTGCACCTTCGCGGAGTGCAGGCGTCGCCCGGCCACCTGGTAGGCGATGCGGAACGGCTTGGCGTTCGCGAGGGAGCGCGCGGCTCCATCGACGTAGGCGATCCAGCCCACGCGCTTCTTGAGGTCGCCGCTGGTGTTCGCGATCATCGCGGCGTCCAGGCCCATGCCGCCCATGACGACGAACGCGCGCTCTTCGCTCGACCCGTCGGCACGCCGGATCGCCGCGAAGCCCACATCCACCGGTTGCCGGTCGCCGTCGAAGGTCGCCTGCACCATCGCCGTCGGGTCGGTCAGCGGCAGCAGCAGGTTGCGCGCGAGCAGGTTGCCCGTGCCGCTCGGGATGATCGTGACCGGCACGCCGGTGCCGCTCATCGCTTCCGAGACGGCGCGCACGGTGCCGTCGCCCCCGGCGACGAGCAGCGCATCAACCCTCGCCTCGAGAGCCTGACGGGCAACGCCCGAGCCGAGATCTTCGATCGTGGTCTCGAAGAACAGCGGCTTCGCCCAGCCTGCTGCGGCGGAGAGCCGTTCGACTGTGGCACGCAGGATCGCGGCATTCACCTTGATGGGGTTGTAGACGAGCGCGGCCCGGCGGGAGGCGACGGCAGGCTCGGTCATGGTGACACGATAGCCGTGGATGCCGGGCGGGATGAGCGCGGAATGCGGGGTACCCGAGGTCACGGATCGGGGCGGATGCCGCTGACTAGACTTGCGGGGTGATCGATCTGACTTTCCTGCGCGAGAATCCCGAGCTTGTCAAGCGCTCGCAGGAGGCGCGCGGAGAGTCGGCGAGCACGGTCGACGATGCGCTCGCGGCCGACCGCGAGCGCCGTGCCGCGATCACCGCGTTCGAAGAGCTGCGGGCCGCGCAGAACGTGCACGGCAAGCGCGTCGCGCAGGCGCCGAAAGCAGAGAAGGCGGCTCTCGTGGCCGAGGCGAAAGCGCTGAGCGAGCAGGTCAAGTCCGCACAGCACAGCGTGACCGCCGCCGAAGAGGCTGCGGACGCCGCGCTCGCGAAGATCGAGAACATCGTGATCGAGGGTGTGCCCGCCGGCGGCGAGGACAACTTCATCACCCTGCGCACGCACGGCAAGATCCCGACGTTCGACTTCGAGCCGCGCGATCACGTCGAGCTGGGTGAACTGCTCGATGCGATCGACATGGAGCGCGGCACGAAGGTGTCGGGCAGCCGGTTCTACTTCCTCAAGGGAATCGGCGCACGGCTGGAGTTCGCGCTGATGATGCTGGCCCTCGACCGTGCGCTGCAGGCCGGGTTCATTCCCCTCATCCCGCCGACCCTGGTGCGGCCCGAGGTCATGCGCGGCACCGGGTTCCTCGGACAGCACTCCGACGAGGTGTACCACCTCGAAGAGGACGACCTCTATCTGGTCGGCACGAGTGAGGTGCCCCTCGCCGGCTACCACATGGACGAGATCCTCGACCTGTCGCAGGGCGCCAAGCGATACGCCGGCTGGTCCACGTGCTACCGGCGCGAAGCGGGCTCCTACGGAAAGGACACGCGCGGCATCATCCGCGTGCACCAGTTCAACAAGCTCGAGATGTTCGTCTACACCACGCCGGAGGATGCCGAGGCCGAGCACCTGCGCCTCGTCGCGATGCAGGAGGGGATGCTGCAGAGCCTCGGGCTGAGCTACCGCGTGATCGACGTCGCCGCCGGCGACCTCGGGTCCAGCGCCGCCCGCAAGTACGACGTCGAGGCCTGGGTCCCCACGCAGGGCGCGTACCGCGAACTCACGTCGACGTCGAACTGCACGACCTACCAGGCTCGCCGGCTCGACATCCGCCACCGCCCGCCGGTCGAAGTCGGCGGCGGCGCGCGCGGCCAAGGGGGAGGCGGCGCCCGCGGCCAAGGGGGAGGCGGCACGAAGACCCAGCACGTCGCGACGCTCAACGGCACGCTCGCCACGACCCGCTGGATCGTCGCGATGCTCGAGACGCACCAGCGCGCTGACGGCTCGGTCGTCGTTCCCGAGGTGCTGCGGCCCTACCTCGGCGGCCTCGAGATCATGGAGCCTGTCGCGTGACGGAGGCCCACCTGCCGCCGACGGGCAGCGTCAAGGTCGTGAAGCAGATGAATGCGGCCAAGCTCGTCGAACAGGTCGCGCGCGACGTCGATGACCCGGGCGTGTCCACCGGGCGGCTGCTCATCGCGCTCGATATCGACGGCACCATCATCCTCGAAGACGAGACGCTGAGCCCCGGCGTCGTCGACGCCGTCGAGCACGTGCACCGCGCCGGCCACGAGGTGATGCTGGCGACCGGCCGCAGCTGGGAGGGGACCCAGGCCATCCTCGAGGCGCTCGGGCTCGCTCCCGAGTTCGTCGTATGCTCGAACGGCGCCGTGATCCTGCACAGGCGTGCGGGCCACGAAGACGGCTACGAGCGCTTCCACGTCGAGACCTTCGACCCCAGCGAGGTGCTCACGCTTCTGCGCGAGCACCTGCCCGATGCGAAATACATGGTCGAGCTGCCCGACGGCCGCCGGCTCTTCACCGAGCACCTCGGCGACTGGAACCTCGCGAATGCCGCGCGGGTGCCGTTCGATGACCTCAGCTCGGTGCCGGTCTGCCGCATCGTGGTGGTCTCGCCCGGCGACACCGAGCAGGACTTCGTCGAACTCGTCGAGCGGATCGGCCTCAACGAAGTCTCCTACGCGGTCGGCTGGACGGCCTGGCTCGACATCGCGCCGCAGGGCGTGGACAAGGGCACCGCACTAGATCGCGTACGCGAGTGGCTCGGCATCCATCCCGCGCACGTGCTCGTCATGGGTGACGGACGCAACGATCTCGGCATGTTCCGGTGGGCGCTGGAGAACGGCGGCCGCGCGGTCGCGATGGAGCAGGGTCCGCAGGAAGTGCGGGATGCGGCCGGCGAGGTCACCACCTCCGTTCAGGCGGGCGGGGTCGCGGCCGTCCTGCGCGAGCTGTAGCTCCGGCCGGCGCGCCCCGCGGTTCTCGCGTCGCCGACCAAGGAACCGGGTCGAGACACAGGACCTGCCCAGGCGTCCCTGGAAGAATGGGTCAGCAGTGCTGTCGGCTAGACTCGACGCCTGTTCGAGGGACGTCCGCCACAAGCGGTCGTCCGTCGGGAGGGTTGTCCGAGCGGCCGATGGACCTGGTCTTGAAAACCAGTGGGCAGCAATGTCCCGTGGGTTCGAATCCCACACCCTCCGCTTCGTCGTGGGTGTGCTCTCGAGGCCTGCACCCCGAAGCATCCGGAGAGGACCCGAGTGAGTCAGTCGACCAAGCCCGCGAAGCGTGGCCGCCGCACCATTGCGCGTCACGGTGAGCTGAAGTCGCCGCATCCGCTCGCGCTGCTCCTCAAGGTGCTCGGCATCGTCGTCGCGGTCGGGCTCGTCTCCAGCGCCGGCGTCGCGGCATATGCCGCCTACGACATCACGGCGACCTTCACCGAGGATGCCGTCGACCTCGAGGGTCAGGAAGCCGTGCCGCCCGACATCGGGGCGATTGAGGGTGGCGTCAACCTGCTCGTCGCCGGCACCGACGAATGCCTGCCCGAATTCGCCGCGTATTTCGGCGATCGCTGCACCGGCGCAGACTCGGAGGGCGAGCTCAACGACGTCAACCTGCTCGTGCACATCTCCGATGCGCCGCGGCGCGTGACGGTGATCTCCTTCCCGCGCGACCTGATGGCACCGGTGCCATCGTGCACGCGGGAGGACGGCTCCGAGACAGGGGGCGCGAGCAAGCAGCAGATCAACTCAGTGTTCATGGACGGCGGTCTCAACTGCGTCGTCAAGACCGTCTCGCAGTTGAGCGGCATGAACATTCCGTTCGCGGCGAAGGTCAACTTCGGCGGGGTGATCAACATCACCGATGCGATCGGCGGTGTCGAAGTGTGCATCGGCAACGGCGGCATCCGCGACTTCTACACGGGCATCGACTGGCCCGCGGGCAACCGCACCGTCCAGGGCATCGAGGCGCTGCAGTTCCTGCGCACCCGCCACGGTCTCGAGAACGGCAGCGATCTGGCCCGCATCAGCAACCAGCAGCAGTACATGTCGCGACTGGCGCGCAAGCTCGTGAGCGATGAGGTGCTGACCAACCCCACGACACTGCTCAAGCTGGCCACCACCGCGGTCGAGAACACCACCCCGAGCAAGAGCCTGACGAATCCGCTGACGCTCGTGCAGATCGCGCTCGCCGTGAAGAGCGTGCCGTTCGATCAGATCGTGTTCGTGCAGTACCCGGTCGTCGATGACCCGGCCGACTCGAACCGTGTCGCGCCGAACTACGACGCCGCCGACCAGCTCTGGGCGGCGCTCGCCGCGAACCAGCCGATCGTGCTGACCAGCGACCCGAACGCCGGTGGTGGCGTCATCACCCAGGATCCCGCCCCGACCGACCCCGCCACTGCCGATCCGGCCGCAACCCCCGGCGCGACCGACGCTCCGACCGAGACCGCGATCGAACTGCCTGACTCGATCCCGGGTACGGATGCGTCGCAGAACACCTGCTCGGCCGGAAACCTGCGCGGTTGACGGTTCGTGAGTGCTGAGAAGGCTCCCTCTGAGGGAGGGAAGGCGCCGCTGGCGCGCCATGCGGTGCAGCGGGAGCGGCATCCGCTCCTGCGTGTTCTCTCGATCCTCGGCGTCGTCGTGGCCGTCCTGGCCGTCAGTGCGGCGGGGGTGGCGGCATATGCGGTGTGGGACACAGTGTCGGCACTCGGTGAGAACTCGGTCGAGATCGCCGGTGACCAGGCGCTGCCCCCGTCGATCGGAGAGATCGAGGGCGGGGTCAACCTGCTGTTGGTCGGTTCGGACTCGTGCGAGGGACAGGACGTCGCCCTCTTCCCGCGGTGCGCCGACCCGGACGACGCGCCCGGTGAGCGCAATGACGTCACCATGCTGATGCACATCAGCGACCAGCCGCGCCGTATCACCGTCGTCTCATTCCCGCGCGACATGATGGTGCCGATCCCGGCGTGCCCCGACGGCAGTGGGGGCTCGTACTCGGCCATGAGCTCGCAGCCGCTCAACGCGTCATACGGCTACGGCGGCCTGGCCTGCACGGTGGCGACGATCGAGCAGCTCACCGGCGAGGAGATCCAGTTCGCCGGCGCCATCCGCTGGACCGGCGTGATCGACATGTCCGACGCAATCGGCGGCGTCGACGTGTGCGTCGACGGCGACATCAGCGATCCGAACACCGGCCTCAGTCTCACCGCCGGCACGCACACGCTGCAGGGGGTCGAGGCGCTGCAGTTCCTGCGCATCCGCCACGGCATCGGCGACGGGTCCGACCTCGGTCGCATCTCGAACCAGCAGCAGTTCATGTCCTCCCTGGTGCGCAAGCTCAAATCCGACGCAGTGCTGTCCAACGCCCCGGTGCTGTTCAATCTCGCGTCCACCGCGGTCGGCCTGACTCGCAGCGACCCGCCGCAGCTCGTGCTGAGCTCGGAGCTGGCCAACCCGACGCGCATGGTGCAGATCGCGATGGCGGCGAAGGACGTGCCGTACCAGGACATCGTCTTCGTGCAGTACCCCACCGAATACACGTCCGACTTCATCAGCGTGCTGCCTCTGACCGACGTCGCCGACCAGCTGTTCGCGGCGCTGCGGGCTAACCAGCCGATCACGCTGACCGGGGAGGCCAGCCAGGGGTCGGGCGTCGACGTCACGGGCGAGGCGGCCGAACCGACGCCTGCGGCGACTCCGGATGCCGATGGCACAACTCCCGCACCGTCCGACTCGGTGGCCGCAGAGACGCGCGTCGACCTGCCGCCGGAGATCACCGGGACCACCGCCGCGCAGGTGACCTGCACCCGTGCGGAGCAATAGCCGGTTCGTTGCGCTCCAGCACGAGCGGTTATGATTGCTGGGCACATCCCGTCGGCCTCGGTCGCTGGGTGCCTGGAGACGTCGCATAGTTCGGCCTAGTGCACCACCCTGCTAAGGTGGAGACCCCTCACGGGGTCCGAGGGTTCAAATCCCTCCGTCTCCGCCATGAAAAGCCCTGATCAGGGGCATGTTGTTCCTTACGATGGACCGATTTGCGAACACGCTGCGAACAACTTTCTGTTCGCAATTGGAGGGCGCATATCTGTCTCCTGCCCTCCGTGATCATGTGAAAGCCCAGTTCAGGTGATGATTCTGGCGGATAGCGCTTGTTCGGAGGGGGAGGGGCTCCATCCCTCGCCCCTTCGTGCAATGCGCAGGCTACTCAGCCCGTGGCTGGGGACGGGTGTCGGCGGCGTCGCCTAGCGTCCAGTTCATGGGGGAGGCGCTTCGAGCACGAGTGTTGCGCGGTTCAACCGAGGTTGGCGGGAGTTGCGTGGAGCTCTCCTACGGCGCGGCGACGATCCTGATCGACGCCGGCGCTCCGCTGGTGGGGGGAAGAGCCGGTTCTGCCGCAGGCTGTCGGGATCGGGGAGTCGGGCCCCTTGCCGCTGGCGGTGTTGGTGAGTCATGGGCATCAGGGTCATTGGGGGTTGGTCCCGACGTTGCCGTCGACGATACCGGTGTGGATCGGGCGCGGTGCCGCAGACATTTTGCGTGCCGCTGACTTCTGGGGGTCGGGCATCGATCTCCGTGAGGCAGGGCACTACCGCGATCGCGAGCCCTTCCGGGTCGGTCCGTTCACCGTCACTCCCTACCTCACGGACCACTCTGGATTCGCCGCGTATTCGCTGCATATCGAGGCGGGCGGACGCTCGCTGTTCTACACGGGGGACTTTCGTGGTCATGGTCGCAAGCACTCCCTGCAACATCTCCTGGCCCATCCGCCGCGAGACGTTCACGCGCTGGTGATCGAAGGCACCTCCCTGCGGCTTGCCGTCATCGATGGGGACGATGCTCAGACTGCAGTGGATTCCGAGACCGCGGTCGAACATGCACTTACGGAGACGTTGCGCGAGACGGACGGGATGGTGGTCGTACTGAGCTCGCCGCAGAACATCGACCGGGCCGTTACCGCGTACCGGGCGGCGCTGCGCGCTGGCCGAGATGTGGCGGTGGACCTGTACTCCGCGGATGTGCTCGAAGCGACCGGCCGTCCGACGATCCCCTCACGTGCATGCCGACTGGCCGCGGATGCGGGCATTCGTCCCCCTCCACCAACGCGTGAAGGTGAAGGACGCAGAACAGTTCGACCGAGTCGTGGTAGTCAAGGAACGGCGTGTATTCGGCGACGACCTCGCGGCAGGGAGGGGCCGATGGATGCTGCTCGGGTCATATCAGCGAGAGATCCCACACCTGATCCGCAGCGGAGCACACCGCGGAGGAGCGGTTGTGTGGTCGATGTGGGACGGGTACCTCGACAAGCCGAGTGGTGTACGGCTGCGGCGCCTCCTCGGCGGAGCAGGTATTCCGCTGATCCATCACCGTACCTCCGGGCACGCGAGAATCGCTGATCTGAAGCTTCTGGTCGACGCGATCGCCCCGAGCCGACTGGTGCCGATCCATACGGAGGCTCCTACGATGTACGAATCGACGTTCGGCGTGCGGACGGTATTGGAAGGCGACGGTGCCTGGTGGACGGTGTGACCACACTGGATGTCATCGGTGACCTTTGCGTCCCGCTCGCCGAACGGCTGTGGCTCGCCTACAGCGATGAACCGACGGCACCGAAGTTGATCTTCGCGGACACTCGGGCTGGGATCCGCCGCGTGAGCGAGCAGGAAGCGCGTGTGCTCATGTGCGTGCTGCTCGAGCAGGCGGGCTCGTATTACTCGGTAGAGACACCGACGGCGGAAACGTACCAGCAGAGTGGCACGTACGCGTTGAGCGCGCGCGCCGACCTCACGGTGCACGGCAGCCGGCGCAACGGGGACCGCATTCTCAATGTGGAGTTCAAGGCGGGGACCCCGCCCGTGGAGGTGTTCCGCAAGGACCTTGAGAAGTTGACCCGCGAAGGCGTCGCTGGGCTTTGGTTCCACACCCTCGAGAAGGCCACACCACGGACACTGGCAACCCTCGCCCTGCATATCCGCGACGCGTGGTCGCTCTTACTCGAGCATGGCGGCATCGCGACCCACGACATTGATTTCGCCATCTGCGTCCTCAACCCCGCGCTCCTCTTCACCACCAGGCTGACGCTCGGCGACGACCTCGACGCACGCCTCCACGCGACATTCGCGGAAGGGCTGACCGGATGGGACCTGCACGGTCCCGACGCGCCAGTGTGGCCGCCCGCGACGAAGACCACAATCAGGACGCGCTCAAATCGCCGCGATCGGCATGGCTTTGAAACGTGGCTCATCTCCTGCCCGCAGATCGCTCCCGACACGCTGCTGCACTTCAACCGGCAAGGGGACAGCTACCGGCTGCGCGAGTTCTCCCTTGCCGACGATGGCACGAGCACCTGCCGCGCATTCCTCGCGCACCACCCGAGCACGGGCGTCATCCTCGATAACGCGGACGAATTCCTCCGACTCTTCGCGCCTGAGCTCGTGACCGATGTCCACGACGACAAGACGCCCGTCGCCAACACCGGGTACTGGGCTCGTATGATCGCAGAGCAGAGCGCGGAGCGCGCCTCGGCGAGATCCGACAACGAGAAGGGAATCTGCAATGAGCGATGACATGGACTCGCGCGGACAGTCGGCTGCTGCGCTTTGGTCATTGGATTGGTGTCTTTGGATTCGATCAGGAGTCATTCGTAATACTCCCAAATAATATGGGATAGTTTGGTTGTGAATCCAAACGAGGTCCTTGCTATCGCTGCCACCGGCGAGTCGCTGACTGTTGAGTTCAAGTCCGACCGCCGAGAACAATTCAGCGATGACAAGCTCGCAGAGGCCGTCGCGTGCCTGGCGAATGGCGACGGCGGGACATTACTGCTCGGGATCGAGGACGACGGCGCAATCACCGGCGCGCGCCCCCGACACGGTGATTCCACTGACCCGTTCCGCCTCCAAGCTGTGATCTCGAACAAGACTGTTCCTCCAGTAGTGACCGCCGTGGATCTGGTCGAGGTCGGCGGTGTCTCGGTCATCGCCATCTCTGTTCCGCATGCTGCCACCGTCACGGGAACGTCGAGAGGGCTTTACGTCCGGCGAGGCCTGCGCGCGGATGGGAGGCCCGAATGCATGCCATTTCTCTCGCACGAGATGCTCGCCGACCGCATCGAGCGCGGGGAGATCGACTACGCAGCAATCGCGGAGCCCCGGGCCACGCTTAGCGATCTCGATCCCCTTGAGTTCGACCGCCTGCGTCGAATGGTGGGAGTGAGTTCAGGAGACGCCAGTGTGCTCACGACGCTCAGTGATTTCGAGATTGGTCGTGCACTAGGTGTGCTGGACGGCCGCGAGGACTCGCCGGTGGTACGCCGGGGGGCGCTCTTGCTCTTCGGCCGCCCGGAAGCGATCCGTCAATACATCCCGACGCACGAGACCGCGTTCCAGGTCATCGAGGGCACGTCGATCAGGCAGAACGTCTTTGCGCACGACCCCCTGCTAAAGGCGGCAGAGGACCTGTTCGCGCAGCTCCAGCGGTACAACGACGAGGAAGAGATCGATATCGGTCTGACGCGAGTCGCAGTTCCGCGGATTCCGCCGGTCGCTGCCCGTGAGTTGATCGCAAACGCTCTCGTGCATCGGGACTACACAATGCTCGGTCCGATTGCGGTGAGGCTGAGCGATGGTGAACTCACGATCTCGAACCCTGGTGGCTTCCCCCGCGGCGTCACCCTCGACAACTTCCTCACGACGTCACGTCCGCGCAGTCGGATCCTTTCGGAGGCGTTCTTCCGGGCTGGCCTAGTGGAACGAACGGGGCGCGGCATCAATCGTGTCTTTGAGTGGACATTGCGAAGCGGCCGTACGACACCGGACTTCTCGCGGACTGATGCAACTCAGGTGGTCGTGTCGTTGCCGACGGGGGAAGCCGACCTCGCTGTCGTGAAGTTCGTGGTTGAGCACGACGAACGTGGCGGGCGACCATTCTCGCTGGACGAGCTGCAGATCGTGCATGCGCTACTGGATGACCCGCGACTCACCGTCGGCGAGCTGTCCCGCATCACTCAGGCAAGCGAGATCTCCACGCGGAACACGCTCACTCGTCTCGTCGAGGGCGGTGTTGTTGAAATGCGTGGCAACGGTCGCGGGCGCCGGTACACGCTGACCGCCGCCTCATACCGTGCTCTGTCAACACCCTCGGGGTACGTGCGCGTGCGCTCATTCGATGAGGTGCAGCAGGAGCAGATGGTGCTCACATACGTGAATTCGCATGGTGCGATCACACGTCGCGACGCCGCGGAACTATGTGCGATCTCATCGGACGCGGCAAAGGTGCTGCTGCGTAGAATGCGCGATCGAGGCCTCCTTGAGATGCTTGGGGACCGCCGCGGTGCCCGATACGTATTGCCGGACGCCCGCGGGTGAACTCCGATGCATGGTGCGAGCGAAGGCCCGTCCCCGCTTCGGCGAGAAGCGACGTGCGAAAGATTTGCGAACAACTCAACAGCTTCGAGCATCTCTGAACGCCATCGAAAATGACCGCGAACCACGTCAGAGCAACGCGAACGTGCCCGAGCGTACCTGGACACAACCCCAGAGTCGGGGTTCAAATCCCTCCGTCTCCGCTTGAAGAAGCCCAGGTCAAGAGGTATTTGTC
>WOYI011291128.1_pt2 | contig 53201 bp, 52 predicted proteins | sample 6423411 | NCBI WGS metagenome assembly WOYI01 (sample SAMN13441803, study PRJNA592873) | oil field metagenome | biome: oil field; feature: oil-well bore; material: oil-contaminated soil; isolation source: oil-contaminated soil from oil-well borehole | place: Germany: Wietze | collected 2016-10-18 ... | reverse complement strand
AGCCGGTGGCGGTTGCGGGAAAATGTCAGCTTCTTCTGCGGCGTGCCAGCCGGTGGCGGTTGCGGGAAAATGTCAGCTTCTTCTGCGGCGTGCCAGCCGGTGATGATTGAGGGAAAATGTCAACTTCTTCTGTGGCGTGCCAGCCGGTGGCGGTTGCGGGCAACGAGCCTGTAGAAGAAATCCCGAATGGATACAGGTATTATTTTGAAAGCCGGGAGTAGTCGCCATGCGCCACCGAGATCACCAAGTATTCCCAGCATCGCCGACGATCGCAACAGGTGCTCTCCCTCCTTTGCATAGACCACAGTGTCAAGCTCATCCTGGGGCAGGCCGGCAGCACGGAGCATGCTCCTCCCCTCCTCTGACTGCAAAGCCACAAACCGGAAACTTTTCCGCCTGTCACGCCTGCTGATGAACCTCACCTGGCTGTTGCACAGGGCACATTCGCTGTCATATAGAACCGTACCGTTCACACTATGTAAACAAACACTGTTAATTTTTGTTCCTGGAACTCAAGGGGAGCACGTCGAGACACCCAGGCACAGGGTCAGGGCATGAGGAGCGGGGAACTTTTGACTTTCAGACTTTCTGCGTCATCCGACTCCGACGGACAAAGTCCGAAGCTTTAGCGAAGGATGAGACTTTCCACTTTGAGAGTTTTGGTAATAGAAATTTTCATTATCTTCATCGGATCAAACGGATGATTTTTATATGACTGATATTCAGACTCTCTACCAGGAAGCAATAAAATTTGCTGCCGAAAAACACGGACTGCAGAAGGTTAAGGGAACAAAAAATCCTTATGTGGTGCATCTCAGTAACGTGGCGATGGAGCTGTTCGCCGCAGCATCGCACACTCCCGGTTTTGACCTGGAATTTGCCATTCAGACGGCTTTGCTGCATGATACCCTGGAGGACACGGCGACTACCAGGGCAGAGCTTGACAAGCGGTTCGGCAGTGATATAGCCGAGGCAGTGTGGGCGCTGACCAAGGATCCCAAGCTGCTCAAGGATTACAGGCTCACTGACAGCCTTGCAAAGATCAGGCAGTGCAGGAAAGAGGTTTGGGCGGTGAAGCTGGCCGACAGGATCACCAACCTGCAGTCACCGCCGAAAAGGTGGAGCAAGGCACACATCGCTGAATTCTATTACGATTCAAAGCAGGTACTCGAGGCCCTCCGGGGAGGTAACGAGTTTCTTGAGAAGAGACTGGAAAACAAGATAGAGGAGTATTCCAGGTATTTGGAGAGCTGAAACCGCTGACAAGCCGTCATCTGGCAATTTGCAGCACGGTGCAGGAAAACCGGCAGAGGCCGGAAAAAGTGTTGTCTCTCCCGAGGATATTTTTTTTTACTCATATTGTGAATGTTGCAACGCCAATTTATGGCACAGGTTTTGTCCCCCATTAAGCATAAGATTTACTGATGAAATTACAGAGACAATTATCTGATAAATCAAGAATTGTATGCGTGGCTCTGCTTCTGCTGTCAGTCCAGGCAGAGGGAGTTCAGGGTGAGACGGTGAGGATTACTATCCGCATGAAGTACTTCTGATTTGCGATTTGCAATTTGTAATTATTGGAACAGGTTGCCAAACAGCCCCTGCACCTCCTTACCCCGGTTGGGACTCATGGGTGATAGTGCCCTGATCAGCTTTCGGATGGGCATCGGCTGGAGCTATACCTTGCCCGTGCCGTGGACATGAACGAACGCCTTGCCATCGCCCATCCTGATCTTATAGGCTATACCCTGCTCCATGTATACCATGGTGCCCGCCTCGGCGATGACGGTCTCACCCGGGTCAAGGGTTACCTCCATGAACCAGATATCGTTGCCCAAGATTTTGTGGTCGATCTCGTGTTATGCCATATTACTTCAGTTTTTCAGGATTGGGAATGATGCACAGAAATTCAAAGTCGCGATAGTAGGGATTCTTGAACTGGTGTAGTTCGCCAGGCTTCACGAAGAGACTCTGTCCCTCCTTCACCTGGTGTTCTGCACCATCCTTATCAACGGCTATCCCCAGCCCCTTTTCAACCTTAATGACATGTTCATAATTGTGATTATGGAATGGAGTGTTGCCTCCGGGGGCTACAATGAAATGACGCATGATGATGTTGTCTGACCCGTCGCCGGGACCTATGAGGATCCTCATACTGACCTTGTCGGCTCCCTCCGTCTGTACCTCATTTGCAGGTATTTCGGAATTGTTGTTGATTTTCATAACAGATACCTTTATGCTGATTTCAAAGATAAATTTAAGAAAGAAACAGCTTCCGGCAAAAATTGTTTTGCCTTTAAGCACCGGAATTCATTAACTTTAAGAGCAGTGTGGACAACTAACAGTTTAACAATGAAACTTGTATGAGCAGGAGCTCACAAGAGGTTCTGATGATTTAATTTCATGCAGGGTCCATTCGACTACTGAGATAAAAAATTAATAAACGAGTGGAAGAGCATTTGCCAGATAGTTCATGACTATCATGCCGGTAAAAAGAAACAGGTTGATATATTTCATGACAGATGAATATTTGTGACCTCTATCCCCTGCTACCGCTGTATGCGATAATGCGATAGATTGATGGTATGTAGGATCTTAGGATAACGTATATCACCTGTAAATGTAATTATTCTTTTGGCCTGTTATCTTCCGGATGGCACAGATACCACCTGTCATGCTGCAGTTCATGCTTGAGAATATACTGCTTACCTGAGGCGGTCTTAACCTTGAAGTAATCAGAGACAGGATGTTTCTGTTCAGCGTCCCACTGGTACCAGCGGTCGAGAATCTCCTGAACCTCATAACGCACTCCCTGCCACATGAAGCACTTAGGATATTCATCAGCCTTGTACCCGGAGTAGCATTCTGTTTTAATGGAAATCAGCTCTTTCATTGTACCAGGCAATTATGGATTGATTACTATGGTATTGCCCACGCCAAGTTCAACAAAACCATCGCCAGATTTCTCCCTGATGACCTTTATTTGCCTGTCTCCCATGCAGTGTGTGGCGCCGCACTTTACCACTCCGAGGGTTTTCATTTCAGCAATGATGGCATCCATCTCGTCATCAGTTTTGTGCATCAGGTGGAAACCACCGAAGACCATGTAAATGTTCTTCTCGAATGAAGATTTGATATCCTTCAGCATACTGACGATACCGGGGTGAGCGCAGCCGGTCATGACCACCAGTCCTTTTTTCGTGTCCAGCACCAGTGCCTGCTCGGACAGGGGGAAGTCAAACACTCCCGGACGGGATCCTGTATCAAAGAGGACCGTCTTAGCGGGACCTTCGATCATGATCGAATAACCCCAGTCAGCAGTCATACCCTTTGCATGAGCATAGTTGTCGTAGATCACGCTGACAGTGACCGGTTCTGTGATGCCGCTGGTGGCTGTTACGCCCTCAAGGCATGTCGGATCATTGAGATAGGGGTAATCCTGTGCGCAGAGTGTGACTGTCAGCGACAGTAATACCGTCAGCAGAGCCGGAAGTTTTGGCGTCTTCATATATCAAAGTTAGGACAATATTTTGCCGATGTCAATAGATGCGGACGGTGAGCATTGAGAGCTGTAAATCAGCCGGCATCTGTCTTCAGGGCACCTCCGGAGGTCTCACCCGGATAACTCACTATCCAGAGTATTACCACGCTGATGAGTGCAGCAAAGAAGCACCATACTGATGTCAGGTACTCCTTGAAAAAGATGCCGGTCACGAGGCAGGAAAAGGCCATCAGAACGCCCAGGATCCACATCCGCCTTACACTGGAGAGAAAGAGCGGTATGAGGGTGGCAACCAGGTAGGCTATGAAGGTGGGAATGGCATATGTTTTGGGAAAATCGCCCACATACTTTATATGATGATGGGAAATCATTGGTTCGATCTCATAGAAGAGCAGCCTGCTGCAATAGTATAACGAGGTGAGAAGGCCCACCCCGACAAAGATAAGGAGCACTCTCTTCATGCTCTTCACTCTCTCCATCAGATATACCGACAGGGGCACCATCACGGGCCAGATCACCACTGCCGCCAGCAGGAATATGAAAGCTGATATACTGAGCATCAGATCATGGCCCGTCGACTGCATGGCAACCCATACGAACCCTTCGGAGATCTGCTGCACACCAAAGATCAGCGGTATGGCAGCGAACATCCGGCGAGACGGATCATTGTTTTTTCTGACTGTCATGACTCCGATTGCTGTAATCACAACTCCACCGGCAAAACTGGCACCTGCTGAAAAACACATGATACTTCCTCTGTTTGTTTCTAATCCGAAGGTAATTTTAATTCAGGTATTCACAACATTATAATTTATGGTCGTAACCAGGCACAGTCGCAATGGAATCCACTCTGCCTGCTGAATGTGCCACAGGGATGAATCACGGACAGCTCTTGTCAGTTGTCATTGCTATGCCTAAATTGCACTATGAAAAAATATCCCGTCATGAAAAAGCAGATTATCCTTTTCTTCCTGATCATATGCCTGCTCCCTGCTGCGGCCCAGCAGCAGAATGGCACCTTTTGCTTTGCCCTGGTGACCGACACCCACATCGGAGGCGCAACCGCCGGGGAGGATCTCAGGCGCACCGTCCGTGACATTAACGGCAATGATTCGCTGGCCTTTGTAATTGTGTCAGGCGATGTTACCGAGTTCGGGTCCGACAGTGAACTGCTGCTGGCAAAAGCCATTCTCGACAGCCTCAACAAACCTTGGTATATTATCCCCGGCAACCATGACACCAAGTGGTCGGAGAGCGGCGCCAACAGCTTTCGGGTGGTATTCGGAGATGAAGCCTTCGCCTTCACACACGGCGAATGGCTGTTCCTGGGCACCAATTCGGGTCCAAATATGCGCATGGGACCGGGTCAGATACCCCGTGAAAATATAGTGTGGTTAGACTCTGTGCTGAGTGTGCCTGACAACAGGGAGATGAAGATCGTATCCGTCAACCACTATCCTCTCGACGAGGGACTCAACAACTGGTACGAGCTCACCGACAGGCTTAAGAAGCTTGACACGAGGCTGGCGCTGTGCGGTCACGGGCACACCAACAGGGTGATGAACTTCGAGGGTATACCGGCTCTCATGTGCCGCTCCAACCTGCGTGCCGGTGCTGAGGCTGGGGGGTACAACATCATGACCATCTTCGGTGATACGCTGCTGAAGGCAGCGGTACGTCACCCGGGTGTCGCCACGATGCCTGCATGGGCGTGGATGCAGTTGGCAAGACATGACTTCTCCGCTGACACCACCACATGGCCCAGGCCCGACTTCTCCATGAACATGGAATTTCCCGGCGTCAAAGAGGTGTGGCGCACCCAGGAGAAGAGTGACATCGGTGCCGGAGCGGTTGCGGCAGGAAGGTTCGCCATCATCACCAATACCGGCGGTGAAATAAAGGCTCTTGATCTCATAAGCGGCAGGGAGAGATGGATGGTCTCCACCGGGGCCAAGATATACAGCACACCGGCAACAGACGGAAGAAGGGTTATTGCCGTCTCATCCGACGGCATGGTACGCGCATTGGCGCTGAAATCGGGCAGGCTGCTGTGGAGTTTTGACATGAGGCAGCCCGCCGTGGCTTCACCGGTGACCGACGGTAAGCAAGTATACCTCACAGGGTCATCAGGAAAGTGCTATGCCCTTGATATCACTGACGGCACCGTCATCTGGAGCAACCCAATGATAGACGGGTTTGTTGAAACCATCCCCATAATCTACAGGGGCATGCTTATCTTCGGCACCTGGAACAACCACCTTTACGCCCTCGACACTGGAAGCGGTGAGATATTATGGGACTGGCACAACGGATACAACAACAGGATGCTGTCGCCGGCAGCATGCGTGCCCGTAGCCGTCGATGGCCGCGTCTTTGTGGTGGCCCCTGACAGGAAGATGGCCTGCCTCAATGCATCAACCGGGCAGCTGCTGTGGCATTCAGACCTCGGCAAAATAGCAGTCAGGGAGTCGATGGGTGTCACAGCCGACAGCACGCTGATACTTGCCAAGACTATGAACGGCATCACCGTTGGAGTTAATGCCGGCGGAAAAAAAGGCTCCGTGGTGTGGAAAACAGGTTTTGACATAGGGTATGACATTGCACCGGGAGTGATAGAGGAACAGGGCGGTGTCATCCTCATACCCTCAGACAAGGGGGTGGTCCATGCTGCATCCAGGGAGGACGGCAGGCTTCTCTGGAGCCACAGGATATCGTCATGTCTCATAAACAGGATAGTGCCCCTGGGAAGCAACGGTGCACTTTGCACCTCAATGGACGGAGTGGTAGTAAGGATTGCATACTGAAGTCTGAAGGGCTGAATTAAGAGAATCCCGAACCATTGCAAAGGCATATCCAGGTTTGCCTTGTTGTTTGCCGTCTGAAGAACCCGCAACAGGAACAGATATTTTATCTTGTCCTTTGATAAGTCTATTTTTACTTCCTAACTTTAGATGTTCACCTGATCTGAACACATTTAAATCTAATTAAAAAAACTACAACCATGGCGGGATTTATTGATGAATTTCTAAAGAGCTACGGTCCTGAAGTGACTAAATAGATGTCAGGTAACTTCTTTGTTGACCAAGGCACGGTGCAGAAGCTGATACCTCAGCTGGCACCGCTGATTCTTGCAGGGCTCAAGAAGCAGAAGGACACCCGTGGAGGTGATGACGTTGCCGGCTTCCTGATGAAGGGAGGAACTACCCGGACGCAGAACAGGAGTATACTGGGATCACTTCCGGGAGGACTGACCCGCCGCAGATAAAACCTGAAGAGATGAAACAGCCGGTACTTTTCCTGTCTGTTCCTCTGATACTCCGGATCACCGGAGCCTCATACCGGTATGTGTGCAGGATAAGGTGCGACTGCAAGGAAGCACCTTCTGCCACGCCGGAAGAGAAAAAGGCCACACCAGGCCCGGCTGCTCCATGAGGGCCGGCGGGATAAGCTGAAGGAGCTGCAGGGCAAACTCGAACTGTAGCTGCATGGCACTGACCTTCAATTTCCGATTTTCGATTTCCGATTTCCGATTTGCGATTTTCGATTTACTGAATCATTCGACAATCGACAATCGCCATTCGCCATTCGCCATTCGAGAATCCACTATTGCCTGATATGACTGCCGACTGTGGACTGCCGACTGAAGACTGGCCCCCCACCCGTCCGGGAAAACCGGGAAAAATTTGCTATATTTGTTGAACCGCTTGTGGAATAGCAATATTTTTCAATACTAAAAGAGGAGGATCAGATGAACTATAACGAAGATTTTTTATATCGTCCGCGAAAGTACAACACCATTGAACTGTGGAAGGATGTGACGGAGGAACAGTGGCGTGACCCGGCGTGGCAGAGGAAGAACTCCATCCGCTCCGTTGATCAGCTTAAGCAGGTCATCAAACTAAATCCCCACCAGGAGGCTGAGATCAGGAGGACCATCGGCACCATGAGGCAGGAGGGCAAGGAGCCGCTCAGGATCACGCCCTACTATGCATCACTGATGCAGGAAGATCCTTTTAACCCTGTCTTCTTCGGCGAGGTGTCGAAGAAGCGTCTTGACCCCATCTTCTGGCAGAGTGTTCCCACACCTGCCAACCTGATGTTTCCCGACGCCGGCGTTGAGGGAGCGATGAGCGAGGGGTCACGCAGCTACGGTGCCGCCTATCAGCGCTATCCTAACAGGCTCGCGCTCTTTGTTGCCGAGAATACCAGCTGTGCCTCCTATTGCGTTCACTGCCAGAGAGCCAAGTCGCTCGATACCACAGCCGACGTCAACAGCCGGGAGATAGACAAGGGTATCTTTTACATCGGCTACAACAGGAATATCAACGAGGTGCTTGTCACCGGAGGAGATGCACTGATGATAAGTTTCAAGAGGCTGAAGTACATCCTCGAGGAGCTGAGTCGTATACCTCACCTGAGAGTCATCAGGATAGCCACAAGGGTGCCGGTGGTGCTGCCCATGCTCATCACCGACGAACTGCTGGAGATGATAAAGGTGTCATCAAACAGATACAACAAGGGAGTGGACAAGTATGTCTACTTCATGACACACATTAATCATTATCAGGAGGTTACGGCCGATATGGCATCGGTGGTGAAGAAGATAACCGGGCACGGCTTCACCATACGCAACCAGACTGTGCTGCTCAATCATGTCAACGACCATTACCGGACGCTGGCGGAGACCTTCAGGCGCATGTTCTGGATAGGGGTACATCCCTACTACCTGCTACAGTGTCATAAGGAGAAGGGTATCGTTCATTTCATAACCCCCATCCAGATAGGCAAGATCTACATGAAGCACCTCCAGGGATGGATAAGCGGTATCACTATTCCGCGCTACGCAGCCAACATCGAGGGCGGGGGAGGCAAGGTTTTGCTGATGCCGTCAGGGCATGACACGCTGAACCTCGACAGTGTTATTGACGACAAGATTTCAGAGAGCTATGCCAACGTCTTTACCTGGGACCACAAGAAGATATTAATGTACGAGGCCCTCGGAAGGGCTACCAGGGAAGAGTACGGTGAAGCCATGAAGATCATGGACGGTTTTATAGGCAGGAAAGGAGTCTTCCTGCCCAAGATCATCATCGTTGATGAGAAGGGCAATCATCTTGAGACTACAAACCGTACCAGGCTGCCCACCTTCGAGAGGAGCAAGAAGGCGAAGCTGCTCGACTATGAGCTGTTCAATGCCGACATGCCTCTCACCAATCCGGTTGACGCCCATGATGAGATAGAGGCAGCCTTCAGCAAGTCAAAGTTTAATAAGTAATATGTTAATATATCCCAGAGAGGGCCGGTCAGTTGACCGGCCCTCTTACTATTGTTACGCTACCGCCTTCATGCCGCGGCCGGAAAGGTTGCAGCTGACAGTTGATATTTCACGCGGCAGGCTACTGCAGCGGGGTGACCACCTCAATCACCTCGGGCAGGTCCATCCCTATCTTCTTCAGGTGCTCAATGGTAGGTATGCCGTTGTTGTTCCATCCGCGGCGCTTGTAGACGGCATCGCGGAGGAGGTCGTACTGCTTCTCGCGGTACTCGCGGGTGACCCGCAGCTTCTCCTCAATGGTCATCCCCTCCGGGTCTACGCCTATCTTCTCCTTCAGCTGGCTGTCATAACGCTCCTGGCGCGACAGGTATTCCTCCTCCGTCACCGGTCCGCAGGCGCGGTACGGCTGGTCATCATCCTTGCGCCTGCCGAAGCCGCGACGGATATTGAACACCCTCTGGAAGTTATATACCCTCTCGGAATCCTCTATGAGCCTGTGTTTGTCAAAATCTCTTCCGGTCACCGCCTTATATATGGTAACATAGTTGTCGACATGCTCCGGCACTTTGGCCGGCTCGTCGGTCTCGGCGTTGTTCTCTGGTTCGACATCGTTCCATGGCAGCTTGCATAATCCCACCAGCCCGAACCATGTGCGGAACATCGGGAAATAATGCAGTGCCTCAGCCTTGTTCTCAAATGTCGGAATCTGGTTGTTGACCATATCCATGAAGATGAGCCATGCCTCATCATGCTGCGGTCCCTTGTTTGTCATGGCGTAACCGCCCTGCTGTGCCAGTGATTCCTTCGACATGTACTGCGAGTATTCGAGGCCTTTGTTTTCCATACCTATGTCCTGCATGTAAGCGGGGTCACCCCATCCCTTCTCTGCGAAGTACTTTTTCATGCCACGCACACCCAGTCCTGCAATAAGGCCGAAGCCCTCGCCGCGGGCTACCTGGTGTAGCAGCTCCAGCGCCGGCGGGATATTACCAAAGGTGAGCTCGAGGCCGCCAGTGCGCTCCTTGTTCAGTATGCCGCTGGTATAACAGTCCTGAATGAAGGCCAGACTGGTACCCCAGGTGATAGTACATATGCCGTAGGTGTCGCAGTAGAAGTTGGTTTCAATGATATAGCGCGGATCGAAAAAGCCGCCGTTGGAGCCGAGTCCTGCCGCTGTCTCATACTCGGGCCCGTCGACGATGACCTTCTGCCCCTTGTAGGGGCCGGTGCTGATCACAAAGTCATCGACGGCCTTGGCACATGCCATGTTGCATCCTATCCAGCAGCCATCAGGTATGTTCTGTGTGAAGAATGACTTCCATACGCCGGAGTCAATCTTAGGAGAGTCTTTATGTGAACCGAATTTGTAATTATGGGTGGGCAGCAGGTCATGGTCATCCATTATCTCCATCAGGTGAGCAGTCCCTATCTGGCGCATCTTGCACTGCTTGTCATCGAGCTCGCGCATCTCGCGGTTGAAACGACGTCCGCGCTCCTGGATAGCCTCCAGGTCAACGACATTGTTGAGGTTACCCTTGACACCCGGGATCTTGCATACGATAGCCTTGAGCTTTTTGTTGCGGAAAACGGTGCCGATGCCGCCACGGCCGGCCTGCTTCATCCTGATCTTCTTGCGCTTGGAATCGAAGAAGGTGAAGTTGAGCATTCCAATCAGCGAGTGTTCGGCTGCAGACCCTGTGGAGACGATACCGATATTCCTTCGGTCCGACTCACCGTCGGCAAACATATCCGTGAGCTGCTCTGCCAGCACATGGCTGTCAAGAGCCTCGGCCGGAGCCTCAAATATCTCAACGTAGTGATCAACGCCGTTGATATATATAATAACGTCGTTTTCAGCCTTGCCCTGGAGTTCTATGGCGTCAAAGCCCGAAAACTTCAGAAAGGGACCAAAAAAGCCCCCCACATTGCTGTCCATCACCGAGTCAGTCTGCGGAGAGATGGTCACCACAAGCGACTTACCAGTGCCGGAATACTGCGTAATGCCTCCTATCGGTCCGGAGGAGATCACTATCTCGTTCTCGGGATCGCTCCATTTTGTGTCGGGCTTTGTGGCATCCCAAAGGTAACGCAGTCCGTAGCCCTTGCCGCCGATGAATTTTTCCTTCATCTCGAGGGGAACATCCTTCTCCTTTATCTCTGCAGTGCCCACGTTGACATAGAGAGTCTTGTCGGTATAGCCCTTATCCAGCGGGGTCCATTTGTAGTCCCATCTTTTCAGGAGCCTGTGCTGTGCCTTGAGTTCGCTAATATCCATATTGTTTTTTATTAAAAATTGTATCCGCGTTGTTATCACAAATTAAGTGTATAAATATGCGCATTCTTATGATAATAGTCAATATGCAAGTTATTGCATGACGAGGTAAGAGGAAGGAACCCGGGGGATATGCCTGGTCTACAATACTTAATGTCTTACGGGCAATGGGTCGGTGTTAACATGCCGGGTCCTACAATACTTAATGTCCTACGGGCAATGGGTTGGTGTTAACATGCCGGTCCACAATATCTGAAGGCCCCGATACGCCTGCCGGCTATCGGGGCAGGCTCTGGGGCATATTTTAAACTGCTGCCGGCACACTATTGCCAATTACCTGTTCACAACTACTGATATGATTTTCGATTCCGGACTGAAATGATAACTTTGCACGTATGAAGATAACCCTTAACAATGAGCCCATGACCCTTGAGGGTGACAGCATCACAGTGGAGAGACTGCTGGAGCTGAAGAGGTACACTTTCAGGATGAGGACCGTGAAGATCAACGGACGGCTGATCAGCCGTGACAGCTACGGCAGCGAGGTGATACATGACGGTGACGATGTGAAGGTGATCTATCTCATGAGCGGTGGATGATTACATGTACAACAAAATCCGGATAAGTAATTGAAGTCGGATTTCTGGCATCGGTTTTCACTGGCAGGACTGCGTGACAGGCTGCCCGCCTGGATGAGGAACAGGTATGTACTCACCGTGCTCATCTTCCTTGTCTGGATAATACTGCTTGACCCCAACAACCTGATATCGCGTGTGCGGGAGATACGCACCCGCAACCGGCTGGAGAGGGAGAAGGAGTATTACATGAGCCGCATTGAGGAGGATCGCAGGAAGCTGAACGAGCTGCGCACCAGCGACGAGAACCTTGAGAAGTATGCCCGTGAGCAGTACCGCATGAAGAAGCCTGATGAAGATCTCTTTATCATCGTCACTCCGCTGGAGGAGCGCAGGATCAGGCGTGAAGGCAAGGAGCCTAAAATAAAGAATCCCGCTGAAAGGCGGGCTCCGGAGTCGTCGCGCAACTGAGGCTATTTCTTCCCCTTTTCAGCGTTGTATTTTTTGTTCAGTCCTTCTACCACCGCCTCGGTGATGTCCATTGTGGAATCACTGTAGAGGATCGGTCCGGGAAACTGTTTGGCAAGTATATACTGATAACCGTGCTCAGCGTTGAATTCAGCGAGGTACTGGCTGATATACTCAAGCACCTGTCTCTGGGCTACCATACCCTCTTCATTGAGATTATATGCCATCTCGTCGCGAAGGGCAATCAGGTTCTGTTGCTGCTGTGCGAGCGTCTGTTCCATCTCGGCAGCGGTAGCCCTGGTGATCAGTCCCTTCTGTGCCTTGTTCTGATAGTCCCTGACGTCGCGGTCAAAAGCCTGCGATTTCGATGCCAGTTCTGACTCTGAACTTCTGGTCTTCTCCTCCAGTTCAGTCGACTTGTCCTTTGCCATATCAAAGCGGGCAATAACGGTGTCGAGCTCTACGAATGCAATGCCGCCGGACTGCGCAACTGCTTTGCCCTCAGTAGTTTCAGCCGTAGTGTTGCCACATCCGGGAGCAGCAAAGATAATTGCAACAGCCAGGGCCGATATTGTCAGGATGTTCCTTACAACAGATCTTCTCTTCATTTCAGGAAATTAAATTAAGGTTCAACAAATTGTTACACAAACATACACAAATTTTAAATATGAACCCGCCATTGGGAATTTGTGAATGACCGGCGGCGATTTCAGGCTCCGGCTCAGGAGGTGATGAAATCCAGTACACAAACCTGACCCGATGAAGTCGGGAGTGTCAGAACTGCGGTCAAATCGAAAATCGAAAATCAGAACTCGGGGCAGGGTATGGCGTGAATCTTCTGTCCGCGTTTGATCTGCGATGCGGTAAATGAATAGATGAGTGATATCTCGTATGCACCACCCGAGGCAGTTATCAGGTTCGAGATGGTAAAGTCATAGCTGAGGCCTATATTGAGCTGGTCTGTCTTGATGCCGATCATCCCTATGATTGCATCTCCGGCCTGGGCTGAGACATCACTTGTTGAGGCAAAGGGTATGCCCCTGTACCAGACGCCTAACACCAGTGGATTCTTGTAGTAATAGAAACCTATGTCCGACTGGAAGAAGTCGCCCTGGAACATCACATTGGCTGCCACCGACAGGACCTCCTCCAGCTTCTTCCTCAGCCTTCCGCGGCTGATGATCTGGAATCCCCCGAAGAGATCGACCTTTATAGGTATGGATGCGTTGTCACCCCAGAATGATGTCCGGGGCTGCAGCAGGTGGTCAACGGTAAATCCGGCCCAGATCTTTTCATTGTAGGCAAGTGCCGATGCAGCGAAATCTATATCCGCCACATTGTCAAACGGCGGCGGAGTGATGGGCGGCAGAGTGCCTCCGGTGGTTATCTGGCTGTTCCAGACAAGCTTGGTGAGATCGAGCCCCAGGTATGTAAACTTGAAGTTTACCCCCGGCCTTATATGCCATTCTTCGTTCAACTGGATGTCGTATGAATAAAGCAACCCTATGTTGGTAGTACTCAGGTCTCCCGAGCCTGCTACGTCATATGTTGCAAGTATACCCACGCCCGAGTTGAAGTTGGGCACGGCCTTGTCAAATGAGACACTGTACGTATGGAATACCCCCGGTATTGAGGGCCACTGGTTACGCCAGTTCAGTGAGAGGCGATAATCTTCCGTTGCCCCTGCAAATGACGGTGAAAGGTATAGCTGATTGGCATAGAACTGAGAAAACTGGGGGTCCTGACCCGAAGAAAAAACAGACAACAGTAAAAATATACTGATCAGATATTTAGTTTTCGCTGGCAAACCTAATCCTTTTACAGTGTATAACGTATAACAAATTAGAAAATTATACGGCTGAACTCAGGGAAGGTTGCATTAATTAACATCCACCATCAATCGTGACGGCATGCAGGAGAACACCATATACTGACAAGAATCTAAACATCAATAATTTAAGAGGGTGACATCGCCGGCCATGATCAATGGCTCTCCGTTCCGGTAAGTTCCTCTGACCTTCCAGAGATAAACTCCCGGGCTGCAGAGCTGGCCTTTGTAGTAACCATCCCATCCCATTTCCGGATCATTGCTTTCAAATACCAGGAGGCCTGCCTTGCTGTAAATCCTGAGCTCATAGGAGGCGATGCCCGATATCACCGGGTGGAATATCTGGTTAGCCTGATCGGTAAGGCGGTTATAGTACCCGCCGATGGGGCCTCCCCTGTTTGGCATAAATGCATTGGGGAACCTGATATACATTCCGTTATCGGCAAAAACGTCGCTGATAATCAGCGAGTCGGCGCAGCCGTTGTCGGAGAATACCATCAGGGTGACATCATAGTTTCCCGGTCGTTCATAGGTGTATTCAGGCTCAGCGAGGGTTGAGAAGGTGCCGTCACCGAAATCCCACAGGTAGTTCACGGCGTCTGTAGAAAGGTTGATAAACTGTACCCTGTTGCCCGTGCCGGATGTATTCTGCCTGATCTCGAAGTCGGCCACAGGGCGACCCCAGGCCTGTATCTCCCCCTCTGCAGTACTCTTGCGACCCCTGCTGTCTGTGAGGGTGAGTGTCACACGGTAGGTACCGGGCAGGTCATAGATATAGTCGGGGTTGGTCTCCGATGATGATCCGCCGTCGCCGAAGTTCCATGATGTGTTATAACCCTCGCAGGCGCTGCAACGGAACTCCACGTGCAGCGGCACGCATCCCGATGTCACTGAGGGCTCCACCACTGCAAGGGTCACCGGGGCAGAGACAAGAAGCCCCTCTGTCTTATCGGGCCTGATGACGCGGACGGTGACACCGGCAGGATTGTCAGGGATAGTCAGTGCCTCATGACGTTCAGCGGGTAATACCTCTGCTGTCTCCGCAGGGGCTGGTGCAAGGTAGCTATGCTTCTCCTTAACAGCCGGTTCAGTGACGGCATCACTGCCGACGTCACTGACACTCTTCTGCGGCTGATAAACGCTGACCTTGTGCCGGACGCTCTCAACCGGAGGAGCCGTCATAACAGCGGGCTTCTGTTCCTGTTGTGAGAGCAGAAGGATGACGGCGACAGTCAGACCGGCAGCAGCAAGAGTGATGTACCAGATGTTCAGGCGGGCAGGATTGAAACGGAAAAACTCCCTGCGGCCGAGGCTGCGCATGACACGCCTCGTAAGGTTGCCATCGGCAGCCAGCTCATTCTCCTCCAGCTTGTTGCGAAAGAGATTCTCAAGACTGTTATCTGTCTTCCCGTCTCTCATTGTCACTTCACGTATATTTTCCTTTCAGCTTTGCCAGTTCCAGGAGCTTTCTTCTAAGTATTGCCCTAGCCCTGCTGTACTGCGATTTTGAAGTATTAACGTCGATACCGAGCATTTCGGCTATCTCCTGGTGCATATAACCCTCTATGGCATAGAGGTTAAAGACCAGCCTGTAGCCCGGCGCCAGCTCACCAAGCACCTTATAGAGCTCCTCGGCACTGTAAAAATCCTCCTCAAACCCGGTGGACCCGCTCTCATGGTTCACATAATCATCGATATCCGAATGATGTTTGTGACGCAGGTTCCTGTTATAGTATGTAATTGCCGTGTTTACCGTCACCTTTCTCAGCCATCCCCTGAAAGAACCTGTGCCCGAATACTCTCCGAGGTTGAAGAATATCCTCATGAAAGCCTCTTGCAGCATATCCTCAGCTTCAGGCCTGTCAGCGGCATATCTCATGCAGACACCCAGCAGGTACCCGGAGTAATTTTTCCAGAGCATCTGCTGTGCCTTCCTGCTATGCCTGAGACAGCCCTCAATAATATGCTGTTCACTCATCATCAGTGGAGCACAGTGAGTAGACAGCGGCCAGGGTTAAATGGTTGCACGGGTTAAGTTTTTTTCAAAATAAGGCAAAAAATGCAATAAAAAATGAATTGCATCTGATATAGGTCATTGAATTAGTGGATCTGTTGCGATTACTTTCGGAAGTTGAAATAATGTTTGAAAAAAGAACTGATGACAAAAATATTGCAGCATCCCATACTTGACGTTCCCCGGGGGGAATATATATCCTTCAAATACAACGATAAGACCGTGCAGGGCATGAAGGGATTCACCATCGCCGCGGCATTGCACCAGGCAGGATTTCCGGTGCATACACACAGTCTTGACAACCGCAACCGCAGCCTGGAGTGCGGCATAGGCAAATGCGGTGCCTGCGAGATGCTTGTTGACGGTGTGGTGAAGCGCATTTGCATAACTCCTGTCGACGGTGTCAGGGAGGTGAGGGAGATACCGGCAGGATACCATTCCGACGGTGCCGTGAAGAGTGCGGAGTATACCAGGAAGGTATACCGCACCACGGTGGCCATTGCGGGAGCAGGGCCGGCAGGACTGGCGGCCAGGGAGGTGCTGAACAGTCACAATGTGCCTAACCTGGTGATCGACAGTAATGACCATATCGGGGGTCAGTTCCTTATGCAGACACACCAGTTCTTCTTCTTTGAGAAGGAGCAGCGGTTCGGCGGGATGAGGGGATTCGACATAGCAAAGATGCTTGCAGGGGAATCGCATGAGGGTATCATGCTCAACTCCACTATATGGGATATCCTCGAGGGACAACGTATAGCTTCCAAGAACATGCGCACGGGTGAGATCTTCTACGTCGATGCCGAGTACCTGATCGTGGCCACCGGCGCAGTGCCGTTCATGCCTGCCTTTGGCAACGACGACCTGCCAGGTGTTTATACTGCCGCTGTGATACAAAAGATGATGAACCAGGAGTTCACCCTGCTGGGAAAAAACATACTTACGGTAGGTGCCGGCAACATCGGATACCTCACCTCGTACCAGCTGATGCAGGCCGGTGCGAAGGTGAAAGCCATAATTGAGGCGATGCCTCACGAGGGAGGGTTCCCGGTACAGGCCAACAGGGTAAGAAGACTTGGCATCCCAGTCATACTGTCGCATACCCTTGTCAGAGCCATACCCAACAGCACCAATGACGGTATCTGCGGGGCCGTGATAGCCGAGAGCCGCGATTTCGCACCGGTGCCGGGAACAGAAAAGATCATTGACGGCATCGATGCCATCAACATATGTACAGGTCTGATTCCTGACAACCAGCTCCTGGTTAAGGGTCGCGAGGTGTTCGGCACGAAGGTGTATGCCGGCGGCGACGCCATGCGCATCGGCGAAGGCACCACGGCAGTGCTTCGCGGCAAGCAGGCAGCTATGGAGATCATACAGGAGATGGGCATCCGCAGCAACTATAGCGAATACCTCTCTCTGTCAAAGGAATATATTGACTCACAGCAACATCCGACAAGGATCCTGGAGAACCCCGCCATGCCTGACGAGGCAAGGATGAAGGCCAAACCATTCGTAATCATTGACTGTCTTTACAGCTTCGCCTGCAATCCCTGCCAGTTCGCGTGTCCTCACGGAGCCATCACCAAGGAGTCGCCGGATACGGTGCCGGCAATAGACTACGAAAAGTGTACCGGCTGCCTCAAGTGTGTCTACCAGTGCCCGGGACTGGCCATCTTCGGGTACAACACAGTGAGGAACCAGCTCTTCCTGCCCGTGGAGTATTTTGTTGAGGAGGGAACAGAGGTGTTTCTTGTAGACAACGACGGGAAGAAGGTCGGAGAAGGAGTAATAGAAAAGGTGATGATAAAGCCCAACAGGACGAACATTGCCAGGGTGAAGGCGATCGCCCCTGTCGGGAAGGATATAATTGCCGCGCGGGGTTTCATTGCGAAGGAAAGCTACCCCGCACCGCTGCACTTCACTCCAGCCAACGGGATGGAGTCAAAGGAGTATGTGTGCCACTGTGAGGATGTGACGCTTAATGAGATAATGGCGGTCATCGGTGACAGGAAATATATCTCTGTGGATGAGATCAAGCACAACACCCGTTTGGGAATGGGTCCGTGCCGCGGCAAGCGCTGCATCAAGAGGCTCTCGATGTTGCTGAAGCCTTCGGGCATAGAGCTGGTAGGTGATGCCACACCGAGGGCACCGCTGTCAAACCAGATCACCATGGGAGAGCTCCTGCCATCGGGAACACCGGAGATCGTCATCACCCCCGGTGAGCGCAGCAAGGTGAAGGTGGGTGCGCTTGTGGCCGGCGGCGGTATCACCGGCAGCGCCCTGATGCGTTACCTGGCGGAAGCCGGCATGAAACCCGTGCTTATCAACCACGACCGTGGATCCTCATGGCGCAACATTGCAGGCGGCAGGCCAAACTTCACCGTGCCCGAGCTTTCCGAAATAGCCAGGCATAACCATGAGATATTCAAGGAGTTACAGCGTGCAGGCGAAACCAATTACCGCGAGATAAAGTACGTTACCTTCGCTCATGATGATGCCATGATGAGCCAGCTTGAGGCTTCCCTGGCATGGTCAGACGGCGAGATGGTGATGCCTGCAGACTATGCCGCCAAAATTGCACCGGGCATCAACCCTGAACTGAAGAAGAGTTATATGGCAGCACTGGTGACCAATGACTGCTGGCAGGCCACCCCGGGAAAGGTGATAGAGGTGATCAGACACCTGGGTATAGCCGCCGGCGGCACAGTGGAGGAGGACAGCACAGTCATCTCCGTGAGCCGTTACGGCAATGAATACAGTGTTATTGTCAAGAGCCACAGGGGCAATTACGTCGAGTACATCACACCGGTATTCGTCAATGCCATGGGTGCTCACGGGGAGGCGTTTGCCCGCAGCCTGGGCATCGTCACCGGTACCTATGGCGTACGGCACCAGGCTTTTATCACCCGGCGTCTGCCGATGATGGGACCGGGAAGCACTCCCTTGCCTATGCTTATCGACCGTCGTAATTACAAGGGATTTATAGCGGTATACGGGCAGCAGCTGGGCGAGACCGGACAGATAATAGGGTGCGCCTCACCGGCATCAGATCCATCAGAAGCCGGACAGAACCTGAAGGTGAACAGCAGGGAGTTCATGGAGATAGTGTCGGAGGTATTCACCTCATGGCTGCCGGAGCTCGCCTCCGCAGGATTCCAGTCGCTCTGGAGCGGATACTACACCGAGCCGAGAATGTACATTGACCCTGACCACGGGCTCTTCCTCGGGCTGCGAGGACAGGGATACATGCTCGGACAGTACCTGGCAAAACTCTATGTTGACAAGCTGACGGGACGAGAGGTTCCCTCCTTTTTCAGCCGCCTTTCGCTGAAAGGCGACGGACTGCCGGAAAAGGCATTCAAGTAACGGGACCGAAAGCCATGGCAGGCCTCTCCTGCAGGCAAGATCCGGCGCTGCCGTATCTTTGCGCAGCCCGGGCAGTAAGAGTCACCGTAGGCAGTGAAGGACCGCGAGTGAAACCTTACAGCCCGGTGTGCCATATTTAGCTTTTTTATATCTTTGAGCTCCAAATTTCCAAAACAGCTGATAATGTTCAACAAGCTCATTGCCTCTATACTACCGTACTTCCCGAAGAAGTTCATCTGGATATTTTCGCGCACCTATATCTCAGGAGAGAAGATGTCCGATGCAATGCGTGTCTCAAAGGAGCTCAACGAACAGGGTATGATGGTTACCCTCGATATACTGGGCGAATTCATTGAGTCGCTCGATGAGGCCGAGGCCAACAAGCAGGAGTATCTCGATCTCATCGATGAGACGGAGAGACAGGGCATAAACGGTAACTATTCGCTCAAGCCAACAAGCTTCGGCCTGCTGATAGACAAGGAGGCATGCTACAGGCTGATGCGCGAGATAGTGGTGAAGGCAGCATCATACAATAACTTCTGCAGGATAGACATGGAGGACTCACCCTGTACCGATCTTGAAATTGAACTCTACCGCCGCCTTCATGCCGAGTTCCCCGGGAACGTCGGGCTGGTGGTACAGGCTTACATGAGAAGGACATACAGTGACCTGGAGAAAATGCTTGACATGAACACCCCGGAGATACCGACTAACTTCAGGCTATGCAAGGGGATATATGTGGAGCCGGAGGAGATAGCATACAAAAAGTATGAGGAGGTTAACATGCACTATCTCAGGGATCTGGAGCTGTTGTTCAGAAACAGGGTTTATGTCGGCATTGCAACACACGACAGGCCTTTGATAGATGGTGCTTACGAGCTCATCAATAAATATAACGTACCGAAAAACATGTACGAGTTCCAGATGCTCTACGGTGTCACACCGAAGTTGCGTAAGAGCATCATTGATGCCGGTCACCGGATGAGGGTCTATGTTCCCTTCGGAACCAAATGGTTCGGCTACTCAACCAGGAGGCTGAAGGAGAACCCGAAGATGGCATCGCACATTATCAAGGCAATTTTTTACAAAGGATAGAGGGGCCAGCGTTAATCCCGACACAATACGTTCGGAAGGGAGCAGCCGGATTGCAGGGGAGAGGCAGTAGTGGGAAGAATTAATTCATAGTCAGATATTCAGGCTGCGAGCCCGGGGAACCGCTGACTGCTGACTGCTTTTAGCAACCGTAGCCTTCTTTGAGCTCCGACTCCGACAGACGAAGTCCTTAGCTTAAGCGAAGGAGGTGGTGAAGGTGGCCGACTGGAAACTACCTGACCGGCCCTTTAAAAATAATCGAATCATGCATATTTCGGAGCTTCTCCAGTTCCCGAACGGTGATGTTGGGTTTTGGCGGCTCCGGATCCTCGGGGAGGCCTTTGGCGAGGATATAGATCAGCGGTATGATTGTGAAGGGACTGAGGGACACCATCCGGGATGATGGTATGCCGCCCTTCTCGTAGGCATCGATACGCTGTTTCTGCCGCAGAAGCTCATAGTTGGTTGCCGGGTCTTCCAACCTGCCGGCACTGGTGATTCCCTGCCAGGCAGCTATCTTCAGGTTGTTGGTGGCGTTGATAAGCTCCTGGTTTGTTGCCGGCGGCTCGGACATTATAGCAGCCTTTATGTTACCCAGCCGTGGCATGACCACCACCGCAGGTATCATGAGAGTATCGGTGCTGAGCCATATCGCCGCCACGTACTCTCTGGCCCTTAGCGTGTCGGCCACAGTCATGATGAAAGTACGGTACCCCATGGAGGTAAAGGTTATGGTGTCATTATGGCGGGCATAGAATGAGAACATGCCTCTGCTGTCGGTTGCTCCCGCACTTCTGTTCTTAACCGTATAATGGGCACCGGTTAGCGGCTCGCGCGTGTCAGCGTCAAGGATGACACCGTGAAAGAGCATTGGCTGAAGATCCTGTGCTTCCGTTCCCCGTGTCATGAAGGCAGCAAGGAGGAGGAGAGGCAACAGCCGCAGCCATGACTGCTTATCTGCGCAGTATGATCTCGTCGAGCGCTCTCTTGGGAACGTGATGAACACCCTTTTCATCCCTCCAGTATTTGATGTCATTATTCGCGGCAGCTTCCAGCACCACCTCCTCTGCGGCTTTGCCGAGGGCCAGCACGAGCAGTATCTCATAGTCGCGGGGTATCTCCAGGGCGCTTCTCAGGCGCTCTTTCTTCACAGAGGCGATTATGCACCCGGCGAGACCTGCCTCTGTGGCGCCGAGCATGATGCTCTGCGAAGCAATACCGTGATCTACACCGAAGGAATCGGATATCTCCTTGTCGCCCAGTATTATTATGTATGCCGAAGGCCGCTCACCCGCTGCCGGTCCCTCCCAGTTGGGAAGGTAAGCGGCCCACGCAAGACAGGGAAAAACCAGCTCGCGCTGACCAGGCTCCGTGACAAGGATATATTTCAGGGGCTGACGGTTGGCGCCGGAGGCTGACAGCCTGGCAAGGTCAACAAGTGATACAAGCGTTTCGGAAGAGATCGTGTGACTCTCGTCAAACCGGCGTATTGTCCTGTTTTTTTCTATTAGCTGGCGGAGATTCATTTTCATAAATTTTCGCCAAAGATAGAGAAAATAAGGCAGCTATTTTTTCAGTGCCTCGTCGTACCGTTCGCCAATGATTCTCCAGTCGAGCAGCTCCCAGAAATTGCTGATATAATCGGGACGCCTGTTCCGGTAATCGATATAATAGGCGTGCTCCCATACATCGCATGTCATCAGTGGCACCAGTCCTGCCCGCAGGGGGTTGCCGGCATTTGACTCCTGGGAAATGGTAAGCCTGCCGTCGGGCTTCATGCCGAGCCATGCCCATCCCGATCCGAAGAGTGAAGTGGCTGCCTTGGTGAAGGCCTCTTTGAAAGCATCAAATGATCCGTATTCAGCATCAATGGCTTTGGCCACAGTGCCGGAGGGCTCTCTCTTTCCCGAGGGCGAGAAGGCGGCAAAATAAAACGTGTGGTTCCACACCTGGGCAGCATTGTTGTAGATGCCGCCGTCAGCCTTTCGGATCATGGTCTCAAGTGTGGCCTCCTCGAACTGTGAACCGGGGAGGAGGTTATTGAGATTGTTGACATAGGCAAGATGATGCTTGCCATGATGGTACTCAAGTGTCTCGCGGCTCAGATGAGGGGCGAGGGCTTCCGGAGAGTAACTGAGGGGTGGCAGTTCAAATTTCATGAGTTGATAGGATATTTGGATTTCTACGTAAAGATACTAAATAGAGCTCAGAGAGGAAAGAATTATCAGAGAAATATCCTGTCGGGAAGCGATCCTGTCAGTTTCCTTTCGCGGGCCAGTGCCAGCAGCCTCTCCACTGCCTCTCTCCCCTCCTGCCCCAGCGACAGGCTGTAGCTGTTAACATATAGCCTGATATGTTCAGCCGTTACCGAGGCCTCCGTCTCGCGGGCATTCTGTGCTATGAAATCTACCGAGTGATCCGGATTGGCGAAGGCATACTCAATGCTGCGCCTTACACACCTGTTAACCTTTGTGGCCGTGTCAGGGTCAAGGCTGCGGCTGACCACTATTCCGCCAAGGGGCAATGGCATACCCCCTGTCAGCTTCTCCCACTGCTCGCCGGTGTCAGTCACCCTGAGCAGTCCCATAGCCTGGTAGGTAAACCTTGTCTCGTGTATTATCACCCCGGCGTCAACCTCACCCGAGAGGATGGCCTCGGGTATGTCAGAGAAGAGGTACTCGCGCTTGCGTGCTGCATCCGGCCAGAATATGCTGAAGAGGAGGTTGGCGGTGGTATTCTTCCCCGGTATGGCAATGAGGGCATCGTCCAGTTCATCGGGCCATATCCTGCGTTTGCTGACCACCAGCGGGCCGTTGCCGCGGCCGAGGGCGCTGCCCGAGTCGAGTATGAGATAGTGTTGAGCTGCCAGGGCATAGGCGTGGTAGCTCATCTTGGTGATGTCAACGCTGCCCTCCATGGCACGGCCGTTGAGCTCCTCAACGTCAGCCAGGAACCAGTCGAAGTCCAGTCCTTCCGTGTTAATCCTGCCGTGAACCATCGCCTCGAAGATGAAGGTGTCATTGGGGCAGGGAGAGAATCCGAGGGTCAGTTTCATGCTTCCGCTGTCATTTTGAGTATATCGCCCATGGCCTTCTCAAGACTCTGCAGTGCCAGGGGTATGTCCCAGTTTACGGTGTCGCGCGGCTCTACCATGTTGGATATGGCCCTCACCGAGAGCCATTCAATATGAGCCATGGCACAGGTGTATGCCAGCCATGCCCCCTCCATCGTCTCTATCTCGGGATCCCAGGCCTTGCGTATGCGTTCTATCACCGGGGCTGAGCCGGACGACATGTTGACCGTGGCGGCGGTCACGGTTTTGTAATTCCGGGCAGCAAGGTCAAAGATCCTGCCGCTGCAATATATTCTTCCCCCGCTGAAGGGGTGGCTGTCAGGGTCTGCCAGGTTTGCCCGGAAGAGTGAACGGAAGGTACCGTTGTTGTCGACGCCCATATCTGCAAAACAGTCGGAGCGTGCCACCACCACCTCCCCCGTTTTAACCGCCGCCACATAGCTTCCTGCTATACCCGCCCCAATCACCAGGAAGGGCCGGGAACCTGCCGCAAAGCGTTTCTGCAGGGCCCATGACATGGCTGCCCCGCCTACACCAGTAACCAGTATCTCACAGCGGCTGATGCCCGCAGCCTTACGCACGGCCTCCTCCTCGGAAGGATGTGCCACCGCTATAAGAATATCTGAACCGTTCTCCTCCATCTCCTTTGCCGTCATAAAAAAGATAAATATATTATATTTGGCCAGAATAACGCCTATTCAAGGCAACCATTTAACTCAAAGGCTATGATCTTCATTACACGACGAGAGAGGTTCAGTGCTGCGCACCGGATGTTCAGACCAGGTCTCAGCGATGAGGAGAATATGAAGCTATACGGCAAGTGTTCCAATCCCCAGTGGCACGGTCATAACTATGTCCTGAAGGTGACAGTCAAGGGAGAGGCGGATCCTGACATCGGATACTTCATGAATGCCACACGGCTGAAGGAGATCATCAACGAGAAGGTGATCGTCAAGCTTGATCACAGGAACATGAACCTCGAGACCGACTTCATGGCAGGCAGGGTAGCCACCACGGAGAGCCTGGCCATGGCCATATGGGATGAGCTCGAGGCCCCCCTGGCTGCAGAGGGAGCGCTGCTGCACTGTGTCAGGGTGGAGGAGACGGAAAACAATTATGTTGAGTATTACGGATAACGCAGCGCCAAAAGCCATTAAAAAATCAATTATGGCAGACAACACGTAGTCAACAAAGAAAAATAAAGCTGAATATTGCAATTGACATGGAAAAACTAAACGACGGCAGCGGCAGACTGTCAGACAACTACAACAAGATTGAACAATGGAACCCGGAGATCATCAGTGAGATTGCGGGTTATTACAGCAGGATTCTCAAGCTGCTGGGTGAGGACCCCGACCGGGAGGGGCTGCTGAAGACGCCGGAGAGGGTTGCCAAGGCTCTGGCCTTTCTCACCAGGGGCTACCAGTCAGACCCTGATGAGATACTCCGCGGTGCGCTGTTCCGTGAAGATTACCGGCACATGGTACTGGTAAAGGACATTGACATATATTCAATGTGCGAGCACCACATGTTACCCTTCATCGGGAAGGCACATGTTGCCTATATCCCTGACGGCACCATCACCGGGCTTAGCAAGATAGCGCGAGTGGTTGAGACCTATGCAGCCAGGCTGCAGGTGCAGGAGAGGCTGGTAACGCAGATCCGCAACTGCATACAGGAGAACCTCAAGCCGCTGGGTGTGGCCGTGGTCATAGAGGCACAGCACATGTGCATGCAGATACGGGGCGTACAGAAGCAGAACTCCGTCACCACTACCTCGGCCTTTACCGGCTGTTTCCTCTCGAACCTGAATACCCGTGAAGAGTTCATGCACCTGATAGCAAACAGGTTGCATTGAGATTAACATTTTAACCCTTTTTTCCAAAGATGAAAGCATATGTTTTTCCAGGGCAGGGAGCGCAGTATCCCGGTATGGGCATGGAGTTGTACAATAATTTCCCCGAAGCCCGTGAAATGTTTGAGAAGGCCAACGGTATCCTCGGTTTCCGCATCACCGATGTCATGTTTTCGGGCAGTGCCGAGGAGCTGAAGCAGACAAGCGTGACACAGCCGGCTATCTTTCTTCACTCGGTGATACTCACCCGCGCAATGGGTGCAGGTTTTGTCCCGGCGATGGTAGCCGGTCACTCCCTCGGTGAGTTCTCGGCGCTGGTAGCCGCCGGCGCCCTCTCATTTGATGCCGGGCTGACGCTTGTGGCAGCCAGGGCCGATGCCATGCAGAAGGCATGCAGTCTGACCCCCTCGACCATGGCAGCCGTGATAGGCATGGATGATGCCGTTGTGGAGGAGGTGTGCGCCTCCCTGACCGAGATCATCGTGCCGGCTAATTACAACAGTCCCGGCCAGATAGTGATCTCAGGAACCATTGAGGGCGTGGCCAGAGCCACGGAAGAGCTGAAGGCACGGGGTGGCAAGAGGATAATACCGCTTGCCGTCAGCGGCGCCTTCCACTCTCCATGCATGGAGCCGGCACGGCTGGAGCTTGAAGATGCTATCAGGAGGACAGATATCAGACCCCCGTCATGCCCTGTATATCAAAATGTTACAGGCATGCCAACGACAGACCCGGGAGAGATAACGGATAATCTCATAGCGCAGCTGACCTCGCCCGTAAGATGGACACAGAGTGTTAAAAGAATGATAGCTGACGGGGCTACTGAGTTTATAGAGGCAGGTCCGGGCAACGTATTGCAGGGACTGATAAGGAAGATAGACCCGGCAGCGGTTACCTATGCTGCCAGCGTCACTCCATGACTGAAATCACGGCCATACCCTTTCTTCCATCCATCCGTATCACCAGCGGTTTCCGAAACCTCACGTGACGGAAAAACTTGCCGTTGTGGATGACTGTCTGTTCGTTCAGCTTATCCCAGACCACGGCATTTTCGTCTTCGTCGAGATTGACGGATAAGTAGCCTATATTCATGGAAGTCACGTTATGAAAGAAGTGTGACCCCAATGAGGCGTCGAGATGGTATCCCGGCAGTCCCACCTCCACTATGACTTTGGCATTGGATATCTGCGGCCAGGCTACAGGTATCCCCAAAAACCTGTCGCGCGATCCCCAGCGTCCGGGACCTATCAGCACATAATGGCGGTTTTCGTCGAGCATTATCCTGTTTATGGCATCGATCTCCTCAGCCATCTCAAAGGTTGCCATCTTGTTAAAGTGTCCGGGTTCGACATAGACGACATCGGTGATATCTGCGAGAAGGCCGTTGCCCATGCTCTTTTTGGAAACGAGCACCGTATGTTCATCATAGACGGAGTCGGGATCGACGCTGTACCCTGCGCCACTGCCCACCAGAGGCTTGACCTGCAGGAGGTAGAAGGTGGCCATGCCATCCTCATCCTTTGTCAGGTCGACGGCGAACTCTATCTCCACCGGGGCGCCGAAGGCCTCGCGGAACACCTCGAGCACCTTTTTCAGTGTCGGGGCCAGCGGTATATAGTCATATTTGAGGATATCGGCAAAGTTGATTACCCTCGGTCCCGCGGCATAGAGTCCGGGCACCAGGGTGTCATCATCAATACTGAGCACGGAAGCTGAATGCTGTATTGTGCCGTCACTCTCCGCCCTGCTGATTTTGAGCTTGACCATGCCGGCATGCTGCCCCTGAAGGAGGTCGACATCGCTGTTTGCCATGTTGATGGCATAAAACTCAACCTGTGAGAACCTGGAGATATCCATTATTGGAACAATGTCCAGATCAGGGAATGAAGGAGAGAAACGGAACGCCCTCTCACCGTCAAGCACGTACTGTCCCAGGCCCACGGCCATCACTGCAAATCCGTCTGACGGGGTCATGTGGGCTACGGGATAGAAGTTGTATGACTGCGCCATACCGCTGATATGCGGGTAATATATGTCGCCGTACTTCCTGCCCACCACCGTCTGTATAACGATGGCCATCTTCTCCTGTTCCACCTTGTGGTTGATGGCTTCGAAGTAGGTACGTGAGTCATTTGAATATATTGAGGCAAAGACAAGCTTGATTGCGCTGCAGAGTTGTGTGAGCCTCTCCTCTGCGTCAGGGTGGTTGTTGGGGAGCAGGTAAGTGCCGAAGATGCCGGAGAAGGGCTGGCTCAGTGAGTCTTCGAAGAGGCTCGACGACCTTACTGCCAGCGGTCCGGTATTTATGCGGAGGAAGATTCTCAGCTTGTTCCTCAGCTCAGTGCTGAGAGAGCCTGCCACGAAACGCCTCTGGAGCGCAGGGTAGTCCTTTCCGCGGGTAACCTCATCCCAGAGATGGTTACTCTCCATGAAGTGGTCAAACTCATCGGTGCCGATAATGGCGGTAAGGGGTGTCTTGATTTTGATCCCTGGAGTAAGCCTGCCCAAATCAAAACTGTATATCAAGGTATTGATGAAGGCCAGTCCACGGCCCTTGCCTCCCAGTGATCCACCGGCAAAACTGACAATATTTGTCTCCTCGCCTACGTGTGACTCATCAAAATTGACAATCTTGCCCTTGTTCATCTCGCGTCGTCGCTGCTTCACAATGTTCAGCAGAAACTCGCGCAGTTCCCTGACATTGTTGAAGTCGGATAGCTTTATCGGGTTGATCATCTTGGCAATCTTCACCTCTCCCCTGGCCATCAGCCAGAGTGAGAAGTGGTTTTTCACGGCATGATACTCAAGCGAATCCTCCGGCACGGTCCTGAGAAAAGACTGGAATTCCTTCATGGATTTTGCTACGGCTATCTGCCTGCCTTTGGTGTCACGGTAGACAAAATGGCCAAATCCGAGGTAATAGTTGATGAACGACTTCAGGTCCTGAAGCAGGGTTTCGGAGTTCTTGTTGATGAAGCTGGCGTTAAGTTCGGCGGCAAACCTGGCATTGTCAGGGTCGGAAGACTGCAGCACGGCGGGCAGGTTGGGCATCTCCTGCCTGATATGACTGATAAAGTTATATCCCGCCTTCGTGTTGAACTCACCTTTCTCGGGAAAACGCATGTCAGAGATCACCCCCAGGAGGCTGTCCTTGTATTTGTTATAGATCAGCATGGCCTCCTCATAGTTGGTTGCCAGCAGGATCTTTGGCCGGGCCCTGATCTTCAGTACCTTATATAGCTCATCGGCACTCACCTCCTCGATAAGGTTGCGTGTCTGCTCCAGCACCAGGGTGTAGAGCATCGGAACATATGTTGAGTAGTAGTCAGCCATGTCCTCGATTATCAGGATGACGCCGGAGAGTCCCTTCTTTGTGTCATTCTCGACATTGACCCTGTCTTCGAGAAGCTTGACCATTGCGAAGAAGACCTTTGACTCGCCTGTCCAGACAAAATAATTGTCAAACGGTATGCCGTGCTTTTTCTGGTTCTCGACATAGGGGATAACGCTGGGGTTGTTTACCAGCAGATATGTGGGAATGTATGGGTATCTCTCCTTGATCTTGGTGCAGAGGCTCATGGGGCTTTCGCGGTCGACACCCACCATGATGATGATCATGTCATAGTGCCTTGCCTCCAGGCGCAGGAAAGCCTCATCCTCGCCCGAGACGCCGGTGACGCGGGGCAGGGTGGTCAGGCTCATCTGGTAGTATTCGCCAAGCATAAGGTCTGAGAAACGCCCTTCGCCCTCTATCGAGTAGGCGTCATAAAGGCTGGCCACCAGGAGTATCTCCTTGACCATAAATGGCATAAGATCATGAAAGACATCCCTCTCAGCATTGTACCTGTCAAGGAATTCCTGCAGGAGCTTGCGGGTTGACTGATCCGCAATCTTCTCACCCTCTTCAGGGACCTGCGTTGTCTGAGATACAAACTCCCTGGCCTTCAGGCCGTTGATATACCGGGTGATCAGTCCCGACACATTTCTCAGGAGGTCATTCTCCTCCTTAAGAAAGGGTCCCGCATCCTCTTCAGGGAACTCTGTAGTATAGAATATCTCTATAGTCCCTTCTGCATCTATTGTCTGGAAGTTACGGATGATCTTCCATTCTGTCTCTGAGAATTTTGGTGTCTCGAAGCTTTTCCCTTCATAGATGATTCTGACTGCGGTCTGGTCAGGGTACTGCATGGCAGAGGGAAGTAACAGCACCAGCTGCTGCAGTGTCTCCTCAACCGGCTTCCCCTCTTTGAGCATCAGGGTTACCCGGTTAATGCATGCCAGTTCTTTCAGTCGTTCTTCCTGCTGTTGCAGGGCACGGTCTCTCCGGGCCCCTGTTCCGGGCTGTTCATCCATATCAGCATCGTGTGATTTCAGATGCCAAATTTAGCAAAATAGATGAAGAAAAGCGCCGTCACGCGGGGTAATGGACAGTTGCTATTTCTTCCATGTAGCTCCGCTGTGCAGGAGCTCATCCACGGATTTTATCTTCGAGGCTTCCTGGATCCTCACGTGCTGGTCGCGCATAGCTTCATCATATGTGTGGTCCCTGATCGACCTGATGACGCCGAGTGCTACCGGGTATTCCGGAAGATGCATGCCTGCCAGCCTGTAATGAATACCGGGATTGGGCTCGTGGGCGTCATGCACCAGCACATCCTTCTCCGTGTAGCCGTTCTCCCCGAACTTTATCACCTTCAGCTTAAGATTCTCAAGGGTAATACCCTTGTCGCGGTTCTTGCCAAAGATCATCGGCTCACCGTGACGAAGCACCAGGGTGTTGTCATCCCTGGTCTCCTTGTTGGTGATGAGGTCATGGGCTCCGTCGTTGAAGATGACGCAGTTCTGAATTACCTCCACCACGGCGGTACCGTTGAAGAGGGCAGTCTCCTTGTAGACCTCATTGGAGAGCTGCAGGTTATAGTCCACCGTGCGGGCGAAAAAACGTCCGCTGGCTCCTATGGTCAGCTCGCCTATCCTAAATGGCTCCTCTATGGTTCCGTAGGGCGATGTCTTGGTCACCAGCCCCTTTTTCGAAGTGGGAGAATACTGTCCCTTGGTGAGGCCGTAGATCTCATTGTTGAACAGTATGATCTTGATGTCAATATTGCGTCTGATTGCATGTATAAAGTGGTTGCCTCCGATGGCAAGTGCATCGCCGTCGCCGGTCATCATCCAGACCATCAAGTCAGGATTGGCGATCTTGATACCTGTGGCTATTGGTGCTGCCCTCCCGTGTATACCGTGGAAACCGTAGGTGTTCATGTAATATGGAAGCCTTGAAGAGCATCCGATACCGGAGACGAAGACATATTTTTCCTTTGGTATATCAAGCTCGGCAAGTACCTTCTGCAGTGAAGCGAGGATGCCGTGATCACCGCATCCGGGGCACCATCTTACCTCCTGGTCACTCTTGAAGTCTTTGGCGACGTAGTGGTTCTCGTGTGTTGTTGTTTCAGTCATTTTATTTCTCCTCCAGCAATTTAATACAGTATTCTTTTATCTCCTTCACAGTGAACGGCAGTCCCTGCACCTTGTTATACTGATGATAGGTGAACTTCTGATGCTTGATTCTCAAATAGTTGGCAAACTGCCCGAGGTTAAGCTCGCACACTACCAGCTTTTTGAAACCTTCGAACACCTGCGCGGTATTCTTTGGCAGGGGCCTGATATAGTTGAAGTTCACTGCCGACACATTATATCCCTCCTCCTGCAGTTCGGTGACGGCAGTGACAACGTGGCCGTGGCTGCTGCCCCAGCCGATTACCAGCAGGTCTCCGTTGTCGGCACCGGTGACCTTCAGGTCAGGTACCTCAGCTACCACCGCTTCCACCTTCTCATTCCTGATCTTAACCATATACTCATGGTTCTCCGGGGTGTAGGAGACGCTTCCCCTGATGGTTTTCTCGAGGCCGCCAATGCGGTGTTCGAGGCCGGCCATCCCGGGCACTGCCCATTTACGGGAGTGTTTGACGGGATCTCTCTCATACGGTAGATACTCTGTCTCGGTTTTCTCTGCCCATGGCACCTTGATTGAAGGCATGTCACTCATGGAGGGTATCTTCCACGGTTCGCTTCCGTTGGCCAGGTAGCTGTCTGTCAGCAGCACCACCGGCGTCATATATTCAATGGCGATCTTGGCTGCCCTGAAGGCGTAGTGGAAGCAGTCCGAAGGAGTTCCTGCTGCCATCACCACCACGGGGCTCTCTCCGTTACGGCCATAGAGGGCCTGCCACAGGTCTGCCTGTTCAGTCTTGGTGGGGAGGCCCGTCGAGGGTCCTCCCCTCTGAACGTTTATGACCACCAGCGGCAGCTCGGTCATGACTGCCAGGTTCAGTGCCTCCGATTTGAGTGCAAATCCCGGTCCTGAGGTGGATGTCACGGCCAGGCTTCCCGCGAAGCTGGCACCGATGGCGCTGCATATGCCAGCTATCTCATCTTCAGCCTGCAGGCTCTTGGCTCCCAGGTCCTTGCGCAGCGCCAGCTCTTCGAGGATGCCGGTTGCCGGGGTGATGGGATAGGAGCCGATGAAAAGCTTCAGTCCAGCCTTCTCTGCAGCAGCCAGAAGACCCCATGAGGTGGCCTGGTTGCCGTTGATATTGCGGTAGGTACCCTTCTCTATGTTCGCAGGGCTCACCCTGTATGACGGAGCGATGGCCTGTATGGTCTCGGCATAGTAGTAGCCGGCACGAAGCACCTTGCTGTTTGCCTCGGCCATAAGCGGCTTCTTGCCGAATTTCTCCTCAATGAAATCTTCAGTGTATTTGAGTTTGCTGTCAAAGAGCCAGTATACCATCCCCAGGGCAAACATATTCTTTGTGCGAAGTATCGACTTGGGGTCAAGCTCCGTATCTTTCAGTACCTCCTTCACCAGTGTGGTTATGGGGGCAGCAATAAGATGCATGCCGTCGAGCTTGTCTTCAATAAAGGGATCCGATTTGTAACCTGCACGCAGTATCTGCTTTTCGGTGAAGCTGTCAGAGTCATAGATGATAGTTGAGCCCTTGGCCAGGTACCTGGCATTGGCGCGCACTGCTGCCGGATTCATTGCCACGAGCACGTCGGCGTAGTCGCCGGGGGTATTTACCTGCTTGTGCCCTATGTGAACCTGGAAGCCCGAAACCCCTCCCACGGTTCCCTGCGGAGCACGTATCTCCGACGGATAATCGGGGAATGTGGAGATGTCATGACCGAACAGCGCCGACGTGGTGGAAAAGAGGGTGCCGGTAAGCTGCATCCCGTCTCCGGAATCACCCGAAAACCTTACCACCACATCATCTTTCTCAATGACCTTTAATCTTTTTTCCATGATATAATTGAACTATTTGTTTTAATAAAGAAGTTTTGAAGAGTTAACCCGTTTGAAGGAGCTAAGTTCAGCAATACGCTGATATAACTATATGATTTTAATCATATATGCCATTAACGGCAACTGAATAGCCGGAAGGGTTAAATCGCCGTCACCTGCAGGCAAGGATATCTTTCAGCGCCAGATGTCAGCCTTTTGAAGATTGATGTTGCTCTCGAAAAATATTCTCGCTATCTTTTCAAAATAGTCGGTGTAGTCGGATACAAAGAAAAGATCCTCGCCTGATCCGTTCCGGTTCAGAAGGTCATGTTTCTCGAGCGTCTCCTTCAGCAGGGCGGCAACATGCCGGCCCGAGTCGATAACCTCAACATCAAAATTAAAAAACTTGCTGATCTGATTTTTTATGATCGGGTAATGGGTGCAGCCGAGTATGAGTGCACTTATGTCAGCAAGCCTGGCATCGGAGAGATAGGTCCGTATGATGGCGTTGCTGATGTCATCAAAGATAAATCCCTCCTCGATCATCGGCACGAGCAGAGGTGTTGCCATGGATGCCAGTACCGTTGAGGGCGATGCTGCGGTAATTTTCTTTTCATAGGTGCCGGAGCTGATGGTTCTCTTGGTGCCTATCACCCCTATCCTGCGGTAGTTGCGTGAGGCGACATACCGCACCACCGGGTTTATCACGTCGAGGATCAGCACCCTGTCGCGGTACTCCTCCTCAAGACTCTCATAGGCCGATGCGGATGCAGAGTTGCAGGCTATAAGCACAAGTTTGGCATCGTGCTCAAGCAGGAACTCAGTGATACGCCCGGAGTAACCTCTGATGGCCTCCTCGGACTTGTCGCCGTATGGAAGATGTGCGGTGTCGCCGAAATAAACTATTCTTTCTCCCGGGAGGTTTTGCCTGATGGCATGTGCCACCGTCAGTCCTCCTACTCCTGAATCAAAAATACCTATAGGGCGGTTTGCTGCTTCCATGATTGCAATAGCATGGAAGCCCGCCGACATCGCCATTGCTGAGCCGCTATGACGGAGCAAGGCCGGCGGGTATCCGTGCTGAGATTCTGTTTATTCCTTTATTCCAAGTTTGGTCTTCACCAGCGGACCGATATCAGGGCTCTTTGCAGTGTCAACGTAAACAAGGGTGCGTATATCATATATATATACGAAGCCTCCCTCCTTTGCAACGGCATTGATTGCAACGGTAGCCTTCTCAATGATCGGGTTAAGCAGTTCAGCCTGCTTCTCCTGGAGCTGCACCTGGGCCTGCTGCTGGAAGTTGCCGATGCGGTTCTGCATGTCGGCAAGCTCCTGCTCCTTGTTTGCCTTGACGATATCGGTGAGGTTCTTGCTGTCACGTACATACTGATCCAGCTTGTTGTTGTATTCAACCTGCATCAGTTCCAAAGCATTTGTAAGCTCCTGCCCGAATGCATTGTACTTTGTCATGGCTGAGTCATAGTCAGGCATGTTCATGATGATATCGTCACGGTTGATATGACCTGTCTTGAACGACTGAGCAAATCCGTCCTGTGCCGTAAAAACCAGTACAGCAAACAGGAGTATCCCAAATACTTTTTTCATCTTCTTTTTATTCAAATTTTAGTGTGCAAATGTAATTATTATTTAATTCTTATAACCGAGTTTTTGCAGGACCTGGTCGGAGAGATCGTACCGCGGGTTGGCAAAGAGTATGTTTGATCCTGCGGATGTGTCAAAGATCACTGCATAACTGCCCTCCACGGATATCTCCTTGATGGCTCTGAGTATCTCATCCTGAATAGGTTTAACCATCTCTTCGCGTTTCCTGAAGAGTTCGCCCTCCATTCCGAAGTAGGTATTCTGCAACTCCTTCACCTCTTTTTCCCTGGCAATGATGGCCTCTTCCCTCTGTCTCTTCTGGTCCTGTGTCAGCAGCACCACCTCAGCCTGGTAATCCTTGTACATCTGCTCCACGGCTGCATAGCCGTCAGCCACCTCCTTCTCCCATCCTTTGGAGAGTTTGTCGAGCTGCTGCTGTGCCGCGGTGAAGGCCGGAATATTGTTCCTTATATATTCGCTGTCAACGAAGGCAAACTTCTGTGCCATGCCGGTGAATGATGCGGCAAGCACCAGTACTGTCAAAACGATGATCTTCTTCATAGCTTGTTTTTTTTAGATTGTTGTCTGTCAAAATTGCTGTCCTATAACAAAATGGAACTGGCTTCCGCCGTCATCGGCCCTGCCGCTGACGGGAGTGTCAAATCCGTATCCCCAGTCGATGCCCAGGAGGCCAAACATGGGAAGGTTGGCTCTGAGGCCTATGCCTGCCGAACGGTTCATCCTGAAGGGGTTGAATTCCTTCAGGCCGTACCATGCCCTCCCGGCCTCAAGAAAGGCGAGGCCGTAGATGGTGGCCTGGGGGTTGAGCGATACCGGGTAGCGAAGCTCCAGGGTTAACTTGGAATAGACGTTACCCACCTCCACGATCCTGTTATCTTTTATCTGTGTGGGTGTCAGCGAGCCGTTGGTGTAACCCCTGAGAGCGATGACCTCACGGCCGTAGAAGCTGTATCCGGACATGCCGTCGCCGCCGACATAGAAATTTTCAAAGGGTGATGGTCCGATATCTTTATTGTAGAAACCGAGATACCCGAATGCGGCGCGGGCATTGAGCACCAGCTTGTTGTCAGATGTGAGAGGATAGTAGTAATCGGCCTTGAAGACCGTCTTGTAAAACTCTATCCACCGGTATTTTTCCTCATCGGGAAGAGCAGACATATCCTTGCCGCTGAGGGCTGAATAGGGCGGCGTCATCTGCAGAGAGAGGCTGAATGTCGAACCGCTGCGGGGATAGATGGTATTAGGCCCTGCCGAGAAGCGTGTCACTCTTGCAGTAACCGATGCCAGGTTGGCGTCGCCGTTGTCAAAGAGGAACTGGTACTGGGAATAGTTGTGCATGCTGTAACGCTGGTAGCTGCCCTCATAGAAGACCGAGAAATAGTCATCGGGCCACTCCAGTCTCTTGCCGAAGCCTACCGAGGCACCGTCGATGATCATATGCTGCCTGTCGTCAGAACCCCTGGGGGAGCCATTGGTCATCAGTGAGCGGAAGGCTGAGAGCGACAGGGTGTTGGGTTTCTTGCCGCCGAGCCAGGGCTCAATGAATGATATATTGTACGACTGGTATACGCGTCCGTTCGACTGGGCCCTGATCTGCAGCGACTGGCCGTCGCCAGAGGGATATGGCCTCCACTCCTTCCACTTGAAGAAGTTTCGCATGGCGAAGTTATTGAACCTCACCCCCACTGTTCCCACCAGCATGCCGGCACCCCAACCGCCGGAGATCTCAAACTGGTCGTTGGCTTTCTCCTCTAGGGCATATAGCAGATCGACGGTACCGTTGATCTGGTCAGGGATGGGCTGCGGGTTGATCTTCTCGGGATCGAAGTGACCGAGCACGGCCACCTGCCTTACGGAACGGATGATATTCTCCTTGGAGAAGAGATCGCCGGGCATGGTATAGAGCTCACGACGGGCCACATGTTCATTGGTGCGCGTGTTGCCGCTGATGATTACATTGTTGAGGTTGGCGGGGTCACCCTCGAATATCCTCACCTCAAGATCGATGGAGTCACCCTCCACATTCTTTTCTACGGGCGTAACCCTAGAGAAGAGATATCCGTAGTTGAGGTAAAGCGAGTTAACGGCATCCTCGTCTTCGATGAGCCGCTTATAGATGGTGCTCTGATTGTAAACCTCACCGGAAGGGAAGTTGAAGACCCTGTTGAGCTGGTCCCTGGTATAGATGCTGTTGCCCACCCAGTCGACATTCCTGAGGTAGTACTGATTACCTTCTTTTAACTTCACCACCAGCACAATCTTGCCGTCCTCCAGGGTATATGTGGAATCGCCCAGCACCCGGAAGTCGCGGAAGCCGTTCTCATTGTAGAATTCAACCAGGCTGTTGCGGTCCTCCTCAAACTTATCCTCGATATATTTTGAGCCCTTGAAGATGTTGAGGTCCTTCTGCTTGGTGTTCTTCATCACCCTGCGCAGCCTTTTGTCTTCGAAGAACTCGTTTCCTTCAAACCGTATCTCCTGTATCTTGACCTTCTCGTTCTTGTTAACGATAACACTTAGCACTACATTGTTGGGCATATCGGGGTCATCCTTCTGCACAATGTTCACCTCGGTATTGAGGAACCCCTTTTCGATATAATGATCTTTGATGGTCTTCTCTGCCCTGCTGAGAAGGTGAGCAGTGACCTGAGAGCCGCTGGGAAGGCTCAGTTTCTCGGTGAGGTCCGTCTCTTCCGATTTTCGTACCCCTTCGAACCGGATTGTTGAGAGACGTGGCCTCTCCTGAAGATAAATATCGAGCCATATGTTCTCTCCCTCTATCTGTGTCACGGTGATCTTCACATCGGAGAAGAGGCCCTGTTCCCACAGTTTCTTCACCGCGGAGGTGATCTGTTCCCCGGGTATCTCGGCCTTCTGTCCGATACGGAGGCCAGATATGCCCATCAATGCCGTGGGGTCAAGGAATTTGACGCCGGAGACGGTAATGCCGGCTATGGTATATTCATCGGGGTAAATGTAACTGACAAATTTTTCTTCGGTCTGAGCTGTGGCCGCCAGGCTTGTCAACAACAAAGCAAAAAGGAAAAAGGCACGCACTAGGTTTTCTTTCATCATCTCATCTGTTTTCAGCGATCTGCTCACTGGTCTTTCCATATCTCCTTTCCCTTTTCTGGAAGTCTGCCACTGCTTTGTAAAAGTCCTCCTTACCAAAATCGGGCCAAAGTTTCTCTGTAAAATAAAGTTCCGCATAGGCGAGCTGCCACAGGAGGAAGTTGCTGATCCTCTTCTCTCCGCTGGTGCGTATCATCATTGCCGGGTCAGGGATGCCCGAGGTCACAAGGAAGGCGCTGACGGTATCTTCGGTGATCTGATCAGTGCTGATACGGCCCTCCCTGGCCTCCACCGCTATCCGCCGGCATGCTTCGGCTATCTCCCATCGTGAAGAGTAGCTGAGGGCCACTATCAGCTTCAGGCGTCTGCCCGCAGAGGTCACCCTCATTGTCTCAAGGAGCCTGGCACGGACGTTGTCCGAGAGCCTCTCGAGGTCGCCAATGACCAGAAGGGATATCTGCTGATCGACCAGTGACTTAGTCTCAACGTTGAGCGACTCTATCATGATGTCCATGAGCGCAGAGACCTCATCATCGGGCCTGTTCCAGTTCTCGGTGGAGAATGCGTACAGGGTAAGGTACTCTATTCCCAGTTCCGCTGCTGCCTCAACGACCTTCCGCACGGCCTTCACTCCACGGTGATGGCCGAAGACGCGCTCCTGACCCCTGCGGCGGGCCCACCGTCCATTGCCGTCCATGATAATAGCAACATGCTCCGGGAGCCTGCTCTTATCTATCTGATCCTTAAATGTCAAGTTTATCTCTTCTTTCTTTTTTTACTCTTTTCCATCTCTGCAAAAGCCGGGCAGCCCAACAGCTTGTTGTACATCTTCCATGTTACGGATATACCCATGAAACTGTACCAATCATTGTTATGCAACCATGAGTGATCTACAGCCGACGGTGAATCGCCCGGAGTCATGATCTCATATTGGCCGTCAAATTTATCATAAAAAGTCTTACGAAAACCATATTCGAATTCAATGCCAACCTGATTTGCAACATTGACCTTGAATCCGGCAGAGAATGGTATAGAAAAGAAAGGATGGAAGCTTTGAGGTGAACCGTCGAGATTAACCTGGTTATATACAGTTGAAAAGGCTGCTCCGGCGGCTATGTAGGGTGTATAGTCAACCCGTCTGCTTCTGAAGGTGGAGTAAGGGAAGAAGTTGTATTCGAAAGTTGCTCCCAGTTCTCCCAGAGGAGCATTGAGGGGTGTGATATAACCGCCCACGAGGTTGGCCCTGACGGCCAGTCTGGGATGGAAGTTGTACCTGTAAAAGAACTGTGCGGCCGGGCCGGGCTTGAAGAAGGTGTTCGCAGAGTCGCCAATGTATGTCACAACACCGGCCGAGACCCCGTAATCGGCGCTGCGCTGTGCCATGAGAGGCATGGAGGCGATCATCACTGATATTACTGTTGCTATTCTTCTCATTCCTCGGCTTACGTGTTGAATCATCTGAAGGAAGGGAGTCCGTTCCGTGCTGTCTTAATTCTGTAGTTGAAAGTAACACTGAAAGTATGGTAAACATCTTTTCTGTGGGATACTTCATCGTCAGGATTGGCCGGGAGAGGCACGTCAGGATCATACCCGTCCAGGAAGTCAGAGAAAGTGTAGCGCCCGTTCAGTTCCACACCTATGAGGATGTTCGGGTCAATAGTGAGTTTGGCTCCCAGCCCGGCAGGGATGACAGCAGTGAAACCACTCGATTTCTGTTCGGGGTTTGTGACCCATCGCTGTTCCAGTCTGTCATTGCCATTGACATTGAAAGATGCGCCTCCGATGCCGGTCATGGCGTAGAGGTCTATGCTCCTGAAGAAGTCCTTCAGCCTGTTCCTTGACCTGCCCCTGTAGGTCTGGAAGAGAAAACTGTTTCGTTCACGGTTTCTGATAAAATAGTACTCTCCGGCCAGCAGAGGCTCAAACAGTGATGTGACGGCTTCATAGTTGCGCAACTCATTTGATCCCCTGACATCAGTTGCATGGAGCATGATATAGGAGAGGCTCAGCCGTGCAGCTACATTATCAGTGATAAAGTACCTGAAAGAGCCGTTGACGTTGAACCTTGTCTGTTTGAAAGTAATATCCTTAAGGCCGATAGCGTTTTCCCCCAGGGAGAATCCGCCGATATCGCCATAGAACTGTGATGTGCCCAGGCCGGCTGATGCTTCATATCTCTTCATCTTCCACAACTGTGCAGAGACGAACGGTGCTGTAAACAGCACCACTAAGCACACCAGTATAAGACGTTTAATCATCAGTTATCCTGCAGTTGAGGCTACAAATATAAGTATTGTACCTCTATTTAAAACTTAAATATTCCTTAATTATTGTCAGTTACGGGGGTCAGCACCCCACATCAGCTTATTCCTCAGAGTGCTGAAAAAATCATTAGCGGCGGTGGTGACCGTGTTGAGTCTGACCTCTGCGCGGCGTATCTCGGCCGTGGTGCCCATCGGCACCGTCACAGACCTGGAGTCGCATGTCATGAGACAACCGCTGCTCCTTCCGCCGGTAACGAGGGTGACAGTGTTGTTGCCGTCGATGATGATAGGCCTGACGGTGAGGTTGTGAGGCGACATGGGTGCGATGATGATGCTTTCATCGGATGGAAAAAGTATCGGGCCTCCAACACTCAGGTTGTAGGCCGTTGAGCCTGTTGCCGTTGAGATGATCAATCCGTCAGCACGGTATGTATTGAGCAGGATGCCGTCAACACTGACGCCTATTGTAATCATGCTCTGGTCAGCCTTCTGTACCGTGAACTCATTGAGTGCCAGGGTACGTTCCGGACCGAAGAGCCCCTCAGGAGAGACGATTTCGAGCATTGAACGGCTGACGACCTCATACTCGCCGGCACAGAGCAGGTCTATTGACCTGCATATCTCATCATCATCGGGGATGTTTGCCAGGAACCCTAGCCTGCCGGTGTTTATCCCTGCTACGGGAACAGAGGTATTGCGTACCCGCCGGGCAGTCTCCAGAAAGGTGCCGTCGCCGCCAACGCTGATTATCAGGCACACATCATCAGGCAGTTCAGAATAGTCGGCAAAGGGGATGACCCTCTGATCGCCGGAAAAGCTGTTGCCGTTGGGCTCCATGATATTCAGGTAGATGGTGACGCCGCGTTCATGCAGTGCATCAATCAGCCTCAGAAGTCCGGCCGTGGTCTTCCCTGTCAGCCCCTTGCTGTATAGTGCGAATTTCTTTGACATCATGCGGAAGAGTTACATATTGAGGTATTTCATGAGCAGGTTGTACCTGTCAGTGTAAAACCGGTCGAGTTCATCATTGTCGGTGACCCAGGTTGTTACCTCGTAGGAGTATCTCTCAAATGTCCTGATGATGGAGGCCAGGTCCGTGGTGTTGACCTTGAGGGTTATCTCGAGGCTGGTGGAGTCGGGGTCGGAGGTGATGGCCATGCTCAGTATCCTGGCATCATTGCTTTCGACTATCTGGGAAATACGGCTCATGGAATAATCACGGGCGACGACATTAAGCATTATCACGCCGCCGGGCTGTTCTATGGAGGAGAAGGAGGCAACACCTTGTATCATATCATGATAGGTGATGACTCCCCGGTAATGCATCTGATCGTCAACCACCGGCACCACGCTCAGCTTGTATCTTGCCGAAAGCGCAATGACCTCATAGATATGCTGTGTCAGCTTCACGCACGGGCGGGGAAGCGACAGTTCATGGTTACCTATGGGTTCCTCCGGCTGGTTGAGGTCGAAGATGTCACTGTCGGAGATGAGTCCCAGGTAGTCGCTCTCATTCACTATCGGCAGATGTGATACCCTGAAGGTCTCCATCCAGTTCAGGGCCGTCTGTGCCGTGTCTGAGGTCTTCAGTGCCGGCACCACATCCGATATCAGATCTTTTGCAGTCATTCCGCGGGTCAAATTTCGATTAAAAGTACAAAAAACTACGTATCCGTGTAACTTTGCATTCTCAAACAAGATACAATGCAATGACGCGACTGAGTGTAAACATCAATAAGATTGCCACCCTGCGCAATGCCCGGGGGGGCAATGTGCCTGACGTCAGGCTTGCGGCAGTGAAGTGCCAGGCTTTCGGGGCCGAGGGAATAACGGTACATCCGCGGCCTGATGAGAGGCATATAACCTACAGGGATGTGCCGGTGATAAAGGAGGTCATCACCACGGAATACAACATAGAGGGCAATCCGGAGGCAAGGTTTGTGACGCTGGTGCTGGATAACCTGCCCGACCAGGTGACGCTGGTTCCTGATGCACATGATGCAGTGACTTCCAATGCAGGGTGGGACACCAGGGCCAACCTCGCTTTTCTCACCGATGTGATCGCCCGTTTTCAGGAGAAGGGAATACGCACCTCCATATTTACAGGCACTGATCCGGTGATGATTGAGTATGCCGCACGCACCGGCACTGACCGTATAGAGCTCTACACCGAGCCCTATGCTGCCATGTACGGCGCCGACAGGGAAGCGGCCGTGGCTCCCTTTGTCAGGGCAGCGGAGATAGCCCGTGAGGCAGGATTGGGTGTCAATGCAGGTCACGACCTTGACCTTAACAACCTGGCATGGCTTCATGCCAACATACCGTGGCTTGAGGAGGTATCGATAGGCCACGCGCTGATATCGGATGCACTCTGGTACGGACTTGAGAACACCATTCAGATGTATCTCCGTGAGCTGAGGCGCAGCTGAGAAGAGTCTACCTGAGATGTTTCTCCACGATGGTGCGGAGAACCTCTATGCCCACCAGGTTCTCACCCCCGCCGGGGATGATGATGTCGGCATATCTTTTTGAGGGCTCGATGAACTGCAGGTGCGACGGCTTCACCGTCTCATTGTATCTCTCCAGCACTTTGAGCACCGAGCGCCCCCGCTCCACGATATCACGCTGTATTACCCTTCCCAGCCGGTCATCGGCATCGGCATCAACGAAAACCTTGATGTCAAGCATCGGCCGCAGGCCGGGGTCAACGAGCACCAGTATCCCCTCCACAACCACCACCTCGGCAGGCTTGACGGGGATGGTCTCAGCAGACCTGACACAGGTAAGATAGGAATATATGGGCATCTCTATCGGCCGGCCGGCTCTCAGCTCCTTAAGGTGTGAGATGAGCAGCGGCCACTCAACGGAGTCGGGATGGTCAAAGTTGATCTTCTGCCTCTCCTCCACGGATATGTGACTGTTATCCCTGTAGTAGCTGTCCTGCGGAAGTATCACAACCTCCCCCGGAGGGAGCATCTCAATAAGCTTTCGTACTACGGTTGTTTTTCCCGATCCTGTTCCTCCGGCAATCCCGACAATAAGCATAAAAAGTGTATTTTTGTACCAAAAGTAGCAAATTATCCGTATGGTTAAACACATCGTGATCTTTAAGCTCACACCTCCCATGACCCCCGGGGAGAAGGAAGAATCCGTACGCAAGCTGAAGGAGTTTTTCGGTCCGGTAGGCAACAAGCTTGATTATATCATTGAATACCGTACAGGAGTTAACATCACTAAAGATGACCATTGCGGCGATTTTGTCATTGATGCTACTTTTGCTTCCCGTGAGGATCTGAAGCGTTACCAGATGAGCGATCCTCATCGTGCTGCCGTGGCGGCGGCAAAAGACATTAAGAAAGCCAAAGTGGTTGTTGACTACATAATATGATGATGAACTCACTCTATCCCCTCAGGTTCAGGCCCACACTCAAGGAGACGCTCTGGGGTGGCAGCGCCCTGCGCGAGCGGTTCGGCAAGAATGCCGGCCCCGGCGCCAGGGTGGGCGAAAGCTGGGAGATCAACGGTATGGCAGGTGCAAGCTCGGTGGTTGCCAACGGTTTTCTCAGGGGTAACAGCCTCGAGGAGATAATAGAGGTATACCTCGGTGACCTGGTCGGTGACAGGGTATACGAGAAGTACGGCAATGAGTTCCCACTGCTGATAAAGCTGATTGATGCCCGCGACACCCTCTCCATACAGGTTCACCCTGATGATGCGCTGGCATCCGAGAGACACCATGCCTGGGGCAAGACGGAGATGTGGTATGTGATCGATGCCGAACCCGGGGCACTGATCTACACCGGTTTCAGAAAGAAGACCAGCAGGGAGGAGTATCTCGCTCACCTGGCTGACAGTACAGTTGCCGGAATCATCAATGCCACGCCGGTATTCCCGGGTGACGCCTTCTTTATCCCGGCAGGGACTGTTCATGCCATTGGCGCCGGCGTGCTGCTGGCGGAGATACAACAGACCTCTGACGTCACCTACCGCATCTACGACTGGGACCGCATCGACGCTGACGGCAGGCCCAGGGAGATACACACTGAACTGGCCCTTGACGCCATCGACTTTGACAGGGACGATACCGGCCTCATCAGGCTGGAACCGGAGATAAACCAGGCAGTCCTGCTGACCGAGTGCAATTATTTCCGCACCAGCCTGCTGCAGTTTGACAGGCCCCTGATGAAAGATTTAAGCCTTACAGACTCCTTTGTAATTTATATCTGCACCGGAAGCATGGCAGTCATTGATTGTCTCGGCCATACCGAAGAGGTAAAGGCAGGCGAGACGATAATGATACCTGCCTCAGCCGACAGTGTGACACTTATTCCACAGGCAAGGGCTACCCTTCTGGAAGTATATATACCTTAATTAAAAAGAACTGAAATGAAACCTGAATGTAATTACCTGCGCAAACACCGTAGTGCAACAATCAGCTGCATGGAGGTTCACCCGATAAATCGGGACAGGCAACCATAACAATGAAATTAAAATATTATATGATGAAACAGATTCTGTCAATTGCCATCACTATCATAATGATACTGGCCGCATCGTGTGGCAGCGGCACCGGAGAGAGCGGAAGAAGCAGAAAGGCAGGGCATCAGCCCGATACAGGCTTCACCGGCATCAGGAACTACATCAGGGATGATGTCAAGGTCAAGGAAGTCGAATACAAAAACGGCGTCAGGGAGGGCATCACCCGCACATTTTACAAGGGTGGCGTCATCGAACAGGAGATACCCTATTCTGGCGACAAGAAGAACGGCGAGGCGAGGTGGTACTATCCTGACGGCAAGCTTTTCAGGGTCACCCCCTATGTCAATGACACCATCAGCGGCTCGCAGATACAGTATTACAAGAGCGGCCGCATCAAGGCAAAGCTCGACTATATCGACGGCAAACGTCTCCCCGGCCTGGAGGAGAACATGATCAACGGAACCAGGGTCACGGACTACCCCGAGATTACCTACAGGGTCAACGATCTCTACGATGAACGCGGGGTCTACAAGATATTCATTGAGATGTCAGACCTGGCGGAGAACGTGAAGTATTACAGGGGGGACTACGTCAACGGCCTTGTTGACCTTGACTCCCTCACGCTGCTGCTGCAGACTGCCACCACCGGGTACCTTGACCTCAGGAAGAGCCCGGGTCACAGTGCCGACTCTGTTGTGGTCATCGCCGCTTATCTCACCCGCTTCGGCAACAGGCTCTACTACCGGCTTGCGATACCTCTGCCCTACAAGGACCTGAACTAAGATGCAATGTCAAAAGCCTCTCCACCGGAAATCAGGTCAGCGGTATACATTAAAAGCAGCGCCAAAATAGGCCAGCTGCCACCGCCTGACCTGCCGGAGTTTGCCTTCACCGGAAGGTCAAACGTAGGCAAGTCGTCACTCCTGAACATGCTCGTCTCCAAAAAGGGCCTGGCAAAAATATCGGGTCAACCCGGAAAGACACAGTTAATAAACCACTTTCTGATCAACGACAGCTGGTATCTCGTTGACCTTCCCGGTTACGGTTATTCACGCGTCTCACAGAAGATGAGGGCTGAGTGGGATAAACTATTCATCTCGTACATCACCCACCGTGAGAACCTGATTTCACTTTTTGTGCTGATCGACGGGCGGCATGAGCCCATGGCTGCTGACCTGGCCTTCATGGAGAGACTGGCCCTCAATGGTGTTCCCTTCGCCAGGGTCTTCACCAAGATCGACAAGCTCTCAGCGGCGGAGGCTGAAAGGATACGGGCTGTGTATGACAGGGTCATGCTTGAGAGGTGGGAGAGCCTGCCTCCCTCGTTCGTCACTTCAGCAGCAAAGGGGACGGGCAGGGAGGAGTTGCTGAAATATATCACCAAAAACATGAAATTTTTCGGCAGAAAAAAATGATTTGAACCATTAATATTATTTTTACCTCATCATCCGGAAAATAACCGTCAAATTTCTCAGATATGAATGGCAGACCTCCCTTTAAGATCTTTTCATGCACCTCTTCACTTACAATAGCAAAAAAAATTGCCGGTCATCTTGGCATTGAACTCGGCAAGAGTACGCTGCTAAGCTTCAGTGACGGTGAGTTTCAGCCATGCTTTGACGAATCGGTCAGGGGCTGCCATGTCTTCATAATACAGTCGACCAACCCTCCGGCAGAGAATCTCATGGAACTGCTGCTGATGATCGATGCTGCCAAGAGAGCATCGGCCTACAAGGTCAATGCCATCATTCCCTATTACGGTTTTGCGAGGCAGGACCGCAAAGACAGGCCCAGGGTATCACTGGGCGCCAAGCTGACAGCCGACCTGCTTACGAAGGCAGGTGTTGACCGCATCATTACCATAGATCTGCATGCCGATCAGATACAGGGTTTCTTTGACGTGCCTGTTGACCATCTCTTTGGATCTGCACTCTTTGCACCCTACATCCGGAACCTTAACCTGCCAAACCTCACGATCTCGGCACCTGACATGGGAGGCTCGAAGAGGGCCAACGCCTACGCCCGTTACCTGGGCAGTGAGCTTGTGCTCTGCTACAAGCTGAGGAAAAAACCCAACGTTGTTGAGGAGATATCCGTGATTGGTGAGGTGGAAGGCCGCCATGTGGTAATCATCGATGATCTCGTTGACACTGCGGGTACACTCACCTTTGCCGCCACGGTAATGAAAGAACGCGGCGCGCTGAGCGTGAGGGCGATTGCAACCCACCCCGTCCTCTCCGGCGATGCCGTGGAGAAGATTGAAGCTTCACCCCTGGAGGAGCTGGTGGTCACCGACAGTATACCCCTTAACCAGCAGTCGGAAAAGATAAAGGTGCTCTCCGTCAGCGAGATCTTCGCTGAGGCAATAAAAGCAGTCTATACAAACAGTTCCATAAGCACCGGTTTTCTATTTTAACCTTTTTAGCTATATTTGCAGGCCAATTTAAAAACGTCAAACGTGTGATGGGAAGTTGCCTGGCATGCAACCTTGAGTAGCACAACAAATTAAAGACTAATGAAAAGTATCGAGATCAAAGCCGTCTCACGCGATCATTTCGGCAAAAAGAGTTCCAACAGCCTCAGAGCTGAGAACAATGTGCCTTGCGTAATGTACGGAGGGGAGAAAAACCTGCATTTCTATGCGCATGAAAATGCCTTCCGCAAGCTGGTGTATACCCCGGAAGTATATCTTGTCAACCTCAACATTGACGGAAAGAATTACAATGCAGTAATGAAGGACCTGCAGTTTCACCCTGTCAGCGACAAACTGTTGCACATCGACTTTATACAGGTAATTGAAAACAAGCCCGTTACAATCAACATCCCCATTAAAATCACCGGTGTATCTCCGGGTGTTAAAGCCGGAGGGAAACTCAGGATCAAGCGCAGGTCGCTCAGGGTCAAGGGCATGGCTGAATATCTGCCTGATCACCTTAACATCGACATCTCCAAACTTCAGATCGGACAGTCGATCAAGATCGGTGATCTCTCATATGACAAGCTTGAGATTATTGACAACAAGCGCGCTATGGTAGCTTCGGTAGCTGTTTCAAGGGTATCACTCAAGGAAGAGGAGCTTGCCCCCAAAGGTGAAGTAGCTGCAGGTGAAGCCACAACTGAAGGGCAGGGTGAGGCCGCTGAATAGTAGCGATGAAGTATCTTATCGCCGGTCTTGGCAACATAGGCGAAGAGTATAAAAACACACGGCATAACGTCGGATTTATGGTGCTGGATGCAGTTGCAACTGCATCCGGCATTGCTTTTAAGGACAGCCGTTACGGTTTCACCGCTGAATTGAATTACAAGGGTGCCAGGATGGTACTTCTCAAACCCACCACCCTGATGAACCGCAGCGGCAACGCAGTCCGCTACTGGCTCAACAGGGAGAATATCCCCCTTGAAAATCTTCTCGTTATCACCGATGACATAGCCATACCTACGGGCAGCATACGTCTTAGGGCAAAGGGAGGCGACGGCGGCCACAACGGCCTGGCAAACATCAGCGAGGTACTCGGCACAACAGGCTACCCCCGTCTGCGCGTGGGTATCGGCGACGCTTTCCACAGGGGCGGACAGGTGGATTACGTGCTGGGCGAATGGAGCGAAGAGGAGCTTACCGTGATTAAAAGGCGGCTGCCGCTCGCTGTCACAATGATACAGTCGTTTGTGACTGCCGGATGTGAACTCACCATGACAGCCTACAACAAGGCCGGAAAAACCCTCACTGATGACGGCTCAGAAGGGAGAACGGATAGATAAGTTTCTCTGGCACGTGAGGCTCTTCAGCTCCCGCAGCGCCGCCACCGAAGCATGCCGCAGGGGAAGGGTGACGGTCGACGGTCAGACCGTCAAGCCGTCACACTCCGTCAGCAAAGGAGCAATAGTGATCGTCAGAAAACCCCCGGTAACATATAGCTACCTCGTCATTGCAATCCCCGTGATCAGGGTGGGTGCGAAACTGGTGCCGGACTTCATCAGCGACTTCACACCTGATGATGAAAAAAACAAGCTGCTGCAGGGAAGGGTAGCCTCCGGCTACAGGCCTCGCGGCACCGGCCGCCCGACAAAGAGGGAGAGACGAGACCTGGAGGATTTTCTGAGTTAATCTCCCTGCCCATTAAAGTTGGCCCGGCACATTCTCTCAAGCAAGATGTACGGCCATCGGCGAAATTCCTGTGAATGAGGTGAAGCAATCTGTCTCGCCATCAGGGAAGACCCGGAAGATTTTCTCAGTTAATGCTGCACCATGCTGCTGAACAGGGTGGAAGATTTTCTCAGTTAATGCTGCACCATGCTGCAGAACAGGGTGGTATAAATACCTAAAATGGGCGCCACCGAACCAGGGAAACGGCTTTTTTAAGCCGTCACGGAAAAACTTTTTCTAACTTCGTATGCAGGAGAGCCGGCAGCTTTCCTTTTCGGGAACAATAAGTTTATCCGGGGTGGGGAATGGCAAAGCACAACATTGAAAAGTATGATCTTTTCTATCAGCTACTGAAGAACTACGTTAATCTGTGGCACAATTACATTTTTTACCGCAAGGTGCTGGCCTACGGCAGGGAGCACATTGACTTTTCGGTGCCGACGATATTTGCCCCCAACCATCAGAATGCGCTGATGGATGCCATGGCATTGATCGGCACACTCGACCGGCAGCTTATCTTCCTGACCAGGGCTGACATCTTCAGAAAGAAGTTCGTGGCACGGATTCTCTACAAGCTGAAAATGCTGCCGGTATACCGGTTCAGGGACGGGTATGAGAACCTGAAACAGAATGACGATACCTTCAGGGATACCCTGAGGGTCATGGAGAACCGTAACGGAGTGGTCATACTCCCTGAGGGCAGCCATGCCACTTTCAGGAAGCTCAGGCAGCTCAAGAAGGGTATCTGCCGTATTAGCTTCCAGACCGCAGAGGCCTCCGGCTTCAGCAAGGAGATAAACATCGTTCCCGTTGGCCTCGACTACTCCCACTACTGGCACTTCAGACAGGTACTCACCGTGGTCTACGGCCATCCCATACATGTCTCGGAATATTACGACTCCTACAAAGAGAACCCCAACAGGGCGATCCTGGAGCTGCGCGACAGGCTCTCCTCGGAGATGCAGAAGGTGATGGTGCACATTGATGATGAGCAGGATTATGATGCTATCAACGAGCTGCGCAGCATCATCAACGAGAAGTACAGTGACAGCATCCACTATCCCAAGCTCTTCCGCGACAAGAGGCTGGTAAGCAAGGTGAATGAGCTGAGGGCTGAAGACCCCGATGCTTACAGGAAGCTGTGCGATGACTCTCTTGCGGTCCGCGATATGGCCACCAGTCTCAAGGTGACCTACAGGCACCTGAGGAAGAAGAAGCATCCTCTTATGTGGCTCATCCTCTCAGGGCTGCTGCTGCTGGCTACCCTGCCGGTCTTCATCCTTGGTGCCAGCCTGAACATACTAATGTTCCAGGTAGCTTACATCCAGGCCCTCAAATCGAAAGACCCGGCCTTCATCAGCACGGCACGGTACGGATTCTTCCTTGGTCTGAGCTTTATCTTAAGCCCGGTCTACCTCGTGCTTGCACTCATCTTCATCAAGCCCTGGTGGCTGGCAATCATAGCCTTTCTCATGGTACCCGTTCTGGGTATCATGGCATGGAACTGGTTCCTGCTCTACCTCAGGACGGTCGGTGGCTTCCGGATACTCAGACTCATAAGTACCGGCAACCCGGTCTTCACACGGCTGCGTGACACATACAACAGCCTCATCAAACGAGTAGCTGCTCTCTGACAATGAAGGATATTTTCACCGGGAAAGTGGTCTGGATCACCGGAGCCTCGTCAGGCATCGGGGAAGCACTGGTCTATGCCTTCGTCCGTGGTGGAAGCCGGGTCATAGCCTCATCAAACGACAGTAACGGACTCAGTAAGGTTGCCGGCAACTGTGCATCCCTGAAGGGGAGCATCACAATCGTGCCTTTCGACCTTGGCGACACCGGCACCATAGAAAAGACGGTATCACGGGTGGTACAGCAGGAAGGAAGAGTTGACATGCTGCTTAACCTGGGTGGCATAAGCCAGAGAGCCCGCATCAGCGAGACGCCGCTGTGGCTCGACCGTAAGATCATGGAGATCAACTATTTCGGGACCATAGCCCTCACAAAGGCGCTGCTGCCCCACATGATCACCGCCGGAGGAGGCCATATTGCCGCTACCAGCTCAATATCAGGGCGGTTCGGCTTTCCTCTCCGCTCTGCCTACTCGGCATCAAAACAGGCCCTCCACGGTTTCTTTGAGACGCTGCTCCTCGAACATGCCCGTGATAATATCAGGGTCTCCGTGATTATACCGGGAAGGGTGAGAACTATGATATCATACAATGCCCTCACGGCTACAGGCGACAGTCACGGCAGAATGGACGAAGGCCAGGCCGGGGGGGTTACGCCTGAGAGGGCTGCGAAGCAGATAATCAGGGGGCTGAGAAGAAACAGAAGAGAGATACTTGTCGGCAGCAGTGAGCTGCTGATGTTGAAGATAAGAAAGTACCTGCCGGGGCTCTTTTTCAGGATAGCCGGCAGGATCAATCCAAACTGACCAGGAGATGAAGATAAAGGGATATATCATCAGCGGTATACAGCAGATGGGCGTCGGGGTTTATGACCTCGAGAAGGCATGGGACTGGTATATCAGGGCCTTCGGGATGGACTGCCGCATCTTTGAGGATGAGGCGGAAGCAAGGCTTATGCTACCCTATACCGGCGGAGAGCCGCGCAGCAGGCATGCCGTGCTGGCTATGAACCTGCAAAGCGGCGGTGGGTTCGAGGTGTGGCAGCATAAGGGCAGGAAACCAAAGTACCGCGACCGCGAGACCAAACTCGGCGACCTGGGTATCTTCGCCTGCAAGATGAAGGTGAAAGATGTGGATGCTGCATGGCAGTACTGGACCGACAGCGGCGTGGAGGTGCTGGGCACCCCGGTGGCAGACCCGTCAGGCAGGAAGAGCTTTTTTGTCAGGGACCCGTTCGGGAATATCTTTCATATAGTAGAGGCCACCGACTGGTTCATGAACCTGAAGAAGATCTCGGGGGGTTCTTACGGGGCGATAATCGGGGTTACTGACATAGAGAAGTCAGTTAAGCTCTATTCGGACATACTGGGTTATGACCGGGTAGTGTACGACATCACTGGCACCTTCGATGATCTGGCAGCAGTGCCCGGAGGCGACGGTCTGTTCAGGCGCGTACTGCTGGCACCCTCAAGACCTTTTCACGGTGGTTTCAATCCCATCTTCGGCCAGAGTGTGATAGAACTTACGGAAGCACGTGACCGTAAAGCCACACGGATATTTGAAGGCCGCTACTGGGGTGACCCCGGCTTCATCCATCTCTGCTATGACATCAGGGGCATGGATAACCTTCGCAGCTACTGCAGCGAGGCCGGTTTTCCCTTTACCGTCGACAGCCAGAAGAGCCATGACGGAGACAGCTTTGACATGGGTGAGGCTGCAGGCTACTTTGCCTATATCGAAGACCCCGACGGCACCCTGATAGAGTTTGTGGAGTCACACCGGGTGCCGATCATAAAAAAGCTGGGATGGTATCTCGACCTGCGCAGGCGCGACCCGAACAAACCACTCCCCTCGTGGATGATCAAGTCACTGAGATTCTCAAGGGTAAAACCAGGGAGTAGTGGAAGGAATTAAGAATTAAGAATTAAGAATCAGGTATTTAGGCATTGTCAAACTGATGATTGCTTTTAGCCACCACAGCCTTGGCGAAGGTGGCCGACTGATTACTGCGCCAATGCCCGGGCCTGGCCCATGACCCGCATGAAGTTGCCTCCCCAGATCTTGGCGATATCCTCACGGCTGTAACCGCGCCTGATAAGTTCTTTGGTGATATTGCTCATCGTTGAGACATCCCTGCAACCTTCAATGCCGCCGCCGCCGTCGAAGTCAGAACCTATGCCCACATAGTCGATGCCGATTATATCAACCACGTGCTGAATATGGTTGACGGCATCAGTTACTGTTGCGAGCTTTACATATTTGTTCTTTAGTTCAGAAAACTCCCTCCAGCGCTGCTCCTTCATCTCGTCAGTCATCTCCTCAGTGTTGCTGCTCCACTTCTCACGGAGCTCCTTCACCTTCTCATCAAACTCGGGATTGGGCTCGGGCTGCTTCAGGTAGTCACTCAGCAGGCATATCTGTATCACCCCGCCATTCTTCTTCAGAGCCAGAAGCATGTCGTCATCCAGGTTGCGCGGGCTCTCGCACAGTGCCCTGGCCGATGAGTGAGAGGCTATGACCGGGGCTTTTGAGATGTTAAGCACGTCATAGAACGACTCGTCAGAGATATGTGATACATCCACCAGCATACCTACCCTGTTCATCTCTCTGACCACCTCCTCACCGAAGGGTGAAAGGCCTCCGTGTTCCGGTCCTCCCTTATCGGTGGAAGAGTCGCAGATATCATTGTTTGATGAGTGACAAAGGGTAATATAGCGGGCCCCCAGATCATAATACTGCTTTATCCTGGAAATATCGGTTCCTACCGGGTAGCCGTTCTCGATACCCATAAAGATGGCCACCTTCCCTTCCGACTTCAGCTTCAGGGCATCGTCTCGGGTAAGGGCTAGGCCTGCCAGATTGCTGTTTCTTTTAACATTGACCTTCACGGAGTCAAATGTGCGGAGAGTATTCCGGTGCTCAGTCTCAAATGCTTCAGCCGTTCTCGGCCCCTGCCCGATGAAGATGGCAAAGAACATGGCATCGAGGCCGCCCTCCTTCATGCGTGGGAAATCGACGCAGCCGTTGTCATTGCGTACAGCCGGGTCAAATCCACCCCTGGCCAGTCTCATGGGCGTGTCACAGTGGGTGTCAACGGTGAGCATCTCCCCATGCAGCTTTTCAGCCTTGCGGTCAATCCTCTCCTCCTCGGTGGCACAGCCGGCAAGGAGGAACAACAATGTGAAAATCAAATATACTGCTCTCATTATGATCGGTTTGGTTGCCTGCGCTAATATAAGAATATCAAACGCTGCTTATCATCAATTCATGCAGGCGCAAAGTATAAAAAAGGTTAAAAGTCTGCAGCAGAGGCGGCGGAGCACACAGGAAGCGAAGCGACGTAGTCCCGCGACAGCGGGTGGGCGCAGAAGCGCACA
>WOYI011489090.1_pt1 | contig 53588 bp, 53 predicted proteins | sample 6423411 | NCBI WGS metagenome assembly WOYI01 (sample SAMN13441803, study PRJNA592873) | oil field metagenome | biome: oil field; feature: oil-well bore; material: oil-contaminated soil; isolation source: oil-contaminated soil from oil-well borehole | place: Germany: Wietze | collected 2016-10-18 ... | reverse complement strand
TTGATTCCCGCGGCCGCGGAGAGAGGCGGGAAAAACCGTGGAGTAAGCCTGTCGGTGGTCGTCCGCAGAGGCCATGGAGCGGGAAAGAAAAGAATTACGGCGGTCCGCGCAGGCCGTGGAAGAAACGTGAGGAAAGCCCTTCCGTTCCTTTCAGGCGCGGAGAACATCCGGGAGCCGAACGTAAAGAACGCGGGCGTTTCGTCAAACCGTGGGAGAGAGCGGTTCAGGCGCCATCGGGCGCGGGACGCAGAGAATCAGGGGGTTCGTTTGATTCCCGCGGCCGCGGAGAGAGGCGGGAAAAACCGTGGAGTAAGCCTGTCGGCGGTCGTCCGCAGAGGCCATGGATCGGGAAAGAAAAGAATTACGGCGGTCCGCGCAGGCCGTGGAAAAAGCGTGATGAGGGTCAGGGCCCATTCAAACGGGAAGCACGTCCGGCGGCGGGGCATAGAGAACGCGGTAGTTTCGTTAAGCCGTGGGAGAGGGGTAAACAGGTTGTTTCCGGTAAATATCCTTTCAAGCCGGCGCGCAGAGAAACAGGCGTTTCCGTCCGCGATGATAAACGGGGTAAGTCCTTGAGTAAGCCGGGAGGAAAACGCTCGTCAAGGCCCTGAAAAAGTTAAGACTTTCCCAGAACCCGAATTGAATATGAGATTAAAACTGAATGTCTATCCGGTGATACCGGATATGGAAGAGAAGATCGTGGAAATAGTCAACAAGGCGGTGGAGAATCGCGCCAGGCTGGTAGAGATAGCCTACGGCGAGGCCGCCGACCACGTCAAGAAACGCATTCTTAACTGTCTTAACAGGAAAGATATCCGTCCTCTTTATTCCCGGCTGGAAAAGACCGATAAAGGCTGGGGTAGGATATACCTGCATTTCCGCTGGTAGCGCCCCTTTTCCGTATTAGGCCTCGGTATTTATTTTGATTCACGTAAGGATATGAAAGCGGCGATTTTTTTGTTGTTTTCTATAGGACATTTGTTATAATGATAACTGTTGAAACTTTAGGACAGATGTCCTATCAGAGAAAAGGGCGAGTATGTTTGCCGACGGGAGTAGTAAAATAGCGAAGATAATGAGCGCGGCGGGTATTTCCCGCTCAGAGCTTTCCAGGCGCCTGGGGGTGAGTTATAAGACCGTTTACCGCTGGCTGGACAAGGGCGTCAGGCCTCATCCGGCCCAACTTCGTGAAATAGATCGTATTTTTCGCGAATTCGTGGATCTGCCGGGCGAACTTTATTCCGTCAGAAAAAAGTTCTCCCGTTTTTTACGCGCTTTGAGGAACGATGGAAAATTGAAAAACAGTTTTATAATCGAGAGCGTTTACCATTCCGGGGCCTTGTCCGGCAGCCGTATGTCACGGGAAGACCTGCGCTGCATTTTTGCCGGCAATAAACCGCGCGCCAGGGAACTGAAAGAGATACTTGAGAGCCTGAATATGCTGAACGCCGCGCGTTTCACTCTGGAGAATTCCCGCCCTGGTTTCCATGCAGGGCGCGGTTATCTGATGAAACTACATGAGATCCTCACCTATAATTTCCCCAGCCACATGCCGGGGCGGTTCAGACTCCCCGGGACTGCGGAGCACGGGTTCCAGCTTCGTCTTAATCGGCTCTTGAAAATGTTGAGCGCGGTTCCGGTGGACCCGGTCAGGGAGTCGGCCCGCTGCTACGCGGAGATGGTGTCTTTGCGTCCATTCTGCGGCGCGAACGGGAGAGCGGCGCGTATGCTGATGGATACCCGTTTGCTTTCTTGCGGCCTGCCGCCGGCGATCATTACGTTTGAATCCAGGGACGTTTTTCTTAGACTGGTCGAGCGGGCTTCCGGAGGAGACGTGGAAGCTTTGGCCGGATTCATCAGCGAACGCGCTGCCGCAACGCCCGGCCTTTTCCCTCAAGAGGCCTGAAAAGCGGCCGGGTTCCGCGCGGTCATGGTTTGGCCGTTGCGAGAAAATTCATTTGCCTGCCTGTATTTAGGTGTTATACTAAAAACTCAAGATATAAAGAGCATGCTCATAACGGGGTCCGGCTCATCGTTATACCTCGACGTCGCTAAAACCCCGCCCTTAAGGGCGAGGTTAATAAAGGTGCCGCTCAGTATCAGAATTATGAGCAAACCACAGCCTAAAGGCTGTGGTTTGTCGAATTGATCGCCGGAGGGTGTTATAAATGGTCGGGCCGCCATTCCGTTCTGCCGGAACGGCGGTTTTTTGTTTTTAGCTTGCGACACGTATTAGGATGCGCGAGGAGGGTAAACGCATGAAACGAATAATTCTTTTAATAATTCCGCTTTTGATAATCGCTTCCCTGGTATTTACCGTTTTCGGGATAATGCAGATACGTTTTACCGAGGATAAACTTATGGACGACCTGCGCCGAAAAGCCAGGACCGTGGCCGAAAGCGTTGAGCTTTCCGCGAAGTTCATCCTGCAGAACCGGGATATGGCTCTCGCAGGCAGGCTGGTGGAGAGTTTTCAAAAAAGAGATCGTCTGCAGGGGTGCGTTATTTATGACAGCGAAGGCAGGGTGCTGGCAGTGACCAGGCGTATCAGGGAATGGCCGGATAGGGAAGACAATAATCTCAAAGATATTCTCGCCGCCGGTACCGCGCGCGGCAGCCTGAAGACTTACGGAGAATATACCGCTTACAGTTATATCCAGCCGGTCCTCGGGGATGACGGTATCTCTCTGGGATTCGTGGAAGTCGTTTACGACACGTCCTATCTTTTGACTACCTTGACCGAAATGTGGCGCGGCGTGAGCCTGACCCTGATCATCCTCCTTTCGTTGATCGCCTTCTCGGCATTCCTGATCCAGAGGCAGATTTATATAATCCCGCTGCGCCAGCTGACGCAGTGGTTCAGGTATTTCCAGAGAGGGGATATAGATAAACTGCGTCCTTTCGAGGATAAGGGGGAGTTCGGCCGCCTGGCCAGTGAGGTGGAACAGGTGGCTTTAAGTCTGCGCGTGGCGAGGAAGGTGGTCTCCGAAGAGGCCCAGGTAAGGGTGAGGCATGATGAGTTGTGGACGGAAAAGAAACTGCGCGATTTCGTGCAGGCCAAGCTGGGTGAAAACGCTTTGTTTGTGGTCTCCAACAGGGAACCGTTTATGCACGTGGCCGAAGGAGACAAAGGCTTGATTCGTTGCCTGCGCCCGGCGAGCGGCGTGGTCACCGCCATCGACCCTATCCTGCGGGCCTGCGGCGGGACCTGGGTCGCACACGGCAGCGGCAATGCCGACCGGCAGTTCGTAAATTCGCGCAATAAGCTCGGAGTCCCTCCGGAAGACAACAGGTATATACTTAAAAGGGTCTGGCTCTCCAAGGAAGAGGAAGAAGGGTATTACTACGGGTTTTCCAACGAAGGGCTCTGGCCGCTTTGTCATATTACTCATACCCGCCCCATTTTCAGGGAGACCGATTGGAAAGAGTATTGCAAGGTCAATCGAAAATTCGCCGATTCTCTGCTGGAAGAATTGCCGGAAGGGGAGTCTTTTGTCTTCATCCAGGATTACCATTTTACGATGCTGCCGGCATATATAAAGGAGAAACGCCCGGACGTTACCATAGCGTTGTTCTGGCATATCCCCTGGCCAAACCCCGAAGCCTTCGCGATCTGTCCTTTTCAACAGGAGATATTGAACGGCCTGCTGGCCTGCGACCTCATAGGATTCCATCTGCAGTATCACTGCAATAATTTCCTGGACACGGCGAACCGTTTGATAGAATCCCGGGTGGACACAGAGAAGTTCAGCGTGGTCCGCGGCAGCAAGGAAACGCTGGTGCGCGCTTTCCCGATCAGCGTGGGGAAGTTCAAGGAGTCGGAGCGCGGCAAATACAGGGAGGCGGGCGCCAAGATCAGGAAGGAGTTCGACCTCTCAGGCAAAATAACGGCCGTTGGCGTGGACAGGATAGATTATACCAAGGGGCTGGTGGAAAGGATACTGGCGATAGACAGGTTTCTTGAGAAAAACCCGGCGTACCTGAATAAGTTCGTTTTCATACAGCTGGCGGCTCCCAGCAGGACGCATATAAAAAGGTACCATGAGCTTATGGGAGAGATAGACGAACTCGTGGAGAAGAAGAATTGGAAATATTCCAACGGCGAATGGAAGCCGATCATTTACCTGAAGAGACATTTTTCCCCGGAAGAGATACAGCCTTATTATGAGATCGCCGATCTATGCGTAGTCAGCTCCCTTCATGACGGGATGAACCTGGTAGCGAAGGAATACGTCTCTTCGAAGGCGGATGGTGAAGGCATGCTGGTCTTAAGTTGTTTTACCGGAGCGGCGAGGGAATTGACCGACGCGGTGCTGGTGAATCCGTATTCCATAGAAGAGTTCGCCGACGCCATCAAGCTGGCGGTAGAAATGCCGGCGGAAGAAAGATTGCGCAGGATGAACAATATGCGCAAGGTAGTGGCGGAGAATAATATTTACCGCTGGGCCGGCAGTATTATCGGAGATATGGTGGCAATGAAGAAGCCGGTTGTCCCTTAACCTGTATGTATTGAAAAATCAAGCGGCAAATTTGCCTTAAAGGATAGGTTGGATGCAGCGTCTTGACTTACAAGAAAACCGGCTGCGCGCGCGGCTAAAACGGGGCAGTCTCTTCGTTTTTCTCGATTATGACGGCACTCTTGTTCCTATCGCCGGCAGGCCGCAGGATGCGCGCACACCGGCGAAGACGGCGCGGCTGTTGAAGCGTCTGGCCTCTCTGCCCGGATGCCGGGTGGCGGTGGTTAGCGGCAGAGCGCTTTCCGATATCAGGAAACGTGTGGGTGTCGGCAACATCGTTTATGTCGGCAATCACGGTTACGAGATGTTTATCCCGGGGAAAGGGGAATTGGATTATGCCCCGCCGGGTTACCGGGCGGTATTGTCCGGTATAAAGAAGAGGATCACCGCCGGAGTGAACGGAATCAAGGGGATAGTCTGCGAAGACAAACGTATATCTCTGGCGTTGCATTTTCGGCTGGCGGATAAGCGGGGGACACTGCTGGCGAAGAAGGTTTTTCGGGGCGCGGTCGCCCGGGCCGTAAGCGAAGGCGCGGCCGCCGTTAAAAAAGGCAAAAAAGTCCTGGAGATATTGCCGCCGGGCAGGCATAATAAAGGCACGGCCGTTAAAGAGATATTGCGCGGCGCCGGAAATATAACTCCGCTTTATTTGGGAGATGACAGAACCGACGAGGACGCCTTCCGCGCGCTTAAACACCAGGGAATAACCGTTTACGTGGGCGCTAAACGCGGTTCGGCGGCCGGATATTATCTGGATTCGCCGCGGGAGGCTGTTCTTTTTCTGCGGGAATTACGCGCGCTCAGGGAGGAAACCATATGCCGGAGCTAAAAAGGGCGGCGGAACCTTTCGTTTTCTTTTCGCGCCTGAATTTGCCGGAATTGACCGGCTTGAAGGCTGCGACTATCCCACAGCTGCTCGGTCTGATCAAAAAGGTGCCGGGCGCGGCCATTTATCATCACACGCACAGTTTTCTGCAGCAGCACGACGCCTTCGTCTCAGAACCTTTGAACGATTTCGCTTATTGGGTCTCCTCGGCCGTAGGGGATGCCAGGCTGGGGGAAAAGCTGGCGGCGATAGACACCGTCCAGTTCTCTTCCATACGCGAAATAAGAGCGGCCATCGTTTCCGTGATAGAAGGGCACTTGAAAGAATCTCCGCTTGCCCAATTCCGGTTTTCCGGCGAGGGAGAAGAGTTTTATTTCGTCAAATCGGTGAGTTTTATTTATTCGCTCGGCCGGCAGGCTTACACGCTGAAAGAATTCCTTGACATATTGAAGCAGGTGAGCGTGGACTGTATATATTTTCACTTTATAGAGGCGAAACTGAGGCTTGAACATAACCACAACGATTTTTCCAGCTGGATAAGGCTTTCCCTGGGCGATGAGGAGACCGCCGGCCTGATATCCAGGCTCGATCCTTATACCCAGAGTCTGGATGGACTAAAAAACAGCATAGTGTCGATAGTGGAGAAAAAGATAGGTTGTCTATGTCGAAGCTGAAGGATTATATACCGGTAGTGGGACAGGCGGTAGTGGACGACCTTAATATTCTGGCGGAGAGGCTGCGCGGTAAAAGGATACAGCATGTTAATTCGACCGCCGTAGGAGGCGGGGTGGCCGAGATATTGAACCGGATGGTACCTCTGCTCAAGGAGGTTGGGGTCGACACTTGCTGGGACGTGATAAAGGGCGGAGAGCAGTTTTTTGAAGTGACCAAGAAATTCCACAACGCGCTGCACGGCAGGCCGGAAGAAGTGACCGCTGCCGATTTCGAGATATTCCGCGAGACCGGCAGGAAGAACGCGCAGGAAATGGATACCGGCGCGGACATCGTTTTCGTCCACGACCCCCAGCCGATAATGCTTGTGGAGAAGAAATCCGGGAACAAGTGGCTCTGGCGCTGTCATATTGACGTCTCCAATCCTTCGCGCAGGGTTTGGGATTTTCTCATGGATTTCATCCCGCGTTACGACTCCGCAGTTTTTTCGGCGCCTTCTTTCTCCAGGCGGCTTCCCATCAGGCAGTTTCTTATTTCTCCTTCGATAGATCCTTTAAGCGACAAAAACCGGGAACTGCCGAATGAGACTGTTAAGCAGGTGATGGATAAATACGGTATCCCGCGCGATAAACCGGTGATTACTCAGATATCGCGTTTCGACCGCCTGAAGGATCCGGTAGGGGTGATTGAAGCTTTCCGTTTGGCGCGCAAGCACGCCGACTGCCGGCTCGTACTTGCCGGGGGCACTGCTTCCGACGACCCTGAAGGTATGTCGGTCCTTTCCGAAGTCAGAGAAAAAGCGCAGGGAGATCCCGATATACACATATTGCTTATGAAGCAGAACGATCTCGAGATAAACGCCCTGCAAAGAGGCTCCACGGTGATTATGCAGAAGTCGCTCAAAGAGGGGTTCGGCTTGACGGTTACCGAGGCGTTATGGAAAGGCAAGCCCGTAGTGGCTTCAGGGGTCGGCGGGATACCTCTGCAGATAAAGCATCGTTATTCGGGGCTGTTGTGTCATTCAATAGACGGGGCGGCTTTCGCCTTGAAACAACTGCTCGGAAATCCGGCTTACGCCTCCGGGCTCGGCGAGAACGGCCGCCGGCACGTCCGCAACAACTTTCTCCTCACCACGCATTTGAGGAATTATCTGCTGCTTTTCGTCTCGCTGTATACCAGCGGAGACGTGATCAGAATATAGTTTTAAAAATCGAGAAAAAAACCCCGGGCTCCACTGATAGGGAATCCACCTTTTACTGGACTTTCAGGCCGGATAGAGGATAATACTCTGGATGAGCGGACTTAAGAACGCTAAAAACAATATGTTAAGAAAGGTTTCTCCTTTTTATTGGCTGAGAAGAATGTATGACTGGACGCTGCGGCAGTCCGGTTCGCCGCACGCGCCTCGGGCGCTTTTCGGGGTGGCGTTCATAGAGAGTTCGGTTTTTCCGGTTCCTCCGGACGTCCTGTTGGTGGCGATGACCGCGGCCAAGAGGGAGAAATGGTTGAAATATGCCTGTATATGCACGGCGGGATCGGTCCTGGGCGCGCTCCTGGGATATTCTATTGGGTTCTTTTTGTACGAAACTATCGGAAAATGGATCATAAATACTTATAATTTGCGGGAAGTGATATCGGTTATCGGCAGGAAATACGGCGAGAACGCCTTTTTTACCGTTTTTACCGCTGCCTTTACTCCCATACCTTACAAAGCGATAACTATCTCTGCCGGGGTCTTCAGAATATCCCTGCCGGTGCTGGTGTGCGCTTCCTTGGTCGGCAGGGCCGGGCGATTTTTTATGGTCTCCGGGTCCATAAGGATATTCGGGGCCGGGATCCAGAAGACGGTCGAGAAATATTTTGATATCTTTTCCGTGGTTTTCCTCATTTTGCTTATCGGCGGTTATCTCTGGCTGAAGCATGCGGCAGGATAAAAAATAATTCCCCGCGCCCGGGGAAGTCATTCTTTCATACGGAGGTGAGATGTGTTCAAGCGAACAGCTCTTTCCATAGTCTGTGCCGGCCTGGTTTTCAACCTTTGCGGCTGCGTGGCACTGTTGGCAGGCGCTGTCGGAGGAGGCGTGGGGACCGCGGTTTGGCTGTCGGGAAAACTCGTTTATGAAACCGGCGTTCCTTTAGAGGAAGCTCTGCGCGCCTCTAAAGAAGGGTTGAGAGACAAGGCGATGCTCATAAGGAAGGAGACCGTCAAGAGCGACATGGCGCAGCTGCTCAGTACTTATTACGACGGCAGCACGGTCTGGGTAGATATCCACCGTATTTCACCAAGTGTCTCCCGTATAGAAGTACGCGTGGGGGCGAAAGGCGACAAGGCGGCGGAAAGAATCCTGATGGATAGTATTGTCAGGCATCTGCCGGAACGCCGTTAACGTTTTATCCTTTGCGGGTTGAGCAGTATTTCCAGGACCAGGGCGGCGAGCGTTATCCCGAAGGCCGCCGGCACCGTCGGTACACTGCCGAGTATCTGCCGTTGACGTCCCCTTTTGAAATATTCTTCTTCTTGTTCTGCGGTTGAGGCCGCTGCGGGTTTCTCCTCGGAGTAAACGCAGAGTATGTCTGAAGTGGTCCCGTTTTTTCTGAGGCGTCTGCGCAGTCTCTGCGCCAGCGGGCAGAAGAGAGCCTGTGCGATGTCTCCCGAGCGCACCGCAGAGGGGTCTTTTCTTAACGCGGCGCCCATGGACGAGACCGAAGGTATTCTATGGGCCGCCAGATAAGCGAGTATTTCCGTCTTGGGCCCGAGAGAGTCGACCGCGTCCACCACCACATCGCTTCCCGAACAGATCTTGCCTATATTACTCCCGTCAACCATTTCGTTGAAGAGCGTTATCCCGTTGGAAGGGTTTATGGAAAGTACGCGGGCGGCGGCGGCCTCGGTTTTGTATTTGCCTACCGTCTCTTCCAGCGCCAGCATGTTGCGGTTGAAGTTGCTTTTTTTTATCACGTCGAAATCCGCCAGGTTGAAATTTCCTGTCCCGGCGCGCGCCAGACTTTCCAGACAATGACTGCCTACCGCGCCGAGACCGATTATCGTCACGCGGCTTTTGCGCAGGAGGGACAATGCTTTCTTACCGAGCAGTAATTCCGTGCGTAAAAAGCGATCCATTATTCCAAATCCTTTCTTCCAGTTCTTCGCGTTCGACGCGCAATATTTCCGCGGCCTTTCCGTACACCCGTGATAATAGACCGGCGTACGCTGGACCGTTCACCTCTCCGTTAAACCTGTAGGGGAAGTCGGTCTCCAGCAGCAGCCGGTCTGTCGGCACGGCGTGGAGCGTCATTTTGACTTCCGGGTTGCCGGAGAAGAGCGCCTGGGGAGAGAAGGACACGAAAGCCCCCAGGACCGCGAGTTCCGCAAGCTCCTCAGGCTTGCCGGAAAAGGCGTGCAGCAAGAACGGCGGCAGTTCCCGGCCGTATGATTTAAGGATATCCAGCAATTCTTTCCAGGCCTTCACGCAGTGTATCGTTACCGGCCTGCGGATTTGAATTGCGAGTTCCAGTTGTTTGCGGAATATATCCTCCTGTAGGAATATATCCGGCCCGCGTTTACCTTTGTCAAGTCCGATCTCCCCGATTGCGCAGAAGGAAAACGTTGTCATTATTTCCGAAAGTGATTCCAGCCATCCGGCCGGGGCGGAATCTGCATGCCAGGGGTGCAGGCCGAAGAAAGGGACTATCACCCGATCGGATGCCAGGTCTTTCAGGAGTTGAAAACTGAGCGGCGAAGTGGCATCGCAGAATATGCGTTTTATCCCGGTGGAAGAAGCCTCGCGCAGTAATTCAACCGCGGTGGCTGCTCCGCAATCCTGTATATGCGAATGCGCGTCCTGCATCATAACTTATATGATAACCAAACCTGCCGTTAAAGGCAAGAGTAGAAAAGCCTTTTAATTCCGGGGACACAATACTTAACAGCCTGCTGAAAACCCTGATTTGTCATCCTGAGCGCAGCGAAGAATCTCATCTCTCGACGAGATTCTTCGGCCTGCGGCCTCAGAATGACTACGTGTGGGACTTTTTTAGCAGGCTGTTAAGTATTTATGCTTGGCCTACTTTTACGTATTGTGTCCCCGGATTGCGGCAAAACATCTTGACAAAGGCAGAAAAACGATGGTTAAATAATAAAAATAATCGTTTGGGTATATTATTGAAAGGTGGCGTTTTGTGATTAAAAGAATCGTTCTCGCGGTTTTAGGAGGCATTTTAATATTGTTTTACGGATTGAACGACTGTTTTGCCGAGGATATTACTATTACTACCTATTATCCTTCGCCTAACGGCATCTATGATCAGTTACTGGCCAGTAAAATGGCTGTCGGCGATATGAACGGCGACGGCAGTTTAAATGCTTCCGATATACCGACCACCAGCGGTAATCTATTCGTCAAAGGAACGATCGCAGTCAACCGGACCACGCCTCTTAGCGGCGCGGACTGGGACCTGATAAAACTGGACCTTAACGGCTTCGGGCTGGCAGCCGACAGTAATGCTTCGGTATTATTCGGCCCGGCTGCAGGCCATTCTACCATAGAATTGCGTGAGATAGATAATTCAGGAACGCCTCATATCGATTTTTCCAACGATAATAGCGTGGATTATGACGCCAGGATTATACTGCTGGATAATAATGAATTGAATATCCAGGGTGCCAACCTGGTCATAGGAGATGCCAATACCACACCGGCCCTGGAATTGTACGTAAACGGCAGGATGGGCTGTTCCAATCCGCAGGCTTCAGCGACAAAGCACGTTTTTGATGTCGCTGAGATCATGCCTGTGGAAGGAGAAGTGTCACCGGGTGATGTCGTCGTGCTGGTAGCGGGAAAGGACCGTGTGTTGTCTCGTGGTAAAGTCCCTTATGACCGTTTGGTAGCTGGAATAGTATCATCCGAGGAAAATTCGGCAAAGAGCACGGCCATTTTTTTAATAGGAAACAAGCAGGACGCTATGCGCAAGACTGGCAGACAACATGAGTTTGTTACAATTGTCGGACAAGTGGCGGTTAATGTTTGTCTTGAAAACGGTAGCATAGAACCCGGAGACCTACTGGTTACCTCTTCCGTTCCCGGATACGCGATGAAAGGGATGGATCAGCAGAAGATGTTTGGAGCGGTTGTCGGTAAGGCAATGGAACGTTTTGCTCCGCAGGACCCTGCGCAGGATAAAGGGCAGATCATCGCACTGCTTTCATTACACTAATATACATTATATTATTATATTAACCACATATTTATAGTATTGTATTTGACAAAAACCGCGCTTTATTGTAATATAAAAAAATTCTACTGAATATTAAAATTAACGGAGGCTGGAAATGGGCAAAATGACGGTAAAAGATATCGACTTTAAAGGCAGAAACGTTCTGATGCGGGCTGATTTTAATGTACCGCAGGACGCTTCGTTGAATATTACCGACGACACGCGTATCCGCGCCACTCTGCCGACGATAGAATATATCCTGAATAACGGAGCCGCCAGGCTGGTGCTGATGAGTCATCTCGGCAGGCCGGATGGAAAGATAGCGGCGAAATACAGCCTGGCGCCGGTCGCCAAGAGACTCGCCGAATTGCTCGGACAGCCTGTGAAATTCGTTTCCGACTGCGTGGGTGAAGCGGTAAAGGCAGAGGTTTCGTCGTCAAAAGACAAAGTGGTGCTTCTGGAGAATCTGCGTTTTCATTCCGAAGAAGAAGCGAATGATCCGGCGTTCGCCAGAGAGCTGGCCGATCTCGGCGATATTTTCGTCAACGATGCTTTCGGCACGGCGCACAGGGCGCACGCTTCTACGGAAGGAGTGACCCATTACCTGAAATCCGTCGCAGGTTTCCTGCTCGGCAAAGAAATCGAGTATCTCGGCAGCGCGGTGGCCGATCCGCGCCGGCCTTTCATTGTCATTCTGGGTGGGGCAAAAGTCTCGGACAAGATAGCGGTTATCGAGAACCTTTTGCCTAAATGCGACAGCATCATTATCGGCGGAGGCATGGCGTATACCTTCCTCAAGGCCCAAGGTAAAAACATCGGTAAATCTAAGCTCGAACAGGATAAACTGGGATTGGCCAAAGAGATACTCCTCAAAGCCGCGGAGCTTAAGAAGGAAATTCTACTGCCGGTGGATAATCTGATAGTAGAGAGCATAGACGTTTCGGCGAAAAGCGAGATTTGCGGCGAGAACATCCCGGAGGGGAAAATGGCTGTGGATATAGGGCCGCAGACCGTCAAGCTTTTTAACGCCAAACTGGCGGGGGCCAAAACTATTGTCTGGAACGGACCGCTGGGGATATTCGAGATGGAGCCTTTCAGTAAAGGCACGAAGGCTGTGGCGGAATTCATCGCCGGCCTTGACGCGGTGACGATCATCGGAGGAGGCGACACGGCCGCGGCCGTGGCAAAATTCGGCCTGGAAAAAAGGATGACGCATATTTCCACCGGCGGCGGCGCGAGCCTGGAGTTTCTGGAAGGGAAAAAACTGCCCGGTGTGGCGGCGCTTGCCGAAGTTAAATAATAATACGCTATTTACTGGAGAGAGATATAATGCGCAAGACGATAATAGCCGGCAACTGGAAGATGTATAAAAAGATAGGGGAGGCCATAGAACTGGCCAACGGCCTGAAAAGGGGCCTTTTCGACCTTGAGGAAGGACTCGTGGACGTCGTTATCTGTCCTCCTTTTACCTCTTTGAGCGAGACCGCCGAGGTGGTATTCGGAACTAACATTAGCGTAGGGGCGCAGGATACCTACTGGAAGGATGAGGGGGCGTTTACCGGGGAAGTGTCGCCGCCTATGCTCAAAGACGCCGGGTGCGGTTTTGTCATTATCGGCCACTCGGAAAGAAGGCAGTATTTCGGCGAGACCGACGCCGCGGTAAACAATAAATTGAAGGCGCTCCTCAAGCACGGCCTTACTCCGATAGTCTGCGTGGGAGAGACGCTTGAGCAGAGAGAGAAAGAGCTTACTTTCAAGGTTCTGGACGCGCAGTTGAACGGCGGCCTGGTCGGTCTGTCGGGGGAAGACGCCTTGAGGCTAGTTATAGCCTATGAGCCGGTTTGGGCGATAGGCACAGGCAAGACGGCTACTCCGGAGCAGGCGCAGGAGGTGCATAAATACATACGGGGAGCTTTGAATAAGTTGTTCGGCGGCGATATCTCGCGTGAAATCAGGATACAATACGGCGGCAGCGTTAAGCCTGAGAATATCGCGGAGCTGATGCGCCAGCCGGACGTGGACGGCGCGCTCGTCGGGGGGGCAAGCCTGAAAGTGGAAAGCTTCGTGGAAATAATCAAAAAAGCCGCAGAGGTAAAAAAATGATGGCGATAATTATCGGAATACACGTGGTAGTTTGTTTCTTGTTGATTTGCATGATCCTGGTTCAATCCGGCAGAGGCGGAGGGCTGATTGAGTCTTTCTCCGGGATGGAGTCGGTTTTCGGAACAAAGACCAGCAGTTTTATGACCAAGCTGACGTCCATACTCTCGGTGATCTTTCTTTTGTCCTGTCTTACGCTGACCATGCTTTCGGTGCGCCAGAGCCGGTCGTTGATGAGCGGCGTGAAACCGGCCCCGGCGGCGGCCGGAGCCAAAACTGAGCCGGCCGTGGCTTCTCCCGGACAAGCCCGGGACATTCCTTCCGCGCCGGATACGTCCGCTAAGCAGGTTGAGGCTAACGGGCCGCAAAAGACAACTCCGTAACGCTCGAAAGATGAAAAATAACCAGGCACGCCTGGTGTTGAAGAAACCAGTAAGAAGACTATCGCCTTTTATAGCGGCGGTAGTCTTTTTTGTTGCCACGCCGCAGGCAAAAGCGGCAGATAAGGGGGACGCCTTTATCTGCGCTTCCACCGCTGACGCAAGAACCTTGATGCCTATGCTGGCTTCCGATACCGCTTCTGCCGGTATCTGCGGTTACATCTTCAACGGTCTGGTTAAGTATGATAAAGACCTTAATCTGATCGGAGACCTGGCAGAACGCTGGGAGGTCTTCGACGGAGGCCTGCAGATAGTATTTTATCTGAGGAAAGGTGTATTCTGGCAGGACGGCGCGCCGTTCACTTCCCGCGACGTGGATTTTACCTACCGTAAGATGGTTGATCCGCAGGTGCGCACTCCTTATAGCGGTGATTTCGAGCGCGTGGAAAGATTGGAGACTCCGGACGACCATACGGTGCGTGTGTTCTACAAGGAGCCTTTTGCTCCGGCGCTTTCGAGCTGGAGCGTTTCCATCGTGCCGGCGCATTTACTGGAGAAGGAGGATTTGAATACTTCCGCTTTTTCCAGGGCGCCTGTTGGCACCGGTCCTTACAAATTCAGATCCTGGAAGACCCAGGAAAGAATAGATTTGGATGCCAACGAAAATTATTTTTTGCACCGGCCCAACATAGACCGCGTGGCGCAGCGGGTGATACCGGATCCGTCCACGCTTTTTCTGGAACTGCAAACCGGTGGTGTGGATCTTTGCGGCCTTACTCCTCTGCAATATACGCGGCAGACCGACACTCCCTATTTCCGCGGCGAATACCGTAAATTCCGGTTACCGGGCGATACTTACGTTTACCTGGGATATAATCTTCGTTCACCGCTTTTCTCCGACATCCGGGTGAGGAAGGCCCTTAACCTGGCCGTGGACAAGGATGAGATAATCAAGATCGTTCTGCTCGGGCTGGGCTCTGTTTCTACCGGACCGTTCACGCCGCAATCATGGGCGTTCAATCCATCCGTCAAGCCCGCGCCTTACGACCCATCCGGGGCGCTCCGGCTGCTTAAGGAAGCCGGATGGGAAGACAGCGATGGAGACGGGATACTGGACAATAATGGCAGGAAGTTCGAATTTACCATTCTTACCAACCAGGGTAATGAAGAACGTATCAAGACCGCCGAGATAATCCAGCGCAGATTGTCTGATATCGGAATAAAGGTGAAGATAAAAGTTGTGGAATGGAGCGTTTTTATCGGGGAGTTCGTTAACAAACGCGATTTCGATGTGATCCTGCTGGGTTGGGCTTTGCCGCGGGAACCGGATAACTACGATATCTGGCATTCGTCGCGCACGAGGGAGGGCGAATTCAATTTTGCCGGTTATACCAATCCGGAGGTCGATGCATTACTACTGGAGGCTCGCAGGGTTTTCGACCAGCAGAAAAGGCGGGAGCTTTACCGGAAGATACAGGAACTCATCTACGCCGACCAGCCGTATATGTTCATTTACGTCCCGGACAGCCTGTATGTGGTGCACGGGCGTTTTCGGGAAGTAGAGCCGGCTGCGGCCGGAATAGGGTATAACTTCATAGACTGGTGGGTTCCGGCGGCGGAACAAAGATACAGGATGCGATAGCGGATGTTTGTATTTAATCAAACCGCAGAAATCTCCGGCTTTCACAGGCCGGGGAGCTTCATTCGTGTATCGGCTAACGGTTTACGATGCCCTTCCTAAATTCTCCCCATCGAGGGGAGGAAAAATTGGAGGTACCCGTTCGGGAGGAAAGATTTGTTGGGGTCTATTGGTTACCGTGACCGAAAACCGATACGGGTTTCGGTACCCTGTCCGTAGCCGGGGTTAACAGAGTAAAATTAATATGGGGAAATACATATTACGCAGGTTGGCAGGGATTATTCCGTTGTTGTTCGGGATCAGTCTGCTTAGCTTCGCGGTTATAAACCTGGCGCCAGGTAAACCCGTGGCTTTGGAGAATTCGCTTAACCCTCGCGTTTCGGCTCGGGCGCTTGAGCGGCTTGAAAAGCTTTATGAATTGGACAAACCGGTGTATGAACGTTACTGGCATTGGTTGAAACGAACTGCTGCTCTGGATTTCGGCAGATCGTTCAGCGATAACCGTCCGGTGATAGAGAAGATCGCGGAGCGCCTGCCGGTAACCATAATCATAAACCTGCTTTCTCTGTTTTTGATCTTTGCCGCGGCAATCCCGCTTGGTGTGCGCTGCGCCTTGAGGCCTGACGGTATGCTGGATAAGGTTATGACCGCGGCGATGTTCTTTTTGTTCGCCATACCCACCTTTTGGCTGGCCTTGCTGTTGATGAATTTCTTCGGTATAAATCTGCGCTGGCTTCCGGTTTCCGGCATAACCTCCCTGAATTACGAGTATTTAAGCCCCGTGGAAAAGGTGATCGATCTCCTGCGGCATTTACTGCTTCCGGTGACGGTTTCCAGCCTGGGCGGCATAGCCGCGATGGCAAGGTATATGCGTTCTTCGATGATAGAGGCGCTGGCCCAGCCTTATATACGCATGGCAAGGGCAAAGGGATTGACGGAGCGCAGTGTGCTTTATAAACACGCCTTCCGCAACGCGGTAATGCCGCTGGTGACGATAATGGGACTTTCTCTTCCCGGCCTGGTGGGAGGAAGCGTTATTTTCGAGTCCGTGTTCGCCATCCCGGGGGCCGGCAGGCTTTTTTACGAAGCGGTAATGATGCGCGATTATCCGTTGATCATGGCGGAAGTGGTGATAGTTTCTATTTTAACCATGACGGCAAATCTCCTCGCGGATGTCAGTTACGCCTGGATCGACCCGCGTTTGAGAGACAAGAGATGAATAGATCGATTTTGACCGGAATATGTATAGTAGGGATAATGGCGTTGGCCGCGCTGGCGGCGCCGTTGCTAAGCCCATACCAGCCGGCGCAGATAGATGCCGGCAGTATACTTTGCGCCCCGTCTTCCGCGCATTTTTTGGGAACCGACAGCTTGGGGAGGGATGTCTTGAGCCGTTTGATCTACGGGGCGCGCATATCGCTCAGCGTCGGGATAATCGCCGTCGGTATCTCAACTCTTTTGGGCGTTGTTTTCGGTTCCCTGTCCGGTTTTTACGGCGGAAGCGTGGACGCGTTCATAATGCGCTGCGTGGACGTCATGCTATGTTTTCCGGCTTTCTTCCTTATCCTGGCGGCGGTGGCTTTTCTCGATTCTTCCATTTTCAACATAATGATCATCATCGGACTGACCAGCTGGATGGGGCCGGCCAGGCTGGTGCGGGCGGAAATAATGGCCTTGAAAGAACGGGAATTCGTGGAGGCGGCGCGGGCTTCCGGGGCCGGCAATTTGAGGATAATAGTCAGACATATTTTGCCTAATGCCTGCGGCCCTTTGCTGGTGAACGCCACGCTTGCCGTTGCGGGGGCGATATTACTGGAATCAGGATTGAGTTTTCTGGGCCTGGGGGTCCAGCCGCCTGTGCCGAGCTGGGGTAATATGTTGACGGAGGCCAAAGCTACCCTGGGCGTCGCCTGGTGGATAACGGTTTTCCCCGGCGGCGCGATCTTTCTGGCTATCATCGGTTTCAATTTTATCGCCGAGGGAATAAGAAAGGAACTGGGATGACGGGGACGCTGCTCTCTGTAAAAGATCTCAACGTCGTCTTCCGCCATGGTCTGAAAGAGATTCGCGCGGTCAACCGCGTGACTTTTGATATGAGACGAAGGGAGACGCTGGTTATGGCAGGGGAATCCGGTTCCGGCAAGACCGTTACTTCATTGGCTATCTGCGGCTTGCTTCCGGAAGGCGCGGCGTCGGTTTCCGGGAGCGCGCGTTTCGCTGGTGAAGAGTTAATAGGGATGCCGGAGGCGCAACTGCGCGCCTTCCGCGGCAGGCGTATCGCTTATATCTTCCAGGAGCCGTCGAGTTTTTTGAACCCGGTTTACAGCATCGGTGAACAGATCGCCGAAGCCGTCCGTCTGCACCACGGAGCGGGGCGCGCCGCGGCCCTGCGGGAAGCGGTGAAACTGCTTGAGATGTCCGGTATATCGGACGCTCAAAGGGCGGCTCGAAGTTACCCGCACCAGCTTTCCGGAGGGATGAATCAAAGGGCGGCGATCTCTATGGCTCTGGCCTGCAGGCCGGAATTATTGATAGCCGATGAGCCGACCACTTCTCTGGATATGACTACTGAAGCGGAGATCATCAAATTGTTGATGCGCCTCAAACAGGAGGCGGGTTTTTCTTTATTGTTTATTACTCATAACCTGGCTATAGCCGAACACATCGCCGATAAAGTAGCGGTGATGTTCAAAGGGGAACTGGTGGAATACAGGGAGAAAGAAGAGTTGTTCGCTTCCCCAGAGCACGCGCATACTAAAGAATTACTGGCGGCTTATGAGAAAGTCGGCAAATTTTAATCGCAGCGTAGAAGTCCAAATATTTTAGTCGTTGCCGGTATTGAAATCGTCTTTCGGTAATGGTTACGATGCCCTTATTTTGGTTCCGCCGAAGCATCAATGGCGGACGTTTCGAACAGTATTTTACTTTTTATTTCCCTCCCCCTGGTGGGGAGGGCGTGGGAGGGGGGGGGGTAATCAATACCCCTCCTTAATCCTCCTCAGCGAGGGGAGGAAAGATTGGTTGATTCTATGCGTGACCTTAACCGTAACCGATACGGGCTTCGTTACCGTAGCCGTTGCCGAGGTCAAAATCGTCATTCTGAAGCCGGCGGCTGAAGAATTCGGAGGTAATAAAAAGTGATGCTTTCAGTCAGGAATGTAAATAAGGATTTTACTTTAAGCGGCGGCGTTCTGGGGATCCGTTCCGGCATCGTCGCGGCATTGAGGGGCGTCTCTTTTGATGTCCGGAAAGGAGAGACTTTCGCCTTGATAGGAGAGTCCGGTTCAGGCAAGACCACCCTGGCCAGGATAATCGCCCGTTTGACTCCGCCGACCTCCGGCGAGGTGATTTTCGATAAGATTGGGGTGGATTCGTTCCGTAAGGATGTGCAGATAGTCTTCCAGAATCCCTACGCCAGTCTTAATCCCCGGATGCGCGCCGGAGAGATAATCGCCGAACCCCTGCTGATAAACCGCCTTGTGAAAAAGACATCTTTACGTGAAAAAGTCGTTTCGCTGCTGCGGCTGGTGGAGATGCCGCCTGAGACGGCGGAGAGACTGCCTTCGCAATTTTCCGGAGGCCAGCGGCAAAGAATTTGTATTGCCAGGGCTCTGGCGACTTCTCCGAAGTTCCTGATACTGGATGAGCCGCTTTCTTCTCTGGATCTTACCATACAGGCGCGAATGCTGGATATGCTTATGGCGCTAAAGGAGCGGCTTGGGATGACCTACTTGTTTATCACGCATAATCTTTGCCTTGTGAAACGCGTTGCCGGGAGGGTCGCCGTAATGAAGGACGGCCGGGTTGTCGAACAGGGGGAGACCGCGCGCGTTTTTTCCGCGCCGGAACATCCGTACACAAAGGGCCTGATAGCTGTCGCGTCGGGAAGGACATGAAGGTTATGAAGGAGGAAAGTACCTTGTCAATGCATTGTCGAAGGATCAGTCCGAGGGCTCATCTATACCCGATAGGGTATGTTAATGACTTGTAGTTTCTTGATTCTTCATATTCTTAATAATAAATCTTGCATTTATACCCTTTAGGGTGTATATTTTAACCATGAAAAGCATTGGAAAGACAATACAGGTACTTCGTAAAAAGGCAGGTCTCGACCAGATTGAGTTTGCGAGGCGGGCCGGGGTCGGGCTTCGTTTCATAAGAGAGCTCGAGCAGGGGAAGAACACGGTGCGTCTGGACAAGGTCAATCAGGTCCTTGAGTTCCTGGGACATCATCTTGAGGTCGTGCGTAATGGCAAGGAATAATAAAAGAAAAGCGGATGTTTTTTATCATGACCGTTTTGTAGGGGTTCTTGAGGAAACGGATGCGGGGTACAGGTTCACTTATGATGCCGCGTATCTCACGAACGGAAAGGCGGTTTCTCTTTCTTTGCCTTTGCGGGAGGAGCCTTTTGAATCAACAATACTTTTTCCATTCTTTGCCGGTTTGAATTCAGAAGGATGGTATCGGGACATCGTGTGCGCAACGAAGAAGATCGATCGTACGGATGAATTCGGGATATTGCTGGTGACCGGGGAGAGTACGATCGGCGCTGTTACTGTCCGAGAGAGCGGTGCAAAATGAACAAAGAAAGAACAGCATGGCGAAAAGTCTTTGGCGTCGATAAAGAGCCGTTCATTGACTTGACGTTGGCCGGGGTGTCGTTAAAGGCCCAGGAGATGGTCGGGAAGATGTCGATCTCCGGCGTGCAGCCAAAACTTTCTGTGAAGTTGGCTGACCGCTCAGGTGACCCGCATCTGGAAGTGACCGGTGAGGGCGGACAATACATTCTTAAACCGCAGGTGCAGGCGTTCGCGAACCTGCCGGAGAATGAAGAACTTTGCATGACGATCGCCGATGATATCGGGATCGACGTGCCGGCGCATTGTTTGGTATATTTAAAGGACCGGAGCTTGGCCTATGTGGTCAAGCGTTTTGACCGGGAGGGACGGCGGAAGATCCATCAGGAGGATTTTTCCCAGATCCTGGAGAAGCAGGATAAATACAACGGCTCTGTTGAGGAGATCGGAAAGAAGTTAAAGACCACCTCCGAGGTCCCGGGGCTTGATGTGCAGTTGTTCTTTGAACGCGTCGTGTTCAACTTTCTCATCGGTAACGGCGACGCGCATGTAAAGAATTACTCTGTCATTTATAACGAAGAAGGACTGGCGCGTCTGGCGCCTGCCTATGATCTGGTCTGTTCCAGGATTGTGATCCCTGAGGAGGCCGACGAATCTGCTTTGACCATTCAGGGGAAAAAGGGCCGGATTCAACGGAAAGATATCGATCTTTTGGCGAACTATCTTGGCATCCCCGAGAAGATCAGATTCGAGAAGTTCATGGGGAAGAAAGAGCTATTTCGTTCAAGGCTTGCGGGGTCATTGCTTCCCGGGGAATTGGCTGAAGCGTTCGACAAACTTCTGGTTGAGCGGTTCCAACGACTTGAGCTGGATTGATGTATAAAAAGGGGGTGTAGGTAGGTTATGTGGCGCATAACCTGTATACCCTTAAGGTGCATAACTAAGATAAACAGGGATCAAGAGTTGCCCCAAAAAGTATGTATTCTTTTGTGATAAGAAATCTTTAGCAACTAATTGTTCAGGCTGGTTTAAAATGAAAACGCCAAATTTGTTCGTTCAAAGCCGATTTCTTTATGCCAAAGTTCTTTTGATGTCCTCGGCGGCTGCGGAACTCGCCCGTCGGCTTTCGCCAGGACGGACTCAGACATCCTCGCCGTTTGTGTACGCCTACGGCGAATACAAGATTCCCTCTGCCACAAAAGCATGCTTTGGCTAAAATCGGTATTCACTCAAAAATTGCCGTTTTCATTTTGCCGTAAAGATTTGCTGTGAAGTGTTGTTTAACATCGGTCCAAGTGAATATGGAACTCCTCGGGGTAATCCTTCGACCTTGTTCAGGATAGGCGTCCGGGATTTTTTGCGTAGGAGAATAATAGGACTCCATATTTCGAAATCGTCTAAATGGGTGGAGAGGTCCAGTCATGAAATCCCTTGACGCTCCTTGCGGACGGTGAGAAAATAACATAACATTATCCTATAGAATGTTAGCATCAGTTTGTCCTTCATCTACTTCCAGAAAGGACTTAATGTTATGATTCAACGGTTCCATAGCCGTTCGTCCGTTGTGAGTCCTCCTTTAGATTCAGTTTCCTCCGCGGCCCGAACAGCCGCAATATTGTACCTGCGCTCCTTCGGTTTTTTTCGGCATGCGAATTAGGGCAGGTAGTATCATCGATGGCTAAGACGCCTTTGTTATTTGCGTTTGTCGTTCTTTGATTCTGGAGTAGGCGTAGGCGGATATCATTAAGTTCTTTTACGCTTCAGCGTGATTCCGAGAAGAAGTACTGCAGCCTTTGATAATTCATATGAGTATTATTAGCGATGGCAACCAGAGAAAGGCGCTTGTAGTCAGAAAACAAACCATAGATGAATTCCAAAATATCGCTTTTTGATGATTTGTTGAGAAGACAGAATTAAAGTTAGCGAGAAACTTCTCGATGAATCTGATACGCGCTTTTTAAATAGGCATATGCGTTGCTCCTTGTGAAGAAGTTTTGAATCGCAGCTATGCCTATAGAATAACACGCATTAAGAGAAAAACGCAAGGGTAATTTTAACGCAACGCATTGTATTTACGCAAGTTACATGTATCCGTAACTTACATAAGAACTGTTTTTGAAAATAATCGAGAACAAAAATATTATTTAACAAAATACTGCCAAAACAAAGGCTTTTTTCAGCAGACTGCTAAGCAAAGATTAGGGGTTCTTTGATTATTGCGCAAGAGATATAAATTTCAATATTGACTTGGAAGCTATGAATATCCTCGGGATTTCCTGTTTTTACCATGATAGCGCAGCTTGTCTGCTTCAAGACGGAGAGATAATCGGGGCGGTGCAGGAAGAACGATTTACCCGCAAGAAACATGATGCCAATTTCCCGGTTAACGCTATCCATTGGTGTCTTGATTCCTCCGGACTTAGTGTCTCAGATTTGTATTGTGTAGTATTCTACGATAAGCCGTTTGTAAAATTTGAAAGAATATTGGAAACACAGTTGTTTACAGCTCCTCTCGGGTGCAGACAGTTTATCCATTCAATACCTCTCTGGCTAAAACAAAAACTTTGGATTCCCAATATAATTGAAGAAGTATTAGGATATCGCGGTAAGATTTTATTTTCTACACATCACGAATCACATGCGGCAAGCGCCTTTTTCCCGTCTCCTTTTAAAGAAGCGGCTTTTCTAACCATGGATGGAGTCGGTGAGTGGGAAACAACCAGCTTGGGTATTGGTAAAGATAATTATATAGAAATACTGCAAACCTTGAACTTTCCTCATTCTTTGGGGTTGTTCTATTCGGCTTTCACATATTACACCGGTTTTAGGGTGAATTCCGGGGAATATAAGCTTATGGGTTTAGCTCCGTATGGCGAGCCGCGATATACTGGTTTAATTTTAGACAACTTGCTGGATATTAAGGAAGATGGTTCATTTAAGCTGAATATGAAGTATTTCGGCTATTGTTATGGATTGAGAATGATTAATTGGCGTTTTGAGAAGTTATTTGGCGCTCCTCCAAGAAAGCCAGAGACCGAAATTACGCAACTATACATGGATATCGCGGCTTCTGTGCAGAAAGTAACCGAGGAAATAATGCTTCGCATGGCAAGATATGCGAAGAAAGTCACCCGTCAAGAGAATCTTTGTTTAGCCGGAGGGGTAGCATTGAATTGTGTAGGGAACGGCCGGATACTAAAGGAAAACATCTTTAAGCAGGTTTGGATCCAGCCGGCAAGCGGCGATGCCGGAGGTGCGCTGGGAGCAGCTTTATTAATTTGGCATAAATATTTCGGTAATAAGCGTAATGCAGATGGAAAACACGACAAGCAAAAAGGCTCATTTCTGGGACCTTCTTTTAGCGATGTTTACATCGAAGATCTTCTCGCGAGGGAAAATATAACCTTTAAAAAGTTTTCCTATCGAGACATCCCGGGAATTACGGCCGATTTGATTACGGAAGGTAATGTCGTCGGATGGTTACAAGGAGCTTTGGAATTCGGCCCACGAGCATTAGGCACAAGAAGTATTATCGCTGATGCCCGTAATAAAGAAATGCAATCCAGACTGAATTTAAAGATTAAGTTCAGGGAATCTTTTCGTCCTTTTGCCCCTGCGATCTTACAAGAATATCTTTCAGAGTGGTTTGATTTAGAAACTGAGAGTCCATATATGCTTTTGACTGCTTCTTTAAAGGAGAATAAAAAAGTGCGTTTGGATAATAGAAATTTCGGGTTGAAAGGTTTTGATATGCTTAAGGCACAGCGTTCTATTGTTCCTGCTATAACCCACGTTGACTATTCCGCGAGGATACAAACTGTCAACAAAAACGAGCATGGCCTTTATTATGAGACAATAAAGGCTTTTTATGAAAAAACCGGATGCCCGATGATAATTAATACCTCTTTTAACGTCAGAGGAGAGCCTTTGGTTTGTACCCCGGAGGACGCTTTAAGATGCTTTTTGAGAACAGATATGGATTATTTGGTTATGGGATGTTTTTTATTGGATAAAAAATGTCAACAGCCGTTAAAGAAATACATGCATTCGCCAGTCAACTTTAAACTGGATTAAAACTATGACGGTATTGAATTCCGACAAGGCGGATATTAATAGATTCTCACGAAGTTGTTCAGTATTTCTATTCCTATTGGGTACAGTTTTTTTATTGAAGCAGAAAGATATTTACCGTTTGTATTATGTAGCTTCATTATTCTTATTCCTGTTCGGTATTTTTATGCCCGGGATCCTTCAGCCGATTTATGTTATCACCCGTAAGATTGCGTTAATCGTGTTAACGGTCAGTATGAAAATCAGCTTATGTATCATCTTTTATTTGTTGGTTACGCCTATCGGTTTAGTTGTGAGATTATTTCATCCAGATATGTTGAGAATAAAAATTGATAAGTCGCGTGTTTCTTATTGGGAAAAGAAAGCAGAACGGATATTTACTCGTTCTGATTATGAACGTCAATTTTAGATAGGAGGAGTGAAGTTTGAACAAATTGTTAATCGTAAAAGAATTCTGGGATTTTCTGATGATAAATAAGAAATGGTGGCTTGCTCCGATTATAATAATTCTCTTATTATTTGGGCTATTAATATTCCTCACGTCGTCGCCGGTAGCAGTGCCGTTTATCTATGCTCTATTTTAATCAAACCGCAGAAATCCGTGGCTTTTAAGCCGGATTTACCTTAGCCAATCGGTCGGCTAAGTATACACCGCTGTGTTAGACCTATGCTAATCGGAAGGCTAAGTATTCGCTCATGCGTTATACCTTGGCTTATCGGAAGGCCAAGTATTCGCTCGTGCGAAAATGCCGAAGGGATTTTTTAGGTAGCTTTCGACACGGGGGGATTCGAGAAAGAAACCCTGGGCGCGTGTCCTGAGTAATTCGACAGGCTCACTACTGAAGCCCGTCGAAGGATCAGTTCGGGGAGCTTCATTCAAAGAGGAGTTTTCTGAATAGGCCACTGCGGTTAAAGGTGCGGTAAAAATGGAGATGCAAACACTGACAATAGTTATGAATCGGCATTGAGTCGTCGGTTAAATTCATTCTGTGATGAAGATTTCTGAGAAAAACAAAAATACCAGTTTTAGAAAAGTTTTACTTGTATTCTTTGGGATATTGTTGTCTTTTGTTATTTTGGAATCAGTTTTATATCTATACGGAGTCATATTTTTATCGGTGCAAGAACGCCGTAATCTGATTTCCATAAAACAACAAGGCGCTTATCGTATTCTATGTCTGGGAGAATCCACTACAGCATATGGCGGCAATGAATCTTATCCTTCACAACTTGAAACAATTCTCAACTCGTATGACCTAGGAATAAAATTCAGTGTTATTAATAAGGGAGTCCCTGGAACATCAACTAAATTTATATCTGAACAAATCGAAGGTTATTTAGACAAATATCGTCCCGATATGGTAATTACCATGATGGGGATTAATGATCAGGATCAAGAGTATAATCAGTCGTTAGTGAAGCTAAAAACTCCCAATCGTACTTTTATCGATAATTTTAAAATAGTAAAAGCTGTAAGGATTTTAGCAAAACGTATTTATAGTCTTTTTGAGAAACGAGGTGATATCGCTGACAGTACTACTGTCAACTTGAATCAAGCGGATTCCTTGTCACTTAGGGATCCCCCAAATAATCCTAATGCTTTTAGTGCCCAGTTTGTAAAGACGCGCGCGGGAGGGGTATCTACTGATAGTAAGGAAAACTCCCTCTTGATTGATAAATATGTTAAGCTACGTGATTCTTATTTAAGTCGCGGCAAATATAAAGAGTTAGAGGCGGTATATAGAAAGTTAATTAAAATAGATCCACAAAATTACTATTTTCACGTAAACCTAGGTTGGGATTTAGTAATATTGGGAAAATTCGATCAGGCAGTTCTGACGGAAGAAGACGCTATAAAAATACGCCCTGACGAAGACACCGCGTATAACGCATTGGGCTTTATCTATCTTAACCAAAAAAAGTATGCGCAGGCGGAACGTATGTTCTTGAAAGTCATAGAAATAAACCCTAAAAACAATAAAGCTTATGTGGATTTGGGGCAATGTTATTTACATCAGAATAAATATAGTCAAGCGGCAGAAATATATGCAAGAGGTATAGCGGAAAATCCCAAAAATGACAGAGCATGTGGCGGATTGGCTATGACGTACAATTCGTTAGGTAACTTACTTGAGGCGTCAAGATATTTTAAAGAAGCCAATGAAGCAAGGGAAAAGTTCTATTTGTCAACCACAGTTACTAATTACAGGAAGGTTGCGATAACCTTGAGGAAAAATGCCGTAAAGTACATTTGTATGCAATACCCGATGAGATCAATTATGCCACTGAAGAATATTCTTGCCGAATATCCAGAAGTTGTTTTTGTCGATAATGAAGAGATATTCAAGGATAGCGTAAAAAAAGGAGGATACACTAATTACTTCGCAGATTTATTCGCTGGTGATTTTGGACATTGTACTTCCAAGGGGAATCGTCTCCTGGCTGAGAATCTTGCAACCGTTATATCGAGGGAAGTTTGGAAATAAGGCTTATATTTATTTGCGAGTGGCTCAGGGGAGGATAGTTGACAAAGAAGATGCTAATTATTTTAGTGTTGGTAATTTGTTATGCCGAGTTTTTCTTAATAAGTAAAAGAGGCATTTATAATAAGTTTCTACCTAAACGGACTGTATGATTATGCTCTTTAAATATCGCGCAAGAGATGAAGAAGGTAAAAGCAAAGACGGATTGATTGAAGCCGTAGACGAAAATGATGCTGTAAAGAAGCTACAAGAGCAGGGGTTAGTTGTAACTTCTATCGAAATTGCAATGAGAATAGAGAAGAAGGTTGATGTAGTAAAAGAACAACTCAACCTGTCAGTAGAAGAGAAAAAGGCGGTGACAAAGAAATGTCCTTTCTGCGCAGAGGAAATACAGGCTGGAGCGATAGTATGTAGGTATTGTCATTTTGATTTAATAGCCGGAATTTTTCAGCGAGTTTGACCTCAAACCGGTTGCATAATTACTTCTAAAGCTGCTGGAAGTAATGTAGAACGGCTTGACTTCCAGGTAGTATACCGTAGCATACGGGCTACTTCAAGATTTTGTTTTCGTTGGTGTAAAATCACCTCCTTTAGGCCTGATAGCGCCTGAAGCGGGGTAACGTAGCTTAAGGAGCTGTGCGGGTCGTTGTTGTAGATATCGGGGAAGCGGTTGAGCCACTGAAGGATATCATCAACCAGCTTGAATGATTGCGGGGCTTCCCTATGGTATTTGAGCGTTTTGATAAAAGCTTCAATCCATGCTTGATCATCCGGGGTATGCGGCCGGCCAAAATGAATCGGTGCTCCAAGTAGTTCTTTGATAACCCGTTTAGTGGACGAAGCCTTCATTGCCGAGCCTCTGTCTGAATGTGCAAGCACTTTTGCGGAGAGGTGTTCCGGCAGAAGAGCATAAGCTTCTTTGATTGTCTGCGTAAGGTCAGCCGCGGATATTCCGTTTATGAAGTGTCCTATATGTAACAGGTACCTTTGGGGCAGGATCATTACCGGAATAGCCCAAACAATGACGCCGGTATCGGTTCTAAACTGGGTGCCGTCATAGCAGAGAAGCGAGAATCCTTCATCCATGAGCGAATGTGCATTGATGTAGGGCATATTTCTGTGCCAGGATTTTCTCGGTTTAACCATATTTTGGGCTTTCAGCGTGCGATATACCGATGATAAGGAAGATGTAAGGTATACATAAGCCCCCGGATTATTTTTTAGAACCGAGAACTCAGAACCTGCTTTTACGCCTTTTCCTGTTTTACGCCTTTTCCCTTGCGGGAGAGGCGTTTTTGTGTTAATTTAAAACAATCCTTCGACAAGAAGTTATATAAGGGTTTTAGAATAGTCTGGCGATGAGCGAGTGAAACGAGTCGAATCCGCTCAGAAAGTCCTTCAATATAGTCTCTACGATTAAACCTGAGAGGGGTTTATGTTCAAGGCGCTGGAGCCGTTTTTTCTTGCTTTTATACCGCTGTTCGTGGCCGTTGACGCCATCGGTAATATTCCTTTGTTCATTTCCCTGGTGAATAACCTGGGGATTAAGGCGAGAGAACGCGTTGTTACCGAATCAGTGCGCACCGCCTCCGTGGTTGCCGTGCTTTTTATGCTGATCGGCAAACTGGTGCTGCGTTTCCTGGGAATCACCATCTCCGATTTCCAGATCGCCGGAGGCCTGCTTCTTTTCGTGATCTCCCTGCGCCTGTTGTTCCCGGGGGCCTCGAAGATGCCTTTATACGGGGAGAAAGAAAAGGACGTGGGGATTTTCCCTCTCGGAATGCCGTTGATCACCGGGCCGGCGGTGTTAACTACTACTTTAATTATGCTGGACAGCTATGGGATAGTCCCGAGCATGGTATCGCTGGCGTTGAATATGCTGATTGTCTGGTTTACGCTTAAGAAAGCCGATTTCTTGATCAAGTTTTTCGGTGAAGGCGGCACGCGCGCCTTTTCCAAGATAATGTATATTCTACTTGCCGCCATCGGGGTGATGATGGTCAGGCGCGGGGTGACCGGGGTGCTCTTTCCATGATGCGCAGGGTGCTTACTTTTATTATGGCAGGCGGCAAGGGCGAACGCCTTTGGCCTTTGACTAAGGACCGCACCAAACCGGCGGTGCCGTTCGGCGGGATATACCGCATCATAGATTTTTCCTTGAGCAACTGCATAAACTCCGGTTTGCGCCGCGTTTACATCCTTACGCAATATAAATCCGCTTCTCTACACAGGCATATCCGTCTTGGTTGGAACATCCTTGCCAGCGAACTGGGCGAGTATATCGAGATGCTCCCGGCCCAACAGAGGGTGGGGGAAACATGGTATCTGGGGACGGCGGACGCGATCTTTCAGAATATGTACGCTTTGGATATGGATAAGCCGGATGAGGTGCTGATACTTTCCGGCGATCACATTTACAGGATGAATTATTATTCGATGATAGATTACCACCGCGACACCGAGGCCGATCTCACGGTCGGCGTGGTAGAGGTGCCTAAGGAAAACAGCCGCAGCCTGGGCGTGGTGCAGGTGGACGGCGATTGTCTGGTCACGGGTTTTGAAGAGAAGCCCGCTGTACCCAAGACTATTCCCGGCAAGCCGGACACGATATACGCCTCTATGGGTATATACGTCTTCAACAGCAAAGTCCTGCTTCAGGAACTGCAGGACGACTCTCGAAGAAAGGATTCCAGCCACGATTTCGGCAAAGATATCATCCCGCGCATGATCCGCAAGGGGATGCGGATATCCGCGTATAATTTTCTCGACAAGAAAGGCGGCTGTCCGGCGTACTGGAGGGATATAGGGACGATATCCGCGTATTACGAGGCTAATCTCGATCTGGTGCAGGTTGACCCGGTTTTCAACCTTTACGACAAGGAATGGCCGCTGCGGACCTATCAGGAGCAGTGCCCGCCGGCCAAGACTGTATTCGCCGGAGAGGAGATAACCGGTAGGGTGGGGCTGGTGCTGGATTCGCTGGTTTCCGGCGGCTGTATCGTCAGCGGCGGCCGCGTCCAGCGCAGCGTGCTTGCTCCCCATGTACGCGTCAACAGTTATTCTCAAATATCCGATTCGATCCTTATGGAAGGTGTCAACGTCGGCAGATACGCAAAGATAAAGAACGCCATCATAGATAAGGACGTGGCTATCCCCCAGGGGATGGTCATCGGTTACGACGCGCAAGAGGACAGAAAAAGGTTTTTCGTGACGGATAACGGGATTGTGGTGGTGGCGAAAGGCACGGAGATAAAATAAAATGCAGACCGATAGGACTAAAACGGTTTCACGGCAGGGAGTGATCCGGAAGGCCTGTATCAAGGATATCAAGCCGATACAGCTGTTGATCAACAGATTCGCGCGTCAGGATTTGATGCTTCCGCGCGCGCTGAACGAGCTCTATGAGAACATCAGGGATTTCTGGGTCTATGAGCGGGGAGACAGGATCATCGGATGCTGCGCCCTGCATTTCTGCTGGGAGGAATTGGCAGAGGTTAAGTCCCTGGCTGTGGAACGCGGGCATTGGAAGAAAGGGATAGGCAGGCAGCTGGTGGAGAATTGTATGAAGGATGCCGCGGATATGGGTGCGGATAGCGTTTTCGCGCTCACCTACCAGCCGGGGTTTTTCCAAAAGATGGGGTTCCGCAGGATCGCGCATTCAAAACTGCCGCACAAGATATGGGCGGAATGTATCCACTGTCCGAAGTTCCCCGATTGCAAAGAAGTTGCGCTTTTGAAGAAATTGTAATATAATGCGCGGCATGGCAGGTAGTATCCCGCACAAGGAATGAACCTGTAATCAAAGAAGAGAGGTCATAAAATGGATTATTTACTTACGGAAGAACAGAAAATGATAAAGGAATTGGCGCACAAGATCGCTGAGGAGAAGATCCGCCCGGTAGCCGCCAAATACGATTTGACCGAGGAATTTCCCTGGGAAGTGATGAAGGTTGCCGGTGAATCCGACATGTTCGGGTTGTTTATCCCGGAAGAATACGGCGGTATGGGGGTCAACGTGCTTAACCTCTGCCTGGCCACCGAGGAGTTTTCGCGCGCCTGCGGCGGTATCGCCGTCTGCTACGCGGCTTCCGCGCTGGGAACGTTCCCGATCGTTCTTTTCGGCAACGACCAGCAGAAAAAGAAATACCTTCCGGACCTGGCAAAGGGAAAGAAGATAGCCGCGTTCGGCCTGACGGAGCCGGAAGCCGGCTCCGACGCCGCCTCGATCAAGACCACGGCCGTTAAGAAGGGGGATTATTACATTCTTAACGGTATGAAGCATTTTATTACCAACGGCGGTGACGCGGAGACTTATACCGTGGTGGCGATGACCGATAAGAACAAAGGCGCCAGGGGTGCTTCGGCATTCATCGTGGAGAAAGGCACACCCGGTTTCACTTTCGGCAAGAAGGAAGAGAAACTCGGCATCCGCGCCTCTTCCACCCGCGAATTGATATTCAACGATTGCAAGGTCCCGGCCGCGAACCTTTTGGCAAAGGAAGGCATGGGTTTTATAGTAACCATGAAGACTTTCGATATGTCCAGGCCCGGAGTGGCGGCGCAGGCGCTCGGCATCGCGCAGGGCGCGATGGAGTGCGCCGCGAAATACGCCCGCCAGCGCGTGCAGTTCGGCAAACCTATCTCCAGTTTTCAGGGGATACAGTGGATGCTTGCCGATATGGCCACGGAAGTGGAAGCGGCCCGAGCCCTGGTCTATGCCTGCGCCCGAGCCATAGACGCCGGGTGTAAGGACGTCGGTAAGGATTCCGCGATGGCAAAGCTTTTCGCCTCGGACGTGGCGATGAAGGTTTCTACCGACGCCATCCAGATACTCGGCGGCTACGGCTATATGAAGGACTATCCGGCCGAGAAGTATATGCGCGACGCCAAGATCACGCAGATTTACGAAGGCACCAACCAGATACAGCGCAATATCATCGGGCTGCAACTGATAAAGGATATGGCGAAATAGTGCGTTGATAATTAACATAGTAAAAGCCGGGTCAAAACAGCCAATCAAGGAAAGCGTAAAATGAACATAATCGTTTGCATTAAACAGGTTCCTGAGACTACGGAAGTAAGGATCAATCCGGAAACCAACACTTTGATCAGGGACGGCGTGAAATCCATTATCAATCCGTTCGATATGTACGCCATAGAAGAAGCGGTGAGGCTTAAAGAACGTTTCGGCGGCAAGATTAGCGTCGTCACTATGGGACCGCCGCAGGCGGAATGTGCTTTGCGTGAAGCGATCTCCATGGGTGCGGACGATGGGGTCCTGGTGTGCGACCGCGCTTTTGCCGGCAGTGACACCTGGGCGACCAGTTACACGCTTGCCGGGGCGATACGCAAGATGGGGGCTTTCGATTTGATCATCTGCGGCAAACAGGCCTCGGACGGAGACACCGCGCAGGTCGGCCCGGGCATAGCCACGCACCTGGACATTCCCCAGGTTACTTACGTCAAGAAAATAGAGGAAGCCGGCGAGAAGTCGATGCGCGTTGAACGCATGCAGGAGGAAGGCTTCGAGATAATCGAAACCCCGCTGCCGGCGCTGATTACAGTGGTAAAGGAGATAAACGAGCCGCGCATTCCGTCTTTGAAAGGGATGATGCGGGCCAAATCGGCCAAGATAACCATGCTGGGGCAAAAAGAACTCAATCTGGATACCACGAAGATCGGGCTTTGCGGCTCGCCGACGCAGGTGGTGAAGATATTCACGCCTCCGCAGAGGCAGGGCGGCCAGATGCTCCAGGGGGAGACCGCGGAGGTAGCAAAACAACTTGTGGGGCTTATTAAAGACGAGGTCAATTAGAGATGGCTATCAAAATTATTCTGGATAAATGTACCGGCTGTTCTTTATGCGTGAAGACCTGCCCGTTCGGGGCGATAAAAATCAACGCCTCGCGCAAGGCGGAAGTTGACGCCGTCAAATGCACGCTTTGCGGCGCCTGCGTTGACGCCTGCAAGTTCAAGGCCATAGAGATGGTGAAGACGCAGGAACGCTGCGTTATGCCCGGTATAGAGAATTATAAAGGGATCTGGGTTTTCATCGAGCAAAAGAAAGGCAAGGTACAGTCGGTTGCCTACGAACTGCTCGGCAAAGCGCATGAACTCGCCGGCAAGCTCGGCTGTCAGGTTAGCGGAGTGCTTATCGGATACGGGATGGACGACCAGCTGGACGAATTATTCTGGCACGGCGCGGACAACATCTATTTGGTCGAGGCGCCGGAACTGGCGAATTTCCAGGATGAGCCTTATACCAATATACTCGTGGAGTTGATAAAGAAACACAAGCCGGAGATAATGTTTTGCGGCGCTACCGCCATCGGGCGTTCTTTGATTTCCCGCGTGGCGATAACGGTGAACGCCGGCTTGACCGCCGATTGCACCGGCCTGGATATCGACCCGAAGAGGAAGATACTCCTGCAGACGCGTCCGGCTTTCGGCGGGAACATCATGGCTACCATCATCAGCCCGAACCACAGGCCTCAGATGTCCACCGTCAGGCACAAGGTGATGCAGCCGATGGCCCCGGACAAGCACCGTAAGGGGAAAGTGATCAGGGAGACTTTTCCGTCCTCGCTTTACGCTTCGCGCACCAGGCTGTTGGACATAGTCGATGAGGTGGAGTCGCTGGTGAACATCGCCGAGGCCGACATTATCGTCTCAGGAGGGCGCGGTATGGGCGCGAAAGATAATTTCAAGGTTTTGGAAGAGTTGGCGCACGTGCTGGGAGCGGCGGTGGGGTCCTCCAGAGCTGCGGTTGACGCCGGCTGGATGCCTTATTCGCACCAGGTGGGGCAGACCGGCAGGACCGTGGCGCCGAAGATATACTTCGCCTGCGGCATATCCGGACAGATTCAGCACCTGGTGGGCATGCAGTCGTCGAAGATAATCGTGGCCGTCAACAAGGATCCGGAAGCTCCGATTTTCAAGATTGCCACCTACGGCATACTCGGGGACGTGATGGAAGTCGTGCCGTCCCTGACCAAGGCCTTCAAGCAGGCGCTTAATAAATAGGAAGCACGAAGGACGAGGGACGAAATAGAAAAACAAACGTCCTTCACCTTCGTTTTTCTTATAGTCTCGACTTCTTTACTTTCTTGACAGCCCTATCAATTCCTCTATAATAAAATCGGCGGCAACATATCTGTAATCCTGCGGAGAGGCAATGTATTTCAAAAAGCTCGAGATCGTCGGTTTTAAATCCTTCTGCGACAAGACCACTCTTTATTTCGAACCCGGGGTGACCGCCGTCGTCGGTCCAAACGGATGCGGAAAGTCCAATATCTTCGATTCCATCCGCTGGGTGCTTGGCGAGCAGTCCGTCAAGGCGTTGCGCGGCTCGGCCATGGAGGACGTCATCTTTAACGGCACAGAGAAACGCGAGGCGCTCGGCATGGCCGAGGTCAGCCTCACTTTCGACAATGCCCAGCGTTTCCTTCCCATAGACCAGGACGAGGTCGCTATAACCCGCCGCATATTTCGTTCAGGAGAAAGCGAATACCTTATAAACAAGGCGCAGGCCAGGCTCAAAGACATCCTCGAATTGCTGATGGGGACCGGTATCGGGGCGGAGAGCTATTCTCTGGTCCAGCAGGGTAAGATCGATCTCGTGCTGAGCTCTAAACCCGAGGACCGCAGGCTGGTCTTCGACGAGGCATCCGGTATAACCAAATACAAGGCCCAGAAAAAGGAGGCGCTGCGCAAGCTGGATGAGACCGAACAGAATCTTCTGCGCGTGAACGATATTGTAACCGAGGTGCGCAGGCAGATTGGTTCTCTGGAACGCCAAGCGAGCAAAGCCAGGCGTTACCGCGAGGTTTACGAGGAACTTAAGACCAAAGAGGTCAATTTCGCTTTTATCGAACGAGAAGCCCTGGTTAAAGGGAAAGAAGAGATTTCGGCGCGGTTGGCCTCTTTGGAGAAAGAAGCGGTGGAACTCGCGGAAGCGGCACGCCTACAGGAAGAGCAGTTGTCTTCCGGCCGCAGGGAACTGGAAGAAAGCGAGAGGCGCATCCAGGAGATCAAGGCGCAGATCTCCGCGCAGGAGAACGAGATATCCCGTAACCGGCAGCAGATAGATTTCGACCGCCAGCGTATCAAGGAACTGGAGATTAACGAGGAATATTTTAAATCCCAGATCGAGCAGTCTTCGTCACGCCTTGCCGCCGACGAAGAAAAACTCAAGTCCATAGAAGCGGAATGCGGAATTATAAGGGCGCAGATAGAAGAAAAGACTTCGGCGTTAAAGGAGAGAGAGTCCGCGCTTGAAGCGATTAATGCCGCCGTCAAGTCTTCTCTGGACAAGATCGCCGCGGCGAAGAGCGCGGTGATGGGCGCCGCTTCCCGGGTGTCTTCCTTGAAGAATGCTATCGCCGAGCTGCATTCGCGCCAGCAGGTGCATGTCTCCCGGCAGAAGAGGCTGGAACTGGAAAGGGTCAAGATAAACGAAGAAATCGTAAGCGGCGAGGGCAGTCTCAGCGAGGTCGACGCGCAGTTGCGCATCCTGGAGAACGATTTTGCCAGGCTTAACGCGGAGTTCTCGGAGGTGAAGTCCAGCAATGAGGCTGAAAACGCCTCCTTGGACGGACTTGAGACGGAGCTTTTGGGGCTGGAAAAAGAGTTGCTTTCCCTTGAGTCGCAAAAACAGTTTTTGGAAGAACTGAAGGTTAAATACGAAGACATCCGGGAATCGCTGAACGCGGTGGTTTTTCTCGATAAGCATCCCGAACAGCACCTTGGCGGGATGGTCCTCAAGATTAAAGATTACCTGCCGATGGAAGAATCGGAAAAGGGGCAGTATCCGGATTCAGGGGTGAAACTGCGCTGCGAAGCAAAACCGATAGATCTGGATACCCGCGTGATAAACGAAAAGATCGGGCAGACCCGGCTGCGCATAGACGGTCTGAAAGCGGCCATACAGGAAAGACGCGCCTGTATCGCCGGATTGGAGGCGCGCATTGCTTCTCTGCAGGAAGGTTTGAAGAACCAGGAGATAGCCCTCGCGAATAAGCGGACATTTCACGACGGGATTTCCGGGCAGGTGAACAAGGTTAAGGAAGAAGCGCAGCTTTTGGCCCTGGAGCTCGCCGAGGTTGAGAAAGAGATATGCGTTTCACGGGAGGGAGCGGACCGGCTTTCCGGAGAACTGGCGGAAGCCGAAAACCTTCAAAAAGAATCGGAAGCCGCCATCGTCTCGGAACAGGAGAACATCGCGGAGGAGAACTCCAGGAAAGAAGAGACGCTGGTGGTGATCACCAGGGCAAGGACGGAACTGGAGGTGCTCGGCAAACGTATCAGCGCCGAGGAAGAGACCCTGGGCGCGATGAGGGAGCGCTATAATCAGGATTCCGCCAACCTGCGCGAGCTGGAAAGCCAGATCAATGACGCGGGATCCAAGCGTATCGCGCTCATAGAGGAGATACGGGAACTGGAGAAAAAAGTCTCTTCCGGGCAGGAAGCGGCGGAATTAAGCCGGATAGACCTCAGGGAAACCGAGGCCGGGCATTCGTCCCGCGCGTCTTCGGTACAGGCGCTGGAGAGAGGGCTTGAGGAGAACAACAAGCGCCGCGGCGGCCTGAAGGATTCCATCTACGAGCTGCAGATGCGCAACCAGGACGTGGAATTCCGCATCTCCACGGTCAGGGAAAGGATACTGCAATCGTACAAAATAGATCTGGACGCGGTGCGGCCCATCCAGGAGGATGCGTCTCCTCCGGCTGAAGAGCAGATACAGCCCGCTGCGCAGCCCCCGGATGCGCTCAAAGAAGATATTCAGCGTTTGAAAGATAAACTCGGCTCTTACGGCAACGTGAACCTAGTGGCGATTGAGGAATACGACGAGCTGAAAAAACGGTATGATTTTCTTTCGCAGCAACAGACCGACTTGGTGAACGCCAAAGCGGCGCTGCACGAGGCGATACTGAAGATCAACCGCACCACCCGCAAGATGTTCCTGGAGACGTTCGAAAAGGTCAAGGAGGAGTTCAAAAACCTTTTCCGCCTGCTCTTTAACGGCGGAGACGCCCAGGTTTACCTGAACGACGAGAGCGACCCGCTGGAGTCCGGCATAGAGATAGTTTGCCGCCCCCCGGGCAAAAAACTGCAGAATGTGCTCTTGCTTTCCGGCGGGGAGAAGTCAATGGCGGCGATCGCGCTGATCTTCGCTATTTTTAAGGTCAAGCCGGCTCCGTTCTGCATACTCGACGAAATAGACGCGGCGCTGGACGAGGCCAACGTCGACCGCTACGGAAGGATGCTGCAGGAGTTTTCGGGAATATCGCAGTTTATCGTGATCACGCACAATAAGAAAACGATAGCCAACGCGAACGTGATGTACGGCATCACCATGCAGGAGTCCGGCGTTTCCAAGATAGTGTCGGTGAAGTTCTCCAAGGACGGTACCCCCCCGCAGGAAGTTACCTCTCAAGAATCTCCCGCCCAGAAATCCGGCCAGAACGAACAGCAGACGGTAGCGGCGTAGCCGCAGGAGAAAAAATAAAAGCTGATTTTAGCTTTGGTTTTTAAACGTAGCAGGTGGTATTTTTGCCTTTTCGTTTCGCCTGATAGAGGGCGCGGTCGGATGCGGCGATGATGTCCGAAGGGGTGGTTCCGTTCGCTGGGAAAGAGGCTATCCCTATGCTGACGGTGAGTTTTTTTTCGCTCTCCGGGGATATACGCTGTATGAAAGGGTGTTTTTCTATCTCCAGCCGCAGATGCTCGGCAATGGTGAAAGCTTCGTCTCTGTCCGTCTGAGGTAATATCATCGTGAATTCCTCGCCGCCGTACCTGCAGACATAGTCCATTTTCCTCGAACGGTTCTTCAAAAACTGCGCCAGTTCCTTCAGCACCTTGTCACCGGCCTGGTGGCCGAAAAGATCGTTTAGCGCTTTGAAGTTGTCCAGGTCCAGCATAAGCAGACTCAACTTGCTGTTCATCGCCCTGCTCTTTTCCATTTCATCCTGCAGCAGGTATTGAAAATATCCGTGGTTCCAGAGTTCGGTCAGAGAATCCGAATGCGCCCTGGTGACTGCTGATTCGTAAAGGCGGGAGTTCTGTATGGCCAGTCCGGCCTGGTTGCCGAGCATGGTGAGTATCATTATATCGTCTTTTGTGATCGGTTCCTGGGTGACGAAGTTATCCGCGACGATCAGCCCGTTGACTCTATCTTTGGCTTTGAGAGGGACCAGCGCGAGCTCATGCGTATTGAGAAGCTGTATCAACGGGTTGTCTTTGTATTTATCTATGTTGTCTTTAGTCAGATGCAGCGGCATACCTTCCTGCACACCCATTGCCAAGGGGTCAAGGTTGCTGCTCTGTAAGGGTATCTTGACCCGGCGCACGCTTTTGTTGAACTCCGATTCTACCGCCGAATTGGAGAACTTGAAGACGCTGATCAAGTCGTCCAGACCCATTTCTTCTTTCTCGATCTGTTTCCAGATGCGGTTGGCTTCCTCTCCCGTTTCCGGGCCTATCGCCATTTTCCCTTCCAGCAGTTTGTCTTTTTCGTTTACCAGGAAGAGGACGGCGCGGTTGAAACCGAGGCCGATATGGGCGGTGACGCCGGTAAGAATGATGTAGAGGATCTCGTCCAGCTTGAGGGTTGTCCTCATAGCGTTGGAGATTTCGTAGAGTATCGCCAGCTCGTTGCGGGTCTTTTTTATGTCGCAGTTCTTCATTTTATCTGCCTCTTCAGTCATAGAAGGGAATTTAACATATTTCCCCGCCGCTGTCAACTGAAATACTTTGACTTTAAGAAAGGGGGGTGGTAAAATTCCATATATTAATGTCCGAAGGGTGAAGGGCGAAAAGGCGGGAAAGAGGAAAGATGTGCCGATTTTTCCCTGCCATCGTTCCTTTTTCTTTAATCAAACCGCTTTCTACGATCATGTCCGATATCAACGATAAAATAATAGAATATACCGCAAAGCTGGCGCGCGTGAAGCTGGAAAGCGCCGAGCTCGGCGAACTGTACCCGCAGATAAAGGGGATACTGGATTTTATCGGTAAACTGGAAGAAGCCGATACAGGAGATATAGAGCCCACCAGCCATATCCTGCCGGTTAACAATGTGTTCCGCGCGGATGAGCCGGCGCAGTCACTGCCGATGGAAGACGCTCTTTCCGGGGCGCCCCGGCGGCGCGGCAGATGCTTCTGCGTGCCCAAAGTCATAGAATAAACGCAGGGAATAGGTTAGAGGATGACGATGGAATTGTATTCAATGACAGGTTCGCAGCTGGCGGGATTGCTTGCCGGAGGGGAAGTCTCTCCGCAAGATATAATGTCTTCGCTATCAAGGCGCGCCGCGGTCAAAGAGGAACAGGTCAGGGCTTACGTGCGTTTCGAGGGCGGTTTGGAAAGCATACCGCCTGAAGGCGGTGTAGAAGGGAAAAGCCCGCTTTCCGGACTCCCGGTCTCCATCAAGGATAATATCTGTACCCGTTCCTTCAATACCGAATGCTGTTCCCGCATACTATCAGGATACAAGCCTCCTTACGACGCCACCGTAGTTTCCAGGCTCAAGAAAGCGGGGGCTTCCATAATATCCGTGAAAACCAATATGGACGAGTTCGCTTTTGGTTCTTCGACCGAGAATTCCTGTTTCGGCCCCAGCAGAAATCCCTGGGACAGACGCTGTGTGCCGGGCGGTTCTTCCGGGGGTTCGGCCGCGGCGGTCGCCGCCGACGAAGCCATATTCGCTCTCGGTTCCGATACCGGCGGATCGATACGCCAGCCGGCTTCTTTCTGCGGAGTAGTGGGGCTGAAGCCTACTTATGGAAGGGTTTCCCGTTACGGACTGGTGGCTTTCGCTTCCAGCCTTGACCAGATCGGCCCTATTACCAAAGACGTGCGCGATAACGCCATGCTTCTTAATGTCATTGCCGGGTATGATCCCAAGGATTCCACTTCCGTCAACGAACCGGTTCCTGACTACACCTCTTGCCTGGGCCGGCCGGTGAAGGGTATGCGCATAGGAGTGCCTAAAGAATATATGGTCGAGGGAATAGATCTTCAGGTAAGGGAATCGCTTCTGCGCGCCCTGGAAGAATTCAGGCGCCTGGGCGTCGTTTGCGAAGAAGTCTCTCTGCCGCATACGGAATTCGCCGTTCCCGTGTACTACATTATTGCGACCGCCGAAGCCAGTTCCAACCTGGCGCGTTTCGACGGGGTAAGGTATGGTTTTCGGGCCGCGGATGCCGAGGGTCTTCACGACATGTTCAGCCGCACGCGCGGCGAAGGTTTCGGAAAAGAAGCCAAACGGCGCATAATCCTGGGGACGTTCGCTCTCTCTCACGGTTATTATGACGCGTACTATCTGCGCGCTTTGAAGGTGCGCACTCTGATCAAGAAAGATTTCGACAAAGTCTTCAGCGGGTTCGACTGCATCGTCACTCCTACCAGCCCCACGCCGGCGTTCAGGCTGGGCGAGAAGATCGGCGATCCCCTGAAGATGTATCTTTCTGATATCTGCACGATATCAGTAAACCTCGCCGGCATCCCGGCGATATCTCTGCCCTGCGGGTTCACCGGCAAAGGCCTGCCTGTCGGCATGCAGATAATGGCCGGGCATTTCAAAGAGGAAACCATTTTTAAGCTCGCATACGCTTACGAACAAGCCGTGTCCGCGCGGGAAAAACGCAGGCCGGAATTGTAATGAATGACCGGACGACTTATGGAATATGAAGCGGTAATAGGATTGGAAGTGCACGTTCAGTTGAATACGAGCACTAAGGCGTTCTGTTCCTGTCGGGCCGAGTTCGGCATGGAGCCCAACACGAACGTCTGTCCGGTCTGCCTCGGCCTGCCCGGGGCTTTGCCGGTGCTGAACAGGGATGTGTTGTCCTGCGCCGTGAAGGTCGGGTTGGCCCTGGGATGTTCGATACAGAAACGCACCAAGTTCGACAGAAAGAATTATTTTTATCCCGATCTGCCCAAAGGCTACCAGATATCCCAGTTCGACATGCCCGCGGCCCTGGGCGGGGAAGTGCGTATCGATACGCCCGGCGGGGATAAGGCCATACGCGTTAAGCGCGTGCATATGGAGGAAGATGCCGGCAAGTTGATGCATGAAGACGACGGCAGCCTTGTGGATCTCAACCGCGCCGGGGTACCTCTGCTGGAAATAGTGACGGAGCCGGATATCAATTCTCCGGAAGAGGCCTACGCCTACCTGACTAAACTCAAGAGTATCGTCAAATATCTCGGGGTCTCTGATTGCGATATGGAAAAAGGATCTTTGCGCTGCGACGCCAATATTTCGCTGCGGCCGAAAGGAGAAAGCAGACTGGGCACCAAGGCTGAGCTCAAGAACATGAATTCGTTCAAGGCCGTCAAGGACGCCTTGTCCTGCGAAATATCACGCCAGACGGAGATACTGAAAGAGGGCGGCAGTGTTGCCCAGGAGACCCGTTTGTGGGACGCGCGGCAGTCAATGACTTTTTCCATGCGCAGCAAAGAAGAGGCGCACGATTACCGTTATTTCCCGGACCCCGATCTGACGATCTTTTTGATCGGCGACAATGAGATAGAGCTTGCGCGCGCCGCCATACCGGAATTGCCCCAGCAAAAGGCCGAGCGTTTCATCGGAGAGTTCGGCGTTTCCTCTTACGAGGCAGGGATTCTTACCGCAGAGAAGAGTGACGCCGATTTCGCTGAGGAGTGTTTCAGGGTTTTCGATGCCGCAGACAAGAAGCCGGTGGTGAATTTTCTGATAGGCCCTCTTCTGGCAGAGGCTAATTCGCGCGGATGCGGTCTGCGCGGGTTGGGAATCACGCCTCCCGGGCTAATCGAGTTAGTGCTTTTGGTGCAAAAGAACATCATATCAAACCTGGTTTCAAAGTCGGTATTGAAGGAGATGATAGACGGTAAGACCACGGCCGAAGAGATCGTCAAGACGCGGAATCTGGCGCAGATCTCCGACACCTCGGCGCTGGACGGGATAATTACGCGGGTGCTGGCGGAGAACGACAAATCGGTGCAGGATTTCCGCGCCGGAAAGTCCAACGCGGTGATGTTTCTCGTCGGACAGGTCATGCGGATGTCGTGCGGCAAAGCCAATCCCAAGGTCGTTAAGGAACTTCTGGAACGGAGGCTCTCAGATGCGTAAGTTAAGATATTTTATGCTCCTACGCGGAAAACTCCGGGCTTTTAAGCCGGTTGTACTTTGGCCGATTGGAAGGCCAAGTATTCGCTCGTGCGAAGATGAAAGCGCAGGGCGAACGGGAAGATCTCGCTGCGCAAAGAGCGGGACTGCTTCGGAGGAATTTCGCTCGAGTAACAGAGAAACCGCGGGCGCCTGTCCTGAGCAGGTCGACAGGCTCACTGCTAAGTCTTGTCGAAGGATTAGCCCGCGGAGCTTCATTATTGCGGCGGCCGTCGCGGGATTGGTGCTTTGGGGCGTTTCTTACGTCCAGTCCGCGGCGGAGAAAAAGAGCAACGAGGAGCTTTATCGTCAGGTAGAATTGTTCTCGGACGCGTTTACGCTCGTGGAAGACGATTACGTGGAGGAGGTATCTCCCAAGAAGCTCATTTACGGCGCTATGAAAGGGATGCTTTCCGCGCTCGATCCCCACAGCCAGTTCCTGGACCCGGACACTTATAATGAGTTGAAGGTCGATACGGAAGGTAAGTTCGGGGGCATAGGCATTGAGATAACGCTCAAGGACGGCCTGCTAACCGTGGTTACGCCTATCGAAGACACTCCGGCATGGAAGGCCGGAGTGAAGGCTAACGACAGGATCGTCAAGGTGAACAACGAAATCACGCGCGACCTTTCCTTAACGGAAGCGGTCAAGAAGCTGCGCGGTAAAGCTGGAGAAGCGGTGGATATCACCGTACTGCGTGAGTCGGAACAGAAACTGCTGGATTTTCATATCGTGCGGGACATCATCAAGATCAAGGATATTAAAGAGGCGTTGATACTTGAGGACGGGATAGGTTATATACGCCTGGTGGAATTCCGCGAGAACACCCCGCAGGATATAGAAAGCGTTCTGAAGAAGTTGTCGAATTCCGGTATGAAGGCGTTGATACTGGACCTGCGCAATAACCCAGGCGGGCTGCTGGACGCGGCGGTAAGGGTTGCCGAAAAGTTCCTGCCCAAGGACAAGCTCATAGTTTACACAAAGGGCCGCAAGGAGAACCAGAACATGCAGTTTTTCTCCCGTTCCAGGCAGCCGTATGATATGCCGATGGTCGTACTTATAAACGAGGGGTCGGCTTCCGGAAGCGAGATAGTGGCGGCATGCCTGCAGGATTACAAGCGCGCCGTGATAGTCGGTATGAAATCTTTCGGCAAGGGTTCGGTGCAGACGATCATTCCTTTGTCGGACGGTTCCGCGCTCAAGCTTACTACCAGCAAATATTTTTCTCCGCTGGGCAGGGAGATACACGGTAAAGGAGTGCCTCCGGATGTCGAGTCCGCGGAAACGCGCGTGCAGGAGCCGAAATCCGGCGCCGCCGGGAAAAAGAAGGATGAGATATTCGGGGAGATGGAGCAGGCGGAACCGGGCCACAGGGAAAAAGACGGTAAGGCGTTCGATTATAAATCCGACGGACAATTGATAAGCGCGGTGGATATATTGAAAGCTATAGATATTTACGTAACAACCAAAAACACCGAATGAGAAACAGGTTAAGCAAGCCGGGGATGCGGGAGACACATCTGTTGAGTAACGACGCGGAGTCTGCGCGGGGGATCTCAATTATCGTTTTTCTGCTGGCGGTGATCGTCCTTCAATCTTTTGTTATCTTCAGGCTGGCCGTCCGCACGAAAATACAGCCGGCGCAACGCCGCCAGGCGGCACGCACCGCTCCGCAGCCGCTGCCCGTGCCGGCGTGCAGGGGAAAAATCGCCATCGTCATAGACGATCTCGGTTATAACTTTTCCAATTTCGAGCGGATAAAAAGACTTCCGTGTCCGGTTACCGTGTCGGTTCTGCCCAATCTTGCTTATTCCGCGCGGGCGGCCTCTGAATTGCGCTCGGCCGGTATGGAAGTCATGCTGCATCTGCCGATGGAACCCTGGGAGAAGGTCGGGCTTGAGAAAGACACCCTTATGACGGGGATGAGCCGGCATCGGGTCTCGGAGATTATCGGGCGTTCCTCGGCAAGCGTGGGCGGCCTGTCCGGAGTATCCAACCATATGGGATCCAGGGCCACCGAGGACCCGGGATTGATGAATTCTGTCCTGTGCGAGCTTAAACGCAGGGGGCTTTATTTTCTGGACAGTTACGTCTCGTCGCATTCGGTATGCGCTTCCCAGGCCCAGAAGTGCGGGGTGGTTTTTTACCGCAGGGACGTTTTTATAGACAATAGCCTTAACCACGATTATATCAAGAAGCAGATCGGTAAACTGAAAGCCTTAGCTTCGCGCCGCGGTCAGGCCATAGGTATCGGTCATGACCGCAGGGCGACGGTGGAGGTCCTAGCCGAGGTTATGCCCCAGCTCCAGCGTGAAGGTTACCGGTTCACCGTAGTTTCCGGACTGAAACCGGAAAGAAGCCGTGCGGGTAATTGACGATCAGCAGGCATAAAGGGCACACGATACTTTTCTTATGTATGTACTGGGCATAGAAACTTCCTGCGATGAGACTTCAGCCGCGGTGATCGGCGGGGCCGGTCCCGTGTTTTCCAATGTAACCGCCTCCAGTCTGAACCTGCATAAAAAATACGGCGGAATCATACCGGAGATCGCGTTCCGTATGCAGCTTGATTCTATTGCCGGTGTCTGCGACTGCGCGTTAAGCGAAGCGGGCCTTACGCTAAAAGACATCGGGCTTATCGCCGTCACCAACGGCCCCGGGCTTGCCGGTTCATTAAACGTCGGGGTCAATTTCGCGAAATCCGTTTCTTTTTCCGCCGGGATACCGTTGACCGCGGTGAACCATTTGCACGGACATATTTACGCGAACTTCCTTTCGCATCGTGGAATAAAATTCCCCTTCGCAGCCCTGATCGTTTCCGGGGGGCATACCAGTATTTATCGCGTCGAAGACTGCGACAAAATGGAAGAAATGGGTTCTACCGCCGACGATGCCTGCGGCGAAGCCTACGATAAAGTAGCTAAGATACTCGGATTGGGTTATCCCGGCGGGCCTGTCATAGAGCGCAGGGCGGCGCTTTCTTCCGGAGGAAGCGGACTCAGGTTCAACTGTTCGGCAGCAGGGAACAGGTACGGGTTCAGTTTCAGCGGTATAAAGACAGCGGTGCTTTATCATGTCTCTTCTCTTAAACGTAATGGCGCAAGATTGCCGGCCGGAACGGTCAATGATATAGCTTATGCTTTTCAGGAAGCGGTCGTCGGGACGCTGGCGGACAAGACCTTTGCCGCCGCAACCGACAGGCAGCTCCGGGCTATCCTCGTAGGAGGAGGAGTGGCGGCCAATTCACGTCTCAGGAGGGAATTCGAACGGCGGGCTGCCAAGGCCGATATAAAGGTATTCTTCCCGGAGAAGCGCTTCTGTCTCGATAACGGGGCTATGATTGCCTGTCTCGGGCGCAGTCTTTATCGTAAAGGCGTAAGGGCCGGAGCGGAGCTTGGACTGGAACTGGACTAAAAAAACAGAGGAACGAGGGAAGAAGCAAGAAGGAAGAAGATCCAAATGCTTCATCCAGCTGTTTTTAAAAAGGGGGTTCTATGGCGACTAATTTCGATATTATTCTAAGATTGACGATTTCAGCCGTTCTGGCGGGAGTTATCGGGCTGGAAAGGGAGTGGCACCGCCGGCACGCCGGACTGCGCACGCATATAATGGTCAGCCTCGGGTCGTGCCTTATCATGTTGACATCCCTTTATGTTTTTGATATATATAAGAGCCAGGCGGCGGTGGATCCTTCGCGTATCGCCGCCGGAGTAATCACAGGCATAGGTTTCCTGGGAGCGGGGACCATTATACGCGCCCGCGAAGGGGTTCGCGGTTTGACTACTGCTTCCAGCCTTTGGGTATGCAGCGGTATAGGCCTGGCGGTGGGGTGCGGTTTCTATACGGCGTCAGTCTACGCGACGTTTCTTTCCCTGGCGGTTCTGTTGATCTTGAGGAGGTTTGAGAAAATAATCCCGATGGTCAAACAGTGTAAGGGAGGTGGAGAGGATGGCATTTAACGCGAAGAAGAAAATGGACGTTAAGATCCTCGATGTCGACGCTTCTATGCAGGGGAATTTAAGTTTCAAGGACCCGGTGAATCTGCGCATAAACGGCAGTTTCGAAGGCAACCTCGATGTGCGCGGCAACCTTACCATAGGGGCGTCTTCAACCGTAAAAGGCGATGTCTCCGGGGACAACGTGATAGTCGGAGGGAAATTCAACGGCAAACTGGTGGCCAGGGAAATGCTCACTCTTCTGCCGAATTCAGTGGTAGAAGGGGACATATTTCCGGCCAAGTTGAATGTCGCCGAAGGGGCGGTGCTGGAGGGCCGCTGTTCAATGCTGCGGGATTTCATGAACGCGGAAGAACTTTCGCGTTATCTGGAAGTGGACCTGAATTCGGTGCTGGAATGGGTCGGTTCGGGTAAAGTCCCCGGCATCAAGGAAGGAGAAACCTGGAAGTTCGAGCGCAAGTCAATCGATGCCTGGGTCGCTTCCGGCAAGATATGTAAATGAAGGCTTTCTGATTTTCTAAGGAGGCAGACGCATTAAAAATGGGTGAAGAAAAACTTCTTACTATCAGGGACGTAGCGCTTTATCTGAATGTATCCGAGCGCGAGGTAATGGATTTAGCCGAACAGGGCAAGATACCCGCTTATAAAATTGCAGGCGTCTATCTACGTTTCAAGAAAGAGCAGGTGGAAGCATATAAGAACGCGCTCGGCCCCGGGAATTCTTCTTCAACCCGCGACTTGTATTCTTTCAAAGACAGGGTTTCCGATTTTTTTTATTATAACGATTTTTACATCTTTTCCACGCTGATCGTGCTTTTTCTGCTTTTGTTCATCTTCCGTTGAGATTATGGGAAAAAGTAAAGGTTTCCATGATCTCGGATTCGCCAAAGTCGATACCGGAAGGGCGCTGCGTAGAGGGTTCCCGGAGGTCGTTTATTGCCCCGGGAAGAGAACGGAGCATATTCTAAGCATAGCAAAAGAGATACTGCGCAGAAAGCAGGACTTGTTGTTGACCCGTCTAAATGAGGCGGTTTACGGTGACCTGCGCAGGTCCCTGCCCGGATTGCGTTATAACGCGTCCGCCGGATTGGCTTATCTGCGCAGCAGCAGGAAACATAAACCGGTTAAAGGCACGGTTCTGGTGATCAGCGCCGGGACAGCAGATATACCGGTTGCGGAAGAGGCCGCGGCCACGCTGGAAGTTACCGGTATCAGGGTTAAGCGTCTTTACGACGTGGGCGTCGCCGGGGTGCATCGTTTATTCGGCAGCGCGCGTCTTTTGAAGGGAGCGGCGGTAATAATCGTCGTCGCCGGGATGGAAGGCGCGCTTTCCAGCCTGGTGAGCGGTCTGGTCGCCTGTCCGGTCATAGCCGTGCCGACGAGTTGCGGTTACGGCGCCAGTTTCGGAGGGCTCTCCGCGCTGTTGGCCATGTTGAACTGTTGTTCTCCGGGCGTGACCGTGGTGAACATAGACAACGGATTCGGGGCCGGATATTTCGCTTCGCGCGTCCTTGCCGCCCGGTCCGGGCGGAATTATTGACGCGATGTTCATTCATAAAATTTTTTTCCGGTGATATAAAGGAGCGGGGATGGCACTTTCAGGATTGGACATTTACAAGATACTGCCGAAGACAAACTGTAAAGAGTGCGGTTTCGTTACATGTCTCGCTTTCGCGATGCAACTTGCGAAAAAAGGGGTGGAGGCCGGAAAATGCCCTTATTTGAGCGAGGAGGCCGGAAATATCCTGGCCGACGCCGGACGTCCGCCCATAAATCTGGTGAGTATCGGCTCCGGGGACGGCTGCCTGAAAGTGGGCAATGAAACGGTCCTCTTCCGGCACGAGGAGAAATTCAGGAATCCTTGCGGTATAGGTTTTATCATAGATGACGTTCTTCCGGGAGAGCAGATAAAGCGAACCGCGTCCAGGCTGGGAGGCATTTCTTTCGAAAGGGTAGGCCAGACTATTAAACCTGACGTGATTGCCGTGCGGCAGTCCTCTGATTCTGCCGAGAAATTCGCGGCCGCGGTGAAGGCCGCGGCGGGTGCTTCCGGACTTAATCCGGTATTGATGCCCTCCGACGCATCCGGACTGCGGGCCGCTCTCGAGGCGGTTAAAGGAATGGCTCCGTTGGTTTACCGGGTCACGAATGATAACATCCGTGAGTTCATGCCGCTGGCCGCGCAGGCGCGCGTTCCGTCGGCCGTTTACGGCGCCACCCTGGAAGAACAGGCGGAATTGGTAAAGGAGTTGAACGGCGGGGGCGTGACGCAGATCCTTCTGGATACGGGTGAGCAGGAGCCGCGCGAGCGTATCTGGCGGCTTACCCAATGGCGCAGGCAGGCTCTCAAGAAAAACAACCGTTTGTTCGGGTATCCCGCTGTCACAGTCCTGAAAGGAAGGGACCCATACGCTGTTGCCGTCGAGGCGGCAGGGTACATTTGTAAATACGCCGGTTTGATACTGCTGGAAACTTCCGAAGTAGAGGAAACGCTGGCCCTGTTGACACTTCGCCAGAATATATACAGCGATCCGCAAAAACCTCTCCAGATAGAACCTAAAGTCTATACGATAGGCAACGCCGGAACGAAGTCGCCGGTACTGGTCACCACCAATTTCTCCTTAACGTATTTCACGGTCCTCGGGGAGGTGGAAAGCAGCAAGGTCCCGTCTTATATAGTCAGCGTCGACACCGAAGGTATGTCGGTGCTCACCGCCTGGGCCGCGGAAAAGTTCACGCCGGAGAAGATAACGGATTCCCTGCAGAAATTCGGTGTGTCCGGGTTGGTCGGGCACAACCGGTTGATCATCCCGGGATACGTGGCCATGATGAGCGGGAACCTTGAAGACAAATCCGGGTGGGAAGTAGTAGTCGGGCCTAAAGAAGCTTCCGGCCTGCCCACGTTTCTTAAAAACCTTTCCTGATTAAACGGTTGGGTGTTCGTGCCCGCCGGCGGGGAGCATGTCGGTAATGGCTGATTACAAAGTTACTTTTTATCCCGAAGGCAAAAGTGTAGAGGTGTCCGCCGATACCACCATACTGCGCGCCGCGCATGAAGCCGGTATCAGGCTGGACGCGCGCTGCGGCGGGCAAGGGACGTGCGGCGCCTGCAGGGTCAGGGTCATAAACGGGAATGTTCATCTCCCGCCTTCCGGTAAACTTTCTCTTTCCGACAAAAAAAAAGGAATCTGTCTGGCTTGTCTGGCTCTTGTTCGGGGTGACCTGGAAGTGGAAGTGCCTTTTTCTTCGCGACTGGAGCCGGCTGATCTTGCCGGAGAAACGGGAGAAGACTCCGCTTGCGGGTATGTGTTTTCTCCGGGGCCGCTTACGGAGAAATTCTTTCTTGAACTTCCCGAACCGGATCAACACGACCGGCTTTGCGATTGGGAAAGGATCCGCAGACAGTTGCGTTCGCGATGCGGATTGGAAGGGGAATTTGAGATACCTTTGGAACTGTTGCGTTGCCTGCCCGGGTTGCTGCGATCCGCCGGGTGGAGGGTCACGGTGTCCTTGACGCGGGCCCCCGGTTATTTTATGGTTACGAGGATAGAAGCGGGAGATACCTCGGGAGAGAATTACGGTCTTTGTTTTGACATCGGGACCACCACCATATCCGGCCAACTGGTGGATCTCAACGCGCGTAAGCCGGTGTCGGGGATGACGGTTTATAACGCCCAGGCCGCTTTCGGCAGCGATGTTATTTCGCGTATCGTGCATTCGCAGCAGTCCGCCGGAGGATTGGAGCAGCTGCGCTGTGCCGCGCTGGAAGGGGTCAATAGGATCGCCGCGGACCTTATAAAGGCCTCGAAACTCGCTAAAGAAGATGTCGGCTGTGTTTCTTTGGCCGGGAATACTATAATGACGCATATGCTTTTAGGCATAGAGCCGAAATACATACGTAGAGAACCGTATCTGCCGGTAGTGAATGAATTGCCTTATCTGACAGCCAAGGAATTCGGTATATGCATTGCCGGCAGCGCTCCTGTTTACGCCCTGCCCGGGGTCGCCGGGTATGCCGGCGGCGATCTTACCGCCGGCGTGCTTGCCTGCGGGATGCATCGCAGCGGGAAAGTTTGTCTTTTGATAGATGTCGGGACCAACGGGGAGATTGCTCTTGGCGGCAGAGAGTTCATTGTTTGCGCCGCGGCATCCGCCGGCCCGGCATTCGAAGGTTCGGGGGTTACTTGCGGTATGCGCGCCTCGGTCGGCGCTATCCAGAAAGTATCTTCTCCGGGCCGGGACGGCTATGAAGTTAATGGGAATGTCGCCGCGCGCGGTATATGCGGATCGGGTTACATAGATCTGTTGGCGATGCTGCTGCGGGAAGGGATAATGGACAGGAATGGATGCCTTAAGCAAGAAGCGCCCGGCGTCAGGCCGGGAGCGCACGGCAGTGAATATCTGGTTTGCTCTTCGGACGGGGAGGATATAGTCATCAGCGAAGCGGACATAGAGAACCTTAAACGGGCTAAAGCCGCGATTTACGCCGCCGCTTCCGCGCTGCTGAAGCACGTGGGGATGGATTTCGGCGGAGTGTCCCGCGTTTATATATCCGGCGGATTCGGCAGCTGCATCAACGTGGAGAGCGCTAAGGAGATAGGCCTTTTGCCGGCGCTGGAGAACACACGTTTCGTGTTTTGCGGCAACACTTCATTGTCCGGGGCGCGCAGTGCTCTGCTTTCCCCGCAGGCGCGCGGAGAAGCCGCTGAAATAGCCTCCAGTATGACCTATTGCGAGCTCTCTTTGGAACCGTCCTACATGGAGGAATATATGGCGGCTTTGTTCTTTCCGCATACCGATCTGGAGGGTTTTACCGGCGGAGGCGGAAGAGGATGAGTTATGTATTGGCCGTCTCCGGTAAGGGAGGGACCGGCAAAACTACGGTTTCGGCGTTGTTGTCCAGACTGATAATTTCCCGCGGTAAGGGTTCTTTGCTGGCGGTGGACGCCGACCCCAACGATAACCTGGCCGCGGCTTTCGGCGTAAAGGCGGAGCGCACCATCGGAGATATCATCGGAGCCGTGGCAAAAGACCCGGAGAGCGTCCCGAAAGGGATGAGCAAGGAGAGATTTTTGGAATACGAGGTGCAGTCGGCAGTCCAGGAATGCAAGGGCTTGGACCTTTTGACGATGGGCAGGCCGGAAGGACCGGGGTGTTATTGTTACGTAAACAATATCCTTCGCGGAGTGCTCGGTAAACTCACCGCCGATTATGATTTCGTGGTGATCGACAACGAGGCGGGGCTTGAACATCTTTCGCGTAAGACCGCCGGCAGGATAAACCTGCTCTTGGCGGTCGCCGACGCCACCGCCGCCGGGATGAAAGCCGCTCGGAGAGTTGCTTGTCTGGCGGACGAACTTTCTTTGAAAGTGGACAGGAAAGCCCTGCTGGTAAATAAGTGCCGTTCTTGCGACGCTCCGGCTCCGGAAGGGATGGGGCCGGGGATGGAGTTACTTGGTTATCTGCCCTTCGATATGAAAGTCGCCGAGGCCGGCATTAACGGGACGTCCTTGCTGGATTTGCAGGATGCTTCGGCGGCGCTGGAAGCGCTGGAAGCCATGGAAATAGTTTAGCAAGGCGCTGATAGTATGGTAGAATGAAACTTATGAATAATATCACAGTGATATCCGGAGAAACTAAAATGTCCCGACAGGAAGAAATACTGGAGAAATGGCAGGGGGAAGTTTTTACTTACGTGATCGGCGCGAAAAAAGAAGAGGGAGGGACACGTGGTTCAGTGGTGAAGGTCGGCGGAGAGAAAACGCTGCCTTTTCTTGACAAGGAAGGAATTCTCTCCAATACCGCCGCGGTGGCCCTCGAGATATTCGATGTTCCGCCTGCGGACTGGCCGGAGGAACTGGTTGCGGCTTATGGCGGCGTTACGGCCAATCCGCTGGAATGGGCGGACGCCTGCGTGAGAAAATTCGGCGCGGAACTGCTCTGCGTGAGGCTCGCCGGGGCGCATCCGGACGCCGGCGGCCGGAGCCCGGAACAGGAAGCGGCTTTTTTATCTAAACTTACGGCTGCCGTTAACGTCCCTTTGATAGTGTGCGGCTGCGGAGACGACGCTAAGGATAACACGCTCCTGCCGTTGTGTTCCGAAGCGCTGAAAGGCGAGCGTTGTCTTTTCGGCAGCGCCTCCCAGGACAATTATAAAACCTTGACTGCCGCGGTTACGGCAGACGGGCATGGCATCATAGCGGAATCTCCTATAGATCTTAACATCGCCAAACAGCTTAATATTCTCATTTCCGATCTCGGTTTGCCCCTGGAACGCATAGTTATGGATCCCACTATAGGCGCGCTGGGGTACGGACTGGAATACGCTTATTCGATAATGGAACGCGCCAGGCTGGCCGCGCTTTCCGGCGACAGGAACGTTGCCTGTCCGTTTATCTGTTTTACCGGCCAGGAAACCTGGAAGGTAAAAGAAGCGGTTGCCGCCAGAGCAGATTTTCCTCATTGGGGTGATCAAGAAAAACGCGGGATACTTTGGGAAGCGGTTACCGCCTCCGCGTTGCTGCAGGCTGGAGCAGATATACTGGTGATGCGGCATCCGAAGGCGGCGGAAGAGATACAAAAATATGCTTGTCATAGGTGAATTGATAAATGGTATGTTCGCTCGCGTCGGCAGGGCTATCGAAGAAAAAGACGCGGCGGCCGTCCGCAGGATAGCTTCCGAACAGGCGGTTTGCGGTGCCGGTGCTCTTGATATAAATTGCGGTCCGGGATCGCTCAGCCCGGCGGACGATATGAAATGGCTGGTGGAGACCGTCTCTGCCGCCGTTGACAAACTGCTTGTTCTCGATTCTGGAAAAGAGGAGGTATTGGAAGCAGGGTTGCAGGCGGCAGGGCGGTCGTGCCTGTTGAATTCGGCTACGGCCGAGCCGAATAAGCTTAAACGCCTGCTGAACCTGGCCGCCAGATATAAGAGCGGATTGATCGTGTTGACTGTCGGTTCTTCCGGTATGCCGCAGGGATGCCGTCAAAGGATCGAATCCGCCGCCCAGATAGTCGAGATATGCGTCGAGACCGGGTTCCCGCTGGATAACATATATCTTGATCCGGTGCTTATGCCGGTGAGTGTGGCGCAGTCGCAGGTGGGAGCCGCCCTGGAAACGATCAGGGAGTTCAAGGTGATATCTCCTGAACTTAAGAGCGTGGTCGGTTTGAGCAACGTTTCCCAGTCGGCGCCTCATCGCAGGCTCTTAAACCGTGTTTTTCTGTCCATGGCCGCCGCCTACGGGCTGGATGCGGCCATACTTGATCCGACGGACCGCGAATTGATGGAGTCTCTCTTTGCCGCCGATATCCTCTTGAACAGAAACATATACTGCGAGTCTTTTCTGAAAGAGTGCGGCGGGGCAAAGGACGGCCGCGGGTAGCCATGGCACAGAAAAACAGGATATTGCGCAATATATTCCGGTTCACGGGATTCTGGACGAGTATGCGTCTGGCCGTCAACGGTATCGCGTACCTTTTTGTCTATCACCGCAACATGCGCATCATTTTTTTGTGCGGTATAACGGCTGCGCTCGCCGGGATATATCTGCGCCTTCGGGGGATAGAACTCGCGGCGCTTTGTATTTCCGTCACCCTTGTGTTTATCGCCGAGATATTCAACACCGCGGTTGAGATAATGCTTGATATGACCACGCGCAAGTATCATACGCTGGTCAAACTGGTGAAGGATATATCGGCCGCGGTAGTGTTTGTGGCTTCCGTTAATTCGGTCGCCGTGGGCGTCATTATTTTTCTGCCGCGGATCGCCGCAAAATTGAAAGCGCTCTCGGTCGGTATTGGCTAAAGGAATAACACCAGTACTTTGTTAAAAAACGGCTCAATTTAGTGGTTTTATCGTCGAGAAGATGCGTTGAACCGACATGAAATCAAAGATAATCAACGCATTGAAATACGCACAACGTTTCCAATGACAATATGTTACAATAAGATGGTCTTTGAACAGTAAGCACAAAGAAATAAATTTTAACAAAGTACTGATA
>WOYI011154836.1_pt1 | contig 53727 bp, 45 predicted proteins | sample 6423411 | NCBI WGS metagenome assembly WOYI01 (sample SAMN13441803, study PRJNA592873) | oil field metagenome | biome: oil field; feature: oil-well bore; material: oil-contaminated soil; isolation source: oil-contaminated soil from oil-well borehole | place: Germany: Wietze | collected 2016-10-18 ... | reverse complement strand
GCGAGAAAAAAGGCAGCAGTGGACAAATCCCCAGGCACCGCCATGGCCGTCGCCCGGGGCACAGCCGGGCCACATACACCCACCCAAGAACCCCCTTGCCGCTGCACCTGCACGCCGAAACGAGGCAGCAGCCGCTCGGTATGGTCCCGTGTGGGGGCCGGCTCCCCAACCCAGGTCTGGCCTTCGGCAGCCAGGGCCGCCAAAAGGACGCAGCTCTTCACCTGAGCGCTGGCCACGGGCATGGTATAACGGATACGGTGCAGCGGCTTTGTGCCTTGAATCGTTATGGGAGCCACCTCACCATCCTGCAGGGTGACCTCGGCACCCATCTGCCGCAAGGGCTCGGCAATACGCCTCATGGGGCGACGCCGCAAGGAGTCGTCACCTGTCAGTGTAGTGGTGCCCGGCATGCCCGCAGCCAGCCCAGACAGCAGCCGCAGGGCTGTTCCTGAATTACCCAGGTCCAGAGGCTCTGCGGGGGGACACAGGCCGCGGCTGCCCGCGCCGACGATGTGCAGCTTTTCGGCTTCCCAGCGGGTTTGAGCCCCCATGGCCTCGAGCGCCCGCAATGTGGCCTCGCAATCAGAGCCCCGCAGAAAGCCCTTGATCTGGGTTTCCCCTTCGGCAAGGGAGGCGAGGATGGCGGCGCGGTGCGAGATGGATTTGTCGCCGGGCACCACGAGCTCTCCTTGCACCTCGTTGGATGGTTCCACCACAAAGGTGCGCCTGGGCAAGGCCGGGCCTGTCATCGGACTGCCATCTGTACCGCCACTACCCAACATGCATCGATGAATCTGTTAACCATCGGCTTATTGTAGTCAATTTTTCTTTCTGCAACGCAGTTCGCAGCCCCTCCAAGGTCTCGATGTACGCATCGAGATGCGCCAGCAGTGCCTGGTGATTGAGAAAAAAGATCTCCCCCCACAGCTCGGGATCACTCCTGGCGACACGAAGCATATCCTGCAGGCTCCGGGGCAGCGGCCCGATGGTCCTATGCCATCTCTGGGCATTGCTGGTGGTTGCCCTGGCAAGGGCAAAGGCCAGCGCATGGGGCAGATGGCTCAGCCCAGCCAGCAGTTGATCGTGTTCACGACAGTCCATGAGGGTGGGGCGAGCGTCGAGTTCTGTCCAAAAAGTGCAAATGTACTCCACAGCCTGGGGACTGGTCATCTCATGAGGGGTGATCACAATGGGGCGCTTGCAGAAGAGATCGGGGTGTGCTGCCCCATACCCCTTGCCCTCATTGCCGGCAATGGGATGGGCCGGCACGAAGCCGGGCAATCCTTGCTCACCCAGGGAAGCCCAGGCCCAGCGGCAGACCGGTTCCTTGATACTGGCCACATCGCTGATCACAGCAGGCCGCCTCGGCCAGGAAGCGATGCGCTCAAAGCAGGAGGCAAGCGCCATGGGCGGCACCGCCAGGATCAGCAGGTCGGCTTGTTGCAGGGCATCTGGACTGAAGACAGGTTCGAGATACGCGGCCATGGCTGCTATGGCCTCATGGTCGAGGTCATAGCCCAGGATGGTCTGGGCCACGGCACGCTGTCTTGCGGCCATCACCACAGAGGCCCCGATATGACCCACTCCCCAGACCGCCAGCGTCTCAATCAAAGGTGGGCTCCTCGGGCGAGGAGCTGGCGCAGAGCCGCCACGAAACGCTGGTTTTCGCGAGGCAGACCAATGGTAATGCGCAGATAATCTGGCAGGCCATAGCTCTTGAGTGGCCGCACGATGATGCCCTGGGCCAGCAAAGCCTCATAGATGGCCTGGGCGTTGTGGAGCGCCACCGTGACGAAATTGGCGGCAGCCGGCAGCACGGCAAGCCCCATCTCCTGCAGCGACGCCACCAGATAGCGACGGCCCTCCTCGTTGATGGCAAAGGCCTGTTCCAGGTGAGCTGTATCCTGCAGGCTGGCTGCGGCTGCCGCAAGGCTGGGCCGCCCCACATTGAAAGGCAGGCGCACCCTGTTCAACAGGTCGGCCACCGCAGCACTCGACATGGCATACCCCACCCGCAAACCGGCCAGGCCATGGATCTTGGAGAAGGTTCTGGTGAGCACCACATTGGGGAAGTGTTGCAACAGTTGGAGATTGGCCTGGGCATATGGATCACCCAGGTATTCCACATAGGCCTCATCCAACACCACCATCACATGCTGGGGCATGCGCTCCAGAAAGCCGGCCAGCTCGTCATACTCCAGATGGGTGCCGGTGGGATTGTTGGGATTGGCCACGAAAACAATGGCTGTATCCCGATCCACCGCCTCCAGCATGGCTGCAAGATCATGGCCAAACGGCATCGCGGCATGCGGCCCCATGGCAGGCACCTCGCGACCAAGGGCACCTGCCGCCTTCACCACGATGGGATAGATCTCGAAGGCGTATTGCGAATAGACAGCGTTGCGCTGCGGGCCCAGCAGCAATGTGGCCAGGTGAACGAACAGTTCACTGGACCCATGACCCAGGGTGATCTGCTGCGGATCGATGCCGTGGAACTCGGCCAGGGCCGCCTTGAGATCGTATTCCTCTGGATAGCGGACTACCTGCAACAAGGCTTCCTGGGCGGCCGCCATGGCTCTTGGGGAAGGGCCCAGGGCGCTTTCATTGGAAGCCAGTTTGATGATGTCGGCCAAACCCGTCTCGCGCGCCAGGGCCTCGATGGGTTTGCCGGGCTTATACGGCGTGATCTGCAGGATCGATGGGCGAACATGGGTCAGGTGGGGGTTCGTCATGGGAGTATGCTCCAGATCATCATGCCAGCGCACTTGGGTACGCGCCCAATAGCTTGAAGAAAATGGCTCTTGTCTTGATCTCATCAAGAGCGGCACGCAAGCGTTCCTCGGCGGCATGGCCCTCGATGTCCAGAAAGAAATGGTAATCCCATGGATCGCGGCGGGAGGGGCGCGATTCGATGCGCATCATGCTCAGGCCATACCGGGCCAAGGGCTCGAGAAGACCATACAACGCACCCGGTTCATTCCTGGCGGCCAGCAGCAAAGATGTCTTATCGTGACCGGTGGGCTCGGGATCGTTGTGGCCAATGACCAGAAAACGAGTCGTGTTGTTGGGGTCATCCTCCACATTGGCGGCAAGCACTGCCAGGCCATAGACATCGGCGGCACTGCGCGAACCAAGTGCCGCCCATGAGGGATGCCCGGAGACCAACCGGGCCGCCTCGGCGTTGCTGCTGGCCGCCACCCGTTCGGCTTCGGGAAGATGGTGCTCCAGAAACTGCCGGCATTGCGCCAGGCTTTGTTCATGGGCAATCACACGCAGGATCCGCCCCAGGGCTGGGTTGTCAGCGCCGGGTTCCTGATCTGGATGCCCCAGCAGACACTGATGGACCACCACCGCCACTTCGCCACAGATACGCAATGGTGAGCGCACCAGCAGGTCCAGCGTATGGGTCACCACCCCTTCTGTGGAGTTTTCGATGGGCACCACGCCGAAATGGGCCTGGCCGCCCTCCACACTGCGAAACACCTCGGCGATGGTCCGCATGGGCAATTGCTCGGCAAAGCTTCCGAAATGCTTCGCGGCGGCGGCTTGGGTGAAGGTACCCGCCGGACCGAGATAGGCCACTTGCAGGGGGGATTCAAGATGCAGGCAGGCGGAGAGAATCTCGCGCATCAGCCGCATGATGACCTCATCCGTGAAAGGCCCTTTGTTGCGTGACTTGATGGCCCGCAATACCTGAGCCTCCCTGGCAGGGCGGTATTGGCAGGAAGGTTGATCCTCCATACCAGCCTTGATGCGCCCTGCCTCCTGGGCCAACCGCCCCCGCTCGCAGAGCAGCTCCTGCAACTGGCTGTCCAGGGTATCGATGCGGGCCCTCAGCTCGGCAAGCCTATTATGTGAATCTTCTTGGACCATGTCATACCTGGACCATGCAATCAGTCACCATGCACCGCTCGGCCAGGTAGCCGCACCATGCGCACACCGTCGATGTGAATCAAGGTCTGCACCAGGACATCATCCGGCTGCTGATCGACATCAAGCAAGGTATAGGCCAGCTGCTCTTTGGAGCGGTTGATCATATCGACGATGTTACCGCCCCACTGCGCCACGTGGGTGGAAATCTGCCCCAGCATATTGGGCACATTGCCATGCACAATGGCAATCCGATGTCCTGTGGAGCATTCCATGGCGCAATCGGGCAGATTGACCGAATGGCGGATCGTGCCCTGTTCCAGGTAGTCCCGCAGCTGGGAGGCCGCCATCACCGCACAGTTTTCTTCTGCCTCGACAGTGGAAGCGCCCAGATGAGGCAAGGCGATGACCCTGGGTTGGCCATGCAACACAGCCGCGGGAAAGTCGGTGACATAGGTGTCGAGCTGGTGTTTGTGCAGCGCTTCGAGCACCACCTCGGGGGAAACAATACCCTCCCTGGAGAAATTGAGCAAAATCAAACCTTGCCTGGCCTCTGCCAGCAGGGCTGGGGTGATCATGTTCTTTGTCTCGGGAAGCAGCGGCACGTGGATACTCACCACATCGCTGTTGCCGAGCACCGCCTGCAGGCTCGAGGCCTTGCTGACCTCCGAGGACAGCATCCAGGCCCGCTCCACGGTGATGGCACTGTCATAGCCGATCACCCGCATGCCCAGGGCAATCCCCGCGTTGGCCACCTGGATACCAATGGCGCCCAGACCGATGACGCCCAGCACCTTGCCGGCCAGCTCTCTGCCCACGAAATGCTTCTTCTGGGCTTCCACCTGCTCATGGAGGGCATGGTCATCCCCCTTCAGTCCAGCGACGAACTCCAGAGCCTGGGGAAGACGACGAATGGCCAGCAACATGCCGGCCAGGACCAATTCCTTGACGGCGTTGGCATTGGCCCCTGGCGTATTGAATATGGCAATGCCATGGCCTGACATGATATCCAGGGGGATATTGTTGACGCCGGCACCGGCCCGGGCGATGGCCTGCAGCGAGGGGGGTATCCGCCAATGGTGCAGATTGGCGGAACGGAGCAACAGGCCATCGGGGCGTTCCATATGCTCATCCACCGTATAGCCGGCCTCAACCAGGATATCCAGCCCCGATCTGGCAATCTTGTTCATGGTCAGAATGCGAAACATTGACATGCCTCCCGACAGGTTCAGCCGTACCGAGCCCTGAAATCCTTCAAGAACCCCACCAACACTTCCACCGACTCAAGCGATACGGCATTGTACAGGCTGGCGCGCATGCCACCCACGGCACGATGCCCCTTGAGCCCCATGAGGCCCGCTGCCTCGGCCTGTTGCAGGAAGGGTTTTTCCAGTGCGCTGTCAGCCAGCAGGAAAGGGATGTTCATCCAGGAGCGGCAGGTGGGGTGGACCGGGTTGCGGTAGAAATCCGCTTCGTCCAGCACGGCATAGAGCAGGTCCTTTTTCTGCTCATTGCGCCTGGCCATCGCCTCGAGGCCGCCTTGTTCCTCCAGCCACTGGAAGACCAGACCGGCAATGTACCAAGCAAACACCGGTGGTGTATTGAGCATGGAACCATCGGCAGCCTGCAGGGCATAATTCCAGATGCCCGGTGTGGTGGCCGCGGCACGCCCCAGCAGCTCCTCATGCACGATGACGATCGCAAGCCCTGCAGGACCCATGTTCTTCTGGGCTCCGGCATACAACAGACCAAAGCGGTCCACCGCCAAGGGACGGGACAGAATGGTGGACGAGACATCGGCCACCAGGGGCACCTGGCCCGTCTCGGGAATGGTCAGGAACTCCACCCCCTCGATGGTCTCATTGAGCGTGAGATGGACATAGGCGGCGTCTTCATGCAGCGACCAGTGTTCACGTGGCGGCAAGGAGCAGAACCGTTCGGCGCGCGAGCTCGCCGCCACATGGACGTGGCCATAGCGCCCAGCCTCGGCGATGGCCTTGGCCGACCAGCTGCCGGTCTCGATGTAATCGGCTCTGCCATGAGGCCCCATGAGATTCATGGGAATGGCGGCAAACTGACCCTGGGCGCCTCCCGCCAGAAAAAGCACCTTGTATTCCGGACCGATGGCCAGCAGGCGGCGCAAGGCCTGTTCAGCGGCCTGTGCCATGGCCCCCACCTCCTTGCCGCGGTGGCTCATCTCCAGGATGGACATGCCGGTGCTCCGGTAATCCAGCAACTCCTCCTTGACCCGCTCCAAGACGGGCAGCGGCAAGGCGGCAGGCCCGGCATTGAAATTATGGACACGGTGCTGTGTGCTGTGTTCAGTCATCTTCATGATGTTCTGCTCCCAAATCCTCATTTCTCCCAGGGAGATCCTCCTCAGACCCCTCATCATCCTCATCGAGGGTCATGCCGCCCAAACCAGCTACCCGGGCAACGGCGGTCACCTGTTCTCCATCATCAAGCCTGATCAGCCGCACACCTTGCGTGTTGCGACCCAGCAGGGGAATACCAGAGACCTCCAGGCGCACCAGCGAACCCGTTGAGCTGATCAGCATGACCTGGTCTGTGGCTTCCACCAGCAGGGCCCCCACCACCGCCCCGTTGCGCTTGGAACGCTGACAGGTCATGATGCCTTGCCCCCCGCGGCCCTGGGGGTGGTATTCGCCAAGCGCCGTGCGCTTGCCGTAGCCATGCTGCGTAACCACCAGCAGGGCACGCTGGTCCGGATGCAGTTGCTCCACTTCCTGGGCACTGTAGACGCAAACCCCCACCACCTTGTCAGCGCTGCCCAGACGCATACCGCGCACGCCTGCAGCCGAGCGACCGGTGGCGCGGATGTCTGCTGCGGCAAAGCAGATGGACTTCCCGGCATCCGAGGTGAGGATCACATAGGAGGAGTTCCTGATCAGCGTGGCGTCCACCAGGCGATCGCCCGCCTCCAGGGCGATGGCCATGATGCCATTGGCGCGCGGCCTGGAAAAGGACTGCAATGCAGTCTTTTTGATCGTTCCGAGCCGGGTGGTCAACAGGACATAGGTATCTGGGTCCTCGAAGGAATGAACGGGCAGGACCGCGTGGATATGCTCACCGGAAACCAGGGACAGCAGGTTCACGATGGGGCGACCCCGAGACTGGGGCTTGCCCTGGGGCAGCTGGTGCACCTTGAGCCAGTACACCTTGCCGAGGCTCGAGAAGCTGAGCAGCACATCGTGGGTCTGCGCCAGAAAGAGGCGCTCCAGGAAATCCTCTTCCTTGTGGGTGAAGGCAATGCGGCCGCGGCCACCGCGGCGCTGGGGCTGATAGAAGGACGCCTTTTGGGTCTTGACATAACCCTGGTGGGACAGGGTGACAACCATCTCCTCGTTGGCCAGCAGATCCTCGATGGCGAGCTCGCGATGCTGGGCGATGATCCTGGTGCGCCTGGCGTCTCCATGGCGCTTGCGCAATTCCTGGAACTCGCCAGCCACCTCGGAGCGCAGGCGCTCTGGCGTAGCCAGGATATCCTGCAGATCGGTGATGCGTTTGAGGACAGCCTCATAATCCGCGACGATCTTGTCGCGCTCCAGTGCTGTCAGGCGATGGAGCTGCAGCTCCACAATGGCCTTGGCCTGGACAGGCGAGAGACGATAGCCCTCGGCCGAGAGACCGCAGTCCGGGGGCAAACCCACAGGACGCGTATCGGCGCCATGGGCACGAGCCAGCAGGGTCGCCACCAGTTCGGCATCCCAGGTGCGGGCCACCAAGGCTTCCTCTGCATCCTGGCGACCCTTGGCGTTGCGGATCAGTTGCAGCAAGGGGTCCAGATTGGCGATCACCACAGCATAGCCTTCCAGGCGGTGGGCTTCCTCCCGTGCCTTGCGCAGGTCGAAGATGGTGCGCCGCACCACCACCTCCCGCCTGTGGTTGATGAAGGCCTGCAGCATGGCCTTGAGGTCGAACAGCCGTGGCTGGCCATGGTCCAGCGCCACCATGTTGATGGCAAACACCGCTTCTAAGGCGGTGTGCTCATAGAGATTGTTGAGAATGACCTCGGGCACCTCGCCGCGGCGCAGCTCCAGCACCACGCGCATGCCATCCTTGTTTGACTCGTCACGCAGATCGGTAATGCCTTCGATCTTGCGCTCCTTGACCAGCTCGGCGATGTGGGTCAGCAGGCGGGCCTTGTTGACCTGGTAGGGCAGCTCGGTGATGACGATGGCCTGCTTGTGGTCCGCCTCGCCCTCCACCGTGGTACAGCCGCGCATGCGCACCCGGCCACGTCCTGTACGGTAGGCCTCGTGGATGCCCTGCAGGCCATGAATCTCCCCTGCCGTGGGAAAGTCGGGCCCCTTGATGATCTGACACAACGCCTCGATGGGCAGCTCGGGATCATCCAACAGGGCCTTTAGGGCATTGAGCACCTCGCCGAGATTGTGTGGCGGGATGTTGGTGGCCATGCCCACCGCGATACCCGAGGAGCCGTTGATCAACAGATTGGGCACCCGGCTCGGCAGCACCACAGGCTCGCGCTCGGACTCATCATAGTTGGGTACGAAGTCGACGGTTTCCTTGTCGATGTCGGCCAGCAGTTCATGGGCGATGCGACTCATGCGCACCTCGGTATAGCGCATGGCCGCCGGCGCATCGCCATCGATGGAGCCGAAGTTGCCCTGGCCATCCACCAGGGGGTAACGCATGGAAAACGGCTGGGCCAGGCGGACGATGGCATCATAGATGGCCGAGTCGCCATGGGGGTGATACTTACCCATGACATCACCGACGATGCGTGCCGACTTTTTATAGGCCTTGTTGTAGTCGTAACCGCCTTCATGCATGCCGTAGAGCACCCGGCGATGCACGGGCTTCAGACCATCGCGCACATCGGGCAGGGCTCGGCCCACGATGACGCTCATGGCATAATCGAGATACGACTGACGCATCTCATCCTGGACGTTGACGGTCAGCACTTCCCGGGCAAAATCGCTCACAGGGAAAACCTGGTACAGCTGGACATGTGCTTAGCCATAATGAGCTTGAATGGTTGAATGAATTGCTGTTGACGCGGCGCTGTGCATGAAATGGTCATGATACAACAGATTCACCGCATAAAACGAGGTTATGATGCCTATGGGCCATACGATCAATGAAAACCCAGCAGAGCTGGCCAAGTTCAACCAGGGTGAGGCCGCCTGGTGGGATGAACAGGGGCCGTTCTGGACACTGCATGCCATCAATCCCCTGCGTCTTGCCTTCCTGCAACGCCATGTGCACCTGGAGGGGCAGCGCATCGTGGATGTGGGTGCCGGCGGAGGGATTTTTGCCGAAGCCATGGCGCGTTGCGCTGCCTCGGTCACGGGCCTGGAGCGCAGCCCCGCTGCCCTGGAGGCCGCGCGGCAGCATGCCGAGGACCACAACCTGACCATCAGCTATCTGGATCAAACCATCGAAGAGTTGGCCCAGCAGGAACCCGCCTCCTGCGATGGCATCACCTGCATGGAGCTTCTGGAGCACGTGCCCGATCCGGTATCCGTCGTCAAGGCCTGTGGGGCACTGCTCAAGCCCGGTGGCTGGGCCTGCTTTGCCACCATCAACCGCACGCCAGCCTCCTTTGCGCTTGCCATTGCTGCTGCCGAATACATCCTGGGCTGGGTGCCCAGGGGCACCCATCGTTATGCCCAGCTGATCCGCCCCGCGGAACTGGCGGGCTGGGCACGCCAAGCGGGCCTGCAGGTGTGCGACATCTCCGGGCTGGGCTATGTGCCTGGTTTTGGGTTTTTTCTTGGCGGTAGCGTGGCGGTCAACTACCTCATGATGACCACCAAAGAAACATGAATCTTTCAGATGTATGGAATCGGCCATACAGCGCCTCACCTCGACTGGGTGCTGTGCTTTTCGACCTCGATGGCACACTGGTGGACACGGCCCCGGGCATGTCCCAGGCCCTGAACCGGCTGCTCACCAGCCAGGGACTGGAGCCGCTGACCCATGAAATAATCCGCCCCCATGTCTCCGGCGGCACCCGCGCGCTGCTCCAATTGGCACGCACCTTGACCGCCATGCCCTGCGACGAGGATCCGCGCTGGCGCGAAGCCTTCCTGGAGCACTACGCCATGACCGCGACCCATGACGTGGCGTTCTTCCCGGGCATCGTCGAGCTCCTGGCCACCTTGGGGGACTGGCATGTTCCCTGGGCAATCGTCACCAACAAGCCCCAGGACCTGGCCGAAAGCATCATGGATTTCCTGCGCCCCCAGCTGGACGGACGGGCCGCAGCGCCCCGCTGCCTGGTGGGCGGGGGCAGCGCCTTCAGACCCAAGCCGGATCCTGCCGGCATCCTGCATGCCCTTGCCTGTTGTCATACCTTGCCACAGCACGCGGTCATGGTTGGCGACGACCAACGGGATATCGCCGCAGGTCATGCAGCAGGTGTGCATACCGTGGCGGCCACCTATGGCTATATCCCGCACCATGAACAGCCGGCAAGCTGGCAAGCCCATGCCCTGTGCGCCTCGCCGCGGGCCATTCTGGATCATCTTGCCATCCTGCGGACCCCACTGCCAACATGGCAGGCAGCCAAGGGTTGAAGGACCAGCCTGCCTGGCTTGCCGACTTCCTGCGGGACAACTGGACTGTGGGATTGAGTATCCTCTTTTGCCCGGCGACACTGCGCCAGGCCTTTGGCGCCCTCTTCATGATCCGCGAGGCCATGTTGCGCTTCTGGGATGAGCCGCAAACGCCCGCGGTTGCCCAGGTCAAACTGGGCTATTGGCTGGAAGAGCTCCAGAAGATGAGCACAGGCACGGGCAGTCATCCTGCCATCATGGCCTTGCAGCCCCACCTGAAAAACCACCCCAGCATTGCCGGCCAGCTTTTCCAGCTGGCCGAGGCCACGCTGCATGGATTACAGGGCAATGCGGCTGCCCCCCAACTGGCCGGGGCAGCTGCCCCGGTGGTTGCCGCCAGTATGCTGCTGGGTGCCCTGAGTCCAGAGGCTCTGGCCGCCGCAGAGCAGCTCGGCGTCACACTGACTGCCGTGGAACAGGCCGAACGTGCCTCGGCTGGAGCATCCCCCCATCCCCATTCCGGTCCACAACACACCCCATGGCTCGCCATGGTGCAAGACAGCACTGAGCGGTCATCTTTTGGCGTACATGGCGGCGCATTGGGCGCGCTGGGCAGCATCGTGCTGCAGCGCAGCCAGGCTGTGCTGTCGGGCCAGCCTGTGCTGCGGCCCAACGCCAGGCCATGGCTCCTGACCATCAGGGCATGGCGCGAGGCAGGCAAGGCCGAGCGTCGCCTGCGGCGTTGTGCACAGGGATGATTTATCCCTAGAACCGATGGCAGCAAAGAGTCATGCGAGCAGGCGTCAGGTCTTCTTCAAGACCTGAACCTGCTGGGTCTGGGCATGCAGCAGCAACCAGAGGCCAAAGACGATCATGGGCAGACTCAGCAGTTGACCCATGGTCAACCAATGCCCCAGTATGAAGCCCAGATGCCGATCCGGTTCCCGGAAACACTCCAGGAAGGAGCGGAACAGGCCATAGAGCACCAGGAAAAGCCCGGACACCTGCCCTTTTACCCTTGGGCGGGCACTGAACCACCACAGCACCGCAAACAGCACCACTCCCTCCAACAGCGCTTCATAAAGCTGGGATGGATGGCGGGGATCGGGACCGGCCTGGGGAAACACCATGCCCCAGGGCACAGCGGTGGGCCTGCCCCACAGTTCACCGTTGATGAAGTTGCCGAGGCGCCCGAAAAAAAGCCCCACCGGCACCAGGGGTGCCACAAAGTCGCTGACCTGGAAGAAGGCCTTGTGCTTGCGAGAGGCAAACAGGGCCAGCGCAGCACAAACACCCAGCAAGCCGCCATGGAAGGACATGCCGCCCTCCCAGATGCGCAGGGGCAGCAAGGGATCGGACAGCCAGGCCGCGGGCTGGTAAAAGAGCACATAGCCCAGGCGGCCACCCAGCAACACACCCATGGCCCCATAGAACATGAGGTCACCCACTTCTTGGGGCGACAGCAGCGCCGCGCCGCCCTCGCCACTGCGTCGCAAGCCCAGCAGCCAGCCACCGCAAAACCCCATCACATACATCAATCCATACCAGCGGATGGCCACAGGGCCAAGCTGAATCAGTACGGGGTCGATGGCAGGATAGGTCAGCATGTCGTCATTCAATGCCCAATTTCTTGATGCGATACCGCAGCGATCGGAAACTGATGCCCAGCACCTGGGCAGCCTTGGTCTTATTATAGCGCGTCGCCTGCAGCGCCTGACGGATCAAGGCGGCCTCATGATCCTCGATCTGGTCTGCAAGCAGGGGACCAGGGTTGGGCCCGGCAACAGGCAATCCCTGGACACCTTCTTCTTCTGGCAGCAGCAGGTCCTCTACATTGATCATGTCACCACTGCTCAGGACCACGGCCCGCTCCAGGATGTTTTCCAGCTCCCGGACGTTGCCCGGAAACGAAAACCTGCACAAGGCATCCAGGGCCTCCAACGACAAGGATTTTCCAGGGCAACCCTCGCGCTGACAGATGCGTTTGAGGAGAAAGCCCGCAAGTTCCGGTATATCCTCCCTGCGGTCGCGAAGCGGTGGCACGGTCAGTCCCAGCACCATCAGACGATAATACAGATCGGCGCGAAACAGCCCCTTTTTGACCAGCAGATCCAGGTCCTGGTGTGTGGCACTGATCAGGCGGACATCGATCGATACCTCATGATCGGCACCCACGGGGCGGATGCGGCGCTCCTGGACGGCACGCAACAGCTTCGCTTGCATGCCCAGGGGCAGATCCCCCACCTCGTCCAGAAACAACGTCCCACCGCAAGCCGCCTGGAATAGGCCTTGACGGTCCTGGGCAGCGCCGGTGAAAGCCCCCTTGCGGTAGCCGAAGAATTCACTTTCCATGAGTTCGTTGGGCAAGGCGGCGCAATTCACCGCCACAAAGGGATGGCGCCCACTGTGCTCATGGATGAGCCGCGCCACCAGTTCCTTGCCAGTGCCCGACTCACCATACACATGGACCGGGGCCTGGCTGCGGCTGAAACGGAAGAGCAGATGGCGCAGCTGGTGCATGGCGGTGGACTGGCCGATGAGCTGGGTGCTGGCAAGGCTTGCATCCCTCCCTGGCGGCCCCTGCAATATGACATGCACCACCTGCCGCAAGGCCTTGAGATCAATGGGCTTTTCAATGAAGTCCCGCGCGCCGGCCTTGAGGCATTCCACGGCAGCGCGGGCATTGCCATAGGCTGTCATCACCACCGCTGGCAATTGCGGTTGACAAGAAGCAATGTGTTGCAGCAACTCGAGGCCATTGCCATCGGGCAACCGCAGATCCAGGAGGCACAGATCGAATCGCCTGCTTTGCAGCATGGCTTCTGCCTGTCGCAGGGAAAGGGCGAGACTCACAGCCCCCCCCATGCGGGTCAACCCCATGCGAATCACCTCGCAGAGGTCCGCCTCATCGTCCACCACCAGCACATGCCATGCCACGGGTCATTCCCTGGGTCAGGCCCAGCGCAGACGTATGCGAAACCATCCTCCGGGACCCTCGCACACGCGCAACTCGGCTCCATGATACACGCACAACTCTCGAGCCAGATAGAGCCCCAATCCCGCACCACCTCCTGTGGAATAAAATGGCTCGAAAACCTCTGTGAGAGATTGTCCCCGAAGACCAGGGCCATTGTCCAGTACATCAATGATACATGAATCCTGCTCCCTGGTCACCGTGATGCTGATCTGCAAGGGATCCTCACCACCCCCGGCATGCTGATAGGCATTGCGCACCAGATTGCCCAGCACCTGTTCCAGATGATTGGGATCGAACAGCACCGGCGGCCATTGAGGGTTGTAGTCCAGCCGAATCGGCGCACCCTGCTGCCCGTGGCGCTGGATGAAATCGGGTAGAAAATCCTGCAACAACATCACCTCGGTCATGCCGGGCTGCATGCGCGACAACCCCAGGATCGCCTCGATGATGGCGTTGATGCGCTCGGCATGCCGATCGATCATGTCCGCAAGCCGGATATGGTGTGCCTGTTCATCCGACATATCCTCGACCAGCAGGGCCGCAGCCTGACGAAGCGTCATCAGTGGATTGCGAATCTCATGGGCGATGCCGCCTGCAAGTCTTGCCAAGGCCTTGAGCTTGATGGCCTCGAGCCTGGGACCCAAACGGTGGATATCCTCGAGGACGATCAATCGCAAGGTTTCCAGCTCGCCCACATGTCCGATGCTCTGGGCCACAACCTCACAACCGCTGGGCATTGACACAGCCTGGTCATGCAAGGGGCGATCGAAGAGTGCCGGCGCCAACGCCTTCAGGGCCATGCCTTCACCGCCGCCACCAATCAAGCGTTTGGCTTCCGGGTTGATGAAGCGGATCACCCCTTTGCCATCCAGAACGATCAACCCCTCCTGGATGATCTGCACCACTGTATGGATGATGTGGTGCAACTGGGACAGGTCTTGTTCCCTGCCGATGGCCTGGGCCGTGATCCGATCCAGGCGCTCTTTCAGCACAGAGCCGCCCAGGGCACCGGCAAAGGTGACCAAACCAAAGATGCCTGTCGCCGTGGTGTTGGGCCTGACGGCACAGCACCAGTCATGAAAGCCCTGGGCAAAGAGGGTCGCCAATGTGGCCAGGGCCGCCATGAGCAGGGCACCGCGGCGCTGCAGCAACAATGCGGCCACAAAGACAGGGGCCATGAACAGGATGTGCACGTCATGCCCCAGGCCATGACACACAATGGCGGTGGTGATCAACAGCCAGTCCAGAAGCAGCAAGGCATAGGCCTGCGCGGCAAAGCTGATCAGCCGCCGGTGAATGGTCAGTATGGCGAGGCAGCCACTGCCAAAAGCCACGCTGCCCAGCCAGGGAAAACCAAAATCGGGTGCCTGGGTGCTGCTGCCCATCGCCATGGAGAGCCACAGCCCCACCGTGAATCCGCCAAGCCCCATGCGAAACAGATTATAAATGGCCAGAGCACCCCAGGGCGGACCCGCAGCAGGGGGCCGCTCGGCATATCCCTGAACATGACGACTACTTGAGCGTCTCATCTCATGCATGCTACGCTATGAAACCATGATACAGCGTATGGTTGGTATGGCCGGTGACCAGGAAGTCGGTAACCCATCTATCCATAAATCCCCGATATCCCCTCCCTCTCCAAATCCTTATCTGTCCCGATCCCGTCATCCCATATCCCCTATCCCGTCGGCGGCCCTCTCTTTGAGCTTGCCAGAGACGCCGCGGCCCATCCTTGTTCAATCTCAATCTCAATCAGATTCCAGCGCCTTGTGCTGCCATGCAGCCTGCGTTGGTCCTCTGCCATCTGCCGGGAGTGCGCCATGAATCTCCATGAATATCAAGCCAAACAGCTACTGAGCCAATATGGCGTCATGGTGCCCGATGGCCTGCTGGCCACCACGGCCCACGAGGCGGAAAGCGCTGCCCGGCAATTGGGTGGCCGGGTGGTGGTCAAGGCACAGATCCACAGCGGTGGTCGGGGCAAGGCAGGTGGCGCCAAGCTGGCCGATCACCCCCAATTCGCCGCTGAGGCGGCCACCGCCATGCTGGGAACCCGGCTTGCGACCAAGCAGACAGGCCCCAAGGGGCTGCCGGTGAGCATGGTCCTGGTGGAACGGGCCGAGCCCATCGCCCAGGAACTCTATCTGAGCCTGCTGCTGGATCGCCAGAGCGGCCGGTTGTGTTTCGTGGGCTCAGCAGCAGGTGGCATGGATATCGAAGAGGTGGCCGCCTCCACACCGGAGCGCATCACCACGGTGATGGTCCATCCAGCCGCAGGCTTTCAACCCTACCAAGGGCGGCGTCTGGCCCAAGCCATGGGGCTGCCCGGGGCGGAAATGGGGCATTTCGTGAGCCTGGCCAAGGCGTTGTATGCCTGCTTCGTGGCCAGTGATGCCAGCCTCATCGAGATCAATCCCCTGGCCCTGATGCATGGTGGTGGCCTCAAGGCCCTGGACGCCAAGATCGCCATCGACGACAATGCCCTGCCAAGGCAAAAAAAGCTGGAGGCCTATCGCGATCCCAGCCAGGAAGACCCAAGGGAACACGAGGCGGCCGAGCACGGCATCAGCTATGTGGCCCTGGATGGTGACATCGGTTGCATGGTCAATGGCGCAGGGCTGGCCATGGCCACCATGGATGTAATTCAGCTCAGTGGCGGCAAGCCGGCCAATTTCCTGGATGTGGGCGGCGGCGCCACCGCAGAGCGGGTCAGTCAAGCCTTCAGGCTCATCTGCAGCGATCCCGGGGTCAAGGCCATCCTGATCAACATCTTTGGGGGGATCGTGCGCTGTGATCTCATTGCCGAGGGCATCATCAAGGCCGCCGCCGAGATAGGCCTCACGGTGCCCTTGGTGGTTCGTCTGCAGGGTACCAACATGGACCAGGGGCGACGCAAGCTGGATGACAGTGGTCTTGCCATCATCAGCGCCACCACCCTGCCCGAGGCGGCCGAGAAGGTGGTGTCAGCGGCCCGGGGAGCGGCCTGACCCATGGCGATACAGCAAGTCGTCCATCGGTAATCGGCAAAAAAAAGGGGGGGAACCGTGCCTCTGTTCCCAGGAAACAAGCGGTCTTTTTAAAATTTTAAAAAGGTTATTGCTATGGCAGTTTTGGTCGATGAACATACCAGAGTGGTGGTCCAGGGCATTACGGGCTCGCAAGGCACCTTCCACACACAGCAGGCCCTGGCCTATGGCACCAAGGTGGTTGCGGGGGTCACCCCGGGGCGCGGCGGTGAGCACCACCTGGGACTACCGGTTTTCGATACCGTGGCTGAAGCCGTTGTGCACACCCAGGCCAATGCCAGCGTCATCTTCGTACCAGCCGCCTTTGCCGCCGATGCCATCCTGGAGGCTGCCGATGCCGGTGTGCCACTGGTGGTCTGCATCACCGAGCTCATCCCCATCCTGGACATGCTCAAGGTCAAAGCGGCCCTGCAAGGCACCAAGACCACGCTCATCGGACCCAATTGCCCGGGCATCATCACCCCTGATGCCTGCAAGATCGGCATCATGCCCGGATCCATCCACAAAAGCGGCGTGGTGGGCATCGTGTCCCGCTCGGGTACCTTGACCTATGAAACCGTGCAGCAAACCACGGAGGCTGGCCTCGGGCAATCCACATGCATCGGCATCGGTGGTGATCCCATTCATGGCATGGACTTCATCGACTGCCTGAGGCTGTTCGAAAAGGACCCCAAGACCAAGGCCATGGTGATGGTGGGCGAGATCGGCGGTACCGATGAGGAGGCCGCTGCAACCTTCATCAAGGATAATGTCAAAAAGCCCGTGGTTGCCTATATCGCCGGGGTAACCGCCCCGCCCGGCAAACGCATGGGCCATGCCGGGGCCATCGTGCAAGGGGGAGCGGGCACCGCCGAAGGCAAGTTTGCTGCCCTGGAGGCCGCCGGCGTGGCCACCGTACGTTCACCCGCCATGATCGGCGAGCGCCTGCTCGAATTGCTGAAGCGTTGAGGACTGTCACCATGCGCCCACTGATGTCACTAGTTCTGCAAAACAGCCCACGCAGTTGGGCCATCCTTCTTTTTCTGCTTACAGGAGCCGCCATGGCCGCAGCCGACTTCCAGCCACTGCCACCCCAGGGTCCCCAGCAACGTGCTTTCACGGAGGCCAAGCAGGTGTTGCAGCCCAAGACAGACTATCGGGCGCGCCTGGTCACCAGCAAGGGCACCATCACCGTGGATCTTTTCGAACAGCAGGCCCCCAAGACGGTCAATTCTTTCGTCTTTCTGGCACTGCATCGCTTTTATGACAACATCCTGTTCCACCGTGTCATCCCTGGCTTTATGGCCCAGACCGGCGATCCCACCGGCACGGGCAGCGGCGGGCCGGGCTATCGGTTTGGCCTGGAAATCGACCCTTCCTTGAACTTCGATGACAAGGGCATCATGGGCATGGCACGAACCGACGACCCAAACTCCAACGGCAGCCAGTTTTTCATCACCCTGGCACCCGCCTCCCACCTCAACGGACAATATACTGTCTTTGGCAAGGTGGTCGATGGCCAGGCTGCCCTCGAGAAATTGAACTCCACACAAGGCCCTACCGCCACCCCGGATCGCCTGGAAAGCGTAGAAATCCTGGCACGCAAACTTCCCTAGCCTGTTGCTGGGGGCGTGGCACAGCTGGTTGGAATTCCTTTTGAGCCATTTCCATTGGCTCCTGACCACCGTGGAAACCGACCCCCAGAAAAAGCCTGGCAGGCAGGGATGATGCAGCCATGAGCGATTTGATCATCGCCCTCTCCCAGGACAGCCCCTGGCTTGGTGATGTGCCTGGCAACGCCCAGCGCGTGATCGAAACCGCCCGGCAGGCCAGAGATAACCTGGGTGCCGATGTGGTGGTGTTTCCAGAACTCTTCCTGACCGGATATCCCCCGGAAGATCTGCTGCTGCGTATCGATATGGCGCGCCTGGTCCAGGAGGCGTTTCACAGGCTCCTGGATGCCATCCAGGGCATCCATGTGGTGCTCGGCATGCCCCACTACGCCACCGATCCCAAGCCTTACAACAGTGCCGCTGTGTTTCGCGATGGCCAGATCATTGGTCTGTACCACAAGAACATCCTGCCCAATTACAATGTCTTTGATGAATGGCGTTATTTTCTGCCCGGTACAGAGCCTTGCGTCTTCTCTCTCAAGGGGCGGCGCCTGGGCATCACCATCTGCGAGGATATCTGGACCACCACACCGGCCAGCCGGGCCCTTGCGGCAGGCGCCGAACTGCTCATCAACATCAATGCCTCACCCTATCACCATGGCAAAAGCGCGGAAAGACAGCGCATCCTGAGGGCTCGATGCACAGAGACCAGGCTACCCATTGCCTATGTCAATATGGTGGGTGGCCAGGACGAGCTGGTCTTCGATGGCCAGTCGTTACTGCTGGATCAGGCGGGTCGAGTGGTCTTTCACGACAAGGCCTTTTCCCCCACGTTGAGCGCATTCACCTGGCGGGAAAACAACACCCTCATGGCGCACCAACCCTCAGCTCCTCCTCCTGACGATGAGGTGGAGCTGGCCTACCAGGCACTGTCTCTGGGCATCCATGACTATGTACAGCGCAATGGCTTCCAGGGAGCTTTGGTGGGGCTTTCCGGCGGCGTGGACTCGGCGCTGACCCTTGCCCTGGCGGCAGACACCCTGGGGTCTGGTGAGGTGATGGCTGTGCTCATGCCTTCGCCCTACACCTCGGTGATGAGCATGGAAGACGCCATGGCCGAGGTAAAGGCCTTGGGAGTGCGCCATGAGGTGCTGGCCATCAACGGGCTCATGACCGCCTTTCAGGAGGTACTGGCCCCGGTATTTGCCGGCCTGCCCCCGGACAGCACAGAAGAAAATATCCAGGCCCGCTGCCGTGGTACCCTGCTGATGTCCCTGTCCAACAAGCTGGGCAAAATCGTACTGGCCACAGGCAACAAGAGTGAGATGGCCTGCGGCTATACAACGCTCTATGGTGATCTGGTTGGTGGCTTTGCCCCCCTGAAAGACGTGCCCAAGCAGCTGGTATACCAGTTGGCGCGGCATCGCAACAGCAAGGGGGCAGTGATACCGGAGCGGGTACTGTCCAGGCCGCCTTCGGCCGAACTGCGGCCCGGTCAACAGGACAGCGATACATTACCTCCCTATGAGATCCTGGACCCCATCCTGGAGCTCTATGTGGAACTGGAGCTGCCCATCGAGGCCATCGTGGCCCGTGGCTATGATGAACAGACCGTGCATCGTGTGGCAAACATGGTGAAGAAGGCCGAGTACAAAAGGCGCCAAGCCCCTCCAGGCATCAAGATCAGCCGGCGCGCCTTCGGTCGCGACCGGCGCTACCCCATCACCTCGGCCTACCCTTGGTAAGCCTCATCCTGGCCTGGCGGCCAGCCTTACGTTTCAGCGACCGCGCAGCGAGACACTGGGCCAGCCCTGGCCGCCATCCACAGGAATCAAGGCACCATGCACCCAACTTGCCTGATCGGAAAGCAAAAACGCCACCACGGCAGAGAGTTCCTCGGGTCGCCCCAGGCGCCCGAAGGGAAACTCGTCATGGACGAAACCTTGGTACAGTTCCGGTTTTTTCTTCTCCAGATCGGCCCAGTTACCGCCCTGGAAATACATCGAACCAGGCAGTACGGCATTGATGCGCACCCCGTAGGGAGCAAGCTCCCAGGCCAAACCCTGCACCAGGGCGTTGGTGCCCGCCTTGGCGGCGGCATACTGTACCCTGGAGCCCGGGCGCAGGCCGGAAATGGAAGAGACAGCCACGATGCTGCCACCGCCATGGTCTTGCATGAAAGGCAATGACTCCCGTATCAGGCGGGCCGTATGCAAGAGATTGACATCGAGCGTCTGCTGCCAGTCAGCATCGCTGGCCTCCAGGAAACGGCCGCCCCAGGTGCCTCCTGCGTTGGCCACGATCAGGCTTGGTGTACCCATGTCCGTTGCGGCCTGGTGCACAAAGGCCTTCATTTGCTGGGCATCAGTCACATCGGCGCAACACGACAACACCCGGCCACCACGCTGGCGCAGCGCAGCCGCCGTGGCTTCCAGGGCATCCCTGCCCCGGGCACACAAAGCCACCGCCACGCCCTCGTCCACCAGGCGCTCGGCAATGGCGCGACCCAAGCCACGACTGGCTCCCGTTACCAGAGCCACGCGACCGCGGAGATTCAAATCCATGCCTGCCTCCCTGGAATGCCCCCGACCGGCGCCTAAGTCCAACAAAAAGCGCGGGAGCTTGTGTTCTCAGTCTGGATAAAGGAAACGGCCTGATGCCGATCGTCAGGCTGGATGACTGTTGCATTTGGCATGCGCTACATGCCTTGCGTTCTATATAGCTGGCGTCCCCAACGGGATTCGAACCCGTGTCGCCACCTTGAAAGGGTGATGTCCTAGGCCTCTAGACGATGGGGACGAGTATCACTTCACCAGACCCTGCCTGCGCAACGCCTGTTTCCATCAACACGGAAAGCCACCCCTGGGGGTTGGGTTGTCTTGTTATGGTGGAGCCAGGCGGGGTCGAACCGCCGACCTCTTGCATGCCATGCAAGCGCTCTACCAGCTGAGCTATGGCCCCTCTAAGGAAACCGAAAATATAGCAAATCAAGCAGCGAAACGTCAAGAACCGGCGCAGATCATCACACCCTTTTCCTGTCCCAGCTCCTGGCGCAGCCGTTGCCAATCGAAGGCAGGCCCTGGATCGGTCTTGCGGCCCGGAGCCACATCGGCATGACCAGTGATGTGACGGATGGCAGGAAAGCTCGCCATGAGCCAGCCACAGATCCGGCCCAGGGTCACATATTGGATATCTGCATAGGGAATCTCGTCACTGCCTTCCAGCTCGATGCCAATGGAAAAATCATTGCACCCCGTTCTGCCGGCAAACGACGATACCCCGGCATGCCAGGCCCGGGCGGAAAAGGGGCAGAACTGGATGACGGCACCGTTGCGACGGATCAGCAAATGGGCACTCACCCGCACACCGCGCAGATCAGCAAAGGAGGCATGCGCTGCCACATCCAGACACCCCAAAAAGAGCTGCTCCACGTGATCCAGCCCGAAGACCCCCCTGGGCAGGCTGATGCCGTGAATGACAAGCAAGCTGATCTCGACCCCGGATGGCCGCGCGTCACAATGAGGAGAGTGGCGCCGCAACGCCTGGGGGAACCAGTCGTTCAAGTCGTTCATCATGATGGCTTGATGCTACAATGCACCTTCTGCATCTTATGCTGGGTTATGCAAACACCATGACAAACATACCATCCACCATCCAGATGATCCAGCAACTGGTGGCTCAGCCCTCGGTCTCCAGCAGTCATCCAGGGCTGGATCAGGGCAATGTGGGCGTGGTCTCCCTGCTGGCGCAATGGCTCGAGGAACTGGGTTTTGCGGTAGCGATCCAGCATCTTCCCCATCTGCCTGACAAGGCCAATATGGTGGCCACCCTGGGCGCTGGTCCTGGCGGCCTCGTCCTGGCGGGTCATACCGATACCGTGCCCTGCAATCCAGAACTATGGCACAGCGACCCTTTTGTCGCCGTCATCCGCGATGAGCGCATCCATGGCCTGGGGAGCTGCGATATGAAAGGGTTTCTTGCCCTGGCCGTCACGGCCGCAGCCTCGTGGGCCGATCGCCCCCCCAGACATCCTTTGACCATTGTGGCCACAGCCGACGAGGAAACCGGCATGGACGGGGCGCGCCTGCTGCACCTGACAGGCTGCCCGGGCATGGCGGTGGTATTGGGCGAGCCCACCGGCATGAAGCCGGTGCGCATGCACAAGGGCATCATGCAGGAGCGGGTCGTCCTGGAAGGCGTGGCCGGGCATTCAAGCAACCCGGCTTTGGGGCGCAATGCCATCGACGGCATGGCCGAGGTGCTTGAGACCCTGCTCCGCTACCGCAGAGAGATGGGTCAGCGATTTGTCAACCCGGCCTTTGCCGTACAAGAACCAACCATGAACATGGGGTACATCCATGGCGGGGACAACCCCAACCGCATCTGCCCGCGCTGCGAACTCCATTTCGATGTGCGTCTCAACCCGGGCATGGATGCCTCCCAGATTCGCTCCACCCTGCAAGAGCTGCTGCACCCCATTGCCGAGCGCCTGGGGCTGCTGCTGACCATGGAACCGCTGTCGCCAGCCATAGAGCCCATGGAAACATCTGCCGCAGCCCCCATCGTGCGCGCCATCGAGGCTTTGACCGGTACGCCGGCTGGTACCGTGGCCTTTGCCACGGAAGCCCCGTTTTTCAATGCCATGGGCTGCCAGAGCATCGTCTTTGGACCGGGCCGCATCGAGACTGCTCATCAGGCCAATGAATACCTGGAGCTGGCCACCATCGATCCCATGCTCCATCACCTCAACACCCTCATCCGGCGTTTCTGTTATGAACCCATCTGAACCAGGTCAAGCCCATCATCCCCAGCCAAGCCGCAGCGATTCCCCGGAAGAACCAGCGGTCCTGGATCAGGGCCATCCCCCCAAAACCCCCAAGCCCAATCGCGAGACACGGCGCTTCAGCGCCTGGTTTCGCCAGGCTGTGCCCTATATACGCGAACACCGGGGTGCTACCTGTGTGCTGTACCTGCCCGACGACATCTTCGATGAGCAAAGGTCTCTGGTGCGGCTGTGCCAGGACATCACCGCCATCGCCGATCTGGGCGTGCGGTTGGTGCTGGTCTATGGGGCCGAGTTCCATCTGGCGCAACGGCTGAGGGAGCATGGCAAGATCCTGCCCTATGCCAGCGGCCAACCAGTATGCGACCTGCAGGCCTTGGAGCAGGCCAAGGAAGCCATCGTCCACCTGCGGCTGATCATCGAAAGCGCCTTTGCCCAGGGGACCAGCCCCCCCTTGTCCCGGGGCCGGCTGATTACTGGCAATTTTCTGACCGCCAAGCCTCTGGGCATCCTGGATGGTGTCGACCATCTCTTTACGGGCGAACTGCGCCGGCTGGATGCCAGCGCCATCGATGGCCTGCTGGGACGCAGCCACATCGTCATGCTCTCCCCCCTGGCCCACTCGCCAAGCGGCGATGCCTTTTTTCTGCCTGGGGAGCGCCTCGCTGCCGAGGTGGCCAGCCAGATTCGCTCCGACAAACTGATCTTCTTCACAGCGCATGCCTTGCCTCATGATCAACAGGACAAACTGTTGCGCCAGATCGGCCCATCCTACGCCGAACAACTCAGCCAGTCACTGCCCTCACCCCACAAGGAACGTTTCGCCCTGGCACTGCGCGCCTGTCGCTCCGGGGTGCGCCGCGTCCATCTGCTGGACATCCGCCACGATGGGGCCTTGCTGGAGGAGCTATTCACCCGGGATGGCTGCGGCACCATGATCACCCTGGAACACTACGACAGCCTGCACGACGCCACCATGGATGACATGGCCGGCATCATGGCGTTGATCCATCCCCTGGAAGCGGAAGGTTTGCTGGTGCCGCGCACCCAGCAGCAACTGGAACGGCAGATTCATGATTTCGTGGTCATGGAGCGTGACGGCACCATCATCGGCTGTGCCGCCCTCAATGAGATCCCCGTGGAACATGGTGGCAAGGCCGCAGAGCTGGCCTGCATGGCTGTTCATCCGGAATACCGCAACGACAAACGGGGCACGGCATTGCTGCTGGCCATCGAGGAACGTGCCGCCAAGCGCGGCATCACCAGACTCTATGCACTGACCACCAGGGCCATCCACTGGTTTCAGGAGCATGGCTTCCGACTTACCGAACCGGAAGACCTGCCGCCGGCCCGTCGCCAAACCTACAACCTGCAGCGCAACTCCAGGGTTCTTCTGAAAAACCTGGCATGATCAAACCAGCATCCGGCCGGCGCCGCAGCGCGGGGCCACGCCTGTTCGTGGAGACTCCCCTCGCCCAGGACAGCAGGATCATGCTGGACCGCGAGACAAGCGCCAGGCTCATCAAGGTATTGCGGCTCGAGCCCGGGGCACCACTCACCTTATTCGATGGTTGTGGAGGCGAGTTCCTGGCTCGACTGGAGGATCGGCGGGGCACGGTGCGGGTCCTGAATCACTTGAATACAGATCACACAAGCAATCTTGCCATCACGCTGTTTCAGGGACTGTGCACCGCAGAGCGCATGGACTGGGTTGTGCAAAAAACCACGGAGCTTGGTGTCGGGACCATCGTGCCGGTGATGAGCACCCACATTACGGCGCGCGCCAACTCCAGGCACGCCACCTCGCGGCTCGACCATCTGCGCAAGGTGGCCATTGCAGCCTGCGAGCAGAGTGGGCGCAACCTCCTGCCCCGCATCTCCCAGCCCAGGGAACTCGCCGCGTGTCTCGCCGAGCTGCCGCCGCATCCTGCCACAGGTCGCCTGCTTTGTGCCCCAGGCGGGGAACATGTCCTGGGTGACCTTGCCGTGCCACCAGGCGGCCTTGTCCTGCTGGTGGGGCCAGAGGGCGGGTTTTCTGCCGAGGAAGAACAACTGGCCCGCCAGCATGACTTCCTGGCCGTGGGTCTTGGACCACGCATGCTGCGCAGCGAGACCGCCGCCATCGCCGTGGTGGCTGCCTGCCAGGTATTGTGGGGCGACCTCGGTGCCGCACCGTCCAGATCTTGAGTTATGCGGTTATCCTGTGGTTTACCGGCGCGGCATATGGTTTCAGGCGATCCTTGGCGCGGACCGTGGAGCAATACCGTATGGTTGCTGGCAGCAAACGAGAGATGGCGGCCAATGGGACTGACATCGAGCGGCACTCGACCATCCGCGAACCCCGCCATACCGGCCAGCGCTGCCGGTGCTGGCCAAAAACCGCATGATGACGAATATTCTGTTGGTTTAGCCTCATGAACGGGCTATGGGGCGGGTTCAAAACCACCAAGGCGGTGCGCATCACGCTGCACATGCTGGATGCGGTATTCCTGCGCAGCGCCCTGCGCCTCTATGCCTCGGCTCTCACCTACAGCACGCTGCTTGCCTTGGCACCGTTGCTGGCCTTCGTGTTGGCCGTGCTGCAGGCCTTTGGGGTCCCTGGGCGCCTCGAACCCATCCTGGCCGAGATGCTTGTCCCACTGGGGGACCGCGCCCATCTTATCCTGGACGGGCTCAATCATGTGGTAACCCGCATCCAGGTGGGCGTGCTGGGTGGCATTGGATTTGCCATGTTCCTGGCCACGGCAATCTCCCTGCTGGAGCGCATGGACGACATCATACAGGAGGTCTGGCAGGCTCCCAAGCGACCACCAACCAGGCGCTGGCTCAATTACCTGACCTTGCTGGTGCTGGCACCCCTGGGCTTCCTGATGATCCTGGCTGTGCCCGGCTCACTGCTCACCAATGCCCTGGTGCGGCAACTGCTGCCGCAGCAGGCCCTGGGCTTCGTGGAAATGCTGTCCGGTCTGACGCCCCTGGCTGTGGTCTGGATCTTTCTCGCCCTGGCCTACCAGGGGTTCCCCAATATCCCTGTACGCTACCCGATAGCCTGGGGTAGCGCTCTGTTGACCACGGTGCTGTGGCATGGACTGGGGCTGTTCTTTGCGCGTATGATCGCCTCGTCAGGGCGCTACGATGTGGTCTATTCCGGGTTCGCAGGGCTGGTCCTGGCGCTGCTCTGGGTGCAGATGAGCTGGCTTGCCTTCCTGTTCGGCGTGGAACTGTGCGTCGTCTGGCAACACCCCCATCGCCTCGAGGCCATACAGGGCACCGCGGGCTCATCCAGCAGTGCGCTGGTGATCCTGTATCTGTGCGCCAGGGCTTTCCGCAATGGGGACAAGCCGCCTGATCTTACGGCACTGATCAAGCAAAGCGCCGCCGAGGCAGACATCGTGGCACGCACCTTGCAGGAGCTGGAAAAACAGGGTCTGGTGGGGCGCTGCACCACCACCCCCCAGCGCTTCGTGCTGCTGAAGGACCCAGCCAGCATCACTCTCGCTCCCTACCTCATGCCCTCTGGCAGCTCCCAAGCGGCCTTGCTGCCTGACCAAGTGGCCATGGTGCTCCAGCATGCCCAGGAACTCATCCAGGAGCACTTCAATACATCGACCCTGGCCGATCTTCTGCTGGAGAATGCCCCACCGCAAGACGGCGCCGCATGACCACAGCAACCCAGCCCTCCTGACAGAGAACCTGGTGCTCCTGGAACCAGGGCGCAAAACCCCCCAGAAGTTCGTCACATTGCGCTGCCAGAATGCCGCTCAGCACCGCGAATCCGCCAGGGCGCGTCATGGCTGCAAAACGGCTGGCATGTGCCAACAATGGCTCCAGGAGGATGTTGGCCAACAGGAGATCGCAGTGCGGCCCGGTCCAGGGCTCGGCAAGCTCCTGGGGCGCATGAACCGCCATGGCCTGATCCAGCTGGTTGGTCATGGCATTGCGCCGGCTCGCCCACAACGCCTGCGGATCATGATCCACCGCCAGTACCTCTGCGGCACCCAGCCGCAGGGCGGCAAGCCCCAAGATGCCCGAGCCGCAGCCATAATCCACCACCTGCTGCCCCACGGGGGGATGCTCCACCAACCAGTGCAGGCACATGTTGGTCGTGGGGTGCTCCCCGGTACCAAAGGCAAGGCCGGGAGTCAGGCGCAGCCATGGCCCGGATTCAGGAGGCTCGAAGCCATCCGGGCACAGCCAGAACCGCTCAGCGATGCACAAGGGGGTTGCGTGTTGCGCCGCCTGCTGCAACCAGCCGTCGTCCACCGTCGCCTGGGCAGTGATGGCAGCCCCATTGGGCAAGACGGCGTGCAACTGGGCCAGCACCAGTGCTGGGTCATGCTGGTCGCTGAAATATCCTTTGATGGCAACCCGGGACCAATAGGCCATACTCCCGGGGGGCGGCTCCAGGATGTCCATTTCTCCAGGCGCGCCCTCCACCACCACGCTGGCGCTGCCTGCCTCCATGAGTTGTTCTTCCACCAGATCGGCCATGGCCGCACCGGCATCTACCTGCAGCAACCACCACCCCGGCGCAGCCTCTTCGTTCATGGACCTCGCCCGAGGCGTTTTTGTTCAGGAAAAGCCTGCATGTCCCGGGCCACGGGCTGGGCCTGGGCCACCTGGGCGATCCACTGCCATACGAACCCACCGCCCAGGTTAGCGGCATGCTGGGAGTAGCGTTCAAACTCGGCATTGGCGGTTTCGCTGGCGGAATCAGAGGGGTAGCGCGCCACGGCAAAGGGGATGCCAAACTCAAAAAAGACCTTGGCCGCTGCGGCTGACTCCATGTCGATGGTAGCCAGCGGCAAGGAGACCTGGGCCCGGTTATAAAACTGCTCGCCGGGATAGACGGCCGTGCCCTGGGCAGGACGGATGTCATACAACTGATGCCACAGCGCCAGCACGGAAGAGTCGGCCACGAACCAGTTGGAGCTTGCTCCCACGAAACCCTTGCGCAGCGCAATGGGTGGTCCCTCGGGACGCACCAGGGTCTGTAGATCCAAAAAAGCCTGGGTGCGGCTGTAGGTCGCAAACGCCTCATCGGCAAGGTCGAGCAGCCTTGTATCTACCGGAAAATAGGTGACCTGGTCCTTCCTGTTGTTCTTGGGATCGTACGATTCATTGGCCCAAGACTGGAACTGCTGGGGGGATTTCTGTCCCAGGTTGGCCAGCACCAAATACTGCGGCAGATAGATATCGCCCACCTGTCCGGGCCCTGCATTGCCGCAGATGCCTGAGTGCAGCACCACATCGGGGCGCAGCATCTCGGGCAATGTGGCCATCAGCACGGAGGCCTGGGTGGCGTTTTCCATGCCCATCCTGGTCTCCATGTAGACCAGCCGCGTCCCTGGATGGTGGGCAAAATCCAGGACATGGAGGATGCGCCCGGAAGGGAGGGAGCGCTGCCAGTAATGGCCGCCTTCTCGTTGCATCGCGGCGATGACCACATCCCCCTCGGGACCAAAGGCATACTGACCGCCGACCACATAGCGTCCCGCCAGGGCCGCTGGCATGGAGAAGAACACCAGGATAAGCCATAAGAAGGGCCGCTGTCGCTTCATGTCAGTCTTGCTCCTTGTTGATGTCCAGGTTTTTTGCGGCGCACATCCCGCTGGCGCTGTACCTCATACAGGCCGATGGCCACCGCCACCGCCACATTGAGGGTATCGCAAGCGCCATGGCTGGGGATGCGCACCAGGGCGTCGCAGTGTTTTTTGGTGAGCTGGCGCAACCCGTGGCCTTCGCCACCGGCCAGCAGCATCACTGGGCCATGCAGATCAACCTCCGGCAGACTCACCGAGGCAGCGCCATCGAGACCATAGATCCAGAAGCCCTGCTCCTTGATGCGCTGCAAGACCCGGGCCAGATTGGCTACGACACAATAGGGCAACAACTCGGCAGCCCCACTGGCGGCCTTGCGGGCCACGGCCGACAAGGGGGCGCTGCGATCCTGGGTGACCACGATCATGCCCACGCCAAAGGCCGCCGCACTGCGCAGACAGGCACCCAGATTGCGCGGATCCTGAATGGCATCGAGACCCAGCAACACAGGGGCGGCATCCATGGACGCCAGCAAATCCGGGAGATCCTGCTCCCCGAAATGCGCTCTGCCCTCATGGAGGCAGGCGATCCCTTGATGCACCACGCCAGGCAGCAGCTCATCGAGCTGACGCCTGTCCCACCGTTCCATGGTGATACCCTGATCGGCACTCAGGCGGCACAGCATGGAGAAACGCTCCGAGCCATCATCGGGCAAGGCACATACCAGCCTTTTTACCCGATTGGCGCGCAGCGCCGCCAGCACAGCGTGCCAGCCCGCCAGCCACTGCTGGCCGTACGGTGTCGAGGAACGCCGCCTCATGGTCAGCTGCGTTTTTTCCCGCGACGTGTCCCGCGCTTGCCCACGGCGTCGGCCGGGGCAGGCATCGAGGGTTCGTCTACCAGCTCGAAATCCAGGCGACGCTGGTCCACGTCGGCGCGAATCAGGCGCACCCGCATGGGATCCCCTGGTCGATAGGCCAGTCCGGTGCGCTCGCCCAGCAGACGCTGGGCCGTGGCGTCATAATGATAATAGTCGTTGGGCAGGGAACTCACATGCACCAAGCCATCCACAGGCGGCGCTTCAAGGGTGACAAACACGCCGAACGGCACCACGCCGCTGATACGCCCTGCAAACGTCTCGCCCACCCGATGCATCATGAACTGGCATTTGAGATAATCGGCAGCTTCCCGGGTGGCCTCATCGGCACGGCGCTCCATCAAGGAGCAATGGACGGCCAGGGGTTCCAGATCCTCCAGCGTCTCGTGGGCATAAGGTAAACCACGCGTCAGATACCACAGACCACGATGCACCACCAGATCGGGATAGCGCCGGATGGGTGAGGTGAAATGGGTATAGACATCCAGCGCCAAGCCAAAATGGCCGCGGTTCTGGGTGCTGTAGACGGCGCGGCGCATGGCACGCAGCACCACCTGCTCGATGAGTTCGCGCTCTTTGCGCTCCCTGACAGCCTGCAGCAAACGTGCAATGTGGCGTGGCGCGGGTTTGAGCCCGCCCCCCAGATGCAGCCCGAACTCCTCCAGAAAGGCGCGCAGGTCGGTGAGTGCTTCTTCGTCTGGCGTGTCGTGAATCCTGTACAGGGAAGGCAGGTTTCTGATGCGCAGGGCGTGGGCTGCGGCCACATTGGACAGGATCATGGCCTCCTCGATGATCCTGTGGGCCACGGTGCGATTGCGCAGCACAATGCCACGGACCGCATCATCGCTCAGATCGAATCTGGCCTCACCGAACTCGAAATCGATGGCCCCGCGCCGCTCCCTGGCGGCACGGAGCACCTGGTAGAGTGCTTCTAGATCATGCAGGACCTGCAACACACCGCCGGTACGCTTGCTGGGCTTGCCAGACAGGGCAGCGGCAGCCTCCTCATAGACCAGCCTGGCATGGGACCGCATCACACCAGGGACGATACGGTAATCCAGCAGCTGACCGGCATGGCTGATCTCCATGGCAACCGCCATGCATAATCTATCCACACCGGGCTTGAGTGAACACAGCTCGTCGGAAAGTTCGGGCGGCAGCATGGGGATCACCCGATCAGGAAAATACACCGAATTGCCGCGCCGCCTGGCTTCATCGTCCAGCGCCGTGCCGGGTTGCACATAATGGGCCACATCGGCAATGGCCACCAAGAGCCGAAAGGCCTTGCCATCCTGCTGGCAATAGACGGCATCGTCAAAGTCCTTGGCGTCCTCGCCATCGATGGTGACCAAGGGCAGCTGGCGCAGGTCCTCGCGGTCCATCTTGTGGCGCCGCTCCACGTGCTTGCCAAAGGAGGCGGCAAGCTGCAAGGCTTCCTGCGGCCACTCGGTGGGTAGTCTGTGCGCCAGAATGGCCAGTTCACTCGCCAGACGTGGCGTGATGCGCTCCCCGAGCACCTGGGTGATGCGAGCCAGAGCCGGGGCATGCACAGTGGGTTGCCGAACGATGGTTGCGGTGACGATATCACCAGGGTTGGCCTCGCTGCCCGGCTCCACCAGGATCGTCTGATGCAGCCTGCGATTGTCCGGCAAGATGCCTTCGACACCATCTTCCTTGAAAAACCGCCCCGCCACCTCAGTGGTATGCCGTTCCAGCACATTGACCACAGCCCCGGTGCGCCTGCCACGGCGATCCACGCCCACCAGGCGCACCAATGCCCGATCACCATGCAGCACACCCCGCATCTCCTTGGGAGGGAGGAACACATCGGCGCTGCCATCCTCGGGCACCAGAAAACCAAAGCCGTCACCATGACCAATTACCTCGCCACAGACCAGATCCATGCGCGATGGCAGGCCATAGGCACCACGGCGATTGTCGGCCAGCTGTCCTTCGCGTACCATGGCTTCGAGACGCCGTCGCAAAGCCTGCTCACAGGAAGGGTCAAGCGCCAGCTGCTCCATGAAATCCTGGAGCCGCAATGGTACCCCGGCATCGGATAGGATTTTCAACAGGAACTCGCGACTGGGTATGGGCGTGCCATATTTAGTCTTTTCAAGCTCATAGGCTGGGTCTGCATCAGCCCAGTGGGGTCTTGGTGTTTCTCTGGTTTCAGAATATGTCGTCATCGAGATTGATCATCCTGTTACAAGCTGTCTCTATCTTCCAGTTCCAGTCATTATCCTGATGGCACGCCGACCTGCCATTCGCAATGAGCAACAACTGCGCTTTCTTCTGGACCGCAGGCTGTGGTTTACAGGTGGTGCCGCCGTCCTGATCGGCATGCTACTGCTGGTGCGTTTCAGCATGCTCCAGATCATTCACTACGATCATTATGCCTTGCTCTCGCAAAACAATCGGTTTCGCATCCGCCCCGTGCTGCCGAGCCGTGGCTTGATCCTGGACCGTCAAGGCAGGGTGATTGCGGCCAACGAGCCTGCCTTCCGGCTGGATATCACTCCTGAAAATGTACCCGATCTGCAAAAAACACTTGCTGATTTGCAGCAACTGCTGGGATTGAGCCAAGAGGATGTAGCGCTGTTCAGAAAAACCATGCGCCAATCGCAACCTTTTGATACCATCCCATTGAAACATAGACTCACCGAGGAGCAATTGGCCCGCTTTGCCGTCAATCAGTTCCGCTTCCCCGGCGTGGATGTGCGGGCGGAATTGCGGCGCACCTATGCTGCAGGCCAGGCCACCGCCCATATTCTGGGTTATCTGGGTGCCATCGATCAGCAGGATCTGTCACGTCTCGACCGGGTACGTTATGGCGGCGCCACCCAAGTGGGCAAGACTGGGATCGAGAAGTCCTACGAGGACATATTATATGGTATTCCTCGTTATCAGCGCTTGGAGGTCAATGCTTCCGGCAGACCCATTCGTCAGTTTCCAACCCCTCCACCAGAACGTGGCCACAGCATCTATCTGACCATCGATCTTGCCCTCCAGGAAAAGGCCCAGGGTCTCCTGGCAGATCGGCGCGGCGCCATCGTGGCATTGGACGTACGCGACGGAGGCATCCTGGCCATGGCAAGCGCCCCCAGCTTTGACCCGGCAATCTTCTCTCCTGGTGCTCTCAAGGAAGCCTATGGGGGTCTGCAATTGGATGCGGAAAAGCCCCTGGTCAATCGCGCCATACGGGGTGTTTATGCCCCGGGCTCCACCATCAAACCATTCCTGGGACTTGCGGAATTTTACTACAACAAGCCGCAGGGGACCATATACTGCAACGGCACCTTTTATCTTCAGGGGCGCAAGCGACCCTACCGCGACTGGCGACCTTCGGGACATGGCGCCGTCAACCTGAGGCGCGCCATCGAGCAGTCCTGCGATGTGTATTTCTATAATCTGGCGCGGTCGCTGGGCATCGAGCGGGTCAGCAGTATCCTCAACCTGTTTGGCTTCGGTAAGCCAACCGGGATCGACCTACCCGGAGAGAGTGCCGGGCTGCTGCCCACCCCGCAATGGAAGCGCTCCAGATACCATCAACCCTGGTACATGGGGGATACGGTGGTGGTGGGTATCGGCCAGGGTTATATGCAGGTTACCCCCATGCAACTGGTCCAGGCCACAGCAACCCTCGCCCGGCGCGGCCAGGCCATCAGACCCCACCTGCTCATGGCCACCGGGGACCCCCGCACCAACAGCAAGACAGCGAGTATCCCCGAGCCACTACCGGCCATCAATCTGCCTGATGCGGCCTGGGACACCGTGATTGGCGGGATGACCGATGTCATCATGAGCCCCAGCGGCACGGCCCATCGCATTGGTATCGACGCACCCTACACCCTGGCCGGCAAGTCGGGCACCGCTCAGGTGATTGCCCTGCCCAAGGACAAGCGCCACCAAAGCCGGACGCAATTCGAGGACAATGCCCTGTTCATCAGCTTTGCTCCTGTGGCAGCCCCCAGGATTGCCGTGGTGGTGGTGCTGGAAAACGCTGGCGGCGGCTCATCCATGGCCGCCCCCCTGGCCCGTGAGATCATGGATACCTATCTGCTGGAGATTGACCATGAACGTGAGACTGGCCCAACAAGCGAGCGCCCAGAGACTGGGTGATCAGGCTCAGACGGCCCTGCAGGCGCTGCACATCGACCCTGTGCTGCTGACGGGCCTCCTGGCCATCTGCCTGCTGAGCCTGCCGGCACTCTACAGCGCAGGCGGTGGTGTGCTCATTTTTCCAACCCAGCAACTGGTGCGGCTGGGCATCGGCTTTGCAGCCATGTTGGTGATGGCCCAGATAAAACCAAGCCACCTCCTGCGCATGGCCATGCCTTTATACATCATGGGCATCCTGGGGCTCATGTCGGTGTTTTTTGGCGGCAGCATCGTCAAGGGAGCGCGGCGCTGGCTGGATTTCGGCTTTCTTTCCATTCAGCCCGCCGAGTTCATGAAGGTGATCCTGCCCTTGACATTGAGCGCCTTGCTCCATAGGTGGCGCACCATGACCACACCCCTATTGATCCTGGTGGTCCTGCCCATGACAGCCTTGCCCTGTCTGCTCATCGCTGAACAGCCCGATCTGGGCACCGCCATCAGTGTCGCCATGAGTGCTGCTGTGGCGATCTTCCTGGCCGGCATATCCCTCAAGCTGCTGCTGGTCCTGGGCGGATTGGGGGCTGTGGCTGTGCCTGTCACCTGGCACATCCTGCATGATTACCAGCGGCAACGCCTGCTGACCTTCCTCGATCCCGAGGCAGATCCGCTGGGTTCCGGCTACCATGGCATCCAAGCCCGTATCGCCATCGGCTCAGGGGGCCTGATGGGCAAAGGCTGGCTCCATGGCAGCCAGTCCCAGCTCCACTTTCTTCCCGAGCGCACCACGGACTTCATCTTTGCCGTCTTCGGCGAGGAGTTCGGGCTCATCGGGCTTGCCACGCTGCTGGGCCTGTGCCTGCTGGTCTGCCTGCGCGGCTTGATGATCGCCTACCGGGCACAGACCATGTTCGAACGCGTCCTGGCCGGCTCGCTCAGCCTGAGCTTCTTTGGCTATTGCAGCATCAACATGGCCATGGTGACGGGCATGCTGCCGGTGGTGGGCATTCCCTTGCCCCTTTTCAGTTATGGGGGCACCTCGACGCTGGTGACGCTGGCCGGATTTGGTATGATCATGTCGATACATACTCATCGCACCTGGGTTATCTCGGCTATTTCATGAAAAAATACCCTGACAAGAAAAATCGCGCTTCCTGGAAGACTTCCCTGGCAGTCATCATCGCCATGGCCGGACAGGCCTTGGGAGAGAGAGGCTTGCCCAAAGAAATCACTTTTTTTGTGGACCACATGGTCCAGAAACATGGTTTTCAAAAAAAGGCATTGGTGAGGCTTTTCCAGCAGACAAAAAGTCAGCCTTCCATCATCAAGGCCATCAAGCGGCCCGCCGAGGCCAAGCCCTGGTATGTGTACCGGGGTATCTTCCTGACCCAGAGCCGCATTGACCATGGCAAGCGCTTCATGGCTGAACATGGCCAACTGCTCGATGCCCTGGAAAACACCTATGGCGTTCCCTCAGCCATCCTGGTGGCCATCGTGGGCATCGAAACCAACTATGGCCGCTCCATGGGCAGCTATCGGGTCATCGATGCCCTGCGTACCTTGGCCTTCGATTACCCGCCCAGGGCACGCTTCTTTACCAATGAGTTGGAACGATTCTTGCTTATGACACGGGAAGAACGGTTTGACCCCTTGTCTCTCAAGGGATCATATGCCGGCGCCATGGGTATTGCACAATTCATGCCCAGCAGCTATCGTGTCTATGCGGTGGATTTTGACAATGACGGTATCCGGGATCTGTTTGGCAACATGAAAGATGCGCTGGCCAGTGTAGCCAATTACTTCGTACAGCATGGCTGGCAAAACGGTGCTCCTGTGGCTCTGCAGGCCAATGTGCAGCCTGCATTGCTCAGCAACAAGACCGCGTTGCAACGGCTGATCAGCACCTCAGCCCAACCCAGCCAACGTCTGGCAGACCTGCGAGAGGCTGGTGTATTGCTCAAGGATCAAGCGGAACCAGGCAACCTGCCGGAGACAGCCGGCCTCCTGGCCTTGGCCGAAGCACCCCAGAGCCAATCCTTTTGGTTGGTCTTTCCTAATTTTTATGTCGTAAAAAGATACAATAATAGTGCTCTTTATGCCATGGCCATCGTTCAGTTGGCCCAGGCCATATCCCCAGGAACACTGTTATCCCAGCAAGGCAACCACATGCCAGGCAATGGAACAAAGGCGCCGGGAGGATTGCATGAGGGAATACAAACAATACACGAGCACCCTGAAGTGGCTGCTGCCCGCAGCGGGCATGACCGCCGTGGGCTGCATGCAGGCGCCACAAAGATTCGATAGACCCCTGGTCGTCTCTCCCTCTTTTGCGGCTGGTGCCCCCGAGGTTGCCAGGCTGCCAACCCATGCCCTACTCGACATGCCCGAGCATGATTGGCGGGGGGCACTGGCGGCGCCAGACCCAAGGTTGGTCACCCTAGCCGGAAAGCAACCGGCCCAGGGCCATCCACCGCCAGCTGCCCATACCTACGAGATCCTTGGCCAGCGCTACAATGTACTCGCATCCACCAGGGGATATGTCAGACAGGGGCGGGCCACTTGGTATGGCAAGGATTTTCATGGCAAGACCACCGCAAGCGGCGAGACCTATGACATGCATGCCTTGTCCGCCGCGCATCGCAGCCTGCCCCTGGATTCCTGCCTGCTGGTGGTCAATAAGGAAAACAACCGCCGGGTGGTGGTCAAGGTCAATGACCGGGGCCCGTTCATACAACCCTTTTTCCTTGACCTTTCCTATGAGGCGGCCCGGCGCCTGAAGATGCTCGAACAGGGCAGCGCCCTCGTGGAGGCCAGGGCTATCGGTCAGCATACCTGTAAACTGCTTGCCGATCGCCTGCAGCAACGGGAGAAGGCCGCGCAAAGAACCGCTCGTCGCGCAACCGCCCGCAACGATGCCCTGCGCATGGTGCAGCTTGGCGCCTTCCATGAACGTCAGCAGGCCAAGGAATTATTGGATACCATCCATGCCCTGGGGTATTCCGGCTTCATCCGCCCCGACCAGGGCATCAATACCGGCATGATCTATCGCATCATACTGGGGCTGCCTGATGCCCAGAACGCCTGGCAACCCCTGAGCCTCGCCCAACAGTTGATTGCAGCCGCAGCCCAGCTGAACCGCTACCAATAGCTGAACCAGCTGGCTCAACCAGCTCAGAGCCGCCCCTTTCCAAGGCGGTCGCGAGGTCGTGGCATAACCCGTCAATCCTGGGTGTCAATCCTGGGGGCTACGAAGCCGCAGGATCGATCAGCGACATGCAGCCTCCACGTCATCACGTAATCTCGAGGTCAAAGCAGCGGCTTGCTGTGCCGGGAGCCCTGCAGCACCTGTATCCCGGGACTGGAGCAAATGGCGCTGCAGTTTGCGCAGCGCTTCCAGACAGCGACCATTGCCGCCCGACCGGCCCAAACCGACGGCTGCCGCCGCACCCCTCCCTGAGCTGCTGTTTCTGGTTCGTGCAGACGGCCTGCCATTGCAGGGGAAATCCTGAAAGAGGGGCACGCCATTCTTTTGGCAGCGGTAAATGGCATCCCCTGCCTCCAGCGGCAACAAGAACCCCAGAGCCGCAAGCAGAGCCGTACAGCGCCATATGATCATTCATCGTCCCGCGCTCGGGCAGGCATGCCATCAGCATGCCCAAGGCAGCATGGAAAAGGCAAGTTTTTGCTCGCTTGTGATGTTCAGGCGCAGGCCGCGCGATCAGCAGGGATTGCAAGGCGTCGAGCACCTCTACCCGTCCCCCTCCAAAGAACTCGCCGATCATCACCCAAGCTGAACGGGAATGATAGCATATCTCCAAGCTGGTGCTTGCCTGGCCATGGTGCTTTGCAGGGCCGACAAGCAGAGCGGGGCATCAGGACATATTGCCTCATGCAATTTTCATTGATCCATGCGGCGTTGGGGTGGATCAATGGTGGGCTCAGCCACTTGATCATCAGGTCGCCTTCTGGGGGCGATAGGCCTGTATGGGCACGCAGAACATGGGAACATGGGGCCTGTGCTCCCTTCATCCTTTTTGAGGACCCGATGCGAGGGATCCTCGAACCATCCATAGAAGGCTATACTATGCATTGCCTTAAAAGGAGGAACACATGCCCTATCAATCCATCTTTCGAGCGGGACTTTTCGATAACCACGTCATTCTGGTGACAGGAGGTGGCTCTGGCATCGGCAGATGCATCGCCCATGAGCTGGCTGCCCTCGGGGCCATACCCTTTATAGCTGGACGATCCCTGGACAAATTGGCGCGTGTTGCCGATGAGATCCGTGAGGATGGCGGGCGGGTGGACCTGACAACCTGCGACATCCGCGAGGAGGACCAGGTCCGCGCCATGATTGCCACCATCCTCCAGCGCCACGGTAGGCTCGATGGCGTGGTCAACAATGCGGGCGGCCAATTCCCCGCCCTGCTGGAAAACATTTCCAAAAAAGGCTTCGAGGCCGTGGTACGCAACAACCTCACCGGCACCTTCCTGGTCTCCCGGGAGGCTGTCAATCAATACATGAATCAGCACGGCGGCTCCATCGTCTGCATTCTGGCCGACATGGAAAAAGGGTTTCCCAACATGGGTCATACGGGAGCCGCCCGTGCCGGGGTGGCCAACCTCTGCGCCACGGCCGCCGTGGAATGGGCCAGGTACAATATCCGCATCAACGGCATCTTGCCGGGAACCATTGCCTCCAGCGGCCTCGAGACCTATGGTCCTGGTATCATGGACCACCTGGATTCGGTACGTCAGCAAATCCCTCTGAAGCGCCTGGGGACAGAAAGCGAGGTCAGTGCGGCGGTGGTCTTTTTGCTCTCGCCGGCCAGCGCCTATACCACAGGGGCCTTGCTCAAGGTGGATGGCGCCTCCAGCCTGTGGGCCCAGATGATATCCATCGAAGACCACAAGAGCAATGAACCGTTCGACGGTTTTCATCGCGCCTTTCGTCCATCCTGGCTGCCCGGCGCATCGTATTGACCTCCGGGAAAACAGCCCCCGTGTCGGACCCGACCACCCATTGACCAGGAGATCCATCATGAGTACACGCCCCGTTCGCATCGCCAACTGCAGCGGCTTTTTCGGAGATCGCATGGATGCAGCCTCCGCCATGGTGCGTGGCGGACCCATCGATGTGCTCACTGGCGATTACCTGGCCGAATTGACCATGGCCATCCTGCTGCGCAAGCGCATGAAAAATCCCGAGGAAGGCTATGCCCAGACCTTCCTGCAGCAGATGGAAGGCGTGCTGGCGGAATGCCTCGCCAAGGGCATCAAGGTGGTCAGCAACGCAGGTGGTCTGAATCCATCCGGCCTGGCCCGTGCCCTGGAAGCCCTGGCCCAGAAACTGGGGCTCAAGGCACGCATTGCCTGGATTGACGGCGATGACCTGGCCCCGAGACTCCAGGCCCTGCAATCCGCAGGAGAGAGCTTCTTTCACATGGATCGCCAGACAGCGCTGCGGGATGCCGGGGCCTTACCCATGACCGCCAACGCCTACCTGGGATGCTGGGGTATCAAAGAAGCCCTGGATCGGGGTGCGGACATTGTGATCTGCCCGCGGGTCACCGATGCCTCGGTGGTCATGGGGCCTGCGGCCTGGTATCACAATTGGCGGCGCGATGACTTGGACGCCTTGGCCGGTGCCTTGGCAGCAGGCCATGTCATTGAATGCGGCTGCCAGGCTACAGGTGGCAATTACGCCTTTTTCGAGGAAGTGCCCAGTTTCAGGAATGTTGGCTTTCCCATTGCCGAGATCGCAGCAGATGGCAGCTCTGTGATCACCAAGCACCCCAATACCGGCGGCATGGTGACTGTGGGTACGATCACAGCCCAGATCCTCTATGAGATCGGCGGGGTTACCTATCTCAACCCGGATGTCACCGGCCATTTCGATACCATCAGACTCGATGAGGTCGGACCGGACCGGGTGCGAATAAGCGATACCAAGGGGTCCTTGCCGCCACCCCACCACAAAGTCTGCATCAACATGATGGGCGGCTATCAGAACCTCATGCAGATGTCGCTGTGCGGACCCCAGGTGGAGAAAAAGGCCGAGATCCTGGTGGAGACACTGTTCCACAGCCTGGGTGGCAGGGATCTGTTCGACAGCGTTCATGTGCAACTCATTCGCTGTGACAAACCGGATGCCACCTGTAACGAAGAGGCCCTGGCCACGCTGCGCATCCATGTGACATCCAAGGATGAAACCCTGGTGGGCAGGCGCTTCACCGCAGCCATGATCGAGCTGGGACTGTCCAATGTCCCTGGCCTGGGAGCCGGCGGGGCGCCGCCACGGGGAGCATCCCCCCGATTGGTCTACTGGCCAGCCTTGGTGGCCAGCACACACATCACCGAGACTGTCCATATGGATGGGGAACAATGGCATGTGGAGCCGGCCAGCCTGGTGCTTCATGAAAGGCCAGCGCTGGTGAAACAGCCCCAGCCCATCCAGCTCGTGGAACTCAACGACTTGATCGAAGTGCAGTTGGGCCGTCTGTTCGGTGCCCGCTCCGGAGACAAGGGTGGCAACGCCAACCTGGGTGTTTGGGCACGCCATGCCAAGAGCTATGGTTTTCTGGCCCATTTTCTGACCACAGACAAGCTCACGGAACTCCTGCCGGACCTCCGGCCCTTTCCCATCGAGCGCGCCGAGTTTCCAAATATACTGGCCATCAATTTCGTGATCTGTGGCATCCTGGGCGATGGCGTGGCCTCCAGTCCTCGGGTCGACCCGCAGGCCAAAACCCTTGGCGAATACCTGCGGACCAAGGTCATCAGGGTGCCTCGGGGCATCGTGCAACAGACGGACTGAACGTCTCGCCAATGCGGGCCACGGCGGGCAGCCGCCTGCTGTGGCCCTGGAGACAAGCGCATGGCCTTGCTGCTCCATGTCACCCACCTGTTTTCATGCACAAGGCGATGCGGCGTCATTTTGTTAAACTACAGCCAGTTGGAGATACGTGACCATGGCGACTGATGCAAACGACCCTGTGCTGTGTGCTGTCCAGGACCATATCATGGTGCTGACACTCAATCGTCCACAAAAAAAGAACGCCATCAATGCCGACATGGCCAGGGGCATCAGCAATGCCCTCGAGCAGGCCAAGACCGACCCGGAGATCCGTGTGGTGGTCATCGGCGCCGCCGGGGACACCTTCTGTGCCGGCGGCGATCTCAGCATGATGTCCCAGCAGGGCAGCAGCGGAGGCAGCGCCGCAGACATGCCAAGCCTGGCCCTGCGCATCAGACAGCTACACAAACCTGTGCTGATCAAAACGCAAGGCGCTGTCCTGGCAGGCGCCCTGCTGCTGGTATGCAACGCCACCCACGTGCTTGCGGCCGACCACGTCACCTTCAGTCTGCCAGAGATCAAGCGCGGATTGTTTCCCTTCATGGTGATGGCTGGGCTGATGCGCGTCATGCCCCGCCGGGCAGCCATCGATTTTGCCATGCGCGGCTACCGGATCGATGCCCGCCAGGCTGAGCAATGGGGGCTCATCAATCAGGCCGTCCCGGCTGCCGAGCTGGATCAGGCCACAGACCAGCTGGCCCGGGAAATCGCGGCACTCTCCCCCAGCGCCATTCGCTTGGGCCTCGAGGCCTGTGATCACCAGGAAAGCCTCTCCTTCGAGAAGGCCCTGCCCTATCTCGGCGAAATGCTGCAAAAGACCCTTGCCACAGAAGATGCCCAGGAAGGGATCAGCGCCTTTCTGGAAAAACGGGAACCACGCTGGACAGGCCGATAAGGCGGGTCTCTCTTTTTTTCCCGTGTCATCCCCCGCAGGGAATGGGGGGATGCAGGCCATTTTCGTTTTGCAAACCATTGATAATATCAGGAGATATGACAGCCATGTCACAACCAGAAAACAGGATCTACCCGCCCGCGCCACTCTCCTTGCGCCACTCCGTGGAAACATCCGTGCGCACCTATCTTCACGAACTTCGGGACCAGTCCATCTCTGGTTTGCACAGGCATGTCATGGAAGAGGTCGAGCAGACCCTGATTAGGGTCGTTATCGAACATACATCTGGCAACCAGAGCGAGGCCTCGCGCATCCTGGGGCTCACCCGGGCCACGGTGCGACGCAAGATTCGTGAACACAGCATTCTCATTGCCCTGTAAGACCATGCTCACCTCACGGCATGCCGCCCTGCTGAGCTGCTCCGACAAGACAGGTCTGGTGGATCTGGCTTGCTTCCTCCAGCAACACGATCTGCATATACTGGCTACAGATGGTACGGCCGCCCATCTCGAGCGCGCCGCGGTGCCTTGTCAACGGGTAGCCGACTATACAGGTTTCCCGGAGATCCTCGCTGGTCGGGTCAAAACCCTGCATCCCAAGCTCTTTGCGGGTATCCTGGCCACTGGTGCCGACAGGCAAGCGCTTTGTACCCAGGACATCCTGCCCATAGACGTGGTGGCCATTGATCTTTATCCCTTTGCCCGGCTATGGGCCGAGCATCCCGAGGAGGTCCCCTGGGAGGGCATCGATATCGGTGGGGTGGCGTTATTGCGCGCGGCAGCCAAAAACTGTGTCCATGTGGCTGCCCTTGCCGATACCACGGATTTTCACGATCTCATGGAGGCCATGAGCCACAGCGCAGCCATGCTGGCTCGTTGCCGCTGGATGCTTGCCCGCCGCGTCTTTGCCCGAACGGCTGCCTACGACCACACCATTGGCAGTGCCCTGGCGGCAACCGAGCCCAGCGCACGCGCCGGCGCACGCGCCGGTAGTACTACCTCCCCATGGCCGGATCATGTCCTCCTGACCCTTGCCGAGGCAGCAGCGCCCCGTTATGGGGAAAACCCACACCAGCATGCGGCCTGTTACCGCGTGTCCGGCCAGGAGGTCCTGTTTGACCTGACAGCACAAGCAGCTCCGGGCTTGTCCTACAACAACCTCATGGATGCCCACAGTGCCTGGGCCTGCGTCAGCGACCTTCCCCAACCAGCCTGCGTCGTGGTCAAGCATCAGAACCCCTGTGGGGCAGGCCTGGGAATAACGCCTGCTGAGGCCGCAGAACAGGCCTGGCGCGCCGACCCGCTCTCGGCCTATGGCGGCATCGTCGCCCTCAATGCACCTTGCGATGCGGCCACCGTGGCACGCTTGGGCCACCGCTTCCTGGAGGTGCTGGCAGCACCAGAGTTCACGCCAGAAGCACAAGCCATCCTGCAAAGAGAAAAACCCAGGCTGCGCCTGCTCAAGGCACAGCAAGCCCTGGAGCAGCGGCAATGGCGCAGCGCCTGGGGCCTCATCCTGGGACAGGAAAGCGACAACCAACCCCTGGAACCATGGACCATGGCCTGTGGTTCCCTGGAGGATGAAGCCATGCGCACTGACCTGCTGCTGGCTGCCATGGTGGCCAAGCACGCCCGCTCCAATGCCGTAGTCCTGGCCAAGAATGGCCACACCATCGGTATTGGTTGTGGCCAGACCAGCCGGGTGGACGCGGTAAGCGTTGCCTTGTTCAAGGCCAGCGATCGCGGGCATGATCCAGCCGGAGCAGTTGCGGTCTCAGATGGCTTCTTTCCGTTTCGCGATGGCCTTGACAAGCTCGTCCAGGCGGGCATCCGTGCCGTGCTGGCGCCCAATGGCTCCAGGCGTGATGCAGAGGTCCTGGAGGCGGCCCAGCAGGGGGGCATCATCCTGGGCTGGCTGCCAGGTCGGCATTTCAGGCACTAGCAGATCCTTTGGCACATCAACTGGCGGCATAGGCCAGTTGCTGGCACACCTGTTGATGCAACAGGCCATTACTGGCCAGCAGGTGGGTGGTGGCCAGCCCCACAGGTCCACCATCGAGGTCGGTCACCATGCCGCCTGCCTCGGTCACGATGAGGCTCAAGGCAGCAATGTCCAGAATGTTGAGGTCCGACTCCATCACCACATCCAGCTGGCCTGATGCCAGCATGTGGTAATGACAGAAATCGCCGTACCCGCGGCTCCGGTTCACCTGCCCCAGCAAGACCCCGAAACGCCCCCAGGCAGGACGGGCCGCCAATGACTTGATGTTGCCGGTGGACAACACCGCCTCGTCCAAGGCAGCGATCCTGCTCACAGCCAGGCGCTGGCCATTCAGGAAAGACCCCTGCCCGCGCACCGCCCAGGCACGTTCCCTGAAGACCGGCGCATTGGACACACCTAAAACGACCATCCCGTCGTGCCACAAGGCAAGCTGCGTGGAATAATAGGGTGTGCCCCGTATAAAAGACTTGGTGCCGTCCAAAGGGTCGATCAACCACAGGAAAGGGGCATCGGCACGCTCCTGCCCTCCTTCTTCCCCATAAAAACCATCGTCTGGAAAGCGCTTTTGCAATACCGCCTTGATGGCCGCCTCGGCATCCCTGTCTGCTTCGGTGACCGGGCTGTGGTCCGCCTTCAGTGTGACCTCCAGTGAGCGGTTGCAGCAGGACAAAAGCACATCCTGTGCTGCTTCCACCGCCGCAAGGGCGGCTTCGAGGCGAGGCGCCAAGGATTCTTTGCTCATGCGTTCAATCCTCTGCGAGGGGTGGCATGAAAGCAGATTTCACCATGATGGTCCTGTTCGTATGGAAGCTGCCCTTCAGGGGAAATCCGGTGGACATGGGCCCTGCATAGACCTCGAAGTCCCCCGGTTCCACCACGAAGTCCATGGCGGCATTATGGATGGCCAGATCCTCTGGACCCAGCGTGAAGGTCACCCGGTGTCGCTCACCAGGCTCAAGGGGCACCCTGGCAAAACGCTTGAGCGCCAGGCTGCGGGTGGTGACGCTGCCCACGAGATCCGCAAGGTAGAGCTGGGCGGTCTCGGTGCCGGCGCGCTTGCCGGTGTTGATCACATCGAACGAGACGGTCACCTTGCCATCCGGCCCCACCTGTTGGGGGCTTACCTTCATGTTCTCATAGGCAAACGTGGTATAGCTCAGGCCAAAGCCGAAGGGAAACAGCGGCTCGTCCTCGAGGTCGACATAGCGGCCCGTCAAGCTGTTGCCGTAGAACTCGTGATCCCAGTTTTTCTGCGGATAATGCCAGTAATACAGAGGTATCTGGCCGATGCTCCGGGGAAAGGTGACCGCAAGCTTCCCAGAGGGGTTGACATGGCCGAACAGCGCCTCGGCGATGGCCATGCCACCCTCCTCTCCCGGGAACCAGGACTCCACGATGGCGGGGATGGTCTCGGCGGCCCATGCCATGGTCAAGGGGCGGCCATTCATCAGCACCAGCACCACCGGCACACCCGTGGCCCAGACCTTCTGCAGGAGTTGCTGCTGGATACCGGGCAGGTCGAGGCTTGCCCGGCTATTGGGCTCGGACGAAAAGTTCTGCGGCTCTCCCAGCACCATGATCGCCACATCGGCCTGGGCCGCCACGGTCACTGCCGCATCGATCCGCTCTTCTTGCTGGCCTTCGGGATCGGTACCCTGGGCATAGAGCACCTCGGTACCTGGCGGGGCCAGTTTCCTGATGCCCTGCAGGACCGTGACGATGTTTTCCGCAGGCTGCGGATTGCTCCAGCCGCCGTTCTGGTCCCGGGGGCTGTCGGCCAGAGGACCGATCACCGCGATGCGCTGCACCTCGCCCAAGGGCAGCAGGTCATGGTCGTTCTTGAGCAGCACCAGCGATTGGCGAGCCGCCTCCCGCGCCAGAGCGCGGTGCGCAGCGGTATTCAGGGCTGCGGGATTGTTCTGTGGCGGGGCTGGTTCATCGAACAGCCCCAGCATGAACTTGATGCGCAGCAATCGGCCCACCGCATCGTTCAGCAGGCGCTCCGGCACCTGGTGCGTGACCAGCAATCCGGGGAGATTGTCCAGATACGTGGTGCTGACCATGTCGATATCGGTCCCTGCACCCAGCGCCAGCGCTGCGGCGTCCGCCGGCGTGGCGGCAATGTACTGCGTGTCATACAGCATGCTCACTGCGTTGTAGTCCGAGACCACAAGCCCAGGAAAGGCCCACTCACCCTTGAGAACGCCGCGCAGCAGGCCTTCATTGGCCGTGGAGGGTATGCCGTTGATCTCGTTGAACGACGTCATGATGGAGCCCAAGCCCAAGCCCACCGCCTGCTCGAAGGGTGGCAAGAAGATCTCGCGCAAGGTGCGCTCGGAGATGTCCGCCGGCGAATAATCCCTGCCGCCCGTGGTTTGGGAATAGGCGGCAAAATGCTTGCCCGTAGCCAGCACGGCAGTGGGCCTGCCGAGATCATCGCTCTGGTAGCCCTGCACCATAGCCGCGCCCAATGCACCAACCAGCATGGGGTCTTCCCCAAAACCCTCCACGATGCGCCCCCAGCGGGGATCACGGGCCACATCCAGCACAGGGGAATAATTCCAGCGCACCAGCGTGGCAGTCATCTCCTCGGCCGTAGCCTGGGCCACATCATGCAGCAGGGATGGATTCCACGACGACGCCAGGGCCAGCGGCACGGGATAGACCGTGGCCCCCCGATAGAGCGCATGGCCATGGATGCCATCCATGGAAAACAACAAGGGGATCCCCAACCGCGTCTCATTGCGGGCCATGAGTTGCAACTGTCTTGCCGGTTCCCCTGAAACAGTCAGGAAGCTGCCTGCGCCATCCTGTATCACTGTGCGACGGCCTGCCTTCTCATTCAGCGTGTAATCCTCGTTGAGCACCACCGAGGAGTCCACCTGCCACAACTGCGCTGTTTTTTCCCGAATGGACATGCGGTCCAACAGATCCTGGACGCGAACCTCCACTGGTTGCCCGGGGTCTCGGTAGAGTGGTTGGGGAATTGCCTCATCCATCATCACTCCCAGCAGTGCCAGCAGCATGCCGGCACTCACGTAGGTCGCCTGTTTCAACCGCTTCCCCCCTTATTGCATTATTGCAATCTGCTTTTGTCCCACCGCGATTCCCAGTCATCATAGCAGATGAAACCGGATTATCAGCCAAACCGGGGATGGGCAACACCTTGCCGATGGCATGATATATGCTTTGAATTTATGGCATAACATGATGCAGTATCGGAGTGCCATGGCAACCACGACATCACGAACCCTCGAGACCGCAGCATGTCCATCTCCTCTTCCCTGGACCCTGTTGCACCCGCCCCTGAGCCCGGAACAGGCCCAGGAAGCGGCGGCGCACTGCATCCGCTGTTACGATGCGCCCTGCGTGGCCGCCTGCCCCACCGCCATTCCCATTCCTGAGTTCATCGCCGCCATTGCCGCAGGCAGTCTCAAGCATGCCGCACGGCGCATCTTCGAGGCCAATCCGCTGGGCGCCAGTTGCGCGCGGCTCTGTCCCGTGGACATGCTCTGCGAGGGTGCCTGCGTGCGCATCAAGGACAGCGGCCGGGCGGTGGCCATCGGCCAGCTGCAACGCCACGCCACCGATGCCTTTCTCGAGCAGCTGCCAGCGTTCTTTCCCAGGGCCGCGCAAAAGTCCCGCGCAACGCCCACTGGGCATGGGATGCCCGTTGCCGTGGTGGGCGCCGGACCGGCGGGGCTTGCCTGTGCCCATGAACTGGCCATCCACGGTCACAGCGTGACCCTCTTCGAGGCCAGACCCTGGCCAGGCGGTCTCTCGGCCCATGGCGTGGCTCCCTACAAGGTGGCCGATGGCATCGTGGAACGCGAGATCGAGGCCATCCTGCGCTGCGGTGCCATTGACCTGCAACTGGACATCATGCTGGGACGCGACATCACCCTGCCAGAACTGCAGGATCGCTGCGCCGCCGTCTTCCTCGGTGTGGGCCTGCAGGGCAGCCGCATGATCGACTCCCACAAAGCCATCCAGGGCGCGCTTGGTGTCATCGAAGCGCTGCGCCGTGGCCTCGCCTGCCCCCAGGGCCAGCAAGCACTCATCATCGGTGGCGGCATGACAGCCATCGACCTCGCCGTGGAACTGAAGATGCTTGGGTTTTCCCAGGTGACCATCTGCCACCGCAGCCCCACCCTGCGCGCCAGCACCAAGGAACAGAGGCTGGCCCTGGAGCATGGCGTGCATGTCTTGCTCGAGACCAGGTTCAGGGGCATGACGGCCCATGAGACGGGTGGCTGGCTGGTGACCTGCCATACGCCCCATGATCCGGCCCACCAGATGCGCGCCGACCATGTTTTTGCCGCCATCGGCCAGCAATTGTACTCCTTGGACGATGGCCACAACGCAACACTCGCCATGCTGGCCCATGATGAACACGGCCTGATCCTGGTGGACGAACGCCACCGCACCTCCTTGCCTGGTGTGTTTGCAGGCGGCGATTGCATCGCTGCCAGCGCCAACCTCACCGTGGCTGCCGTGGCCGACGGCAAGCGCGCCGGAGCGGCCATCATCGCCCATCTGAATGCCATGGCAAGCCTGCCGCCTGGAGAAATGGACACCACATGGCCGACTTGACACTGGAGCTGGCCGGCATCTCCTCACCCAACCCCTTCTGGCTCGCCTCGGCACCACCCACCGACTCGCTGGCCAAGGTGCACCGCGCCTTCGAGGCTGGCTGGGGCGGCGTGGTCTGGAAGACGCTTGGGATCGACCCGCCGGTGATCAACGTGAATGGCCCACGCTACGGCGCCTGGCACGGGCCACAGCGCGCTGTGATGGGCTTCAACAACATCGAACTCATCAGCGACCGACCGCTGGCCGACAACCTGCGGGAGATCGCCGCCGCCAAGCGCCTGTGGCCCGATCGCGCCATGGTGGTCTCGGTCATGCTGCCACTGGAACCTGCCCTGTGGCCGGACGTGCTGCGCCGCATCGAGGACAGCGGCGCCGATGGCATCGAGCTCAACCTGGGCTGCCCCCACGGCATGAGCGAGCGCGGCATGGGCTCGGCAGTGGGCCAGAACCCCGCCCTCGTCGCCCAGGCCACCGCCTGCGCCAAGGCGACCACCAGACTGCCGGTGCTGGTCAAGCTCACCCCCAACGTCACCGACATCACCCAGGTGGCGCTGGCTGCACAACAAGCGGGAGCAGACGGGCTCTCGCTGATCAACACCATCAACTCCATCATGGCCGTGGACCTGGACGCCATGGCGCCCATCCCCACCGTGGGTGGCCAGGGCAGCCATGGCGGCTACTGCGGCCCTGCGGTCAAGCCCATCGCCTTGCACATGGTGGCCGCGACCGCGCGCTGCTGCCCCCTGCCGCTGAGCGCCATCGGCGGCATCAGCACCTGGCGCGACGCCGCCGAGTTCCTGACCCTGGGCGCCACAGGCCTGCAGGTATGCACCGCCGCCATGGTCTATGGGTTGCGCATCATCGACGACCTGTTGTCGGGCCTGAGCGACTGGATGGACAGCGCCGGCTACGCCAATCTCCCCGCCTTGTCCGGCCGGGCCTTGCCCCAGGTGGTGCCCTGGGAAAGGCTCGACCTGCATCATGTGGCCAAGGCGCGCATCGTCCAGGAAAAATGCATCGCTTGCGGACGCTGCTGGCTTTCTTGCGAGGACACCTCCCACCAAGCGATCAATCACCATCAGGACAGCTACTCCATCAGGGAGGAAGACTGCATCGGCTGTGCTTTGTGTCAGCTGGTCTGCCCTGTCCCTGGGGCCATCATCATGGAACGGCTTGCAGGCGGCATCGACCCACGCACCGGCGAGACCATATCCTCCGAGCCTCTTTCCTGGCAGGACCACCCCAACAATCCCGCGCGGAGGTCCACCTGATGCTGCTGATTCGCGAGGGGACCGTGGTCACCCATGAGCGCATCTTTCCTGCCGATGTGCTCTGCGAGGATGGCCGCATCATCGCGGTGGAACGCACCATTGCCCCACCTGCAGGCGCCGATGTGCTGGATGCCTCGCTCTGCCTGGTACTGCCCGGTGGCATCGACCCCCACACCCACATGGAGATGCCCTTCATGGGCACGGTGACCAGCGAGGACTTCTTCACGGGCACCCGGGCAGCACTGGCCGGCGGCACCACCACCATCATGGATTTCGTCATCCCCGTCCCCGGGCAGAGCCTGCTGCAAGCCCATGACCAATGGCTGGAGCGCGCCGCGAAGTCCTGCTGTGACTATACCTTCCATGTGGCGGTGACCTGGTGGGATGAATCGGTCCGCCATGAGATGACAGCTTTGGTACAGCACAAGGGCATCAACAGCTTCAAGCATTTCATGGCCTACAAAGGCTCGCTCATGGCCGACGATCCTATCCTGCTCAAGAGTTTCGAGCATAGCCTGTCCCTGGGCGCATTACCCACGGTACACGCCGAAAACGGCGAGCTGGTGGCAGCGCTGCAAAAGAAATTGCTGGCCCGCGCCCCAGACGACCCCATGAGCCATGCCGCCTCGCGGCCCGCTGTGGTGGAAGGCGAGGCGGCGGGCCGCGCCATTGCCATCGCCACCTTGCTGGGCGTGCCGCTCTATGTCGTCCATGTCTCCTGCAAGGAGGCCCTGGGTGCCATCGCCAGCGCCCAGCAGCAGGGTGGGCGCATCTTTGGCGAATGCCTGCCGCAGCACCTGCTGCTGGACGATTCAGTCTATGACCAGAAAACCTGGGATGGGGCCGCTGCCTTCGTCATGAGCCCCCCCTTTCGGCCCAGGGACCATCAACAGGCGCTGTGGGGCGGCGTGACCGGCGGGACATTGGCCACCGTGGCCACCGACCACTGTTGTTTTCTTGCCGAACAAAAACGCATGGGATGCGCGGACTTCACCCGCATCCCCAACGGAACCCCGGGTGTGGAGGATCGCCTGATGGCGCTCTGGGAAAGCGGCGTGAACACGGGCCGTCTCTCGCCGTGCGCTTTCGTGGCCCTCACCAGCACCAACGCGGCGCGCATCTTCAACATGTACCCGCAAAAAGGCACCATAGCCCCCGGCAGCGACGCCGATCTGGTGGTCTGGGACCCTGGCTTGCGCAAGGTACTCTCTAAGGAGCACCACCACCAGCAGGTGGACTTCAACTGCTTCGAGGGCATGGCCGTCCGTGGCGCACCCCGCTTCACCGTGGCCGGCGGTGTGGTGCGCTTTGCCGAAGGGATACCCCTCGTGCAGCGCGGCAGCGGTCACTGCATCCATCGCCCGCCCTGGCCAGCCTGGTGGCCCAGGTTCCAGGGATAGCCTGGTGGCGGCAATAGTCGGCACATCCCGTCAGTCGCAAGGCAGGCTGCCATGAAGCCATCCACCTCATCGCTTGATTCTGCCCTGCAGGGTTCTCCGCTGTACAGCCAGGCCATCGCACCGGTGCCCCAGGCCCAGCGCACCTGGAAGGCGCTCGATTTTGCGGCACTATGGATCGGCATGTGTGTGGTGCTCACCAGCTACACACTCGCCAGCGGACTGATGAGTGCAGGCATGACCCCGGGCCAAGCCCTGCTGACCATCACGCTGGGCAACCTGGTGGTGCTGGTTCCCATGCTGCTCATGGGCTTCATCGGCGCCCGCCATGGCATTCCCTTTCCGGTGCTGGCCCGGGCCACCTTTGGATTATCGGGCGCCAACGTGGCCACCATGACCAGGGCGCTGGTGGGCTGTGGCTGGTTCGGCATCCAGACCTGGCTCGGCGGGCTTGCGGTCTCCGGCCATCGCCATCCGGGTGTGGCCCGCCTGGGCCGCGGTGCCGGGCCATGACTTCATCGCCTTCGCCCTGTGCTGGGTCATACAGATGGCTGTCATCATGCGCGGCATGGCAGCTGTGCAGCACTTCGAACGCCTTGCCGCCCCGCTCCTGCTGCTGGTCTCGGCAGGGCTGTTGTGGTGGGCGGTGCAAGAATCCCATGGCCTCTTTGGGCTGTGGCACAACACCATCGCACTGCAGCAGCACACCAACCCCGACGGCAGTGATCGCTTCGCTATGCTCTTCTGGCCGGGACTGGCAGCCAATGTGGGCTACTGGGCCACGTTGAGCCTCAACATTCCTGACTTCACCCGCTACGCCCGCTCCCAACGGGCCCACATGCTGGGCCAGGGGCTCGCCCTGCCCTTGACCATGGCTGGCTTCAGCGCCATCGGCATTGCGGTCACCGCCACCGGACTGCTGCTTTTCAAGGAATCGCTGTGGAATCCGGTAGCCCTCATCCCCAGGATCACCAACAGCGCACCACTGCTGGTGCTGGCCATGCTGGCGATCCTGCTCGCCCAGTTCACCACCAACATTGCAGCCAACGTGGTCGCCCCGGCCAATGATTTCATCAACCTTGCGCCTCGCCGCATCTCCTTTGGCACAGGCGCGCTGCTGACGGGCCTCATCGGCATCGCCATGTCCCCATGGCTGTTGCTGGAGCATGCCGGCGCCTATGTGTTCACCTGGCTGGGTGGCTATGGCTCGCTGCTGGGGGCGTTCTCGGGCGTGATACTGTGCGATTATTTCCTGATCCGGCGCATGCAGCTGGACGTGTTGCCGCTCTATCTCCCAGAAGGGCATGTCCGCTGGTCCTGGCGTGCGCTCGCGGCGGTGATACTGGCCATCGCCCCTGTGATGCCGGGATTCATCCATGCCGCCAGCGTTCCTGGAGGCATTGTGGAGCATGGCACCATCTGGGACAGGCTCTACACCTATGGCTGGTTCTTCACCTGCCTCACCGCCGTGTGCTGGCTGGCCCTGCTGGCCTTGCCCTCCCTGCTGACCCGCGGTGCGCGCGCCGGGCAGGAAAGAGGACTGCCGTGATCCCGGTAGGGCAGTCCTTGCCCTGCGCTACGTGATGAGGTATTGATACAAGGATCATCCCCTGTACCCAAGGATAAACCATGGACAACCCGCGACCACCCCAACGAACCGTGGCCCAATGGCAACAGATCACGCCATGGCAATGGACAGAAAACCCAGTGGAGGTGATCTGTTGCGCCATGGGGCTGCCCCCGCAGGCCCAGCAGGCGCTGGAGGCGGCAGGCACATGCTACGCGGATGACGCCCTGTGCCGCGAGCATCTCACCCAAGCGGCGACACTGGCCCCCGAACACCCAGCGGTGCTGATCGGTACATACCGCTGGCATTTCTACCATGGCCGCCTGGAAGAGGCACTGGCGGTGGGGTGGCGCGCCCTGGACTGGGCGGCGCGCCATGCTGGCCTGGCCGGACAATGGCAGGCCGTCCAACCGGACGACGCCCCCTTCCATGATCGCTCGGCGGCCTTGGCGCGTTTCTATCTATTCTGCCTCAAGGGCTGTGGCTATCTGCAACTGCGCTCGGGCCACCTGGATGCAGGACGCGCCATGCTGGCCAAGCTCTGCGAGCTGGATGCAGCCGACCATCTGGGCGGTCGGGCGCTGCTGAACGTCCTGGAGCGCCAGGGTGAGGCAGACGATGACTGAGCCCGCCACCAGGCGCGGCAGCGACATCGAAGCCCTGGACTGGCAGGGGCAGGCCATCGACTGTTCGTCCTGCCCCCACCAGGAAGCCCTGCGCGCCGGTTCGTGCGCTCCCTTGAAAGCCTGCGTGCTTGACCGCTACGCTCCGCGCATTGACCGCTTCTTCGCCGCCCATCCGCAATGGGCCGATCAATACCTGGACCACCCCTACTTCGAGGTGCGCGCCGTGGCGGTCAAGCATGCGAGCCTCTTTCGTCTTGCTGGCCTGATCAATGATCCCGATGAGACGGTGCGCTGGAGCGTGGCCATGCGCCTACCGCCGACCCAGTTGCACAGGCTCGCCGGCGACCCTCACCGGGAGGTGCGCATCCGGGTGGCAGCGCGCATCGCCCTGGATCACCTGCCAGCCATGATGCACGACGATGATTACTACGTGCGCCAGGTGGTGGCGCGCCGCCTGGCCACCGGCCTGCTGCATCGCATGGCCCATGATCCAGACCCCGAGGTGCGCAAGGTCGTGGCGGCCCGTGCCGATGGCACCTTGCTCCTTGGACTTGCCAACGACCCTGATCCCGATGTGCGCCTGACAGCCCTGCAACGCCTGCCGGCCCATCTTTTGGCACCATGGCGCGGCGATCCGGACTGGCGGGTGCGCTACGCTATCACCGAGCGCATTCCCCCTGAGTTTCTCGAGCCCATGCTCGCCGACAGTGATGAGGAAGTCCGCCGCGTCGCCCAGTCCCGCCTGGCGACCAGCCAGGACCACTCATGACCCCACCTGGAGATGCTCACGTCATCCTGGCGTGGACCGCCTCCCCGAGGCCCTGGGTCGTCTTCATGACAAGCGGCCTCAACCGCCACATGCCCGGTGCTGAGCCAGCATCATGGTGGTGGCCTGCCGATGGTCCACTGCCATGGGATGGCTGGGCCTTGGATTGCACCCACACGACAGCGATGTTTCTAGGGCGGGCCCTTGGCGTGATACGGGTACGCTCGGTCTGTCTTTGGCTCAACGCCCGGAGGTCGTTGCCCGCTTGCCTTGCCGCCATGAAGACGGGGTACTCTTGGCGAGGCAGCACTCGGTGCGCGGTTCATGCCGCAGCTTGTTCATAAAGCGGGGGCGTGCCTTGGGGGGCTGCCCTTCAGGCATCACGATCACGTCGACGATCCTCCCACTCAGCAATTAACCCGTTCACAAGCAACGCGAGTCCGGCTATG
>WOYI010711582.1_pt2 | contig 54291 bp, 52 predicted proteins | sample 6423411 | NCBI WGS metagenome assembly WOYI01 (sample SAMN13441803, study PRJNA592873) | oil field metagenome | biome: oil field; feature: oil-well bore; material: oil-contaminated soil; isolation source: oil-contaminated soil from oil-well borehole | place: Germany: Wietze | collected 2016-10-18 ... | reverse complement strand
CCCCTCCTGACGGCACTTGTGCCATTGTGGTCCGAACAGGATCAGGAGGAGATGGCTATGAAGGAAGTCTCGATCATCGGCGTCGATCTGGCGAAGCAGCTCGAACAGAACAAAAGCAGAATATTTAGACATTTGTTTAGACTTTTAGGCGACCGTTCCCAGGCCGCACGATAAGCCATTGAAAAGATTGGAGGCGGGTACCGGAATCGAACCGGTCTACACGGATTTGCAATCCGCTGCGTAACCTCTCCGCCAACCCGCCGGAGGTGGGGTGGGGATATACCAAGGCAAATCGCGGCGCAATACATTCCGAGGGTCCGCGTGGCGCGTTGTCCCGTTGCCCCCCCCCGGTTTCTGTGGCAAGACGATCCGCAACTGGAAACCAGACCGAAGAGTTCAGTCGATGACCGATTTCGCCGCCCGCCGCAGGATGATGGTCGATACCCAGGTTCGCCCCAGCGATGTGACCAAGTTCCCGATCATCGACGCGATGCTGAGCGTCCCGCGCGAGGCGTTCGTGCCGGGCGGACAGCGCGAGGCGGCCTATGTCGGCGGCAATCTCGACCTCGGCGGCGGTCGCGTGATGCTGGAGGCGCGGACATTGGCCAAGATGCTGGATGCGCTCGATATCCGGCCCTCGGACATGGTGCTCGATATCGGCTGCGGGCTTGGCTATTCGACCGCCGTCATCGCCCGGATGGCCGAAGCGGTGGTCGCGGTGGAAGAGGATGCCGCGCTGGCCGGCCAGGCGCAGGCGCGGCTCTCCGCGGAAGGCATCGACAACGCGGTGGTGATCGAGGGGCCGCTCGCGGCGGGGGCGGCCAGGCATGGCCCCTACGACGCGATCGTGGTCGAGGGCGCGGCGGAGCAGGTGCCCGGCGCGATCCTCGCGCAGCTCAAGGATGGCGGGCGCATCGCCTGTCTCTTCATGGAAGGGGCGCTCGGCCTGTGCCGGATCGGCCACAAGGTCGACGGCGCCGTCACCTGGCGTTTTGCTTTCAACGCCTCGGCCCCGGTCCTGCCGGGCTTCGAGGTCAGGCAGGAATTCGCGCTCTGATCCCGGCGCGGTGACGCTTGGCCGGCGCGATCGACGAACACGAAGGAAGTTGCAGATGACCATGTTTCCACCCAGACGCCTTTTCGCCGCCCTCCTCTGCGCGGCGACCGTCCTTGCCGCCCTGCCGGCGCGGGCGGAGACGCTGGCCGACGCGCTGATCTCGGCCTACAAGAATTCGAACCTTCTCGAGCAGAATCGCGCGGTCCTGCGCGCCGCCGACGAGGATGTGGCCGGGGCCATCGCGGCCTTGCGTCCGGTCCTGCAATGGGTGGCCAGCAGCAATCTGGTCGACAACACGCAGTCAAGCGGGCTCTCATCGTCGCTGAGCCTGCAGGGGCAGGTGATGCTCTACGATTTCGGCCGCTCGCAGTTCGGGATCGACATCGCGAAGGAATCGGTGCTGGCGACCCGTCAGGCTCTGGTCGGGGTCGAGCAGAGCGTGCTTCTCTTCGCGGTCCAGGCCTATTTCGGGGTGCGGAGCGCGGTCGAGAACGTCTCGCTCAACGAGAACTCGGTCCGCGTCGTGGGCGAGTTCGTGCGCGCGACGCAGGACCAGTTCGACGTGGGCGAGGTGACGCGCACCGACGTGGCGCAGGCCGAGGCGCGGCTTGCCGCCGCGCGGGCCTCGCTCGCCGCGGCCGAGGGCGCGCTTGCCTCCTCCCGCGAAGCCTACAAGGCCGCGACCGGTCACTATCCCGGACCTCTCGCCATGGCGCCGCGGCCGCCGGCGCTGCCCAGATCGTCCGACGAGGCGCGGGCCGTCGCCCAGCGCAACCATCCGGCGATCCTTCAGGCCCAGCATCAGGCCAAGGTGTCCGACATCCAGATCTCGCTCGCCGCGGCCCAGCGGATGCCGGAACTGACCGGCAGCGCCGCCCTGACGAGGAACGAGGGCGGCACGGACAGCTCCGCCATCGGCATCGAGGTCAACCAGACGATCTTTTCCGGCGGGGCGCTGTCGGCGTTGCACCGCAAGGCCATTGCCGGCCGGGATGCCTCGCGCGCTGCCCTGCTGCAGTCGAGCGTGACGATCATGCAAGGCGTCGGCAATGCCTGGGCCGATATCGAGGTCGCCCGCGCCCAGATCTCGGCGACCGAACGCCAGATCGAAGCCGCGACGATCGCCTATGAGGGCGTGCGGGAAGAGGCCAAGCTCGGCGCCCGCACCACGCTCGACGTGCTCGACGCCGAACAGGAACTGCTCGACGCCCGCGCCACGAAGATCACCGCCGAGGCCAATCTGCAGGTAGCAAACTATTCACTTTTGGCCTCTATGGGTCTGTTGACGGCCGATCACCTGACCCTCGGCATCCCGACCTACGATCCGGAGGCCTATTACAACGCCGTCAAGGATGCGCCCGTGACCTCGGTGCAGGGCAAGAGCCTCGACCGCGTTCTTCGGGCCATCGGCAGGAATTGAGTGCGTCTGATCGGTTGTGGGCCGGACCGGGGCGCCTTACACTGGGGCCTGACCGGTTGAGGATTGCCCATGTCTGACCCAATGACGAACCTGGAAATTCAGGATGTCCTGTCCTCGATCCGGCGTCTGGTCTCGGAGGACAGCCGGCACAAGCCCCAGCCTGAGAAGGAGCGCGCGGAGGAGCGCGCCGACAACGGGGCCGCCGCTTCTCCCGAGAGCAAGCTCGTCCTGACGGACGCGCTGCGGGTTCCCGAAGCGGAGGAGGGCGAGGCTGCCCTGCCTGCGGGCGAGGACACGCTGCGCCAGAACGTCGCCGGCGACGGCGTCTTCGACGATGCGGAGCCCTTGCCGGAAGCCGATGTCGCGCTTCCGGACGGCGATGCGCTCCTGCGCGACTGGGACACCGACAGCGCCGCCGAGGCGGCCGATGCACAATCGCTCGAAGACACGATCGCCGAGTTGGAGGCCGCCGTGGCCGGGATCGGCGGCGAATTCGAGCCTGACGGCAGCGAGGTCGCGAAGGGAACGCTGCCGGACGCCGCCCTTGAGGATGCGTTCGAGGACGGGTTCGCCGTCGACGAGGCGGCCGAGGCGGAGAGCGCGGAACTGGCGCAGCCGGTAACGTCCGGGGACTTGCGGAGCCGCTCTGCGCCCGCCGCGCCGGAACGGGACGAGGCCGTGGACGATACGCCGGAGGAGTCCGTGGCGGCTTCGGATGACGAGCCAGACCATCCGGTGGAGGCCGACGAGGCGGCCGACATGCCGGCCGGGGACGAAGTTGCGACCCGCGCCGAGCCCGAGGATGTGACGGCCGATCTTGCCGCTGACGACGACGCGGAACGGCCGGAAGGGAGCGAGGACGACCGCTTCGAGGAACCGGCCGGCCCGGTTCCGGCCTTCGTCCACGGTGGCGGCCTGCGCTCCTCTCGGCCCGTCGCGGAGACGGGGGGCATGGCGAACGGCACGGTCCGGCGGCTGACCCTGACGGCCGCCGACGCGGTCCCGGGCGGTCCGGCGCGCTGGGAGCGCGACGACGCGCCGGAGGCCGAGCCGCTCATTCACGCGGGACCGGATGCCGGGGCCGATGACGACGACGCCGACGACGACGCCGTCGGGCTCTTCAGCGCCGGCGACGAGGCGGTCATCGACATGGAGATGCTGCGCGACCTTGTCGCCGAAATCATCCGCGAAGAGCTGCAGGGCCCGCTCGGCGAGCGCATTACCCGCAACGTGCGCATGCTCGTCCGGCGCGAGATCAATCGTGCGCTCGAAAGCCGACATCTGGAATGATCGCGTTGTGGCGGCAAGCCTCGCCGCCGACCCGCTCACGCAAACGGAAAACGCGCCCTGATCGGGGCGCGTCTTTCAGTGGCGTCGATGCGGCATCGGGAGCCGCCCCGGGGACCGCGTCAGGCGGCCTCGGCTTCTTCCGCGGCGTGGCGACGCTCGCTTTCCTCGCGTGACAGCGCGACGGAGGTGCGAACCCCCTTGCCCACGAATTCCATCAGCCCCTTCACGACCCGCTCGTTGGGGTCGATCCCGGCGCAGGACAGAACCTCGCGGCCGTCACGCGACCGCGCCCAACGGGCGATCTGCTCGGGCCCGTTGCCATACTTCTTGTCATCGGCAATCGCATCATCCAGCGCCGCGAGGACCACGGCCGCGAAAAGCTTGCGCGACCTTTGCCCTTGCTCGTAGTTGAATGCGGTGCCGTCAACGAAATCGCGCATACTCTAGTCCGTTCTTATTGCTCTTGCGTTTACCGGCGTTCCGCTGTCTATGGCCTTTCGCCCCCGATTCGGTATGCCCCTTTGCGAATGACTGCCATGCGTTGGGCGCATAGCCCGTCTCGAAACCTACCGTATCTAGTGAGCTTGCCAGTCACCAGCCGGCAATATATAGGTGCGGCCCAAATCCATTCAACCTTTCGACAAGGTTTTGTCTGATGCCCAAGATCAACGGCAATGAAATCCGCCCCGGCCACGTGCTGGAGCATGACGGCGGCCTCTGGGCGGCCGTGAAGGTCAGCCATGTCAAGCCGGGCAAGGGCGGTGCCTTCGCCCAGGTCGAGCTGAAGAACCTCCGCGACGGCCGCAAGCTCAACGAACGCTTCCGCTCGGAAGACAAGGTGGAGCAGGTGCGGCTGGAGCAGAAGGACCAGCAGTTCCTCTACGAGACCGACGGCCGGCTCGTCTTCATGGACAGCGAGACCTTCGAGCAGATCGAGATCGACGCCGAGTTCCTCGGCGACCGCCGGCCGTTCCTGCAGGACGGCATGACGGCGACGATCGAATACTACGGCGACGAGGCGCTGAGCGTCCAGCTGCCGCAGAAAGTGGTCTGCAAGGTCGTGGAGACCGAGCCGGTGGTGAAGGGGCAGACGGCGGCGAACAGCTACAAGCCGGCGATCCTCGACAACGGCGTCCGGCTCATGGTGCCGCCCTTCATCGGCGAGGGCGAGGACATCGTCGTCCATACCGAATTCATGGAATATTCCGAACGCGCCTGACGCGGGCGGGAAAAGCAAGTCCCGAAAGGGCTGGCCGGGGTCAGCCCGTTGCGGACCAGTCCTCACGCCCTCCGCAAGCCGGGCGTGTGGCTGACCGTGGGATGGCGCCGCAACGCCCGTTCGGCGCCGTTCATCGTGCCGCCACTTCGAACGCCGTTCGGCGCGCAGCGTCGCAGGAGCGTCAGCCCGCCGGGACGGGCAGGCGCTCGCCCGGCGGCTTCGCCCTGGTCCCGGGCAAAGCGGGGCGCCCCGCATGTCGGACCCGCCCGGGGTCGCGACATCGCCAGGAAGATGTCAGGAAGACTGTTCCGGCGCCGGGCTGTCCAGGGCGCGCAGGCGCGCGTCCCCGGCCGTCATGTCGTCCCCCAGCCGGTCGAAGCGGAGCCAGGCGATGGCCCGTCCGCCGGATTGGGTGAAGACCTGCCCCGCCGGCTTGCCATCGGACAGAATCCCTGTGCCCACAGGGGCCGCGCCGTCGATCGCCAGAGTGATGAAGCCCTTGCGGAGCTCGGTCTTGTGCTTCATCCGCGCGGTGACTTCCTGCCCGACATAGCAGCCCTTGCGAAAGTCGACTCCGTGCAGCCGCTCGAACCCGGCCTCGAGGATGTAGGTCTCGTCCGGGATGAGCTCGATCCCGGCCTCGGGGATGCAGTGCGCGACCCGGATCGCATCCCAGTCGATCCCGGGCAAAGCGCCCGGTTCGCCGCCGTAGCGCCGCCATCCAAGCTCCGGGTGCCGCGGGTCGGCGAAGGCGCCGTCGGGCGCGGGGCCAAGCCCCCGGCTGACGTGGAGGTCCGTCGGCGCGATCGTCACCGCCGCCCGGAGCCGGTACATCGAGAGCCGGCGGACCAGCGCCTCGGCCTGTTCCGCCTTCGCGTCGATGAGGATGGTATCGCCCCGGGGCACCAGGAAGAAATCGGCCAGATACTTGCCCTGCGCCGTCAGCAGCGCCGCATAGACCAGCCCGTCGCCGAGCTTGCCGAGATCGTTGGTCACGAGACCTTGCAGGAAGCTCACGCGGTCGTTGCCGCTGACCGCGATGATCGCCCGGTCATGAACCGCTTCGCCTTGCGCCGTCATCCGTCGAACTCCTCGCCTGCCGTCCGACCGTCGGAGAATTGCAGCCGGCAGAGCCCCGCATAGAGCCCGTTCCGCGCCAGCAGAGCGTCATGGGTGCCCTCTTCGACGACCTCTCCGCGATCCATGACCACGATCTTGTCCGCCCCGCGCACCGTCGCCAGCCGGTGCGCGATGACCAGCGTCGTGCGCCCCCTGGTCAGCCGGTCGAGCGCGTCCTGGACCAGCGCCTCGCTTGCCGCGTCGAGGGCCGAGGTCGCCTCGTCCATCAGGAGGATCGGCGCGTCGCGCAGGAGCGCGCGGGCGATGGCGACGCGCTGGCGCTGGCCGCCCGAAAGGCCCGATCCGCGCGGGCCGGCCGGCGTCTCGAGCCCCTCGGGCAGCGCATCGGCGAAGGCGGTGACATGGGCCGCGTCGAGCGCCGACCTGAGGGCCGCCTCGGGCACGTCGCTCCGGCCGAGCAGCACGTTCTCGCGGATCGTCTCGTCGAAGAGCGTCGCGTCCTGGGTGACGACCGAGAAGAGATCGCGGAGCGTCGCAAGGTCGAAGGCGCCGATCCCGATGCCGCCGATGGCGATCCGGCCGGATTCCGGGTCGACCATCCGGGTCAAAAGGTTGAAGACCGTGGACTTGCCGGCGCCCGACGGGCCGACGATCGCGGTGGTCTTTCCCGGCTCGGCGGTGAAGCTCAATCCGCGCAGCACCGGGTTCTCGCCGTAGGAAAGCCGCACGTCCTCGAAGCGGATGCCGGTGTCGGCCGGCGGCACGGTGACCGGATCGGCGGCGCGGGCGATGGCGGGCCGGGTGTCGAAGAGCCGGTAGAGCCGTTCGAGGCTCGCCGCCGCGATCTGCCAGGTGCCAGCCATGTCTCCGAGCCGGCGCAGGGGCTGGAAAGCGAGCGACATCGCGGTGAAGAAGGACATGAACTCGCCGACGCTGCGTTCGCCCCTTGTGATCTCGGGGCCGGCCAGCAGGAGAACCCCGAAAAAACCGAGCCCGGTGACGATGTCGATCAGCGCCGGGATCGTCGCGCGGCTCGCCGCGGTCTTGACCTCGGCGCGGACGATCCGGTCGACGATCTGGCGGAAGCGGGAAAGCTGGTAGTCCTCCATCCGGTTCAGCTTCACCGCCGTGATGCCGTGGAAGATCTCGTCGAGCCGGGTGGCGCGCTTTGCCGCCTCGCCCCGGACATGGCCGGTCTTGCGCCGGATATAGCGCTGCACCGCGTGGGAGGGCAGGATCAGGAGCGGCGCGCCGATGAGCGCGGTCAGCGTCCAGCCCGGATCGATGGCAAGCGCCACGCCGAAGAGCGAGGCGAGCGCCACCGCGTCGCGGCCGATGCCGGAGATGAGAAGCTGCCAGACGCCTTGCACCGCGATCGTGTCGCCCTGCACCCGCTCGATCAGCGCGCCGGGCGGGTTCGACTGGAAGAACGGCCCGTCGAGCGTCAGCACATGGGCGAGAAGGTCGGCCTGCATCGTGGTCGAGGTCTTCATCGCCACCCGGGTCAGGAGCGACCGGTTGACGATCAGCGTCACCGCCCGGATCACGAAGAGCGACAGGATCGCCCCCCCGACCCACCAGATAGCACCCGCATCGCCGGCGACGAAGACCCGGTCGAAGAGCGGCTTCAGCATCCACGACAAGGCGGCAAGCGTCGAGCCCTCGATCACCATGAAGAGCCCGGCCACCGCCATCGTCCACTTGTGCGGAGAGAGGTAGCCGCGCCAGAGCCGCCCGAGCAGCTTTCGGGACGAATAGGCATCCGCTTCGGGAGCGGAGGGGGCGCCGGTCGGGAGCAAGGGGCGGGCCTTCGCGCAGCGCGGCAGGGGTGCCGCAGGTCGGGCCGATCTAGCCCGAAAGCGGCGGAAGTGGCAAGGCGAGCCGGCACCGGCGCCCCGGGGGCGATTGACCTTCCCCGGGCCCCGCCCTACGCCTTGGCGACCGACAGGAGAACCAGCATGAGTCTGCGCCACGGCCGCCCCTATCTTGCCATTCCCGGGCCGTCGGTGATGCCCGACCGGGTGCTCTCTGCGATGCACCGTGCCGCGCCCAACATCTATGGCGGGTCCTTGCACGACATGACCGCCTCGATCGTCGCGGACCTGCGCCGCGTGGCGCGCACCACGGCGCATGTGGCGATTTACATCGTCAACGGCCACGGCGCCTGGGAGGCGGCGAATGCCAATCTCTTTTCCCGCGGCGACCGGGCGCTTGTCGCGGTGACAGGGCAGTTCGGCATCGGTTGGGCGAATGCGGTGGAGCGGATGGGCGTCCGGGTCGAGCGGATCGATTTCGGCCGCAAGGCGCCGGCCGATCCGGCGCGGATCGCCGAGGCGCTCGCCGCCGACACGGCGCACGGGATCAAGGCGGTGCTGGTGACCCAGGTCGACACCGCGACCTCGGTCAGGAACGACATCGCCGCGATCCGGGCGGCGATGGATGCGTCGGGACATCCCGCGCTTCTGGCGGTCGACGCGATTGCGTCGCTCGGCTGCGATCCCCTTCACATGGACGAATGGGGCATCGACGTTCTCGTCGCGGCCAGCCAGAAGGGGCTGATGACGCCGCCCGGCCTCGGCTTCGTCTGGTTCTCCGACAGGGCGCGGGAGCGGTGCCGCGCCTCGGATCTGAAGACCCCCTACTGGGACTGGGAGCCGCGCGCCGTTCCGTCGGAATACTGGCAGCATTTCTGCGGCACCGCGCCGACGCACCACCTTTTCGGCCTGCGCGAGGCCCTGACGATGCTTCTCGACGAAGAGGGGCTCGAAAGCGCCTGGGCGCGGCACCGGGCGCTTGCCGGCGCGGTCTGGGCGGCGTTCGACGCCTGGGGACAGGGCGGTGACATCGCCCTCAACATCGCGGATTCCGCCTGTCGCGGCCGCTCGGTAACGGCGGTGCGGATCGGCGGCGGCGGGGCCGCGCGGCTGCGCCAATGGTGCGAGGAGGCGGCGGGGGTGACGCTCGGCATCGGGCTCGGCATGGCCGAGCCTTCGGACCCCGCCTACGGCGATTTTCTCAGGGTCGCGCATATGGGTCATGTGAACGCGCACATGACGCTCGGCGTTCTCGCGGTGATGGAGGCGGGGATGCGGGCGCTGGCGATCCCGCACGGGGCCGGCGCGCTCGATGCGGCGGCGGCCGCGATCGCGGCGGGTGCGGCCTAGGGTGGGTTGAAACCCACCTTGCCTGGTCAGTCGCGGGCGGCGGCCAGCGCCTCGGGCAGGGCCGAAGCGAACCGGGCGAGGTCCTGCGCACGGCCGCAGCTCACGCGGATGCAGCGGTCGTGCGGCGCGACGAAGGGCATGCGGACGAAGATGTCGCGGGCCACCAGTTCGGCCAGCACCTTGCCTGCGAAGGCGCCGTCCGCGCCGCAGTCCATCGTGACGAAGTTGGTCGCCGAGGGCAGGGGGGTGAGGCCGTGCATCCGGGCGATGTGGCCAAGCTCGCGCCGGGCGCTGGCGACGCGCTTGCGGACCTCGGCGAGATAGGCCTGGTCGGCGAGGGCCGCGAGCGCGCCGGCCTGGCTGATCCGGCACATGCCGAAATGGTTGCGGATCTTGTTGAAGGCGGTGACGAGGGGTGCCGCGCCGATCGCGTAGCCGACCCGGGCGCCGGCCATGCCGTAAGCTTTTGAAAAGGTGCGCATCCGGATCACGCGCGGGTCGTCCGCGTCGATATCGGGGGCGGTGCCGTCGGGGGCGAGGTCGATATAGGCCTCGTCGAGGACGAGGAGGCACCCCCCGGGCACCGCGTCGATCATCCGCCGGATCGTCGCGGCCTCGTGCCGGGAGCCCATCGGATTGTCGGGATTGGCGAGGTAGATGAGCTTCGCCCCGGTCTCGGCGGCCTTCGCGACGAGCGCCTCGGGGTCCTCGTGGTCGCCCGCGTAGGGCACCTTGTGGAGCGTGCCGCCGAAGCCTGCGACGTGGAAGTTGAAGGTCGGATAGGCGCCGTCCGAGGTCACGACCGGATCGCCGGGGCCGACGAGCAGGCGGGTGAGGTAGCCGAGAAGGCCGTCAATCCCTTCGCCCACGACGATATTCTCGGGGCCGACGCCATGATGGGCGGCGAGCGCCACGCGGAGGTCGCGGTTCTCCGCATCGCCATACATCCAGACGTCCTTCGCGGCCCTGGCCATCGCCTCGACGGCTTTCGGCGAGGGGCCGAAGACGCTTTCGTTCGCGCCGAGGCGGGCGGCGAAGGGGCGGTGGCGGGCGCGTTCCTGGGTTTCGGGGCCGACGAAGGGCACCGTGGCGGGGAGGCTGCCCGCGAGGGGCGTGTAGCGCGGTCCGGTCATGCTTTGCCTTCGTTCTGGTGGCGAGGCCGGGGGCTGTCTGCCCCCGGACCCCCGAGGATATTTCATCCAAGTGGAAACGCCGGTCAGCCGAGATCGTCAAGCCTCTTCAGCGCGGCCCGGAGTTTCGCCGCCTCGTCGTCACCGAGTTCGAGCTTTTCGCGGGTCTCCTCGACGATCTCATCGGGCGCGCTTTCGATGAATTTGGGGTTCTTCAGGCGGGCGCGGAGACCGTTCAGGTCCTTGTCAAGCTTCGCCAAGGCTTTGGAAAGGCGGGTCTTTTCCTCGGCGATGTCGATGACGCCCTCGAGCGGGATCGCGAAGGCGCCGCCTTCGACGGCCACCGTGATCGCGCCTTTCGGGGCGCGGCCTTCGGTCATGCCGTCGAGGCGGGCGAGGCGGGTGATCATCGGCTCGTTTGCGGCCCAGGCCGCGCGGCCACGCGCGTCCATCGCGGTCATGACGATGGGGAGTTTGAGGCCGGCCGGCACGTGCATCTCGGCGCGGGCGGAGCGGATTTCGGAGATCAGCGCGATCACCCAGTTCATTTCGCGGTCGGCGTTTTCGTCAATGAGATCAGTGCCGTAGCTGGGCCAGTCGGCATGGACGAGCATCTTCGCCCTGTCACCCGTAAGGCCCCAGAGTTCCTCGGTGATGAAGGGCATGATCGGGTGGAGGAGGATGAAGCACTGGTCGAGCACCCAGGCCATCGTGGCCCGCGTTTCGGGGCCATGTTCGCCGTCCATCAGGGGTTTGGAGAACTCGACATACCAGTCGCAGACCTTGCCCCAGACGAAGGCATAGAGCCCGTTCGCGGCATCGTTGAAGCGGAAGTTCCCGAGCGCCTCGTCGGTGGCGAGGCGGGCGCGGGCGGTCTCGCCGATGATCCAGCGGTTGACCGTATGTTTCGCGTCGGGTTTTTGTAGTTTTTCCGTAGCTACAGCGTCGCGCGCGAAAACGCCGTTCATTTCGGCGAAGCGGGTGGCGTTCCAGAGCTTGGTGGTGAAGTTGCGGTAGCCGGCGATGCGGTCTTTCGAGAGCTTGAGGTCGCGGCCCATCGCGGCCATTGCGGTCAGCGTGAAGCGGACCGCGTCGGCGCCGTATTCGTCGATGAGTGCCAGGGGGTCGATGACGTTGCCGAGCGACTTCGACATCTTCCGCCCCTTCTCGTCGCGGACGAGGGCGTGGACATAGACGGTGTGGAAGGGGACCTGTCGGACGACGGCGAGCTGCATCATCATCATCCGGGCGACCCAGAAGAAGATGATGTCGAAGCCGGTGACGAGGACGTCGGTGGGGAAGTATTTCCTCAGCTCCTCCGTCTCCTCGGGCCAGCCGAGCGTGCCGATGGGCCAGAGGCCGGAGGAGAACCAGGTGTCGAGGACGTCGGGGTCGCGCGCTAGCCACACGAAAATGTCGGTGTCCTTTTGGTCACCATTATCCTCGTTAAGCGACACGGCTTGATGAGGCGCAGCGAATGCACGTTCGCGGCCGGAGTTGTCCCGCAGGGTTGAGAAGGCGCGATCAGCGACATTGACGTGAACATTCAGAGCAGGAAATCGTTCTTGGTAGTGCCCGCGGGCGAGTTCGATGGCGTCATCCTGATTGGCCGCGCAATATTGACGACCATCTTCGTCGAACCACACCGGGATCTGGTGCCCCCACCAGAGCTGGCGGGAGATGCACCAGGGCTCGATGTTCTCCAGCCAGTGGAAATAGGTCTTGGCGTCGCGTTCGGGGAGAATCCGGGTGTAGCCGGCCTTCTCGTCGAAGGCGCCTGCCTCCTGCGCCGCCATGCCCTTGCGGACGGCCTCCAGCGCCGGTTCGACGATCTTCGCGGTATCGACGAACCACTGGTCGGTGAGCATCGGCTCGATGACGACCCTGGAGCGGTCGCCATGCGGCTGCATCATCCTGTTCTGCTCGACCAATGGCACCCGTTCGAGGTGCTCGGCGCCGGTTTCGGGGTCGATGCTCTTGGTGAGGACCGTCACCGCCAGCCCCTCGGCGGTGATCTGGTCCACGACGCGCTTGCGGGCCTCGTAGCGGTCCAGCCCGCGCAACTCGTCGGGGACGAGGTTGATGGCGTCCACCTCGGCCTCGGAGAGGGTGCGGGTGCCCTTGGCGACGGCCATGGCGATGGCGGCGGCCTCGGCATAGGGCGCGCCGTCGGACCGCATATGGGCCCTGGTGTCCATCAGCCGGTAGCAGGGGATGTCGTTGCGCTTGGCCACGGCATAGTCGTTGAAGTCATGGGCGCCGGTGATCTTGACCGCTCCGCTCCCGAAATTCGGGTCGGGGTATTCGTCGGTGATGATCCGGATCTGGCGGCGGTGTCCCTTGGGCCCGACCGGGATTTCGCAGAGCTTGCCGACGATTGGCGCGTAACGCTCGTCCGATGGGTGCACCGCGACGGCGCCGTCGCCGAGCATGGTCTCGGGCCGGGTGGTGGCGATGGAGATGTAGTCGCGCGTCTCGCGGAAGGTGACGCGGCCCTCTTCGTCCTTCTCGACATAGTCATAGGTCTCGCCGCCGGCGAGCGGGTATTTGAAGTGCCACATCTGGCCCTGAACTTCGATCTGCTCGACCTCGAGGTCGGAGATCGCGGTTTCGAAATGCGGGTCCCAGTTGACGAGGCGCTTGCCGCGATAGATCAGGCCCTTCCCGTACATGTCCACGAAGACCTTGATGACGGCGTCGTGGAAGTTGCCCTCTTCGCCCTCGGGCGCGTTCGGGGCGCCGGACATGGTGAAGGCGTTGCGCGACCAGTCGCAGGAGGCGCCGAGGCGCTTCAACTGGTCGATGATGGTGTTGCCGGATTTCTGCTTCTGCGCCCAGACGAGGGCGGTGAAGTCGTCGCGGCTCATGTCGGTGCGGCGGCGGCCGGTCTTCGCAAGCTCGCGTTCCACGACCATCTGGGTGGCGATGCCGGCATGGTCCTGCCCCGGCTGCCAGAGCGTGTCGTGCCCCCGCATCCGGTGCCAGCGGGTGAGGATGTCCTGGAGCGTGTTGTTGAAGGCATGGCCCATGTGGAGCGAGCCCGTCACGTTGGGCGGCGGGATCATGATCGAGAAGGTCTCGGCGCCGGGTCTGGCGTTCGCGCCCGCCTTGAAGGCGCCGGCCTTTTCCCAGGCCGCGTAGAGGCGCTGTTCGGCCCCGGCGGCGTCGAAGGTCTTTTCCATCGGCATCGTCAACGTCCCGTCATTCGTTCGGGCCTCCCTTAGCGAAAGCTCGGGCGGAGGGGAAGGGGCAGCGCCGGGCCGGACCGCGCGGGAAGCGCGTGACGATGCCGGCGCGGGAAGCGCGTGACGATGCCGGCGCGGGAAGCGCGTGACGATGCCGGCGCGGGAAGCGCGTGACAATGCCGCGCGGGCCGCGCACTCTGCCGCCCGTGGGCCGGAGGGCGAGAGGGATCGGCATGGCGGAAGTGACGGCATTCGTGATGGATGGCAGCGGGCATGTGGAGGTGGCCGGGGCCGATGCGCCGCTTGCCGAGCTCAGGCCCGGCGAGGCGGGCTTCGTCTGGGTCAATGTCGATTTCGTCAGCGCGGCGGGGCGGGACTGGCTCGCGCGGTCCGGGCTCGACCCCATCGCGCGCGATGCGCTGACGGCCGAGGAGACGCGGCCGCGCTGCACGCTGCACGGCGAGATGGCGCTGATCAACCTGCGGGGGGTGAACCTCAATCCCGGCGCGGAGCCGGAGGACATGGTGTCGCTCAGGCTCTGCGTGATGCCGGGGCAGGTGGTGTCGTCGCATCGCCGCCCGCTCTCGGCGCTCGACGACGTGATGGAGGGGGTGCGCAACGGCCACGGGCCGGCGACGCCGGGCGACCTCGTCGCGCGGATCGCGCTCCGGCTCGCCGACCGGGCGGAGCCGGTGGTGGCGCGGCTGAACGAGCGGCTCGACGATCTCGAGGATCAGGTATCGACGGAGGCGCCGCCGGAATTGCGCAGCGAGCTGGCCGATATCCGCAGGGTGTCGTCGGTGCTGCGCCGGTTCATGTTCCCCCAGCGCGACGCGCTTTCGACGCTGGAGATCGAGGAGCTGGACTGGCTCAGCCAGCGCGACCGCAGCCGGGTCCGCGAGGCGACGGAGCGGGTGACGCGGCTCGCGGAGGAGCTGGAGGCGATCCGCGACCGGGCACAGGTGGTGCGCGACCAGATCGTCGATGTGCGCGCCGAGGCGATGAACCGGCAGATGCTGGTCCTGTCGGTGGTGACGGCGATCTTCCTGCCGCTGGGGCTGGTGACGGGGCTTCTGGGGATCAACGTGGGGGGCATTCCGGGGGCGGAGGTGCCTTGGGCGTTCTGGGCGGTCTGCGGGCTGCTGCTGGCGGTGGTGACGTTCCAGATCTGGCTCTTCCGCCGGCTGGGGCTGATCGGCGGGAAGTAAAGCGTTTCGGGTTTGTGTGGAAAAATCAAGTATCGGAATTCGAACAGGAAAGGTTCGAATTCTGGTTCAATGCAGACCCGAAACGCTCTGGGCAGGCGCTCGCCCGGCGGCTTCGCCTCGAGGCCGGGCGACGGGAGGCCCGCTTCGTCCCGTCGCGCCAGGCCCGCGTCGCGAAGCGGCCGGTGCCGGGGATGTCGGTCGGCGCGTGCCGGACCGCGCCGCCGGCCTTCGCCGCCGCCTGCGCCCTCGGGCCGCGCGGGGGCAAGGGCCGGATCGGCGATGCGGGGGGTGTAAGGTGGGTTCAAACCCACCTTACGTGACAGGCAGGCCTCCGGCGGGCGCCGTGCCTCCGTGCCGGCAAGGTGGGTTTGAACCCACCTTACGGTGCTTTCCCTGCGATCACATGGCGCGGTCGAGCTTGGTCGAGAGATGGATGAGGCTTTCGGAGCCCTTGACCCCGGTCATCTCGCCGACCTGGTCAAGCACGTCGTCGAGCGCCGCGGTAGAGGGGGCGGCGACCTGGAGGAGGAAATCCACCCGGCCCGAGGTGGTGTGGATCCGCTCCACCTCCGGGATCGCCTTCAGCCGGGTCAGCACATTGGCCTGGGCGCGCGGCTCGATCGTCAGGAGCACGGTCGCGCGGATCCGGTTCTGCCGCGCCGCCTCGCCGAGCTTCACGGTGTAGCCGGCGATCACGCCGGAGGATTCGAGCCGCTCCAGCCGCGCCTGGATCGTCGAGCGCGCTACCTTTAGCCGGCGGGCGAGCGTCGCCACCGAGATACGGGCATCCGCGCCGAGAAAGCCCAGGATCGAGCGGTCGAGATCGTCCATTCTGCAACACCGGCGATTTGATTGACAGTTTCGTCATAATAACGACCGCACGCCGCAAATCTACTCTTTTTATCGGTCAGTTTGTGCCTCATATCCCCTTCACTTCGTACAGGAAAAGGGCGGCTCATACGCACCTGGCCTGGTTGGTTGAAACGCGCAAGCGTCTCCCGACCCGTCAAGCCGGGGCAAGAGGTGGCTGCGCTCTGTTGGCAGGAGCAGGCCGATGGGGCTTTCCAAGACTATCTGGACGAATCCGTCCGAATTTCTTCGCACGCAGCGGCCGGTGAACCCGGTCATGTTCTTCGCGCCCGCCGTTCTCCAGTCGACGGCGCGCCGGTTCATCGACGGCTTTCCGGGCCTCGTGACCTATGCGGTCAAGTCGAACCCCGACGAGATGGTGATCCAGAACCTCGTCGCCGCCGGGATCGAGGGCTTCGATGTCGCCTCTCCGGTCGAGATCGAGATGATCGCGCGGCTCGCGCCCACCGCCGCCATGCACTACCACAACCCCGTCCGCGCCCGGCACGAGATCGAATATGCCGTGTCGATGGGTGTCGCCTCCTATTCCGTCGACAGCCATTCGGAGCTGCAAAAGCTGATCGAGATCGTGCCCGCGGGCGCCGAGATCTCGGTGCGCTTCAAGCTGCCGGTCGCGGGGGCCGCCTACAATTTCGGCGCCAAGTTCGGGGCGACCGTGGACAAGGCGGCCGAGCTGCTGCGCGTCGTGGCCGATAGCGGCCATGTCGCCTCGCTCACCTTCCATCCGGGCACGCAGTGCACCGATCCGATGGCCTGGGACGCCTATATCCGCGCCGCGGCCGAGATCTGCCGCAACGCCGGCGTCACCGCCCGGCGCCTCAATGTCGGCGGCGGCTTCCCCGCGCATCGGGTCTCCGGCGAGCTGCCGCAACTCGAGGCGATCTTCGAGCTGATCGGCCGCGTCGCGGCCGAGGCCTTCGAGGGCACGCCCCCGGCGCTCGTCTGCGAGCCGGGCCGCGGTCTCGTGGCGGAAAGCTTCACGCTGGCGGCGCAGGTCAAGGGGCTGCGCGACGACGAGCATGTGTTCCTCAACGACGGCACCTACGGCTCGCTCGACGAACTGCCGCTTGCCGGCATGATCGACCGTCTGACCGTCGTCGCGCCGGACGGCCGGCGCCGCATCGCCGCGCCGCGCCCGCGCATCATCTTCGGCCCGACCTGCGACAGCGTCGACCGCCTGCCGGGCGAGGTCCTGCTGCCGGGCGATCTGGCCGAGGGCGACTATGTGCTGATCTCGGGCATGGGGGCCTATTCGACGGCGACCAACACCCGTTTCAACGGCTTCGGCGCGCTGGCGATCGAGACGGTGATGCGCCTTGACGCCTGATCGGGCCTGACGATCGGCGCTGCGCGGATCGGCCGGAGTTCCGGCTGGCAGCGCGGCGCCGTCCACGAAATTCCCTGCATTCGGATCGTCGCCCGCCGCCCCTTCAAGGCGCCGGGGGGAGGTGGGCAGGGTGCTGCGCTGCGGCTGGGGCCGGCGCAGGCCGCGTCTCCGCGCCGGCCAGCATGTGCGACTGCAAGCCTTCGTCAACGATACCGGGATAGGCTTCCCTGACTGTCGCAAAGCGCGAAACGGTTACAGGCTATCACGCGGAATTGGCTGAACTTCAGTTGGCGGACGCGGCTTCGCGGCGTAGCATCGAAGCGGGACAAGGAGACGGAACGTGGTGCGGCAACTTGCCAGCAAGCTCATCGAGCTTCTGCGGATCGGCCGGCGGGTGGAGACCCAGGTCCCGGTCCGCGGGCGCGGGCCTTGCGACCACGTGATCCTGCTCGACGGGACGCTGTCGTCGCTGGAGCCGGGCTGCGAGACCAATGTCGGCCTCATCTACCGGCTCTTGCAGTCGCAGCCCGGCCCGGCGCGGCTGTCGCTCTACTACGAGGCCGGGGTGCAGTGGCACATGTGGCGCCATACCGCGGATGTGGCGATGGGGCGCGGCATCAACCGGCAGATCCGCCGCGCCTATGGCTGGCTCTCCACCCGCTACCGGCCGGGCGACCGGGTCTTCTTCTTCGGCTATTCGCGCGGCGCCTATGCGGTGCGCTCGCTCGCCGGGATCATGGATCAGGTCGGCCTCCTGAAGGCCGGACATGCGACCGAGCGCAATGTCCGGCTCGCCTATCGCTACTACCAGCGCGAACCGGGCAGTCCCGGCGAAAAGGTCTTTCGGAGCCGCTTCTGTCATGACGATGTCGGGGTCGAGTTGATCGGCGCCTTCGACACGGTGAAGGCGCTCGGCCTGCGGCTGCCGTTTCTCTGGATGTGGACCGAACCGCAGCACGAGTTCCACAACCACGCGCTCGGCCCGGTGGTGCGGCGCGGCTACCATGCTCTGGCCCTCGACGAGACCCGCGCCGCCTTCGATCCGATCATGTGGCAGACCGGGGGCGGCGACTGGCGGGGCCGGGTGGAGCAGGTCTGGTTCCGCGGTGCCCACGGCGACGTCGGCGGCCAGCTCGACGGGTTCCACGCCGCGCGGCCGCTCGCCAATATCCCGCTGGTCTGGATGCTGGAGAAGGCCGAGCAGAGCGGGCTCGGCCTGCCCTCCGACTGGCGCAAGACCTTCCCGACCGATGCCGGCGTGCCCTCGGTCGGCACGACGCGCGGCTGGGGCAAGGTTTTCTTGCTGCGAGCGAAGCGGCCGGTCGGGCGCGATCCGTCCGAAAGCATCCACCCGAGCGCGGCCGTCGTGTCCTCGCGCGGCGGCTGGCACCTGCCGGTGATGCGGTTCAGCCGCCGGACATGATCAGGCAGGTGGTGGAGCCTGTGGCATAAAGCGTGCCGTCCTTCGCCCCGCGCAGCTCGCCCCGGGCGACGCCGGTCGAGCGGCCGGCATGCTGGACGAGACCCTCGGCGAAGACCCGGGTGCCGAGCGGCACGGCCCGGGTGATGTTCACCCGGTATTCGAGCGTGGTGTAGAAGCTGCCCTTCGGCACGGTGGTCATCACCGCGCAGGCCATGCAGCTGTCGAGCAGCGTGCCGTACCAGCCGCCATGCGGCGCCCCCATCGGGTTGGTATGGGCGAAGTCCGGCGTGCCTTCGAAGACGACGCGGCCGGGCTCCACCTCGGTCACGCGGAAGTTCATCGTGGCGCCGATGGCGGGGCCGGCGATGCGACCGGCGCGCACCGCGCGCATGAAGTCGAGCCCGGACATCGCGAGGAACGCCTCGCGCGGGAGGAGGTCGGCGGGGCTGGCCGCAGGGCGGGGGCCGGTCATCGCGTGGCTTTCCTCGGTCGGCAGCCCGACCTATAGCGTTTCGGGTTTGCCTTGTATCGGAATTCGAACCTTTCTCGTTCGAATCCTGATATCGCCATCTCGACATCAACCCGAAACGCTTTAGCCCGAATTCGCGCGAAGGAAAAGCCGACTACCGGGTAAGGTGGGTTTGAACCCACCTTGCCGATCCGTTTCCCGGCGCGCAGCGTGGCAAAAGCCGGCCCTGAACGATCCTCCGTTCAGGGCCGGAAGGCAAAACGCCGCCGCTCAGGCGACATTCTGCAGGGAGACCTCCGGCACGATGCCGAGCGCGAAGCAGATGTCGCGCGTGAGATGCGGCCGGTTCAGCGTGTAGAAGTGCAGGTCCTCGACCCCGCCCTGCAGGAGATCGTCGCACAGTTCGGTGGCGATGGCGGTGGCCAGAAGCTCCTCGCGCCCGTCGCGCACGGCGGCGGCGAAGGCGTCGTCGAGCCAGTGCGGGACATTTGTGCCGCAGCGCGCCGCGAAGCGCTTCGCCCCGGCCCAGGAGATCACCGGCAGGATGCCGGGGATGATCGGCGCGTCGATGCCGGCCTTGTCGCAGGCGTCGCGGAAGCGGAAGAAGGTCTCGGCCTCGAAGAAGAACTGGGTGATCGCCGAGGAGGCGCCGGCGTCGATCTTGCGCTTCAGCCACGCGACGTTCGCGGCCATGTCGGCGGCATCGGGATGCGCCTCGGGGTAGGCGCCGGCGCGGAGGGTGAACTTGCCGGTCCCGGCCAGCGCCTCGATCAGCTCGACCGATGAGGCGAAGCCGTCCTCGTGGGCGGTGAAGCGCTCGGCCCCCTTCGGCGCGTCGCCGCGCAGGGCCACGATCTCTGTCACGCCGGCCTCGGCATAGGTCTGGGCGATCTCCAGCGTCTCTTCCTTCGTCGCCTCGACGCAGGTGAGATGTGCTGCGACGTTGAGCCCGAAATTCGCGCCGATCGTCGTCACCGCGTCATGCGTCAGCTTGCGTGTCGTGCCGCCGGCGCCGTAGGTGACCGAGACGAAGCCCGGCTTCAGCGGCGCCAGCATCTGCACGGTTTCCCACAGGCGGAAGGACGCGTCGAGCGTCTGCGGCGGGAAGAATTCGAACGAGATGCGGGGTGCGGGCATGATGGTATCCTTCAGTTTCAGGCCCCTTGTCTCATGTTGCGCAACGTGAGACAAACTCATAATCCTCAAGATCAATATGAGGCGTGTTGCAATTAGGACCCGGCGATGCATCTCGAGATCAGGCATCTGAAGACGATCAAGGCGATTCACGACGCGGGCGGTCTGGCGCGGGCGGCCGAGGTGCTGAACATCACCCAGTCCGCACTCAGCCATCAGGTGAAGGGGCTGGAGGACCAGGCGGGGGTGGAGCTGTTCGTGCGCCGCTCGAAGCCCCTGAAGCTCTCGGCCGCCGGTCAGCGGCTGTTGCGCGCGGCCGAGCGGGTGCTGCCCGAGATCTCCGCCGTCACGGAGGAATTCCGGGCGCTGCGCACCGGCAAGACCGGGCGGCTCCATATCGCCATCGAATGCCATGCCTGTTTCGACTGGCTCTTTCCGGTCCTCGACGCCTTCCGCCGCGCCTGGCCCGAGGTCGATGTCGACATCCGCCCCGGCCTCGCCTTCGAGGCGCTGCCGGCGCTGGGCCGCGAGGAGGTCGATCTCGTCGTCTCCTCGGATCCGGAGAAGCTGCCGGGGATCGTCTTCAACCCCTTGTTCGACTACGCGCCGACACTCGTCGCCGCCGCCGACAGTCCGCTTGCCCGAAAACCCTTCATCGAGGCCGAGGACCTGCGCGATCAGATCCTCATCACCTATCCGGTCGACCGCACCCGGCTCGACGTCTTCACCACGCTTCTGACCCCGGCGAAGGTGGAGCCCGAGGCGGTGCGGCAGGTGGAGCTGACGGCGGTGATCCTGATGCTCGTCGCCTCTGGTCGCGGTGTCGCGGTGCTGCCCGACTGGGTGCTGCGCGAGGTGAAATACCGGCCCGACTACGTCACCCGGCCGCTGACCAGGACCGGCATCACCAAGCGCATGTATGCCGCCACCCGCGCGGAGGACGCGACGCGACCCTACATGGCGCATTTCCTCAAGCTGGCGCGGAGCGAACCGGTCAAGCTGCAAAGACCCCGAGCGCTTGACCTCGACTTGGGTTGAGGTCGTGGCAGGGGGGAATCGGCAAGGACGGGGGCGCGAGATGGCGGTGGCGACGGGAGAGGCGGCGAAGACGGCGGGATGGCGCGAGATCCTCGGCGCAGGGCATATCGCGCCGCTGATCCTCGTCTGCATCGGGGTCTGGCTCCATGCCGCCGATGCGCTTCTCATCACCACGATGATGCCGGCGATCGTCGAGGGGATCGGCGGGGCGAAGCTCGTCGCGTGGAACTTCGCGCTCTACGAGGTCGGCTCGATCACCGCCGGCGCGGCGGCCGGGCTCGTGGCGTTGCGGCGCGGGCCGCGCGTGCCGATGGCGCTGGCGGCGGGGCTCTTCGCGGCGGGCTGCCTGCTCTCTGCGCTGGCGCCGTCGATGGCGGTGCTGCTGGCGGGAAGGGTGGCGCAGGGGCTTGGCGGCGGCGGGCTCGTCTCGCTGTCCTTCGTCGCGGTGGGGCGGCTCTTTCCCGGGCCGCTGATGCCGCGGGCGATGGCGGCGATGTCGCTGGTCTGGGGCGCCTCGGCCTTTCTCGGCCCGCTCGCCGGCGGGGTCTTCGTGACCTATGCGACCTGGCGGGCGGGGTTTCTTTTCTTCGGGCTTCAGGCGGCGGTCCTGGCCCTCTGGGTCGGCTTCGGCCTCCGCATCGCGGCGGCACCGGAAGCGGCGGCGCCGGCCCGCCTGCCGGTGACGCGGCTCGCGCTGCTCGCCGCGGCGATCCTTGGCGTCGCCTATGCCGGCATCGCCGCGACGGCGCTGGTCACGGCGCTGTCGCTCGGCGCCGGGCTCGCGGCGCTCGCGCTCTTCGCCCGGCGGGACGCGCGGAGCGGGGCGGACCGGCTCTGGCCGAAGGGCGCGCTCGATCCCCGGACGCCGGTGGGCGCCGGGCTGGTGATGGTGCTGGCGATGAATGTGGGCACGATGGGACTTGCCACCTACGGCCCGCTGCTGCTCGACCGCATCCATGGCACGCCGGCGCTGGTGGCGGGCTATCTCGTCGCCGCGGTCTCCATCGCCTGGACGGTCTCGGCCGTCCTCGTCGCCGGCGGGCCGGCGCGGCGCGATCCGGCGGTGATCGGCATCGGCATGGCGATGGTGGCGGCGAGCATCGCGCTGTCGGTCTACGCCGTGCCGGAGGGGCCGCTGGCGCTGATCGCCTTCTGCGCGGTGCTGGAAGGCTTCGGCTACGGCATGGCCTGGACCTTCATCCTGCGCCGGGCGAGCGCGCTTTCGGCGCCGGAGGATGTCGACCGGCTCTCGGCGGCTTTGCCGACCATCGCCCGGCTCGGCTATGCGCTCGGTGCCGCCACGATGGGGATCCTCGCCAACCGCGCCGGCTTCGGCGCCGGATCGACCCCGGCGGAGGCGGCGCATGTGGCGCGGGTGATCTTCGCCGGCAGCCTGCCCATCGTCGGGATCGGGGTCTTCGCCATGATCCGCTTCGTGACGGCGCGCGGGGACGGGGGCGGGTAAGGTGGGTTTAAACCCACCTTACGTTCCGACCGGGGCTTGATCCCGCGGACGGGGAGCGTCATCATCGCCGGAGGCCAGTCGACGAAGGGAGGGCCGCGATGACGACGACATGGCGGCATCTGACCCATGGCCCTGTTCCGGCCCCGCATGGCGACCTGCGGGGCGGATCGGACGGAGACCGGACCTGATCTGCCCCGATGGGCGGTGCGGATCCCGACGGGCGCATCGTTCGAGTCGGGACCGCGACCGGGAGGCCAATCCCCGGTCCGGCACTGGCAGAGAAGACCGCGATGTCGATCCTGTCCCTGGAAGACCTTGGCGTGACCCTCGGGGCGCCGCTGTTCACCGACCTGTCGCTGACCGTCCATCCCGGCGACCGCATCGGCCTTGTCGCCGCCAACGGGCGCGTCGATATCGTGCTCGACGATCTCGCCATTCCGGCGGAGCTGCGCGACCGGCCGCTTCGCGCGCTTTCGGGCGGCTGGCGGCGGATGGCGATGCTGGCGCGGGTCTGGGTGACGGAGCCGGACCTTCTGCTGATGGACGAGCCGACCAACCATCCGACATCGAGGGGCAGGAGGCGCTGGAGGCGGAGCTGCTCGCGGGCGAGACGAGCGCGCTTCTCGTCTCGCGTGACCGCGCCTTCGTGCGGGCGGTCGGCAACCGGTCCTGGCGGATCGACGGCAAGCGGCTGGTCGCGGAGGAGGGGCCGGAGGCGTTCTTCCGCGCGGCGCTCGGCGGCTGGAGCGTTTCGGGTTTGCTTTGTATCAGAATTCGAATCTTTTTCGTTCGAATCCCGATACTTGCCATCTCAACATAAACCCGAAGCGCTTCAGCGCCGGGCTTGCCAGATGCCGGGCGCGGGCGGCAGACTGGGCGACATCGGGGAAGATCGGGCAGGGGAGGGCCGGATGATGGCGGACGGCGCGGCTGCGGTCGCTGCTCGGTCCCGGTCTGCTCTGGTCGCCGGCCCGTGCCGGGGGGCTGTCGCCCTGGCTGCGGGGCTGGGGGCTGCCGGCGCCGCGGCCGGGGGACGGCGCGGTGCAGGCAGGTGCCGACCCGTCACAAGGGCATCCCGGTGGTGACGCCCCGCTTCCTCCGCGCCGCCCGCGCGGCGGGCGTACAGGTCCATGTCCGGACCGTGAACGAGGCGGCGGAGATGGAGCGCCTCACTGACCTCGGCGTCGACGGGCTGATGAGCGACCGGCCGTCGCTGCTCCGGGAGGTGATCGCCGGGCGGGGCGGGCCGGCGGGCTGAATAGCCCTTCACATCGCCGCACCGCTTGCGTAGAACCGCCCCCTGATCCTCCCGGAGACGAGACCATGCAAGGCAGCGCCAACCTCAACCTGATGATCAAGGCCGCGCGCAAGGCCGGCCGGTCCCTCGTGAAGGATTTCCGCGAGGTCGAGAACCTGCAGGTCTCGGTCAAGGGGGCCGGCGACTTCGTCAGCCGCGCCGATATCGCGGCGGAGAAGATCATCCGCGACGAGTTGATGGGCGCGCGCCCGACCTATGGCTGGGTGGCTGAGGAATCGGAGCCGGTCGACGGCGCCGATCCGACGCGGCGCTGGATCGTCGATCCCCTCGACGGCACCACGAACTTCCTGCACGGCCTGCCGCACTGGGCGGTTTCCATCGCGCTCGAGCACAAGGGCGAGGTGGTCGCGGGGGTGGTCTTCGATCCGGCCAAGGACGAGATGTTCGTGGCCGAGAAGGGCCAGGGCGCCTGGATGAACGAAAGCCGGATCCGGGTCTCGGGCCGCAAGGCGATGTCGGAGGCGGTCTTCGCCACCGGTGTGCCGTTCGGGACGAAGAAGACCCTGCCCGCGACCTTGAAGGACCTCGCGCGGCTGATGCCGGCCTGCGCCGGCGTCCGCCGCTGGGGGGCCGCCGCGCTCGACCTCGCCTATGTCGCGGCGGGGCGCTACGACGGGTTCTGGGAGCGCGAGCTGTCGCCCTGGGACATCGCGGCGGGGATCGTCATCGTGCGCGAGGCCGGCGGCTTCGTCGAGGCGGTGCGCGAGGGGCGCGAGATCTTCGAGACCGGCGCGGTCATCGCCGCGAACGGCGAGATCTTCGCGCCATTCGCCAAGGCGTTGCGCGAGCCGGCCTGAGGCGCAAGGGGGCTTCCGCCCCCTCGCCCCGGAGAGATCCGGGGCTCACCCCCGAGGATATTTCCGGCAAGATGAAGATCAGCCCCGGTCGGACGGGTGGTTGATGCCGTCGGTCCAGGGCACTTCGCCGAGGTCGCGCGGGTTCACGCCGTCGAGGCAGGCGGCGTTGACGCCGTATTCGTTCGGGTTCGACCGGCGGCGGTGGTGGGTGTAGATGCCGCAGGTCTTGCAGAACCAGTGTTTCGCGGTGCCGGTGTTCCAGGTGTAGAGGCTGAGGTTGTCCTCGCCTTTCACGATCCGAACACCGTCGAGCGGGGCGGAGACCGCAATGGCGCCGCGCCTTGCACAGAACGAACAATCGCAGCGCTGCGCGGTGGCGAGCCCGTCGCTCAGCGTGACCGCGAGTTCGACGGCGCCGCAATGGCAGGTGGCGCGGTGGGGGCTACGGATCCCGGGCAGCATGGTCAGCGTCTCCGGCGGACGGTGGGGATGGTCGAGCGGGCATACTCGGCCTCGGGATGCGGCGGGTGGCCGGCGGTCCGCCGCCAGTAGGCGCCGGCGCCGCGCCTCAGCCAGGCCGGGACCGTCAGCGCGATGCCGGCGAGGAAGCCGCCGGCATGGGCCCAGTAGGCCACCCCGCCGCCATTCGCCGGCGTCGAGAGGCCGGAGAAGAGCTGCATGCCGAACCAGAGGCCGAGCATGATCCAGGCCGGGACCGTGAAGACCCGGAAGAAGACGACGAAGATCAGCACGATATCGACCTTCGCCCGGGGAAACAGCAGCAGATAGCCGCCCATCACCCCGCCGATCGCGCCGGAGGCACCGACGGTCGGGATCGCCGAGCCGGGATCGGCGGCGATATGGGCGAGCGCGGCCGCTATGCCGGCGGCGAGGTAGAAGAGCAGGAAGCCGAGATGGCCGAGCTGGTCTTCGAGATTGTCGCCGAAGATCCAGAGGAAGAGCATGTTTCCGGCAAGGTGCAAAAGCCCGGCATGGAGGAACATCGAGGTGAAGATGCCGTGCCATTCGCCGCCTTGCGTGACCACGACCGGGATCATCGCCCAGTCGCGCCAGAAGCCGAGCATCGCGCGTTCGCTGCCGGTATAGGGCATCTGCAGGAGGAACGCCGCGAGGTTGGCGGCGATCAGCGCGTAAAGCACATAAGGCGTGCGTTCGGACGGGTTGTGGTCGCGCAAGGGAAACATGGCGCGACGGTCGCCCGTTCGCGCCTTTCCGTCAAGCGGAACCCGCCTCGGCCAGCAGGGCCGCGTTGCCGCCCGAGGCGGTGGTGTCGACGCAGACATGGCGTTCCTGCGCCGCGTGGCCGCGATCGGGCATCGCGGTGAGGAGCGGCAGGATCGGCCCGGCGCGGCGGGCGAGGGCCTGCGCATGGGCGCGCGCCGTCTCCGCGTCGCCCCAGTAGAGGACGCCGGCGAAACCGGTGAGCGTCTCCAGCGCCTCAGGATCGAGCGCGCCCGCCACCGCGATGGCGCGGCCGCCGAGCGCGTGGAGCGCCTCGGCCTGCGCCTCGGTCGCCTCGCGCCCGGGGCCGAGGCAGAGGAAGGGCGCCCGGGTGACGAGCGTCAGGCGGTTCGATTCGCCGGTCGGGCCGGGCAGGTAGATCTGGTCGAGGATCGCGGGCGGGGGCGCGGCATCGAGGGCCGCCTGCACCTTCGCGGGATCGGCCGCGCCGGTCGCTTCGCCCGTGGCCGTCGCCGGGTCGGGCGCGGTGAAGCGGTGGAGGTAGTCCGGCCCGCCGGCCTTCGGGCCGGTGCCCGAGAGCCCCTCGCCACCGAAGGGCTGGGAGCCGACGACCGCGCCGATCTGGTTGCGGTTGACGTAGATATTGCCGACACGGAGCGCCTCGGTCACTTCCTGCACGCGGTTGTCGATCCTCGTGTGAAGCCCGAAGGTCAGCCCGTAACCCGTTGCGTTTATGTCGTCTATCACCTTCGGCAGGTCCTCGGCCGCGAAGGTCGCGACATGGAGGACGGGGCCGAAGATCTCGCGCGTCATCTCGGCGATGCCTTTCACGCGAAGCACCGTCGGGGCGATGAAATGGCCGCCCTTGGGCGTCGAGAGCTGGCGCAGAAGCCGGCCTTCCTTGCGGGCCTTCTCGATATGGGCGCGGATGCCCTGCTCGGCCTCGGCGTCGATGACCGGGCCGGTATCGGTCGGGAGCGCCCAGGGGTCGCCGACCGTCAGCTCTTCCATCGCGCCGAAGAGCATGTCGGTGAACTGGGGGGCGATGTCGTCCTGCACGTAGAGGCAGCGAAGCGCCGAGCAGCGTTGACCGGCGGACTGGAAGGACGAGGCAACGATGTCGCGCACCGCCTGTTCGGGGAGCGCGGTCGAGTCCACGATCATCGCATTGAGACCGCCGGTCTCGGCGATCAGCGGCGCGCCGGGGGCGAGGTGGTCCGCCATCGCGCGGCGGATCATCAGCGCGGTCTCGGTCGAGCCGGTGAAGCAGACGCCGCTCACGCGCGGGTCCGAGGTGAGGCGGGCGCCGACCGTGGCGCCGTCGCCGGGCAGGAGTTGCAGCGCCGAGGCCGGGACGCCGGCCTTGTGCAGAAGCGCCACCGCATGGGCGGCGATGAGCGGCGTCTGCTCGGCCGGTTTCGCGAGAACCGCGTTGCCGGCGGCGAGGGCCGCTGCGATCTGGCCGGTGAAGATCGCGAGCGGGAAGTTCCAGGGGGAGATGCAGGCGAAGGTGCCGAGCGGCGGGCGGGTCAGATCCTGCCCGCGCGCGGCGTAGTAGCGCAGGAAATCCACCGCCTCGCGCAGTTCGGCGACGGCATCGGGCAGGGTCTTGCCGGCCTCGCGCGCCAGAAGCGCGAAGATCGGCCCGAAGTTTTCCTCGTAGAGGTCGGCGGCGCGGTTGAGGATCGCGGCGCGCGCCTTCGCGCTTGCCTTCCAGGGCTTCGCGGCGGCGAGCGCACCGTCCACGTCCGCCTTCGTCGCATCGGTGACGCGGCCGACGAGATGGCCGGTCGCCGGGTTCAGCACCCGTTTCGGGCTCGCGCCCGCGACCTTGCAGGCGAGGATCGGCTGGGCGGCGAATTCGGTCTTGGCGAAGGGATCGCGGGCGGCGTCGATGCGGGCGAGGGTTTCGGCGTCGGTCAGGTCGAAGCCCGCCGAGTTGCGCCGTTCGGGCGCGAAGATGTCGGGCCCCTTGCGGATCGCGCGGTTGGTGAGGCCGGGCAGCATCGCCTCGACCGCCGTCAGCGGGCAGGCGGCGACCTCTTCGGGCGTCACGTCCTCGTCCACGATCTGGTTGACGAAGGAGGAGTTGGCGCCGTTCTCCAGCAAGCGCCGGACGAGATAGGCGAGAAGGTCGCGGTGGGCGCCGACGGGCGCGTAGATGCGGCAGCGGGTCTTTTCGCGCTTCAGCACGATGTCATGGAGCCGCTCGCCCATCCCGTGCAGGCGCTGGAACTCGAAGGGTTTTCCGGCGCCCATGTCGAGGACGGCGGCGACGGTATGGGCGTTGTGGGTGGCGAATTGCGGGTAGATGCGGTCGGTCATCGAGAGAAGCTTTTTCGCGTTGGCGATGTAGCTCACGTCCGTGGCCTCTTTCCGGGTGAAGACCGGGAAATCCGTCAGGCCAAGGACCTGCGCGCGCTTCACCTCGGCATCCCAGTAGGCGCCTTTCACCAGCCGCACCATGATCTTGCGGTCAAGCTTTCCACTCAGCGCGTGGAGCCAGTCGAGCACCGCGCCGGCGCGGCGGCCGTAAGCCTGCACCACGACGCCGAACCCGTCCCAGCCGGCGAGATCCTCGTCGGCCAGCACCGCCTCGATCACCTTCAGCGAGAGGGTCAGCCGGTCGGCTTCCTCGGCGTCGATGTTGAAGCCCATCCGCGCCTGCGCCGCCTGAAGTGCCAACTTGCGCACCACCGGCACCAGCTCGGCCATGACCCGCGCCTCCTGCGCGACCTCGTAGCGGGGGTGAAGGGCGGAGAGCTTGACCGAGATGCCGGGATTGTCGCGGATGTCGTCGCTGATGGCGGCGGTGGAGATCGCCGCGATCGCCTTGGCATAGGCCAGCGCATAGCGTTCGGCATCCTCGGCGGTCTTCGCGGCCTCGCCGAGCATGTCGTAGGAATAGGAGTAGCCCTGCACCTCCATCTTCGCGGCGCGTTCCATCGCGGCGTTGATCGTCTCGCCAAGGACGAACTGGCGGCCCATCTCCTTCATCGCCTGGCGGACGGCGCGGCGGATGACCGGTTCGCCCAGACGCTTCACCGCGCCGCGCAGGTGTCCGACGATCCCCGGTTCGCGGTCCTCCAGCACCTTGCCGGTCAGCATCAGCGCCCAGGTCGAGGCGTTGACCAGCGACGAGGCGGAATGGCCGAGGTGCCGGCCCCAGTCCGAGGGCGCGATCTTGTCCTCGATGAGGGCATCCATCGTCTCGGCGTCGGGGACGCGCAGCAGCGCCTCGGCGAGACACATGAGCGAGATGCCCTCTTCGGTCGAGAGCCCGTATTCGGCGAGGAAGACCTCCATCAGGCCCGGCCGCACATCGGCGCGGATCTGGCGGACGAGCGCGGCACCCTCGGCCGAGATCCGGGCGCGGTCGGCGCTGTCGAGGCCGGCGGCGCCGATCAGGCGTTTGAGAAGCGGGGCTTCGGGCTGAAGCGTGCCGGTTTCGATAGCGTGCCAGAGATCGTGCATGGGGTCCTCCACCTGATAGGCCCATGATATCGTTTGCATGGCAGGTAATCTGTCTGTTTAATGATCAAAATATAGGTGAAGTGTCCAAATACACTGGAAACTCCATGCCGAATGGACTTCAGGAAATCGACCGCTACGACGCCGCGATTCTGCGCGCCCTGTCGGAGGACGGCCGCATGTCGGTCACCGAGCTTGCCCGCCGCATCGGGCTGACCAAGACGCCGACGCAGGCGCGGGTGAAGCGGCTCGAGGAGGCGGGCGTGATCGCCGGCTACCGCGCCGTCCTCAGCCCGATCCGCATGGGCCTCGCCCATGTCGCCTATGTCGAGGTGCGACTGTCGGATACCCGCGAGGCGGCTTTGCAAGCCTTCAACAAGGCGGTGCGCGGGGTACCGGAGATCGAGGAATGCCACATGATGGCGGCGGGCTTCGACTATCTCATGAAGGTCAGGACCAGCGATATCGGCGACTACCGCCGGGTGCTCGGCGAACGCATCTCGACCCTGCCGCATGTCGCCTCGACCTCGACCTACGTGGCGATGGAGGCGGTGAAGGAAACCGGTCTCTGAGCTTGCCGCCACCGCCCGGTGCGCTATGGTCTGCCGGCCCGCCCGCGTGGTGAAATGGTAGACACAGGGGACTTAAAATCCCCAGGCTTCGGCCGTGCCGGTTCAAGTCCGGCCGCGGGCACCACCCGATCCATGACTGTTCGAATATGACGTCGTGGGTATGGATCGGCTTTTCAGCCCCCTTCGGCTCGCCGTGAAGACCGTGCCCGGTGGATGCGGGCGGGGGCGGGGAATTCGGGGGGCGGGGGGCGAAGCCCGGCTTACGTCCTCACCCCGGCGAAGCGCTTTTGCCAGTCCTCGCGCTCCTCGTCGGCGATCTTGGCGAAGAGGACTTCCGGCGTCTCGAAGCCATGGCCGGGTTTCAGGACGGTCAGGGCGTCGGCGACGGGGCCGGGCCAGGTCCGGTCCCCGGTCTTCATCGCCGCGAGCATCTTGGCGCTCGCGTCGGGGATGAAGGGTTCCGAGAGGATCGCGTAGAGGCGGACGAGGTTGAGGCCGAGGCGGACCATCGCCGCGGCGCCGTCCGGGTCGCTCTTGTGGACGGTCCAGGGCGCGGCCGATTGCAGGTATTCGTTGCCGGCGGCCCAGATCGTGCGCAGTTCGGTCGCGGCCTTGCGGATCTCCATCGCCTCCATATGCGCCTCATAGGCACGGGTGCGGGTTTCCAGCTCCGCGATCAGCGCCTCGGCGCGGTCGTCGAGGCTGCCGCCCGCCGGCACCGCCTCGCCGTATTTCGAGCGGCAGAACTTGGTGATCCGGCTGACGAAGTTGCCGAGCACGTCGGCGAGGTCCTTGTTGACGGAGGTCTGGAAGTTTTCCCAGGTGAATTCGCTGTCGGAGCTTTCGGGCGCGTGCGAGAGAAGCCACCAGCGCCAGTAATCGGCGGGAAGGATGCTCAGCGCCTGATCCATGAAGACGCCGCGGCCCTGGCTGGTGGAGAACTGGCCGCCGTCGTAGTTGAGGTAGTTGAACGACTTGATGTAGTCGACGAGCTTCCACGGCTCGCGCGAGCCCATGATCGTCGCGGGAAAGCTGAGCGTGTGGAAGGGCACGTTGTCCTTGCCCATGAATTGCACATAGCGGACATCTTCGGCGCCCTTGTCGGTCCGCCACCAGCGTTCCCATGCACTATCCTGCTGTCCGGTCGCATCCGCCCATTCGGCCGTCGCGGCGATGTATTCGATGGGGGCGTCGAACCAGACGTAGAAGACCTTGCCCTCCATCCCCGACCATGGCGCGCCGTCGAACTGCACCGGCACGCCCCAGGAAAGGTCGCGGGTGATGCCGCGGTCCTGCAAGCCCTCGCCGTCGTTCAGCCATTTCCTGGCGATCGAGGTGGTCAGGACCGGCCAGTCGGTCTTGCTGTCGATCCAGGCCGAGATTTCGCCCTTCAGCGACTTCTGCCTGAGATAGAGGTGCTTGGTCTCGCGCACTTCGAGCTCGGTCGAGCCGGAGATCGCCGAGCGCGGGTTGATGAGGTCGGTCGGGTCGAGCTGCTTGGTGCAGTTCTCGCACTGGTCGCCGCGTGCCTTGTCGTAACCGCAATTGGGGCAGGTGCCCTCGATATAGCGGTCGGGCAGGAAGCGGTTGTCGGCGACGGAGAAGACCTGGCTTTCGCTCCGCTCCTCGATGAAGCCGTTCTCCGCCAGCCTTTTGGCGAAATGCTGGGTGAGGGCGCGGTTGCGCGCACTCGACGAGCGGCCGAAATGGTCGAAGGAGAGGCGGAAGCCCTTGGCGATCGCGGCCTGCACCTCGTGCATTCCGGCGCAATATTCGGCGACCGGCTTGCCGGCCTTGGCGGCGGCAAGCTCGGCCGGGGTGCCGTGTTCGTCGGTGGCGCAGATGAACATCACCTCATGGCCGCGCATCCGCATGTAGCGCGCATAGAGGTCGGCCGGGAGCTGCGAGCCCACGAGGTTGCCGAGATGCTTGATGCCGTTGATGTAGGGGATCGCCGAGGTGATCAGAATCCGGGACATGAGCGCGCCTTTTCGTGCCGTTGGCGCCGATTTAGCGGCTTTGGCGGGGAAGGGCCAGAGGCTTGGGCGGTGTCAGTCGCCGTCGCGCGACCGGCCGAAGAGCCGGCCGCCGAGGAACGAGGTCCGGGGCGTGTAGACATAGCGGGTGCGGGCCGAGGGCGCGGGCCGGCTCCGCATCCTCAGAATGCCGAAAGCGATGAGAAGCAGATGGGCGAGGGCGATGAAGGTGAACATCGCCGCGGCGCCGAAGGCCTCGATCAGCGACGACGCGACGAGCGGAGAGGCAATGGCGCCGATGGCGTAGAGGAACATCAGCGCGGCCGAAAGCTCCACCCGCTCGGAGCTGTCGGCGAAATCGTGGGCATGGGCGGTCGAGATCGAGTAGACGGGCAGGGTGGCGGCGCCGAAAAGCGCGGCGGCGAGGAAGACCGGGACGGTGCCCATTCCCGACAGCCCCACGGTCAGCGCGCAGGAGACCATCCCGGCGCCGGAGATCCCGATGAGGACATGCCGCCGGTCGTACTTGTCGGCGAGCCAGCCGACCGGGAACTGCACCAGCGCCCCGCCGAGGACATAGGCCGCGAGGAAGAGCGCGATCCTGTCGGCCGTGAGCCCGACCTCGATCCCGTAGATCGGCCCGACCATGCGGAAGGCGGCGCTGGTGATCCCCGACACCACGACCCCCATCGAGGCGAGCGGCGAGCGCGCCCAGGCGAGGCCGGGGCGGAGCCGCGGCGCGGGCGGCATGTCGGGCTGTTCGGCGCGGCTGACGGTGACGGGCAGGAGGGCCGCACAGCAGAGAATGGCGAGGAGGTTGTAGGAAAAGTAGGCGGCCGGGCTCAGGATGCCGATGACGAGCTGGGCGCCGAGCGAGCCCGTGGTGTCGACGACCCGGTAGACCCCCATCGCCCGGCCCCGCGTCTCGTTCGTGACCTTGGCCTGGAGCCAGGCCTCGATGATCGTGTAGCAGCCGGCGACGCAGAGCCCGGAGAGGATGCGCAGCAGCGCCCAGGCATGAGGATCGACGATCATCATGTGGGCGATGAGGCCGATCGTGCCGGCGGCGGTGAAGGCGGCGAAGGCGCGGGAATGGCCGACCGCCCCCATGAGGCGCGGCGCCCACCAGCAGCCGATGAAGAAGCCGAGGAAATGCGACGAGCCGAGGAGGCCGATCTCGGCCTTGGAGAAGTCGAGCGCCACGCCCGAGAGCGCGTCGAGAGGTGCGACGCCGCCGGTGCCGAGTTGCAGGAAGATGACCGAGAGGAAGAGGGCGGCGAAGGAAATCAGGAGGCGCATGTCGTGTCGGACTTCTTGGATCGCGCCAACCATGTCGCCTCGGCCCGGGAATGCCCAGCGGAAATCGCCGGGCCGCAGCGATGTGCGGCGCCGGGCGCCCGTCAGCCCCCGCGCCGGAGCGCCGAGGCGGTCGTGCCGAAGCGGGCGCGGAAGGCGCGGGCGAAGGCGACCTGGCCGGAAAAGCCGGTCCTGAGCGCGATCTCCTGCACCGGCAGAACCGTGTCGGTGACCATCCGCCGCGCCTCGTCGAGCCGGAGGTCGAGGAAGAAGCGGCCGGGGCTGGTGCCGAGCCGGTCCGCGAACAGCATCTCGAGTCGCCGTTGCGAGAACCCGATCCGGCGGGCGAGGTCGGCGATGGCGGGCGGATCCTCGATCCCCGCCTCCATCAGCGCGATGGCGCGGCCGAGGGCGGGGTCGCTGCGGGCGAGGCGCGCGGCCGGGACCGCCTGCTGCGGCACCGTCGCGGCATGGACCGGTTCGTAGAGGAAGGCGCCGGCGACGCGAAGCGCGAGTTCCGCGCCATGCCGGGCGCGGATGAGGTCGAGCATCATGTCGAGGCTCGGCGCTGCGCCGCCGGTCGTGACCATCGGCCCCGAGATCACGTAGCGGTCGCGGCGCACGTCGATGGCGGGGAAGCGGTCGGCGAAGGTCTCCAGATCCTCCCAGTGCACCGTCGCGGCGCGGCGGTCGAGCAGCCCCGCATAGGCGAGGAACCAGCTGCCGCCGTCGATCCCGACCATCGCCCGGAGCCGGGGCGCGAGCCGGCGGAGACGCGCGAGAAGCCCCGGCGTGGCCTGTTCTGCGAGGCGGAATCCGGCGACGATCATCAGCACCTCGACCTCGGGCCGGTCGCCGAGGGGATCGGTCGCGACCTCGAACCCGGCGGTGACCGGCACCGGTCCGCCGGCGGCCGAGTAGTAGCGCCAGGCGAAGAGCGTCTTGCCCGCCCGCCGGTTCGCCGCCCGCATCGGATCGACCGAGGCGGCGAGCGACAGCGCATTGCTATCGGCCATCACGAGGATGCCGACCGACAGGGGCCCCGGTTCGGGCGCGAAGATCGTCCGTTCGCTTTTCATCAAACCCTTCGTATTTCGCAAAGCCCGCATCGGCAAGCCGGGGCGGAGGGGACTTGCGCTCCCGCCGCCGCGCGCCGAGTGTGGCGGCGATGCCCGGGCCGGAGCCGCCGATGCGCCTGAAATCCTCGCTATTGCTCTGCCTCCTCGCCCTCTCGGGCTGCGCGGCCACGCCGCCGCCGGGGCTGCGCGACGGGGCGAAGCCGATCTCGTCCGCCGCCGCCTTCGATCCGGCGCGCTTCGCCGATGTCTGGCATGTCGCCGCCGCCTACGGGGCCGAGGCGCGTTGCGGCCCCCTGGCCGAGACCTGGATCCTGACCGCGCCCGGCCGCTACCGCGTCACCGGCACCGCTTGCGGCCCGAACGGCGCCCGCGCCTTCGTCACCGAGGCGCGGGTGACGGGGCCGGGCCGGATCGCCCGCGACGGCGAGGAGCTCTGGGTGCTCTGGACCGACGCCGACTACCGCGTGGCGGTCATCGGCACGCCGTCGGGCGGCTTCGCCCGGCTCTTGTCGCGCACGCCCACGGTGCGGCCCGACCTGATGGTCGCGGCGCGGCGGGTGCTGGAGTTCAACGGCTACGATCCGGCGGCGCTGACGCCGCTCTGAGGCGGATGCGCTTGCGAGCGTCGGGACACGGCGCGGATCGGCCCCGGAGTCGGCGCTCCGGTTCGCCCCGAACCCGGTGCGGACCTCACGACGGGCGCTCGCCCGGCGGCTCCGCCCCGGTTCCGGGCAAGGGCGACCGACACGGGTCCGTATCCCGCCCGGTCAGGCAGCTAGAGCCCGCCGTCCCGCGCCAGCCTGTCGAGAAAGTCCGGGAATTCCCGCGCGCCGAGTTCGGCCTCCCGCACCAGCCAGTCGAAATGCGACGAGAACCCCGCCACCCGCGCGCTGTCGCGGAAGGCGATGTAGTGGCGGCCGAGATAGAGCACCGCCAGCAGCGGGCCGAAGATCGTGACCGGCGCCGAGAAGACCCGGCGGGCGTCGAAGACATAGATGCGCAAGGCAGGGTAGAGCTGGCGGTAGAGCTCGCGCAGCCGCGCGAGCTGTTCCGCGCGGATCCCGGCCGGAAGGCCGCGATAGTAGCCCTCGGCGCGGACGAAGGCCTCCACCTCGTGACCGGGCAGCGCGATCTCGTAGTCCGAACCCGACCGCGCCATCAGGCCGAGCCGGTCCTCGGAGGCGCCGATCGCCTGTTCGGCGGTGCGGCCAAGCTGCGGCTCGTATTCCCAGCGCAGCATGTCGCGGGTCTTGAGCATGTCGGGCAGGGTCGCAGGCACATGGCGGATCTTGTAGCCCGCCGCCTCCTGATGCCAGCCGAAGATCGTCTCGTCGATCAGCGCCCGCGGCGCCTCGGTCATGGTCAGCGAGGTGGCCAGAAGGTCGGCGAGCCGCTCCGGCCGTTCGGTCAGCCCCAGGAGCCAGTCGGCCGAGACCCCGAGGGCGGCGGCGCATTCGGCCACGACCTGCGCGTTCGGCAGCCGGGCGCCCTGTCCGGTCAGAAGCTGCGAGACGGTGGAGCGGTCGACGCCAACCTCGCGCGCGAGCCCGCTCTGGGTCACGGATTTCTCCGCCATCGCGCGGGCCAACCTGTCGCGGAAGAGGCCAGCACGATCGCGTTTGTCGATAATTCCACTCATGGCGTGAATAAGAACACATTTGCTGATAAATGTTAATCATATTCGGAATTCGCAAATCCGCCCCCGCCGCGTTAGCTGGCGGCAGGGCAAGAGGATGTGAATGGACACGGGCAAGCGGACGGTTTTGAAGGCGATCTTGTGGAACGCGCTGGGCCTCGCGATGATGGCCCTTGTCGGTTTTCTGATGACCGGTTCGCTCGCCACGGGCGGGGCGATGGCCGTGATCAACACCGCGATCGGGCTTTCGAGCTACATCCTTTACGAGCGGCTCTGGGCGCGGATCGCCTGGGGGCGGTCGCATGGCTGAGCGGCGCCCCTTGGTCGAATGGCCGACGCTTCTGCTCCTCGCCGCCTGCTATGCGGTCTGGGCGCTGGCGACGACGGCGCTCGCCGCGCTCTGGCTGCCGCTCGGCATCGGCACGCTGATCCTCGCCGTGACGCTGCATTCCTCGCTCCAGCACGAGGTGCTGCACGGCCATCCGTTCCGCTCGCGCAGGCTCAACGAGGCGCTGGTCTTCCTGCCCATCGGGCTCTTCTTCCCCTATGGCCGGTTTCGCGACCTGCACCTCGCGCATCACCGGGACGAGAGCCTGACCGATCCCTATGACGACCCCGAATCGAACTATCTCGACCCCAAGGTCTGGGCGCGGCTGCCGGGCTGGCTGCGGCTTGTCCTCAGGGCCAACAACACGCTTCTCGGGCGTATGGCGCTCGGCCCGGCGATCTCGATCTTCGCGGTGCTGCGAAGCGATGCGAGGGCGATCCTCGGCGGCGACCGGGCGATTGCCCGCGACTGGGCGCGGCACGGGGCGGGGCTGGTATTGGTGGGCATATGGATCGCAAGGGCGGACATGCCGGTCCCGGCCTATCTCCTCGCGGCCTATGCCGGCATGTCGATCCTGAAGATCCGCACCTTCCTCGAACACCGCGCCCATGACCTTGCCCGGGGCCGCACCGTCGTCGTCGAGGGCGGCTGGTTCCTGCCCTTTCTCTTTCTCAACAACAACCTCCATGTCGTCCACCATGCCAAGCCGGGCGTGGCGTGGTACCGGCTGCCGGCGCTCTATGCCGCGAACCGCGAGGAATTCCTGCGCCGGAACGACGGCTACCGCTATGCCTCTTACGCCGAGATCTTCCGCCGCCATTTCCTCAGGCCCAAGGATCCGGTGCCGCATCCCCTGCGCCCCGGCAACTGAGCTTCCCCCGGCGCGGCGCGCATGACAGAAGGGGGCGATGAGCCTCTGGGTGATCTTCACGCTGGCCGCCGCCGCCATGCAGACCGTGCGCTTCATGCTGCAAAAGCAGCTGAAGGGGGCGGGGCTGTCAACGGGCGGCGCGACCTTCGCGCGCTTTCTCTTCGCGGCCCCCATCGCGTGCGTGCTGGCGGTGCTGACACTTGCCGCGACGGGAACCCCGCTGCCGGCGCCGGGACCGGGCTTCGCGACCTATGTCGTGCTTGGCGCCACCGGCCAGATCGTCGCCACCTTCCTCACCGTCGCGCTCTTCTCGCTGCGGAACTTCGCCGTCGGCGTCGCCTTCACCAAGACCGAGACGGTGCAGGTCGCGCTCTTCTCCGCCGTCCTCCTCGGCGAGACGGTGCGCCCCGAGGGCTGGGTCGCGATCGGCATCGGGCTCGCCGGGGTCCTGCTCCTGTCGCGGGGGACGGGGGCGGGGGCGGGCTTCTTCGGGCGCGCCGCCATCTACGGCGTCCTCGCCGGCGGGCTCTTCGGCCTCTCGGCGATCGGCTACCGTGGCGCGACGCTGGCGCTGATGCCGCTTCCGTTCTTCGTCAGGGCGCTTCTGGCCCTGGCGGCGGCGACGGTCTTCCAGACCCTCGCGATGGGGCTCTGGCTCGCCTGGCGCGAACCGGGCGAGATCGGCCGCGTCCTCGCCCGCTGGCGGCGGACGGTCTTCGTCGGCCTCACCGGAATGCTCGGCTCGCTCGGCTGGTTCGCCGCCTTCTCGCTCCAGAACGCCGCCTATGTCCGGGCGCTCGGCCAGGTGGAGATCGTCTTCACCCTCATCGCCTCGGCGCTGGTCTTCCGCGAGCGTCTGACCGGCCGCGAAGGGCTCGGCATCGCGCTGGTCGTGGCCTCGGTGGTGCTGATCGTCCTCAGCTTCGGCTGAACGCCGTCCACGCCACGCCTTCCTTCTTCTGTTCGAAAATACCTCCGCCGGAGGCAGCGCCGGGGCGATCGCCCCGGCGGCGGAGCGGCCGTCGCGACCGCGATGGCCGCGACCGGAAGGACCGGCGCGCGCAAGCGCGCTCCTTCGGATCGGCGGCGGATCAGTCGAGCCGGCGGAAGACCGGTTCGGAGCCTGAATTGTCGAAGAAGGGCACCGCCTCGGGCGCGCCGCCCCGCGCCAGAAGGGCGGCGACCTCGCCGAGGACCACCTCGGTGATGAAGGGCAGGTTCAACCGCCGCGCCTCGGCCATCGGCACCCAGTGGAGGTGGCTGAGTTCGTCCGAAGCGCGCGAGAAGTCGTCCGGATCGCCGGCGAGGGAAGCGGCATCGGCGAGGAAGAACCGCGCGTCGAAGCGGCGCGGCCGGCCGGGGGGCGTGATCGCGCGGAAGACGAAGGAAAGGGCCGCAGCGGTCGGCAGAAGCCCGCTTTCGGCGAAGTCGCGCCAGCCCTCCGGGGCGGTCCCGGGCCAGGACCCCGGCGCGCCGAGGAGAAGCCCGGTCTCCTCCCAGAGCTCGCGGATCGCGCCGGCCGCCAGTGCCGGGGCGAGGCCCGGGGGCGCGCCGGCGCCAAGGCGCCGGAGGCAGACCGGGGCAAGGGGGGCGGCAAGCGGCACCGTCGCGTCGCCGGGGTCGATCGCGCCGCCGGGAAAGACATACTTGCTCGGCATGAAGGCCGCCCCCGCGCCGCGCTGGCCCATCAGGATCGCCGGGGCGCCGGCATCGCGGCGGACGAGAAGAATTGTCGCCGCGTCGCGGATCGGCGGCGGCGCCGGGTGTGTCTCAGCCATCGGTCTCGCCGCCGAAGCCGTGCATCCGCTTGGCCCACTGGATCGCCACGATCATTCCCTTGAGCCGCGGCAGGAGGAACAGCGACAGCGCCACGCAGCCCGCGGCGAAGCTTCCCGCCAGGACCAGCGGATCCGGCCGCCAGGTGACGAAGGCCCACATGATGAGCGGCGCCATCAGGTGCCCGACGATGAGGATGGTGAGATAGGCCGGCCCGTCATCGGCCCGGTGGTGATGCAGCGCCTCGCCGCAGGCGGGGCAGGTGTCGCGCACCTTAAGGTAGCCGGTCAGAAGCGCGCCCTTGCCGCAGGCGGGGCAGCGCTTGCGAAGACCGCGCCATATGGCGGGGCGCATCGGCCGGTCGTCGTCCGGGGTGAAGGCGGCATCGGTCATCGGCATCTCCTCATCCCGGCGGTGTAGCACCGAATGCTCCGCCCGCGAAAGACCGGGCGGAGGAACTCGCGAAAATGTCGCGTTCCGCGGTTCCGCCGCGACGGAACGGCCGGCGCCGCGCGTGAAACGGTCAGTTGGCGCGCGAACCGCCTCCGATCAGACCGAAAGGAAGAACCGATGGCTTCTAAATCCCTTCTCGCGGCACTTGCCCTCTCGCTCGGCGCGGCGGCGCTCGCGGCACCGACGATCGGTGCGGCCTTCGACCGCAGCGGGCAGATGGGCGGCATGATGGGGGGCGGCATGATGGGCGCGCCCTGGGCCGGCTTCGACTTCGCCGCCGTCGACACCGACAAGGACGGCAAGATCACCGAGGCCGAGCTTTCGGCCTATCGCCAGTCCCATGTCGCCGGCGTCGATACCGATGGCGACAAGATGATCTCGGCCGCCGAGCTTTCGGCGCGGATGATGGCCCGGATGCAGGCGCGGGCGGACGCGATGGCGAAGGCCCGGGTCGAGGCGCAGGACGCCGACGGCGACGGCAAGCTTTCGGCCGAGGAACTGCTCGCCCCGCCGATGGCCGGGCGGCTCTTCCAGCGGCTCGACAGCGATGGCGACGGCGCGGTGAGCGAGGCCGAGATCGCGGCGATGCGCGACCGGATGGGCGCCATGGCCGGCCGGATGGGCGGCCAGATGGGCGGCGGGCAGGGCGGGCAGGGCCGGATGGGCCACGGTCACGGGCACGGCCATGACCACGACCGCGGCGGGATGGGCGGCCGGATGGGTGCAGAAGGCGGTTATCCCGGCATGCAGGGCCATCCGATGATGGACGGCTTCGGCGGCGGCTGGTTCGGCTGGGACGACGGGACCGGCGCGGATCAGTGATCCCCCGCTTGCCCGGCGCCGGGATTGCCGGGGCGGGCTGCCTTGTCCGCCCCGGCAATTTCCCCTTTGTCGGGCGCGGCCTTTCGGTTTAGGCCTCGTGGAACAATGGCCATGGCCCTCGACGCGCAGGATGACCGCTCCGACGACACGCTTCTGGCCCTCTACGGGCAGGGCGACCGGGCGGCTGCGCGGGCCCTGGCCGGGCGGCTGACGCCCCTGGCCTTCCGGGTCGCGCAGCGGATGCTCCGCGATCCGGCCGAGGCCGAGGACGTGGCGCAGGAGGCGATGCTGCGGCTCTGGCGCGCGGCGCCCGGCTGGCAGGCGGGCACGGCGAAGGTCTCGACCTGGCTCTACCGGGTCGTGGTCAACCTCTCGACCGACCGGCTGAGGCGGCGGCGATCGGTGCCGCTCGAAGCGGCGCCGGAGCCCGAGGACGGGCGGCCGGGCGCCGACGAGGGGCTGGTCGAGGCCGATCGCGCGGCGGCGCTGGAGGCCGCGCTGCAGACGCTGCCCGAGCGGCAACGCGAGGCGGTGGTGCTGCGCCACCTCGAAGGCCTGGCAAACCCCGAGATCGCGGAGATCATGGGCGTGGGCGTCGAGGCGGTGGAAAGTCTGACGGCGCGGGGCAAGCGCGGATTGATGCAGGTGCTGGCGGGACGGCGTGCGGAACTGGGATATGGCGATGGCTGATCTGGATCGGGACGACGAACTCCTGGAAGGCTTCTTCCGCGCCGCGCGGGAGGCCCGGCCGGCGCCGTCCGGGGCGCTGATGGCGCGCATCCTCGCCGATGCGGAGGCCGGGATGCCGCGCCCGCCCGGGCCGCATCCGCTGGCCCGGCCGGCCGGCGGCGGCGGGGACGGCGGCGTGCTGTCGTGGCTCGGCGCGGCCTTCGGCGGCTGGCGCGGCATCGGCGGGCTCGCGACGGCGACGGTGGCCGGGCTCTGGCTCGGCTATGCCGGGCTCGCCGACACGAGCCTGCTGACCGGCGGGCTCTGGAGCGCCGGCGAGGCGGCGGCGACGGTTGAACTGATGCCGGGGGTGGAGGTTTTCGCGCTCGCAACCGGATGGGAGGGCTGAGGATGGCGGAGGCCGACGTGATGAAATCGAAACCGGGCGGGCGCTGGACGACCTGGGCGCTCATCGCCTCGCTCGCGCTCAACCTCTTCGTGGCGGCGGCGGTGGTGGGCGCCGGCATGCGTCATCACCGCATGCCGCATGGCGATGTGCGCGATGTGGGCTTCGGCCCCTTCACCGAGGCGCTGACGCGCGAGGATCGCGCCGCTCTGCGCGATGCCTTCATCGCCGCGGCGCCCGATTTCCGCGACACGCGGCGCGAGGCGGAGGCGGGGTTCACCCGCCTCGTGGCCTCGCTGCGTGCCGATCCCTGGGACCGGGCGGCGACCGAGGCGGTCCTGGCCGAACAGGCCGCGCGCACCGCCGACCGGCTCGACCTCGGCCGGCGGCTTCTGGTCGAGCGGCTGGAGACGATGACGCCCGCGGCGCGGGCGGCGCTCGCCGACCGGATCGAGGCGGTCTCGGCGCGGGGCTGGCGCAAGCAATAGCGCGCGGCGCCGGGGCCCGCGTCGCAGACCTCAGGCGGCGGAGCGGCCGACCTTGACCTGGTTGCGCCCGTCGGCCTTCGAGTCGAGCAGCGCGCGGTCGGCCAGCCCGATCATGTCCTCGACCGACCCGGCGGCCGGATCGGAGCCGAGCGCGAGACCGATCGACAGCGTCACCGGAATGCTGCCATTGCCCTTCTGCAGCGGCACCGGCCGGTCGCCGACGACCCGGCGCAGCCGCTCGGCCGTCGCCCGGGCGGCTTCGAGCGTGGTATCGGGCAGGGCGATGAGGAATTCCTCGCCGCCGATCCGGGCGATGAGGTCGACGGCGCGGAGGTTCGATTTCAGCCGCTCGGCCACCTCGACCAGCACCGCGTCGCCGGCGGCGTGGCCCCAGGTGTCGTTGATCGACTTGAACCGGTCGAGATCGAGCACCATGACCGCGAACTGCCGCCCCGCCGCCTGCGCCCGCTCGGCGATCCGCGCGAGGTGCGGCAAAGCGTAGCGGCGGTTGTGAAGCCCGGTCAGGGGGTCGATCATGGCGAGCCGGAGCCCGTCGGCGAGCGAGTTGCGCAGGCGGTCCGACTGCCGCTTGCGGGCGATCTGGGTGCGGATCCTGAGCGCCATCTCGGCCGGGTCGGCCTGCGCCTCGATGAGGTCGGAGGCCCCGAGATCGAGCGCCACGGCGGCGGTTTCGCGCGCCTCGGCCGGCAGCATCACGCAGACCGCCGAATAGCGCGTCCCCGCGCGCGAGCGCAGCTCCGACATCAGCCTGAGCCCGTCGCCCGGCCGCATGAGGTCGGCGGCGACGACGAAGACGTCGGGCACCTTGCCATTGGCGAAATCCCCGAGCGCCGCCTCGCGGTCGAGCACGAGGACCCGGTCGGCGAGGTGCGGCTGCAGTTCCCGCTTCCAGGCAAGCGCGGTTTCCATCCGCCCCGCCACCAGCCCGACCAGCGCCTGTTCGCCGAAGGGCTGCGCCGCCTCGGCGAAGCCGAGCTCGCGGTAGGTGCTGTCGCGGAGGCCAAGCTGTTCGGCCGTCTCTCGCGCGCGAAGGAGGCTGCGGAGCCGGGCGAGCAGCACCATCTCGTCGAGGGGTTTCCAGAACACCTCCTCCGCCCCGGCCTGCAGCGCTTCCATCTTGCGGGCCATGTCGTGGAAGGCGGTGATCATCACCACCGGAATGTCGCGGGTCGCGGGATCGGCCTTGAGCGCCTCGCAGACCTCGATCCCGTTCATGTCCGGCAATTCGACGTCGAGAAGCACCAGATCGGGCCGCATCTGCCGTGCGAGGCGCAGCGCCTCGGCCCCGCCGGAGGCCTGCACCGTCTCGTAGAAGGCCGAGGCGAGCTTCACCTTCAGCACGATGCGATTCGTCGCGACATCGTCGACTATGAGGATCTTGCCGCCCACGGGGGCCTCCATCCGCTTTACTTGTACGTTCCGTGCACTCATCATTCGTTCGGAATGGTTAAGAAATGCTTTCCGCGAAGGTAAGGAATGAGACACGGATCGGTGAAAGGTCAGGAATCTGCCGACACGGTGGCGCTGAAGGCGCTGGGCTGGCTGGTGGGGCAGGAGGATCTGCTGCCGGTCTTCCTCGGCGCGACCGGAACCGCGCCGGACGAGCTGAAACGCCGCGCGTCCGAGCCGGATTTCCTGATTTCGGTGCTGGATTTCGTGCTGATGGACGATGCCTGGGTGATCGCCTTCTGCGATGCCGAGGGGCTCGGCTACACGGTGCCGAAGGCGGCCCGCCACGCGTTTCCGGGCGGCGAGGAGGCGCACTGGACCTGAGCGGCGTTGCCTTTGCCCGTGAAACCCGCCAGCTTCGCCCGGCGGAGGACTCTCCCGCCGGGACCCGCCACGGGCCGAGAGAAGGAATCATGAACGACATCCAGGGTCTCGTCTTCGACAAGGACGGCACGCTCTTCGATTTCCGTGCCACCTGGGGCGGCTGGTCGCGGCGGATGCTGGAGGAACTGGCCGCCGGCGCGCCCGATCTGGCCCTGCGGCTCGGCCGGGCGATCGGGTTCGACCTCGCCTCGGGCAGCTTCGCGCCCGACAGCCCGGTCATCGCCCATACCGCGCCCGAGATCGCGGCAGAGCTTCTGCCGCATCTGCCGGGCATGGATCTCGCGGTCCTCGTCGCGCGGATGAACGCGCTCGCGGCGGTGACGGACCTCGTCGAGGCGGTGCCGCTGGTGCCGCTCTTCGCGGGTTTCGCCGCGGCCGGGCTGAAGCTCGGGCTGGCCACCAACGATGCCGAGGGACCGGCCCACGCGCATCTCCACGCGGCCGGGATCGCGCGCTACTTCCACTTCGTCGCGGGTTTCGACAGCGGCCACGGCGCCAAGCCCGATCCCGGCCCGCTTCTGGCCTTCGCCAGCGCCGAGGGGCTGGAGCCGGGCCGGGTCGCGATGGTCGGCGACAGTCGTCACGACCTCGTCGCCGGCCGCGCGGCGGGGATGCGCACCGTCGCGGTGCTGACCGGCATCGCCGAAGCCGACGAGCTTCGCCCCTTCGCCGATGTGGTCCTGCCCGATATCGGCCATCTGCCGGGCTGGATTGCCGAAGGGGCAGTCAGCGCCGGCTGAATATGCGTGGCCCAAAAACGACGCATTCGCGTCGCGGAAGGCGGCGAAGCGATCCTGCCGCACAGCATGCTGGACCCGACCTGCATCGGAGGGACCGGCATGGGAAGCGAACTCAGGCGCAAGCGCGCGGGCGGACGGGCGGGCCATGCCGAGCGTGCCGGCATCAAGGCCATCGACCAGATGCCCTGGCGCATCCCGGTCAATCCCGACCGCCCGACCGAACCGATGGGCCCCGAGGGCGTCGAGGCGATCCACAAGGGCGCAATGCGCATCCTCGGCGAGATCGGCATCCGCTTCCTCAACGAAGAGGCGCTGGAGATCCTTCGCGACGCCGGCTGCAAGGTCGATGGCGAGACCGTCTATATGGACGAGGATTTCGTCATGGAGATGGTGGCGCGCGCGCCCCGGCAGTTCACCGTCACGCCGCGCAACCCCGACCGCGTGCTGCCGTTCGGCGGCCAGCATATCCTTTTCGGCAACGTCTCCTCGCCGCCGAACTACTGGGATCTGGCGCGGGGCAAGGTCTCGGGCTTCATGGAGGGGTATCGCGACTTCATCAAGCTGACGCAGTATTTCAACTGCATCCACTTCGCCGGCGGCTATCCGGTGGAGCCGATCGACATTCACCCCTCGATCCGCCACCTCGATTGTCTCTACGAGAAGCTGACGCTGACCGACAAGGTCTGCCATGCCTATTCGCTGGGCAAGGAGCGGGTCGAGGATGCGATGGAGATGGTCCGCATCGCCGGCGGGCTCACGCATGAAGAGTTCCGCGCCAAGCCGCGGATGTTCACCAACATCAACTCGGTCTCGCCCTTGAAGCACGACTTCCCGATGATCGACGGGGCGCTCCGGCTCGCGCGGGCCGGGCAGCTTGTCGTGGTGACGCCCTTCACGCTTGCCGGCGCGATGGCGCCGGTGACGATGGCCGGCGCGGTGACGCTCTCCATCGCCGAAGCCCTCGCCGCGGTCGCGCTGCTGCAATACGTGGCGCCGGGATCGCCGTCGATGATCGGCACCTTCACCTCGAATGTCGACATGAAGTCGGGCGCGCCCGCCTTCGGCACGCCGGAATACATGCGCGCGACGCAGATGACCGGGCAGATGGCGCGGTTCTACGGGCTTCCCTTGCGGTCGTCGGGGGTTTGCGCCGCCAACGTGCCGGACGGCCAGGCGATGTGGGAGACCTCGAATTCGCTCTGGGCGGCGATGCAGTCGGGCACCAACATGGTCTATCACGCCGCCGGCTGGCTCGAGGGCGGGCTGATCGCGAGCCCGGAGAAGTTCGTGATGGACTGCGAGGTGCTGCAGATGCTCCAGCGCTACATGGAGCCCGCGACCTGGGCGACGACGCCCGACGACATCGCCATCGACACGATCCGCGAAGTCGGGCCGGAGGGGCACTATTTCGGCTGCCAGCACACCCAGGACCGCTATGCCAACGCCTTCTATGCGCCGATCGCCTCGGACTGGCGCAACTACGAGGCATGGCAGCTCGACGGGTCGGTCTGGACGGCGGAGCGGGCGCACCGCATCGCCAAGGCGATCCTCGCCGAGTTCGAGGCGCCGCCGATGGACGCGGGCATCCGCGAGGAATTGCAGGCCTTCGTCGCCCGGCGCAAGGAAGAGGGCGGCGCGCCCACCGATTTCTGATCGGCTTTGCCCTTTCTTAACGCGGTCCGGCATAGGCTTGCCCCGCGCGGAAGGAAGGTCAGATGCACGGGCTCGTCAACCGATCGGTACAGTGTTTCCTGCGCGACACCTACGGGGTCGCGCGCTGGGCCTCGGTCGCCGAGGAGGCCGGGATCGACCCGAGCGGATTCGAGGCGCTTCTCGTCTACGACGACGCGCTGACCGATGCGATGATCGACGCCGCCGCGCGCCAGCTCGGCAAGCCGCGCGACGCGCTTCTGGAGGATGTCGGGATCTACCTCGTCGGGCTGGAGCCTTTGCGCCGGCTCCTGCGTTTCGGGGGCGTCGACTACGCCGATTTCCTGCAATCGCTCGACGAACTGCCCGACCGGGTGCACCTCGCCGTGCCGGATCTCGACATGCCGGATCTGGAGCTGAAGGCGACCGGGCCGGGGCGGTTCACGCTGATCTGCGGCGGCGAACACGACGGGTTCGGGGCGGTCTTCGCCGGGATCCTGCGGGCGATGGCCGACGATTACGGGGCGCTGGCGCTGATCGAGGCGGGCGGCGGCGGGGGCGCCGAAACCGTCGGGATCGAGCTTCTGGAGGCGCAGTTCGCCACCGGGCGCCGGTTCGACCTCGCCCGGCCGGAGGGGGCATGATGGACGGCAATCCGCTGAGCGATCCCGCGCTGCTGGGCGAGGCCGATCTCGGCCGGCTGATGCCGATGTTCCTCTGGGTCGCGCCCACGGGCCATATCCGCGCGGTCGGGCCGACGCTCGCCAAGCTCTGCGAGGGGGTGGCGATCGTGGGCCTGCGCTTTCTCGACATGTTCGAGATCCGCAAGCCGCAATCGGCCCGCAGCATGGACGAGGTGCGGCTCATGGCCGGGCAGCGGCTGCATCTCGGCCTGCGCGAGCCGCCGCATACCGGGCTGCGCGGCCTCGTCGTGCCGCTCCAGGATGGGCAGGGGATGATCGTCAACCTCTCGTTCGGGATCGCCGCGGCCGAGGCGGTGCGCGACCACGCGCTGACCAACGCCGATTTCGCGCCGACCGACCTGACGGTGGAACTCCTGTACCTGACCGAGGTCAAGGCGGCGGTGATGGAGGAGCTGGCGGCGCTGAACGCGCGGCTCCAGGCGGCGCAGCGGGCGGCCGAGGAGCAGGCGCTGACCGACGCGCTGACCGGGCTCGCCAATCGCCGGGCGCTCGACACCGCGCTCGGCCGGGTGCTCGACGCGGCCCTGCGGGGCGGCAAGGATTTCGCGCTCCTGCATCTCGACCTCGATTTCTTCAAGGCGGTGAACGATACGCTCGGCCACGCGGCGGGCGATCTGGTGCTGACCCATGTGGCGGCGGTCCTGCGTGGCGCGACGCGCAAGCAGGACACCGTCGCGCGGGTCGGCGGCGACGAGTTCGTGATGATCCTGCCGGGGCCGGTGGACGAGGCGACGATCACCACGATCGCGCGCCGGATCATCGCCGAGCTGGAAATGCCGGTGACGTTCGAGGGTGAGCCTTGCCGGATCTCCGGCAGCATCGGCGCGACGCTCTCGACGCTTTACGAGCGGCCCGATGCCGACCGGATGCTGAGCGACGCCGATACCGCGCTCTATGTTTCCAAGCGGCGGGGGCGGGGGCGGTGCACGATCTACGTTCCGGGCCTGGAACTGCCCGAGGACAAGCGCGGCGCGCCGGACCGGCGCTGAGGGCGGCGGCGCGTGCGCTACCGGTCCGCCATGCGGCGGTAGGCCCGGGAAAGAAGCAGCGGCGTCAGATACATCGGGATCTGGTAGCAGCCGATGAACATCAGGATCGGGTCGGTCGTCGCCGCCGGCAGGGCCACGAGGAAAAGCGCGATGTTGCGGTTACCGGCGACGATGGCCAGGGCCGGCAGCGCCGGGCCGGCGCCCGCCTTGCGCAAGAGCGCCGCCGCGCCGATCTGGGCGCCGAAATTCGCCGCCGTGGCGAGGGCGAGCCAGCCGAGAAGCGTTCCCGGCATCGACCGCAGCGCCGGGCCGACCGCCGACATCAGGCCGACGACCACCACCGCCATCGTGATCGCCGAGGCGCCGTCGAGCGCCCGCAACCCGGTCGCGCCGGGATCCCGCAGAAGCGTCCGGCGCAGGAGGAACGCCGCCGCCGCGGCAAGGGCGATGACGCCAAGGAGCCGCCCGGCCGCAATCAGGACCTCTCCGCCCCCGCCGAGGGACGGCATCGCCTGGAAGACCGGGATCACGGTCAGCGGCAGAAGCGCCGTCCCGACGATCAGCAGGCGGAATGCGGGCGCGGGGTCGGCGCCGGACAGGATCGCGAGGTTCGGGCTCCCGGAGATCGGCGAGGCGGCGAGCATCAGGACAATGGCGATCGCGCCCGGCGTGGCTGCGAGGCCGGCGGCGGCGGCGATCCCGGCCGCGCCGAGCGGCAGGACGAGCTGGTAGGCAAGCGTGAGCCCGAGGGTCGGCAGCGCCCCCCGGAGCGATCCGGCCGCCCGGCCCGGCCCCACGCGCAGGGCGGCGAGGAACAGCAGAAACGCCACCAGTTCCTGCAGCCAGGGCTTCATCGCCTGCGCGAGCCCCGGCAGCAGCACCCCGGCGACGAGGCCGAGGACGAGCAGCAGCCGCCCGTGCCCTCCGGCAAGGGCGAGGCCGGCGACAAGCCGGGTCACGCCAGCCCCCTCAGGATCAGGAGCGCCGAGGCGAGCCCCGCGACCGAGAGGAGAAGCGGCCGGTAGCGCCGGTCGAGCCGGCCCCCGATCCGCCGCGCGACGAGCGCGCCGGCGAAGACCCCCGGCAGCATCAGGAGCGCGAGCCCCGCGTCGCGCCCCGTGGCCCAGCCGGTCGCGAAGAGCCCGGCGAGCGAGATCGCGCAGCCGATGGCGAAGAAGGCCGCGAGGGTCGGGCGCGCCTCCCGCGCGGGGTGGCCCTGGTAGACGATGGCGAGGGGCGGCGCGCCGACCGAGGTGATCGTGCCCATCAGCCCCGACACGGTCGCCATCGCGACGAGGTTCCGCCGCGAGAAGGCCAGCCGCCAGCCCGCGACCGAGAGAAGCACCGCGAGGCCGACGAAGAGCCCGAAGATCAGCGAGAAGGTTTCGCGCGTGATCGCGAGCGACAGGATCGCCGCCGAAAGCCCGACCCCGAGAAGGCGGCCGAAGGCGGCGGGAACGACCTCCTCCCAGCGGATCGCGGCGCGTTCGCGCCAGGCGCCCCAGGCCGAGGTCAGAAGCCCGATGAAGAGCGCGGGTGCCGGAACCAGCATCGGGTCGATGAGCGCGAGAAGCGGCGCCGCCGTCAGGCCGAAGCCCATGCCAAGCCCGAACTGCACCACCGAGGCCGCGAAGACGATGACGAGGACCAGCGCCGCGAGCGCCGGCGAGGTCGTCACATGGGCGATAAGCGCCTCCACTCCCGCCTTATCCCCCCGGCCGCTGGATGATGTTCTCGGGCAGCCAGGTCGCCAGTCCGGGGAAGGCGATCAGCACGAAGACCATCACCACCATGATCAGGAACATCGGGACCGCCGCCTTGGCGATGAAGTTCATCTCGTGCCCGGTCATGCCTTGCAGCACGAAGAGGTTGAAGCCGATCGGCGGCGTGATCTGCGCCATCTCGACCACCACGACGATGAAGATGCCGAACCAGATGATGTCGATCCCCGCCTGCCGCACCATCGGCTCCACCACCGCCATCGTCAGCACCACCGAGGAGATGCCGTCGAGAAAGCAGCCGAGCACGATGTAGAAGCCGAGAAGCGCCATCAGAAGCTGGAATTTCGTCAGCCCCAGCGAGCCGATCCAGGTGGCGAGCGCCCGCGGCAACCCGGTGAAGCCCATCGCCAGCGACAGGAAGGCCGCCCCCGCGAGGATCAGCGCGATCATCGCCGAGGTGCGGGTCGCGCCGAAGAGGCTTTCCTTGAGGCTCGTCCAGGTCAGCGAGCCCTGGAAGGCGGCGAGCGCCATCGCGCCGAGCACCCCGAAGCTCGCGGCCTCGGTCGCGGTGGCGAAGCCGAGATACATCGAGCCGATGACGAAGGCGATGAGCAGAAGGACCGGGATCAGGAAGCGCGAGTTGGAGAGCTTTTCCATGAAGCTCGTCGCGGGCTCGGGCTTCGGATCGAAGCTCGGCGACAGCCGCGACCAGATCGCGATATAGCCCATGAACATCGCGGCGAGGACGAGGCCGGGGAAGATGCCGGCCATGAAGAGCTTGGAGATCGATTCGTTGATCGTCACCCCGTAGACGATGAGCGTCAGCGAAGGCGGGATCATCAGCCCGAGCGTCGCGGCACCGGCAAGCGTGCCGATCACCATCTGCTCGGGATAGTCGCGCCGCATGAGTTCCGGGATCGACATCTTGCCGACCGTGGTCAGCGTCGCCGCAGAGGAGCCGGAGACGGCGGCGAAGACCGTGCAGCCGACGACATTGGTGTGCAAAAGCCCCCCCGGCAGCCGCGCCATCCAAGGGCTGAGGCCGCGGAACATGTCCTCGGACAATCGGGTGCGATAGAGGATCTCGCCCATCCAGATGAAAAGCGGCAGCGCGGTCAGCGACCACGAGGAGGAGGACCGCCAGATCACCGTCATCATCGTGTCGCCCACGGGCCGCGTGGTGAAAAGCTCCATCCCGACGAAGGCGACGCCGAGAAGCGCGAGCCCGATCCAGACGCCCGAGCCGAGGAGCAGGAAGAGGGTGAGGAGGAAGATCGCCAGCGGCCAGAATTCTTGCGCCATGATCGCCCCCTATTCCGCGTGGCTCTGCGCCGCGACATCGTCGCGGATGTTGTCGCGTCCGGTGAGGATGAGCGTGACGAGGTTGTCGGCGAAGGCGACCGCCAGCAGGATCGCTCCGAGGGCGACGGGCATCTGCACGATCCAGAGCGGGGTCGCGTCCTGGCCCTGGCTGACATCGCCGAGCTTCTTCGACCAGTAGACCAGCCGCACCGCGTACCAGGCGAGATAGCCGGTCGCCGCGGTGCCGACCGCGAGGCACCAGAACTCGCCCCAGAACCGGTGTCGCCCGAGCGCCGTGAGGACGAGGCCGACCCGGATATGGGCGCCGGAATTCAGCGCGCCCGCGAAGGCGAGGAAGGAGGCGGCGGCCATCAGGTAGCCCGCGTAATCCGTGGCGCCGGGGAAGGTGAAGGCCGACCAGCGCGCGATCATCTGCATCACGATCACGCCGAGCATCGAGACGAGGCAGAGCGCGGCAAGCCCGGTGCAGGCCGCGTAGATGCGGTCGAGCACCCGGCGCGCGACGCCGGGACTTCTGTCCTGTTGCATGGCGGTTCCCTTCCATCCGGCCGGGCGCGCGGGGCTGTCCCCGCGCGCCCGGCCTTTCCGGTTACTGCGCCAGGTAGGCGTCGATCACGGCCTTGCCGGTGTCGCCGGCGGCGGCGATCCATTCCGCGGTCATCGTCGCGCCGAAGCCCTTCAGCCCTTCCCTGAGCGCGTCGGAGGGCTCCGCGACGGTCATGCCGTTCTCGGCCAGCGTCTTGAGGTATCCGGCGGTCAGTTCCCGCGCCCGCGCCTCGCCCGCGGCGGCGGCGGTCGCGCCGCACTCCATGATCGCGGCCTTGCCCGCGTCGTCGAGCGCGCCGAAGCTGTCCTTGTTGACGAAGACCGTGTTGCGCGGCAGCCAGGCCTGCACGTCATAAAAATGCGTGAGGCTTTCCCAGACCTTCGAATCGACGCCCGTCGAGCCCGAGGAGATGAAGCTGTCCGCCACCCCCGTCGCCAGCGCCTGGCTGAGCTCGGCCGCCTCGATCTGCACCGGAACCATGCCGGCCAGCTCCGCGATGCGCGCCGTGGCGGCGTTGTAGGCGCGGAACTTGACGCCGGCCATGTCGGCCACCGAATTCACTTCCTTCTTCAGGTAGAGGCCCTGCGGCGGCCAGGGCACGGAATAGACATAGACGAGGTTCTGTTCGTCGAGTGCCGCGGCGACCGCATCCTTCGCGGCGGCGAGGAGCTTGGCGGAATCTTCGAACGAGGTCGCGAGGAAGGGGATCGAATCCACCCCGAAGATCGGGTTCTCATTGGCATGGGCCGACAGCAGCCGCTCGCCGATCGGTGCCTGTCCGGTCTGGACCGCGCGCTTGATGTCGTTGCCCGAGAAGAGCGAGCCGTTGGGATGGACGACGATCTCCAGCGCCCCGCCCGTCGCTCCCTTCACGCATTCGGCGAAGGCGACGCCGTTTTCGGTGTGGTAGTTGGTCGCCGGGTAGGCCATCGGCATGTCCCAGGTCTCGGCAACGGCACCGGAGGCGGAAAGCGCGGTGGCGGCAAGCAGATAGGTCAGTCTCTTCATCTCTGTCTCCCAGGTTGGTTGGCTTGGTGTGTCCTATGGCTTCTGCGTCCCGTGGTCATTGAAATCGTTCGGGGGCGTAGGGTGCAAGGTCTAAGTTTGGCGCGGTCCCGCCGATGAGCTGCGCGAGGATGCGGCCGGTCTTCGGTCCGCCGGTCAGGCCGACATGGTCGTGGCCGAAGCCGAGAAAGGCGCCCGCGACCCCCGGCACCGGACCGATGACGGGGGTGGAATCGCTCAGCGACGGCCGGTGGCCCATCCATTCCACGGTCTTCTTCCACGCGATGCCGGGAATGGCGGCGCGGATGGAGCGTTCGAGCAGCGCGAAGGGCGCGCGCGACGGGGGCGCATCGAGCCCGCCGAACTCGACGATCCCGGCGAGGCGGAGCCGCCCCTCCATCGGCGCGGCCACGAACTTGCCCGAGGCGACCATGACCGGCGAGCGCGGCATGACGGAGGGCTCCCAGAGCTCCAGGTGGTAGCCGCGCTCGGATTCCAGCGGGATCCTGAGCCCGAGCCGCTCGGCCAGCGGCTTCGACCATACGCCGGCGGCAAGGACCACGGCGTCGCAGGGCAGCGTCTCGCCGCCGACCCGCACGCCGGTGACGCGCCCGCCCTCGCGCGCGATGTCGGTGACCTCGCCGATGAGGAGCCGCGCGCCGCCGGCCTCGGCATGGGCGGCGAGGTCCTTCACGTAGCGGCCGGGATCGGAGATGAGGCCGTGATCCTTGAACCGTGCCGCGCAACCGAGCGCGGGCGAGAAGGCCGGGTCGTAGGCCCTGAGCGCGTCGCCTTCGAGAATGTCCCACTTGAAGCCGTGCCCGGCCCGGACCGACCAGCCGAAGGCGTCGCCCTCGTAATGGCGGCGGTCGGTGTAGAGAAAGAGGTAGTCGGACGGACGCAGCCACTTCTCCGCCCCGGTCCCCGTCGCCAGCGCCTGATGCTCGGCAAGGCTGTCGCCGATGATCGGCGCCAGCGCCGCCGCGCGGCGGTGGACCGCGTCGGCATTGGCATGGCCGAGATAGCGGACGAGCCAGGGCGCGAGCGTCGGCAGGTAGCCCCATTTCAGGAACAGGGGCTGGTTCGGATCGAAGAGCATCCGCGGCGCCTTGCGCAGAAGCCCCGGCACCGTCACCGGCACGATGGAGCACGAGGCGAGCACTCCGCCATTGCCGTGGCTCGTCCCTTCGCCGGGTCCCTTGCGGTCGATGAGGATGACCGTGTGCCCGGCCCTTTGCAGCCAGATCGCGGTTGACACCCCGACGATCCCCGCGCCGATGATCGCGACCGTTTTCGCGCTGTCCGTCATCCCATCCATCTCCTGACCGGGGCGGAGGCCTCTTCCAGCGGCTGGGTGACGATGTCGACAAGCGTCGGCCCGTCATGCGCCACCGCCGCGCGCAGCACCGCGTCCAGCTCCGCCGGATTTTCCACCCGCCAGCTTTTCACCCCGAAGGCGGCGGCGACGGCGGCCTGGTCGGTGCGGTTGAAATCGACGTTGTAGTAGCGCCCGCCCTTGTCGGCCTTCTGGCTCGCCTTGATCCAGCCGAAACTCGCGTTCGAGAAGACGATGAAGGTGATGTCGGCCCGCGCCCGGCAGATCGTCTCCAGTTCGCCGCAACTGAACCCGAAGGATCCGTCGCCCATCAGCGCCACGACCTTGGCGCCCGGCCGCCCGTACCACGCGCCAAGCGCGGCCGGCAGCGCATAGCCAAGCGCGCCATGCGCCCGGTTGGTGATGAAATGCCGGCCCGCGCGGGGAAGCTGGTAATAGGCGGAAAAATAGGGGCAGCTGGTGCCGGGATCGGAGAGGATGACCGCGTCCTCGGGCAAGGTGCGCTGCAGGGCAGCGATCACCCGTTCGGGCCGGATCGGGGCGGCATCGCTGCTCGCGAGCGCCCGGAACCGCTCGAACTTGCGCCGGCGGATTTCGGCGGCGAGGTCGGCGCCGCCGAACGCCCCCGCGCCGTCCTTGCGGGCGTCGAGAAGCCGGTTGACCTCGGCCAGCGCCAGCCGGAGATCGGCGACGACGCCGACCTCGGTCGGATAGTTCGCGCCGATCACCATCGGGTCGCTGTCGAAATGCACGATCCGCGCGCCGGGCTTTGGTGCCTCCCA